>Ga0055452_10000247_pt1 | contig 13697 bp, 12 predicted proteins | sample China_Galinas_PW_6_FD_57735 | JGI IMG/M metagenome (GOLD analysis project Ga0055452, IMG submission 57735) | Wetland microbial communities from San Francisco Bay, California, USA, that impact long-term carbon sequestration - China_Galinas_PWC_D2 | ecosystem: Environmental > Aquatic > Marine >... | reverse complement strand
TTCGCCCTCTCCCTATCCCGGGGGCCAGGACATCTTTCTGCCGCCGAGGAGGTGCAGGTGTATGTGGAAGACCTCCTGCCCGGCGTCGCGGTTGGTGTTGAACACGAGGCGGAAGCCCGCGGCGTCGATTCCCTTCTCGCGGGCGAGCTTCGCGGCCACGGTGCAGAGATGCCCCACGAGCGCCTCGTCATCGGGCGTGAGGTCGAGCGTGGTGGGGATGTGCTTTCTGGGGATGATGAGCGTGTGAGTGGGGGCCTGGGGGTTAATGTCCTCGAAGGCCACCACCGTGTCGTCCTGGTAGATGACGTTGGCCTTTATCTCTCCCGCGGCTATCTTGCAGAACAGGCAGTCCATGTGAACACCTCCGAAGTTCGGCCCCGCATCCTGTCATTGCGAGGAGCGCAGCGACGAAGCAATCCCACTGAGATTGCCGCGCTCCCTCCGGCCGCTCGCAATGACGCAGAGAGAAGCCTTCTGGGTTTTCCCGTCACCCTGAACTCGGTTCAGGGTCTCGTGAGATTCCCCCTGAGATGCTGAAACGAGTTCAGCATGACAATTAAACCGGATTCCCGCCTGCGCGGGAATGACGCCAATACTTGTTGCCCAATAACAAACAATCGTTGCCGATTAGGTAACGATTAATCCTTGTCGAGCTTGCGGAAGAAGCAGGTGCGCTCGCCGGTGTGGCAGGCGCCCTTGCCGTGCTGCTTGACCTTCACCAGAAGGGTGTCGGCGTCGCAGTCGTAGAGGACCTCGCGCACCTCCTGCGTGCAGCCCGAGGTCTCGCCCTTCTTCCAGAACTGCTGGCGCGAGCGCGACCAGAAGTGCGTGAAGCCGGTATCGAGCGTCATCCTCAGGGACTGCTCGTTCATCCAGGCAACCATGAGCACCTCGCCGGTCTCGGCCTCCTGCACCACGGCCGGTATGAGGCCCCGTTCGTCGTATTTAAGGTTAGCGGTCTTCATATTCGTAGGCGATATTATACCAGAGCGCCGCGGGCCCGGATATGTTCTCAATTCGGCAACGAGCGTTTACATCCCGCCCGGGAAATCCACCTGTGGCTTTTTTGCCACATATTCATAAGAGTTACATATTTACTATGTTATAATGAGGATATTTTTTGTGGAGAAGTCAAGCACTTACGGATATTTGGCCATGTACAGACATATATTAAGATTCGCGGTTCTGATGACCGCCCTGCTCCTGCCCTTAAGCGTCTGGGCGCAGGAGATAGAGGGCCCCGACGTCCGCATCAATGACGGCCACATCCTCGTCTCGGCCAGGCTCGACCTGAGCGAAGAGCAGCTCGCGGCCATTTCAAAGGGCATCTCGAAGGAGATCACCCTTTACGTGGACCTCTTCCGCGTCTGGCGGGGGTGGCCCGACGAGTTCGTGCTGGGGGCCGAGCTGCACCGCACGCTGAGCTGCGATCCCGTGAAAAACGAGTTCGTCGCCACCTCGCTCGCGGGAAACACCCTCAGGGAGAAGCGCTTCTCGGACTGCGAATCGCTGCTTAAGTGGGCGCTCACGCTCAACGACATCAAGCTCGCCGAGACCTCGGAGCTCGAGCCCGCGAACTACTTCGTGAAGGTCACCGCCGAGAGCCGCATCAGAAAACTCCCGCCCGTGGTGAGCTACCTCTTCTTCTTCGTCAAGGAAAAGGAGTTCAGCATAGACAAGGACTCCGAGTCCTTCCCCGTAAACAGGAAGGAGAAGGCCAAGTGAAACGCTTCCTAAAGATAGCGGCCGCTGTGGTGGTCTTCGTGGTGCTGGCCACGGTGGTGGAGGTCTTCGTGCTCGAGGTCAAGGCCGTCTCAACGGCGGGCAAGATAGTCTTCATGGTGCTTTTCAACCTGAACCTCCTGGTGCTCGTGGCCCTCACGTACTACGTGGGCAAGGTGCTGCTTGGGCTCGTCAGAGAGTACCGCCAGCGCACGCTGGGCTACAAGTTCAAGACGAAGGTAATGGCCTTCTTCCTGATTCTCACCTCGATACCCGCTGCCCTCCTGTTCCTTGTGGCAAGCGGCCTGGGCTCAAACTACATAGACCGCCTGTTTACGCCCGACTTCCGCCGGCCCATCGAGGAGGCCGTGGCCATAGCGCAGCAGCACTACGACGCCGAGCGCGCCAAGGCACTGGAGTACGCCGAGCTCGTGCGCTCGGGCTACGCCCCGCCGCCCCAGTACAAGGTCTCCGTGATGGACACGAAGCCCGAGGACGCATCGGCATCCATAGAGGCGGCATTTGAGGGGCGGAGGTCCGCCGAGATAATCTCCACCGACGAGGGCGACATGGTGCGCGCCGCCCTGCCGAGGGGCCCGACGGCCCCGGGCGGAGGAATAATCGTGGTCGAGGCGCTGATGCCGCCCAAGATAACTGCGAGCATCGCGCAGATACAGAGCACTTACGAGGACTACCTGAAGCTCGAGGCATGGAAGTCGCCGCTTAAGATGAACTACCTCCTCCTGCTGGGGTTCTTCACGCTCATCATCATAATGTCGGCCCTATGGGTCTCGCTTAGAATCGCGAGCTGGATAACCGAGCCCATCAAGCGGCTGGCCGGCGCGACGGAGGCCGTCGCGGCGGGCAACCTCTCGGTCAGCGTGGAGAGCACGCGGGGCGACGAGATGGGCCTGCTCGTGGACTCCTTCAACCGAATGGTCACGGAGCTAAGGGACGGCAAGGAATCCTTGCAGAGACTTTATCTGGAGAGCGACCGCCGACGCCTCTCGATGGAGAACATCGTCAAGAGCATACAGAGCGGCGTCATCTCGCTGGACGCCTCGGGCCGCGTGCTCGCGATCAACGCCGCCGCGTGCCGCATACTGGGCGTGCAGGAGGAAAACGTGGTCGGGAAGCTCTACCCCGCCATGCTCACCGAGGTCAAGAGCGAGGAGCTGATGGAGTTCATCAAGGGCATAGACGTCAAGACCTTCAAGAACGAGGAGCGCGAGGTATCCGCCAACGTAGAGGGCAGAAGGATGCTCATGAAGGTCTCGGTGACGGGGCTCCGCGGCGCACTCGACCGCTACCTGGGACTGCTCATCGTGGTGGACGACCTCACTGACGTCATCACCGCGCAGCGCGCGCTTGCCTGGCAGGAGGTAGCGCAGAGGATGGCGCACGAGATAAAGAACCCACTGACGCCGATTAAACTTTCGGCCGAGAGGATGCTTAAGAAATGGTACTCCAAGGACGAGGAGTTCGACAAGGTCTTCGAGCGATCCACTAACACCATCATCCGCGAGGTGGACCACCTTAAAACCCTCGTGGACGAGTTCTCGAAGCTGGGGAAACTGCCGCCCACCGCAATGGCCCCCACCGACGTGGGCGCCGTCGTGGAGGAGGCCGCGTCGCTCTACCGCGATTACAAGGGGCTGACCATCAACGTGCTACGCACGGGGGAGCTGCCCGCCACCATGCTGGACAAGGCCCAGCTCAGGCGCGTGATGCTGAACCTCTTCGATAACGCCGTGCGCGCCATGGACAGCAAGGGCACCATAGAGGTGCGCATTAACCCCGACCGCGACGCCGGCATCCTATATATAGATGTCGCCGACGAGGGCCCGGGCATCAAGGACGAGGACAAGGAAAAGCTCTTCGCCCCGTACTTCTCCACCGAGAAAGGCGGGACGGGGCTCGGCCTGGCCATAGCCGACAGGGTCGTGGCCGAGCACGGCGGACACCTCAGGGTGAGGGACAACAGCCCTCACGGAAGCGTATTTACAATAGAGCTGCCCATAAAGGAGGCTTAGAGATACAATGCCGGAACCGCTGGTACTGGTTGTTGACGACGAGGAAGGGATAAGGGACAGCCTCTCGGACATCTTCTCCGACGAGGGCTACCGAATAGAGACCGCAGAGACCGCAGAGGAGGCGCTGGAGAAGATCCGGGCCGAGGCCCCGGACCTCGTCCTTCTGGACATATGGCTTCCGGAGATGGACGGCCTCGAGGCCCTCGAGAAGATAAAGGCCCTGAGGCCCGCCGTGCCGGTGATAATGATATCGGGACACGGAAACATCGAGATGGCCGTGCGCGCGACTAAGAACGGGGCCTACGACTTCCTCGAAAAACCCCTCTCCCTCGAGCGGGTGGTGCTGGTCTCAAAGCGGGCGCTCGAACGCGTCACCCTCGAGCGCGAGAACCGAGCCTTGAGGGAATCGCTAACGCGGAGGTGGTCGCTCGTGGGCGCAACCCCGGTCATAAACGAGCTCAGGCGCAAGATAGAGACGGCGGCGCAGGGAAACGCGCGCGTGCTCATCACCGGAGAGTCGGGCACCGGCAAGGAAGTCGCGGCGAGGCTGCTTCACGCACTCAGCCCGCGGGCCTCCAAACCTTTTGTTGAAGTTAATTGTGCGGCCATTCCGCAGGAGTTGATAGAGTCGGAGCTCTTCGGTCACGAGAAGGGCTCATTCACGGGCGCCTTCGAGCAGAAGAAGGGGAAGTTCGAGCTAGCAAACGGCGGCACCCTCTTCCTCGACGAGATCGCCGACATGTCGCCCCAGACGCAGGCCAAGTTCCTGAGGGTCATCGAGATGCAGGAGTTCCAGCGGGTGGGCGGCTCAAAGAGCATCGCCGTGGACGTGCGCGTCATAGCCGCGACGAACAAGGACCTGCCCGGGCGCATCAAGGAGGGGCTGTTCCGCGACGACCTGTACTTCAGGCTCAACGTCATACCCATCGCCACGCCTCCGCTCAGGCAGCGCCTCGACGACATCCCGCTTCTGGCGGAGCACTTCCTCGCGCAGTTTGCGGCCGAGTACGGGCAGGACAAGAAGAAGCTCACCCCCGGGGCGCTGAAGAAGCTCCGCGAGTACGAGTGGCCCGGAAACGTGCGCGAGCTTCGCAACCTCATCGAGAGGCTCGTCATAATGGCCCCTTCGGACTCAATCGACGAGTCGGCCATAACGGAGGTGCGCGGCGAGGCCGCAGGCGGTGACTACTTCGGCATGGAGAACCTTAAGGAGGCGCGCGACGCCTTCGAGCGGGACTTCCTGGCGCGGAAGCTCAAGGAGTTCGGCGGGAACGTCTCGCGCACGGCCGAGGCCCTGGGCATCGAGCGCTCGAACCTCCACCGCAAGATAAAGGCCTACGGCATCGACCTCCCCTGATATGTTCCACGTGGAACATATCGCCAGTGGGGCGGGCCATCGGGAACGCGATGTTCCACGTGAAACATCGCCCATCCGGTTGATAATAAGGATTAATTAATTAGATAGGGGAGTGGCGCGCGCTATTCCAGGCCGCTGTCCTGCTCCCGCACGAAGCGCGTGATGCAGCTCCTGCTCTCTTCGTCCAAATCCACGAACTTCACGCCGTAGCTGTAGGCGCTCGTGTTTCCCCTTAGCACCCTGACCACCTCGCCTTCGGCGTTGACCTTCTCAGTGTTTGGGAGAAAGAACGAGCAGCTCATCACGTCGCCCCGGGCGAGGGTCTTGTCGGTCTCAACGAGTATGCCCGAGGCGCTGATGTCGCGTGAGGTGCAGAAGAAGGGCTCCTGCCGGAACTTGCCGTGCACCGTGACCTTCACTAAAACGCGCAGGTCCTGCCGGCGGGGGATATCGAGGAGCCGCCCCACCTTGGCCACGATGTCCGGCACGTCGTAGGGCTTAACGATATAGGAGTTCGCCCCGCAGCACTCGCACCTCTTGAGGTCGGCCTCGCGGCCCGTGCATACGATGATGAAATAGACGCGGCCGAGCGTCTCGTCCTCTCTTAGCGCTGCGCAGAGCTGGTCGCCGCCCATGACGGGCATGTTGAGGTCCGCCACGATTAAGTCCATTCGCTCCTTGCGGTGAACCTCGAGGGCCTCCTCTGCGGTCTCGGCCGTGTAGAGCCTGACCTGGTTTCTCCTTAGCAGGCTCCCGTCTTTTTCAATGTATGGCATGAGGTCTTTGGAGACGAATATCTTATTCATGGGGTAAGTAATTTTATTTGACCCCGGGATGCTTTGTCAAAAAAAGTGGATTTGCCAGGCGACCCGATGTGCGTTCTTCCCGTGACTACAACAGAAAGGGCGGCGGGATTACCCGCCGCCCTTATTTACATTCGGGTTATCGTTTATTCTAACGTCTCAAGTATCTGGTACGCCGCCGCTAACAACAGTTCTCTGGCGTCGTCGGATATCATCCTATCCGGCAGCGCCTGCACCTGGTTTATGAATGCCAGGATGGTATTGTGGGCCGCATATACATTGCCGTTATCCTGAGCCAGGATCGAGCTGTCCAGGGTGGCCGTCAGGCTCGTGGCTACGCCGGCGTTTGCGATATCTCCGGACGCCAGAAATTCCTCTATCGCGGCGGCGGCACCTTCTGCCGTATCGGGAATAGGATTTCTGTCATACAGAAAGATATCGGCCTTTCCGTTCGTATCTCCGGGCACAAGATTCGAGGCAAGCGACGTGATAGCAACATACCTGCCGTCCTTGCTCATGACAGGCAGAACGCTATGTCCATTCCCCTGATTTCCATTTTCGTCTACGCTCACCAACTCAGTCGTACCAGCCAGTCTATCGCGCATAAAAACGTCAAGTAACCCATTTGTGTCCTCCGGCACAAAATTCGAAGCTGATGCAAGAGCAACAAGGCTGCCATCATAGTTGATCGAGAAATAGCCGGTAGGGTAATATCCTTGATTGCCATTGCTATCAACACTTACACGCTCCGTAATGCCCGTTTGCATGTCATGGACGAAAGCATCTACAAGACCATTATTATCATCGGGCACCAGATTGGTGGCAGATGATATAAAAACAACATGCTGTCCATCGCCGCTGATGATGGCAGGATAGCTGTAAGAATTTGCCTGGTTCCCGTTACTGTCCACACTCACGCGCTCCGTCGTGCCCAACAACCTGTCCCGGACAAAAACGTCCGACGTGCCGTTTGTGTCTTCCGGCACAAGAAGGTTCACAGAATTGAAGGCAACATACCTCCCGTCACAGCTAATTGAAGCGCCGCCACTATAGCCACTATATGCGTAATGGCCTAGTCCATCGCTGGCAACACTTACCACCTCTGTTGTACCGGCTACCCTGTCTCGTACATAGACTTTCATAACTGAAGTATATGACTCAAACGCTACGTATCTGCCGTCGCAGCTAATAGAAGGACCTGTGCTGTAAAAAAAATTAGCTCCATAGTTGTTAACGCTCACAAATTCTGTCGTGCCAGTCAACATATCATGGACGAAAATACCGTGTTGCGCACCCGGGACAAGATTGCTGGCTCCAGATCCGAACGCAACATATCTCCCATCGGCACTGATGGATGGAGAAGTACTATAACCATTCGATTGGACGCCACTGCTGCTGACGCTGACCCGCGTTGTCTCGCCCGTCACGTTATCGTGGACGAATACATCCTGGACTCCGTTGGTGTCCCCCGGAACGAGGTTCGTTGCAATAGACGTAAAGGCAACAAACCGTCCGTCACTGCTAATGGCAGTATTCGAACTAGAGTTATTTGCCTGTAGTCCCGAGCTGTCCACGCTTACGCGCTCAATCGTTGCCGCGAAGGCAAACGTCGCCGCCATAAGTACCATCGCAAAGATCAATACGGTCAACAGAAGAACACTCTTTCTCATCTTGATTACCCCTCCCCTAAATCGATTTTCCGCCCATTGGCTCTCTCTTCTCACCGTAGCCTTTTTTAGACAGTGGCCTAATATAACTTTCGATATGTGCCATGTCTAGGATTACAACCATTTCGAGCATGGCGGCGATGCGGTCTTTCAAATCCCCTTTGTTTGACTAATAACATAGCACCGCTTATAATCATTAATTCGTTATTTTTATCACGCAATTTACGCATGAAAGAGCACGGCGACCACATAGAGAGCAGGCTTAAAAAGCTCAACGACCTCAAGGAGGCCGGCGTAGAGCCCTTTGCGGGCGCCTTCGACGTAACCGCCTCGGCCGCCGAGGTCATCGGCAAGCACGCATCTACCCCCCGCGAGGAGCTCGAGCAGGACGCCACCCGATACTCGCTGGCAGGAAGGCTTGTTGCAATGCGCGCCTTCGGCAAGGCCGCATTCGCCCAGCTCGATGACGGCACCGGCAAGCTCCAGGTCTATTTCAAGAAGGACATACTCGGCGACAGCTATCAGATAGTTAAGAAGCTTGATGTCGGAGATATCATCGGAGTCCGGGGAAAACTCTTTCGCACAAAGACCGACGAGCTAACGCTCGAGGTCGAGGAGCTTAAGCTCCTCACCAAGTCCGTGCGCCCTCTTCCGGAGAAGTGGCACGGCCTCAAGGACGTGGAAACCCGCTACCGCCAGCGCTACCTGGACCTCATCGTCAACCCCGCGGTGAAGGACACCTTCCGCAAGCGGAGCGCCATCATAAGCGCCATAAGGGAGTTCCTCGAAATGCGCGGCTATATAGAGGTAGAGACGCCCATGATGCAGGGCATCCCCGGCGGCGCGGCGGCAAAACCGTTTCAGACGCACCATAACGCCCTGGGCATCGACCTCTTTCTTCGCATCGCGCCGGAGCTTTATCTCAAGCGCCTGCTCATAGGCGGCTACGGGCGCATCTACGAGCTTAACCGCAACTTCCGAAACGAGGGCATCTCCACGAAGCATAACCCCGAGTTCTCGATGCTCGAGTTCTATACCGCCTACAAGGACTATAACTTCCTCATAGAGCTTACGGAGGAGCTTATCTCCTCGGTGGCGCAGAAGGTGCTGGGCACCATGCAGATCAAGTTCGGAAACTACGACATCGACCTCACGCCCCCGTGGCCGAGGCTCCCGATGCTCGACGCCATGATGGACAAGGGCGTTCCCGAGGAAGTCTTCAAGGACGAGAAGAAGGCGCGCGCTTACGCCAAGCGCGAGAACATAGAGCTTCTGCCCGACGCGCCGCACTCAAAGATACTCGATGAGATATTCGGCGAGAAGGTGGAGCCCTGGCTCGTTCAGCCCACGTTCATAACCGACTACCCCGTGGAGCTCTCGCCACTTGCCAAGAGAAAGCCCGAGAGTCCGGAGCTGGTCGAGAGGTTCGAGCTCTACATCGCATGCCAGGAGATGGCCAACGCATTCAGCGAACTCACCGACCCCATGGACCAGCGCGAGCGTTTCCTCGCCCAGGTCGAGGGCGACGAGGAGGCACACCGCATGGACGAGGACTTCGTCGTGGCGCTCGAGCACGGCATGCCGCCCGCCGCGGGCGAGGGCATAGGCATAGACAGGCTCGTGATGCTCCTGACCGACTCGCCGTCCATAAGGGACGTCATATTCTTCCCGCACCTCAGGCCGAAGAAAGCCCAGGCCTCCGAGGCGGAAGACGAGGAGCAGCAGGAAGAGTAAGGCCGAATGCTCCCCTACCAGGCATTCATAGCGCTCCGATACCTCAAGTCAAGAAAACGCCACCGCTCGGTCTCCTTCAACACGGTCATCACAGTGGGCGGCGTCGCGGTGGGAGTGGCGGCGCTGCTTATAGTGCTTGCCGTCATGAGCGGCTTTCAGGGTGACCTACAGAAGAAGATACTCGGCGTAAGCACGCACGCCGTGGTGCTCGATACCTCGGGCATGCTTGCCGACTACGAAGGTGTCATCAATACTATAAAGAAGCAGGACCACGTGGTCTCGACCTCCCCGTTTGTGCTCGGGCAGGTGATGATCTCCTACGAGGGGCGCGCCCAGGGCGTGTATCTCAGGGGCATCTCGCCCAAGCTCGAGTCCGAGACGACCGACATAGAGAAGAACATGAACTCGGGCTCGCTCCTTGACCTCGACAAGACCGAGGAGACCGGGCTTCCGGGCATAGTGCTCGGCCGCGAGCTCGCCGACAACCTCGGCGTCCTTCCGGGCGATGAGGTGCGCGTCATCTCTCCCACCGGGGGCACGGGCCCTCTGGGCATGATCCCGCGGCAGAAGAGGTTCGTCGTGGTGGGCGTATTCGAGATGGGCATGTTCGAGTACGACGCCAACCTCGTGCTGACCTCGCTTAAGCCTGCCCAGCAGTTCTTCGGCATGGGCGACGCGGTGACGGGCGTGGAGATAAGAGTGGACGACGTGTATCTGGCCGGGCAAGTGGCCGACAAGATACACCACGAACTCGGCCCGGGCTTTTACACGAAGGACTGGATACAGATGAACCGCAACCTCTTCGCGGCCCTTAAGCTCGAGAAGCTCACCATGTTCGTCATACTCACGCTCATCGTGCTGGTGGCGGCGTTCAACATCGTAAGCACGCAGATAATGAACGTCATAGAGAAGGAGCGCGAGATAGCCATACTCAAGGCCATGGGCGCAAGCAACGGCGGTATCATGAGCGTGTTCATGCTGCAGGGGTTTCTCATCGGACTGCTTGGGACGGTCATAGGCATAATACTCGGATTCAGCATGTGCTACCTTCTCGACACCTACCAGCTCATCAAACTTCCCTCGGACATCTACTACCTTAGCCACCTTCCTGCGAAGATGAAGCTCTCTGATTTCGTGGCCGTCTCAGTCTCTGCAATGATAATCAGCTTCGGCGCCACGGTATATCCCGCGTGGCAGGCCGCGCGCCTCAACCCCGTCGAACCCCTAAGGTACGAGTAGAAGTTCATCCTATATCAAACTGACGCCGAACTCAATGCCCCATACAGTAGCTACAATAGCCATGAAAATATACGCAAACAGAGCATAAACGACCGTGATTCCAGAAAACTCATAGTATCTTTCACCGCACATATTCCCATTAAAGAAAAAGTCGAAAAAAGCATATTTAGTTTCATTCTTAATTTGCAGGAAGTTCCAGCAGACAAGCAGTATCCATGAAAGAACCAGATGCCACGGCGTCCAGCTTAGATATTTTGCGGCAATCTCACTATTGTGGTACGCTTCTTCATGTATGACAAATATCCCTACAATTAGTATCACACTCATTGCAAGAAGCGGCAGAGTGATATAGAACGAGATTGATGCGAGGAGCACCTTAATGGGTTTGCTTTTAAAAAAGCTTGCGGTCTTATCCCTGAAACATTCCTCCATATTAAGAGACCAATAGGGATTCATAACTAACAGAAATAACATCGCGCAATTGGCCACGAATATTCCAAGCAGAATATTGTTAACGACAAGAACGTATAGCAACCACTGCGCCGAAAACAGCGCGAGGAAGATGTAATTATATACATTGCTCCTGTCGCGGTACGCCATAATCACCGGGAAGAAGCCCGGCCATAGCACTACCAATATCTGCTCAAGCGATGTTGTCTTCCTCATATGGAGTTTCCCGCCATTATTGCTGTAGCGAAGAAAGAAGTTGAACCCTAAGTGACGGGTATTTCAGGCCGCCCTGCTCTTTCGTCTGTTATCTTGCCTGAGACTCGTTTGAGTCCTTGCTCAGCCAGATTATCGCGAGCACCGCGGCCACAATGAGGCCGAGGTTTTCATAGGCGCCCGTGTAGAGGCCGATTATCGTTCCCCCGAGGGCTACCATCAGCGGAATGACTATGGAGCGGCTGGGCACCACTCCGCCGGTCCACATGACGAGGCCGAGCGTAAAGATCGTGAGCGGCGCGTGCATGCCCATATGCTGCACGCCCATTACGCTGCCGCTTCTTAGGATGCCGAGCACGGGGTAGGCGACCATCGCGAAAAAGACGAGCACGCCACCGGCCGAGGGAAGCACGCCCGAGCGGGGAGAGAACTTGATTCCCAGCACAAGGAACGCCTGCAGCATGAGCACCGCCGCCTCGACGTAGCCCGCCTGAGACATTGGCCCCACGTGCATTACGAAGTAGGCGCACCCGGCCCATACCCAGAGGAAGGCAAGGAGGATGTTCGCGCTCCTGCGCTTTCTGTGCGCGAGGATAAGCGTTACCAGGGCGATAAGATATAGCACGCCCTGCGCGGGCCAGACGTCGTGGTTATAGCTCGTGATGCTCCCGAAATACTGTTCCTGCGTAAACGGTAGTGCCATGGTCTCGGCCCTCCTCGCTATTTAATAAGGTAATTATAGAAACATTCCCCGGGGCATGTCCATACTTTTTTGCAGCCCCGGGGTGAGCCCGCAACCCTTGCTTGTAACGTCCGTGCGCCTGCCCGCGGTAGTTGCCTGTGGGTAAACTCTTGTTTACTAATTATGAACGTTGCCTGATTGTAAACGCTACTCTTCTGGCACGGTGCCCGTGTGGAGGTGGGCGATGCCCATGGACAGCGGCTCGGCCCGCACGTCGCGGAGTCCTGCCTCGCGCATGACCGCGCTGAACTCCTCGGGGCCCAGGAACTCCATTATCGACTCTCCGAGGTAGCTGTAGGCCCTGGGGTCGCTCGAGAACATGTGCCCGAGGAAGGGGACTATCTTGAGAAGGTAGAACCGGTAGAAGGCCATGACGAAGCGGTTTTTGGGCCGGGTGAGCTCGAGCACCATGACCCTGCCGCCGGGAGCGGTGACGCGAGCCATCTCCCTGAGGGCGCCGAGCGTGTCGGGGATGTTGCGTATGCCGAATGCGATGGTCGTGGTGTCGAAGGCGTCTGGCTCGAAGGGCAGCTTAAGGGCGTCGCCCTCGGCGAGGGTCACCCTGCCCTCGAGGCCCTTGCTCTTTACCTTCTCCATGCCGCGCTCCACCATGCGGGGTACGAGGTCTATTCCGCTCACCGTGATATCGGGGTATGCCTTTGCGGCCATGATGGCGAGGTCTCCGGTGCCCGTGGCCACGTCGAGGAGGCGGTTGCGCCTGAAAAACCTCATGCGCCTCACCACGAGCCGCCGCCACGCGACGTCGCGCCTCATGCTCAGGAAGTGGTTGAGGAAATCGTACCAGGCGGGTATAGAGGAGAATATGCCTTTCACCTCTTCTATGCGTTCGGCCTCGGCCTTGCGTGCGCGCTCGTCGGTCATGCACGATTATAGACAGCGGTGAGGGTTAATTCAAGCGAGAGAGGCGCTTACATGCCCCGCGAGGCTACCAGCACCGGCACGAGTATGGCGGCGAGTATGCCGAGCACGAACACTCCGCCAACAAGCACTCCTATGATAATAAACATGAGAGACTTGTTCGTGGTCCTCGACGCGCCCGAGTGGATGCGGGCGAACTGCCCCGGGTTGTCCAGAACAAAGGCGTTGAACTTCGCCCACTGAAATATCAGCACGGTCTGCATTATCAGTGTTATCAAGCCGACGAGCGCGGATGTGCCGTACACGGCCGCTCCAACAATCTTGTTAATGAAAATAAGCACCATCATGCCTGCAAAAGAACCCATTTGGGCGACTATGAACATTATGGGGTACGCCGTGGAAAGCCCGGTTCCGATCTTTTCCTCCATCACGCCCGCCCTGTTCAGGAAATCCCTCGCGTCGTCGGCAAGCCCCATGATGGCAACGAATATCCAGTAGATGTTAAAGAGCGGTATGAACAGGAAACCCACGGCCTTGCCCGGCGTGGTCCTCGCGTAGGCGTCGGGTATCACATGCCACGCCCTGTAAAGAGCAATCAGCCAGTAAATGGATGCGTAGATAAGAAATATTTCACCGGTAAGTGTAATAAGGCTGCCCATCCCGCGGTTGCCGCCTTTTGTTATGACCTCTCCGGCCACCATCACTATAAATCCAAACCAGAACGGCAGGGCAAAGAGAAGCGGGCTTACCTTCTTGCCCGTGATGGGCCCACCGAAGGACATGCCGGCCCCGGCAACGGGTGCAGGGCCGCCGCCCGTGACTATTCCCTCAAAAGTCTCTTCCTCGGCAAAGGGGTTG
>Ga0055452_10000239_pt1 | contig 13834 bp, 9 predicted proteins | sample China_Galinas_PW_6_FD_57735 | JGI IMG/M metagenome (GOLD analysis project Ga0055452, IMG submission 57735) | Wetland microbial communities from San Francisco Bay, California, USA, that impact long-term carbon sequestration - China_Galinas_PWC_D2 | ecosystem: Environmental > Aquatic > Marine >... | reverse complement strand
CTTCGAGACGAAGTCGTCGACGCCGGTCTCGAAGGCGATGATCCGGTCGATCTCGCTGTCCTGGGCCGTCACCACCAGGATCGGGATCGAGGCGGTCTCCGGGGTTTCGCGCAGGATCTTGCAGAGGCCGAGGCCGGAGATGTCGGGAAGGTTCGTGTCGAGGACGATCACGTCGATGCGGTTCTCGGCGATGAAGTCGAGGGCCTCCTGCGCCGTCGCCACCCCGTGATTGATCATCGGAGGCGTGCTCAGGGTCTCGGCGATCCGGGCCCGGGAGTCGGGATCGCCGTCGACCACGAGGATCATGCGGGGCGTGGATCTCGGCGATCCGGATGTCGAGACCTCGGGCATCGTCGGGGCTCCAGCCATCGGAGCCTCGAGTCAATCACCCGAACTTGACCGCTCGATCACCATCCGAAGGGTCTTTGGTGACGACTCGATGACGACTGGGAGGGAGCCTTCCGGAGATCGTCACGGAATCGTCACCGGCCGGACCGCGCAACCGGCACGCAGGCCGGTCGCGGCGGCGGGAAGGGACGCCGGCGGAGGCCGCCGGACGATCCGCGCCCCGATCAGAGCAGGGTCGCGAGCACCAGGCCGGCGGCCGCGCCGATCCACTGGTTGCGCCGCAGCTTCTCCCGGTCGAGCCCCTCGAAGCACGCCACCGGCTCGACCCCCGCGTAGGCGCGTCGGATGATCGGGAGCTCGGTGGTGGTCGCGAAGACGGCGAAGCCGAACACCGCGCTCACCAGCGCGACCCGTCCCGGGGAGTCGAGCGGAACGAGGGCCGCGAGCGAGAACACCGCGAGCCAGTGGGCGAGGTTCCCGCCCACGCTCATGGCGCGGAAGGCCGCGGGGTCGCTCTGGTGCAGGTCGAGGTGGAAGATCGGGAGGAATCGGGTGATCCGGGTGGTGGGCGCGATCCCGCCGGTGAGCCGCGCCCCGGCGAAGTGCCCCCATTCGTGTGCGAGGAAGGCCAGCCCGACCCCGGCGAACACGCCGTTGCCCACCGAGACGAGGCCCGCCAGGAAGAGCCCCGTCGACGCGAACCAGCTGTCGGCGGCGCCCCAGAGGGTGAGGGCCGCGAGCGCGATGGCGCCGTCGCGCAGCGCGAGCTTGGAGACGGGGGTGGCGTCCCTCGCGGCTTCGATCGCGCCGGCCTTCGATTCCGCGGCTTCGCTCATCTCGGCGTCTCTCCCCGGCGTGCGGGGGAGTCTACCCCACCCCGACGATCCCCCGGGGCGCCGGGCTCACCGGCCCCCGCCGACGGCGGTGACGGTCCGCGTGCTGGTGTTCCCCGAGGCGTCCTCGCAGCGGATCCGCAGCCGGTGCCAGGGGCGGTGGGAGCCCGCGACCCGGACGACCTCGCCCCGCTTCACCGGAGCTCCGTCGAAGGTCGCGGTCGCCTTCGCGGCGGCGTCGCAGTGATCCTGGCAGGCGTACACGACGCGGAAGGCGGGCGCACGGCGATGCTGCCCGCGGCCCCCCGCGCGCACCGAGACGCGTCGCAGTGCTCCGAAGGCTCTCGGCCGGGCGGTGTCCACCACGGTCACGTCCATCCCGTCCGAGCTCGTCGCACCGGACGCGTCTTCGACGCCGAGCGTGATCGCGTGGTGGCCGATGGGGACGTCCACCTCGGGGCTCACCCCGAAGGCCCGGGGGAAGGGCCCCTTCCACTCGTAGGCGAGCCCCTCTCCGATCGGGTCGACGGACCCGCTGCCGTCGAGAACCGCGTGGGCCCCCCGCGGCGACGTGCATTCGAGAACCCGGTCCGGACCGGCATCGGCCCGGAGCCGCGGGCGCTCGCCGAAGCGGAAGAGCGCGAAGAAGGGAGTCTCGCCGCCGAAGCGCGAGACCGCGCAGAGCTGCTCTCCGCTGGCGTCGATCTGCACCGGAACGCTCCAGCTCTCGAAGAGGAACCCCCCGGTGCAGGGCGCGGGGGTCCCGCCGAGGGCCCGCATCTCGAGCTCGCCCGACGCCCGGTGGACGAAGAGCCCGTAGGCGGGCGGGTCGGGGAGGTTGCGGTCCTCGACGACGGCCTGGAAGGCGACGTCGCCCAGGTCGTCGATGCCGGGCGGGCCGGGCGTGAACGCCTCGAAGGGAAGGTTCGTCCCGGGCGCCGGATCGCCGACGAGCGCCAGTGCCCGGGGAACGCCCTCGTCGATCTGGAAGATGCCCCCGAGCCAGTAGCCCAGGTCGAGGCGCCTGTAGTTGCCGCGGAAGGCGACGCTTCCCGAGTCGTTCGCCCCGACCTCGCCGAAGGCCGGCACGCCGCAGCCCGGGAGGTCCGGGTTGGGCGAGCACTCGAAGATCGCATCGTCCAGGCCGGGCACCGGATCGCCCGCCATCGCGATCGGATCCAGGGTTCCCGCCGACCACGCGTAGAGGACCTCGCTCGTGGTTCCCCCGCGGACCATGATCGAGAGCACCAGCTCCCCGGGGCCGCCGAAGGCGACGCTCGGGGGATGGAAGAAGTCGAACTCGCCCCCTCCGGTGCCGGGGGCCTCGTCCCCGAAGCCCGCGATCAGCGTCGCGTCGGGCCCCGACACCAGGAAGAGTGCGGTCTTCCCGAGCAGCGTGGATGCGTAGATCACGACGTCTCCGGCGTCGCCGATCGCGAGCGGCGCGACGAACCACCAGCGGTCGGCGGGATCGCCCGGGACCGGGCCTCCCTCGAGCGCCACCGCTCGGGTGGTCACGCCGTCGCTCGCGAAGACCCCGCTGCGATTCGCGCCGCCGGCCACGTTCGCGTAGAAGGCCAGCTCTCCGTCGCCGCTCAGGGCCGTGAGGGCGCCCAGACCGACGGCGCCCGAGGGGTCGTAGTGGAAGTCCGAGAAGACCCCTCCGCCGGTGCCGGGCGCCTCCTGGCCCGGAAGCACGAAGGCGGACACGTCGTCTCCGCGGGCGACGAAGAGGGCGTCGGGTACGTCGCCGCTGCCGATTCGGGTACGGAAGTAGACGTTCCCGGCGTCGTCCATGAGCGCGCGGCTCGGGCGGATGTACGAATCGATGTCGTCGAACTCGTAGAAGCCGCCCACCGGCGTGGGGTCGCCGTCCCTGGCGATGCAGACGAGGCCGGAGATCCCCGTCGAGAGCTGGATCCCCGGATCGCCGATCGCGCCGATCTCCACCTCGCCGCTGGTCACGAGGGTGTTCGCGCGCGCGAAGGCGATCACCCCGAGGCCGGACAGCACCGGATCGAGGTCGATCGCGACCGCCAGGCGCATGGCGACACCCGAGGGTGTATCGAGGATCCGGGTCGGCACCGCGACGTCCACGCCCTCGACCCGGATCGCGACGCCGCCGCCGCGGGGGTCGCCGAAGACCTCGAGGGCGGGGGGTCGCATCGCGAGCCCGGCGTCGTCGATCGTGGGATTCCCGATCGCGCCGTTCGTGCCGAGGAATCCGTCCCGGGCCAGGGCCGTCACGCCCCGAGCGGCCAGGTCGGGATCGGCGCGGACCGCGGCGGCGAGGGCGGCGACGACCCGTTCGGCGGAATCGCCGGGAAGGCTCGCCACCGCGATCGCGACGCCGTCGACCTCGAGGGAGACCGTTCCCCCGGTCGCTTCGCCGACGAGCGCCAGGAACGATTCGGTCTCGCAGCCCGCCGAGCACAGATCGCCGTCGGCGAGGTTCCCGTCGTCGCACTCCTCGCCGGGTCCGAGGAAGGCGTCGCCGCACACCGGGGGGGAGTCCTCGAGGAAGAGGATCCAGAGCGCGCCGGTGTTGAAGTCGAGGTCGTCGTCGCGGGTCGCGCCGACCGCCAGCTCGACGACCCCGTCGCCGTCGAGATCGCCCAGGACGTCGAGCGATGCGCCGAAGAAGCCGGAGAGGGGGATCTCGCCGGCGAACCCGCCGCGCCCGTCGCCGACCTCGAGCCGGGATCCGAGCGTACCGTCGGCGTTCAGGAAGAGCAGCAGCACCGAGCCGGGCGGCGACTCGAAGCCGCCGGAGTCGGGGACCCCCACCGCGACGTCGGTCACGCCGTCGCCATCGAGGTCGCCCAGCGACGCCGCGGCGGTTCCGAAGTGGGCGTCGAGGGAGAGATCGCCGATGAATCCCCCGACCCCGGGCGCGATCTTCTGCTCCCAGGCCACGGTCCCGTCCGGCGCGAGGGCCAGCACCCAGATCCCGCCCCGCTCGTCGTCGATGCTGGTGCCGCGGTTCGCCCCGACGACCAGCGCGATCGGAACCCCGCTCGTGAACGGACGGAGCGCGGCGACCGACGAGCCGAAGTTGTCGTGGTCGATCAGGGCGCCGCCGAATCCCCCCTGCACCTCGTCGATCTTCTGGTGGGCCTTCACCGTGCCGTCGGCGTTCAGGAAGAGGATCCAGACGGCGCCGTGCTGGAATCCCGCTTCGTCGTCGAGGGGGTTGCCGACGGCGACGTCGACGACGCCGTCGCCGTCCAGGTCGCCCAGCGCATCGATCGCGCTTCCGAACCAGCCGCCTCGACTGAGCGCCCCGCCGAAGCCCCCCTCGGTGCTCGAGATCTTCTGGTCCGCCTTCACCGTGCCGTCGGCGTTCAGGAAGAGGATGTAGACGGCGCCCGTGTCGCCGCCGTCGTCGTCGTCGCCGGACGCGCCCACCGCCAGATCGCCCACCCCGTCGCCATCGAGGTCGCCCAGGAAGGCGAGGTCGCTGCCGAAGCGATCGAGGCGATCGAGCACCTCGCCGAACCCGCCCTCCCCGTCCGAGCCGATCGACCGCTTGGCCCGGACGCTGCCATCGGGGTTCAGGAAGAGGATCCAGACCTTGCCGGGTCCGTGGTTGCCCTGGACCATGCCGACGGCGACGTCCCGCACCCCGTCGCCGTCGAGGTCTCCGATCCCCGCGACGCCGGCCCCGAAGAAGTCGTCTCGCAACAGGGCTTCGTCGAGGCCGCCCGAGAGCGCGCTGATCTTCTGCTGGTCGACCACGCCGATGGCGGACGCGGTTGCCGGGACCCACGCGCCGATCAGCGCCGAGAGCAGGGTCAGAAGCGTGCGCTGGAGGAGATGGGGCATCTCGAGCTCCAGCGGCCATCCTACACCCTCGTGGCCCTCCCGGGTCGAGAACCGCGCCGGGGCGCTCCCGGCGCCGCTCCCCCCGGCGCGGGGCGCTGCGCGCCGGTGATATGCTGGGCGAGCCCGGCGATCGGGACGCGCGGACCCCCGCCGCCCGGAGATCGCTCGGGGACCCGGAGGTCGTGATGGAGTTCCAGATGTTCCGGCCGGTGGCCACCGTCGCCTCGCTCGTGATGATCGGGATCGTGCTCGAGCTGATCCGCCGGCGAAGGCTCAAGGACGAGCTCTGGGTGCCCTGGCTCGTGATCGCCGCCGCGCCGCTGGTGGCGAGCCTCTGGATCTCGCCCTGGGCGACCGTCGCCGGCTGGCTCGGGATCGTCTACGAGCCGGCGCTGCTCCTCGCACTCGCGACCGCGCTCTGTGTCGCGATGATCCTCTACCTGACGGTGGTCGTGTCGACCCTGATGCAGCGCAATCTTCGCCTCGCCCAGGAGCTCGCCCTGGTGAAGGCGAAGATCGAGCGCTGGGAGCCCCGCTAGGACGACCCCGCGGGCCCCCGCGCAGCGTCTCGGACCGCCTCTCCAACGGTTTGCCAGCGGCCGCCTTCGATCAGTGCGCGCAGCTTGCGCGGAGTGGAGCGCAGACCGACCCGGTGGAAGAGCTGGTCGGGAGGCGAGAGGGCGAGGCGCAGCGCCCATGCGCCGGGGTCGAGCTCCCGGGGATGGACGTACACCATGAAGGGCTCGCCGCGGCGCGCATAGCCGCGCATGGCGAAGCGCTGGATCGCCACGGGCAGGGCGCGCAGGTACACGCCCCCGCCGATGCCGGTGCGCAGCGGACCCAGGCGGAGCACCGACGGCGGCACCTCGACGAGGGAGCCGCCGTCCCGGGCTCGGACGCGATACGGACCCGTGGGCGCGCCGGGGATTCCGTAGAGCGGGCTCGACCCGGGGAAGACGCTGCTGTCGTACTCGAATCCGGCGTCGACCAGGGCGTCGAAGGCCCACAGGCTGCGCCGGGTGATCGACCACGAGGGCGCCCGGAAGCCACCGACGGATTGCCCCGACTGGTCCTGGAGGAGCTTGCGCGCCGCGCCGGCGACCTCGGCGAAGGCCCGCGGCTCCATCTCGTACACCAGGTCGTGATCCATGGCGTGGGAGGCGATCTCGTGTCCGGCGTCTGCGATGCGGCGGACGACGCCGGGGCGCTCCCGGGCGACGCAGCCCAGCACGAAGAAGGTGGCCTTCACTCCGCGTTCGGCCAGCAGTTCGAGGGTGGCGGCCACGCCGGATTCGACCCGGCTCGGCAGGGACCCGGCGCCGGTGGCGGATTTCTGCGGCGCGCTCGCGAAGTTCGCGTGGAACCACTCCTCCACGTCGACCGTGAGCAGCCGGAGATCCGGCGCGAAGCGGAGCGGCTCGAGCTCCAGCTCTTCGAACCTGCGTGCGCTGGAATCGTCGGTCGGCATCGCGTCAATAGGCGTCGAAGTCGATGGCTTCGAAGTGCATGCGGCCGGGATCCGGAGCCCGCGCGCCCGCGACCAGGGCGCGGTGGATCACCTCGAGGGGCGAGGGTCGCAAGCGCATTGGAATCGCGATCCCGCCCGGGGCGGGGCCCGCGGCGTCCGGCCTTCGACCGAGCCAGAGGCGCAGGGGCGCGCGATCCGCCGGAGCGAGCTCCGGGAGATCGACCGCCCCGGCGGCGGGCTCCGTGCGCAGCACCGCGCGGACCCCCGGCCAGCCCGTCGGCGCGAGGATCGAGCGGAAGCCCTCGCGGGTCTCGACGCGATAGCGGGCCCGGGGATTGCGCACCCGCCAACCCAGGGACTCGGGATTCCAGACCCGCCGCCAGCTCGGCGGGTCCGCCCTCACCCACGGCCGCGGCGCGCGGCGCAGGAGCCGGGCCTCGAGGGGCCCGCAGGCGTTGAAACCCAGCCGGCCCAGGAAGCCCGGCGCCGAGCTCGCGTTGGCGACGCCGAGGACCTCCTCGACGCCGCCTTCCCGGGCCAGCGCGTAGGTCTCCTCGGCGAGTCGGGTGAACAGGCCCCGCCCCTGGTGCGCCGGGTGGATCGCGGTGTTGAGCGACAGCGCCGCGCGACGCGCGACGCCCTCGGACTCGGCCTCGATGGGAACGACCGCGTAGTGGCCGACGATCGCCCCGGCCTGCCAGGCGTTCACGCCGAACACGGCGCCCGCCGGGTTCTCGGCGTAGAGCCAGCGCAGGTACGCGGGAACGTAGAGGTCGCTGCGGTGGAACACCGAGGCGAGGAAGCGCGCCAGGATGCGGAGCTCCTCGTCGTCCGTGCCCGCGCGGCGAAGCTCGTCACTCATGCCCCGGCATCCGCGACGCGTGGATCACGATCGCTCGGCCGCGATCAACATCCCGTCGCCGAGATCGAGATGCACGCTGCCGGGCATGCGCATCAGCGGTCCAGCGGCGGGCCCGAAGAGCTTGTGGGCGATGTTGGCGAGGCTCACCTGGCGGCCCATTCGCTGGGAGTGGATGGGTCCCTCGATTCCATGGCTCCGCAGCATGCGCTCGAGGGAGCTCCGCTTGAAGTAGAAGAGGTGCTGGGGCGGATCGACGAAGTGCCAGCGACGTCCCAGCAGCTGCGCCCAGCGGCTCTCGAGATCTCCGGTCTCGATCACGAGCAGCCCGTCCTCCGCCAGCAGCTCGGAGCAGCGCGCGATGCAGCCCGCCGGATCGGGCACGTGCTCGATGACGTCGATCATCACGATCACATCGAAGGGGCCCGGCAGGTCCACCTCGAGCAGGTCGCCGGCCAGGACGGGCGCGCCGGCGTTCGATGCCGCGATCTCCGCGCAGTCCGCGGCGATCTCGACGCCGGTGACCTCCCAGCCGCGCTGGCGTGCGCGTCGCAGGAAGAGTCCGAGCGCGCAGCCAACCTCCAGCAGGCGTCCGCCGCTTCGCAGGGTCTCGATCCAGGCGAGCCGGCGGTCGAAGTTGAGATCGATGAGCCGCTCGTCGCGGAGGTAGCCGGCGTAGCCGCACTCGTGTCCTCCGGAGAAGTACTCCGAGGAGTAGAGCGTCTCCATCTCGGCCGGAAGCGAAGACCTCGGCAGGAATCCGCAATCGCAGCGGTCGCACCAGAAGTGCTGGTAGCCCCGCTTCTCCAGCCAGGGACGCCCCTCCTCTCCGCACAGGCCGCACACGCCGCGGTGGCGGGGGCCCTCCTCGGAAGGTGACTCGGACGGACACGATCGGGGCGTCGCGCTCACGACCGCGCAGTGTAGCCCGTATGTCGGTGGGCCTCGCTCGGCTGACACCCTCCGACGGCCGGTGGTAGAATCGGGCTTCCTCCGGCGGCGGCCTGCCCGCCTTTGCGAAGGTGTATGAGCCGAATCGCCGCGATCGTCCCCGCCTTCGACGAGGCCCGAAGCATCGAAGACGTCGTCCTGGGACTGCGGCACCTCGACGAGGCGCCCGCGGTGTTCGTGGTCGACGATGGATCCAGCGACGAAACCGCCGAGATCGCCGCCCGGGCCGGCGCCACGGTGCTTCGCCTTCCCTTCAACTGTGGAATCGGCGCGGCGGTCCAGACCGGTCTGCTCGCCGCCCTCGAGGGCGAGTTCACGAAGTTCATCCGGCTCGACGGGGACGCCCAGCACGATCCGGAGGGGGTCGCGGTGCTGCTCACCGCCCTCGACGACGGCGCGGACTTCGTGCTCGGGTCCCGTCACCTCGAACGAGAGGGCTACCAGACGACCCGCTCTCGCCGGCTGGGCATCCGCTGGTTCTCGATGCTCGTAGAGCGCCTCTGCGGGCTCCACGTCACCGATCCCACCTCGGGTTTCTGGGCGGCCAACCGAGACGCCGCGAAGGTGCTGGCGTCGGACACCGCATCGGACTACCCGGAGGTCGATTCACTCGTTCACCTGTGGCGCGCCGGGCTCTCCGTCCGCGAGGTGCCGGTTCGGATGCGCGCGCGCGCCAGCGGGGAATCCTCCATCGGAGGCCTGGTCTCCGTCTACTACATGATCAAGGTCAGCGTCGCCCTGATCGCGGCACGACTCGCCCTTCGCGACCGCGAGGCCGGGTGAGCGCTCCGTCCCCCCGGCTCAGGCTCGCCACGAAGCCCGGCTTCTACGCCATGGCGCTCGCGGACGCCCTCGGCCTCGGCGCAGGGGACGCGTCCTCGATCGAGCAGGCGGAGCGGACGATCGCGGGGTACGTGAAGGCGCGACACGTCATCTGCACCTCCATGGGACGGACGGCGATCTACGAGGGCCTGCGAGCGCTGCTTCCCTCCGGCGGCGAGGTCCTGCTCTCGCCGGTCACGGTTCCCGAGGTCGTGAGCATGGTCCTGCTCGCGGGCGCGACACCCGTATTCTGCGACATCGCGCCCGGCACCTGGAACCTCGACCCGAGCCGGGTGGAAGAGCGCATCGGAGCGGACACCCGCGCCGTGATGACCACCCACTTCTACGGAAACATCAGCGCCAGCGACGAGGTCCGGAAGATCTGCGATCGTCACGGTCTGCGCATGATCGAGGACGCGGCCCAGGCCATCGGTGCATGGAAGGACGGTCGGCATGCCGGAACCGTCGGCGACTTCGGCATCCTGAGCTTCTCGTATCCGAAGGGCGTGACGTCCTTCTTCGGCGGCGCAGTGATCACCGACGACGACGCTCTCGCCGAGCGCGTGCGCGCCCAGGTCGCGAGCCATCCCGCCGTCGACCGCGGCTGGCTCTACCGGAGGATCGGCGAGTGCCTGCTCAAGGACGTCGCCACATCGCCGCTGCTCTTCCCGGCAGGCTTCGGCCTGATCCGCTACGCGGAGAGGAACGACGTCGCCTGGATCAAGCGGATGGTCGAGCAGGAGCTCGATCCTCGGCGCCTCGCCGCACTTCCGCCCGAGTACGGCGTGCGCTTCTCCCCGCTCCAGGCCCGTCTGCTGACGAGGAAGTGGGGCGAGATCGACGACGACGTCGCCCACCGCATCGCCTGTGCCGAGACCTACCACGAAGCGCTGGAGGACCTCGAAGCCGTGGGGCTCGCACCGCTCGCCACCGACCGCTCCCACACCTACCTCTACTACCCCGTCGACGTCGGGGACAAGCTCGCCCTCCAGCGCTTCCTGATCGACCGCGGCCGCGACGTCGCGGTGCAACACACGCCCAATTGCGCCGACCTTCCCGACTATCGGGAGTTCGGTCCCGAGTGCCCCCTCGCGCGGTCCGCCTGCGCGGGAACGCTGATGCTGCCGACCTACCCCGGCTACCCCCTCGACGAGGTGCGCATGAACGCCGGCGTCATCCGGGAGTACTTTCGGCAGGGATGAGCCGCCCCCTCGAACCCGAAGCGGAGCGTACGGCCTCGCCCCGACCCCTCGAGGTCGTGATCGCGGGCTCGGGCCCTGCGGGCGTCTTCGCCGCCCTGGGCGCGCTCGAGGGCGACGTCGAGATCCGGATGATCGATCCGGGGCTCGAGCTGCCGCCCGAGGCGGCGGCCCGGGCGGCGGAGATCGCACGCCGGCCGCCCGGGGACTGGAGCGACGACGATCGCGCGTTCGTGAAGGGAGGGATCCAGGCCACGGCCTCGGGCATCGCGGAGAAGACCCTCTACGGCTCGGACTTCTCGAGCCGGGCCCTCGGGGCGTTCCCGCGGACCCACGAAGACAGCCACCTCTACGTCTCGTATGCCAGGGGGGGCCTGTCGAACGTCTGGGGACGGGGCGTCGAGCCCGTCTGCGCCGGCGAGCACGAGGACTGGCCCTTCTTCGACGACCTGAAGGACAGCTATCGGGCCGTACTCGAAGCGCTCCCCTTCGTCGCCGCCGAAGACGACCTCGCGAACGCGTTCCCGCTCTACACCGATCGCTACCACGAGGCGCCGCTCTCGTCCCAGTTCGCGAGGATCCACGGCGCGCTCCTCGGCAACGTCGAGTCGCTCCACGCCCAGGGGATCCATTTCGGCCGCTCGCGCTTCCTGATCGAGTTCGCCGGAGATGAAGAGCGCCGCTGCCGGCTGTGCAACTTCTGCATGTACGGCTGCCCCTACGGCGCCATGTATACGACGGCCGACACGCTCGAAACCCTCGAGCGATCCGGGAGATTCCGCTATCAGGGTGGGACCGCCCTCGAGTCGTTCAGCGACGACGGCGACGGGGTCACGCTCCGGCTCATCGACGTCGCGAGCGGCGAGCGCAGCGAGATCCGCGCCGATCGGCTGGTGCTCGCGGCCGGCGCGGCGAACACCACGCGCATCGCCATGAGCTCCCTCGGAGCCGATCGCGCGTCGATGAAGACGAGCGAGATGTTCCTGATGCCGATCCTGGCGCTTCGGGGCGACCGCGCGCTCCTCGACGAAGCGACCTACTCCCTGGCCCAGCTCACGCTGGTCGTCCGCGACCCGAGGGTCTCGGCTCGCTCGCTGGTCGTTCACCTCTTCGGCTACAACCCGGTCTTTCGCGACGCCCTCGAATCGGTATTGCCCGGATGGCTCCACCGGCTGCTCCGGCCGCTGATCGAGGCCTTCCTCGCGCGCGTCCTGATCGGATCGACCCTCGTCCACTCGGACGAATCGTCCCACCTCGAGCTGACCCTCGACCGCGACATCCTGCACGTCCGGGGGCAGCGCCACCCCGCGACCCGCCGGATCATCCGCCGTCTCGGCTGGACCCTGCTGAGGAACGCGTGGCGCACCGGTCTCCTTCCCCTGCCGTTCGCCACGCGCAGGATGCAACCCGGCGGATCGGTCCACTACGGGGCGAGCCTTCCCATCGGCGGAGACGCGCAGCTCTCGACCCGCAGCGACGGATCCCTGCGCTCGTGCCCGAACGTCCGCATCGCCGACGGCGCGTCGCTCCCCGACATCCCGGCGGGCTCGTTCACGCTCACGCTGATGGCCAACGCGCACCGGATCGGCCGCGGCCTCGGGCGCAGGGCCCGGGCGAGCGCGAGCCCGGAGGACGCCCTACCCCGCTCCGACTCCGACGAGAGCCCGCCAGCGGCGCTCGGCCTCGACGCAGATGCGATCGAGTGAAGCGGAAGCTGCACCCGGAGCCGCCGTCGCGTCGGGCGCCGACGCGTCCAGCGTCCAGCGACAGCGCGCCACCTGGTCCCGGAGGGCGGCCCAGAGCAGGTCGGTGCAGGGCGGCTCGATTCCCGCCGCGTCGGCCTCGGCGCCGAAGCACTCCTGGCACTGCTCCTCGTTCGAACACCAGAGGCATCGCTCGGCCACGGCATCGCCGAAGCGCGGGAAGCGCGTCGCGCAGCGCGACCAGAGCGCGCGCGCCGGCGCCGCGGCGTCGCCCTCGGGAAGCCGCGGCTCCGGCCACGCCGTCTCGTGCATGGCGAGCAGCGTGGCCAGGGTGGCCGAGGACCGGTAGAGCGCCCGGGCGCGCGCCTCGAGGGCGCCGGGATCGGGCTCGAAGATCACCAGGTGATCGAGGCGGCGCACGCGAAAGCGCTCGGTCGCCGCCGGCGCGAAGCGATAGGGAAGCGGTCCCCACTGGATCGCGTAGAAGCCGGTCCCCCGGGCGCGCACCATGGTGGTGACGACGGGCAGCGCGATCTCGAACTCGTCCACGACCGTCGCCGCCTCGGCGCTCACCCGGAGCGGAGACGGACCGTTGTCCGAGCCCGCGAGCCGATCGCCGGGGCGCAACACGTTCCTGCGCACGTCCACCGCCCGGGCGCCCTCCTCCCACATGTAGTGTTGGAACCCCCAGTTGCCTTCGAACCAGAGGGTGCCCGGCGCGTCCGACTGGGTGGCGCCGATGCGCTGCGCCGCGACCCGCGACGCGTCGGCGAGCGCCGCGTCGCCCCACGCCACGGCCAGCGCGACCGCCAGCGCCGGGACCAGCGGCGCGAAGCGCCAGCCCGCGGCGATGGGTCGCACCTCGAGCCGTCGTCCCAGCTGGCGCGCCGTCAGGATCGCGAGCGGCGGCGCCATGGGCAGCAGCGCGCGTCCGTTGGTCGTGTAGTTGACCACCGTCGCGAAGCAGAAGGCGCCCAGCGCCCAGAGCGCGAGCAGCACCGCGTCCGCGTCGCGAGCCCGCGCGAGGTCCGAGGCGATCAGGACGAAGATCGCGGCGCCCGCCGCCGCGAAGAGCGCGACGTGGAGCGCGTAGTTCCAGTCGAACCCTTCCGGCCCCGCGAGGGGCAGCCCGGCGAGGCGACCGTGGGCGAAGCTCGCCAGGCCGATCCCGGCGCCGAGCAGCGCCGTCGCCACCGCCATGGCCCGCGAGAACCCGACGAAGGCGAAGAGAAGGACGGGGAGGAAGGCGCCGCCGGTGAAGACCAGCGCGACCAACGCGCGTTCCAGGGGCGGGATCCCGCCGGTCCGGGTGGCGACCGAGTAGCCGGCGCTCTTCAGGATCGCGCTCACGTCGTAGACCCGGATCGTGTAGAGCTCGAAGCCGAGCAGCATCGCGACCGGAATCGCGAGGTAGAGCAGCCGCGCGTCGATGCGCCGCTCCCGGAGCAGCGCGTAGGCGAAGAGCAGCGGGATGCTGGCCATCCCGAAGTACTTGGTGAGCGCGCAGAGGCCGGCGAGGAACGCGCCCGCGGCGAGCGAGGCGTGATCCGCCCGGTCGAGGCCCCGGATCCAGAACCACAGCGACCAGCAGAAGAGCGCGGTCATCGAGACGACCGCCATGACGGTGGTCGCGCTCACCAGGAAGGCGGGACACGCGAGGCAGACCAGGCCGGCCAGGAGCGGATCGGGGCAGAGTCGTCGGCCCAGCGCGAAGGTGCCGAGGGTCGCGGCCAGGGCGGGAATCAGGAAGGCCAGGTGGAGCCCGGTCTCGCCGAAGCCCGTGAACAGCGCGGCGAACGCCGCGAAGAAGGCGACCAGGGGCGGAT
>Ga0055452_10000235_pt1 | contig 13916 bp, 9 predicted proteins | sample China_Galinas_PW_6_FD_57735 | JGI IMG/M metagenome (GOLD analysis project Ga0055452, IMG submission 57735) | Wetland microbial communities from San Francisco Bay, California, USA, that impact long-term carbon sequestration - China_Galinas_PWC_D2 | ecosystem: Environmental > Aquatic > Marine >... | reverse complement strand
CGGAGGTCCTGGTACGCATCCCGCCGGCCAATGTCCCGGCCACCCCGCAGGCCCCGGCAGTGCCCGGCCGGTCCGCCGTGCCCCCACAGGCCGCCCCACCGGCGGCGCCGCTGCCCGCCCCGCCGCCGGCCGTAGCGGATGTCCCGCCTGCTCCGCCCGCCCCGGTCGCGCCCGCGATTCCGCCCGCGGGAACGGCGCAGTGAGCCGCGGCGACAAGTCCGGGTCCCGGCCTGCCGAGCAGCGGAAGCGGCGCGCGGTTGTGGCCAAGGCGCAGCCCGACAACGCTGCCCAGGGCCGGTCGGCCACGGCCACGCGCACCCGGAAGGCAACCGAGACCGGTTCACGCACTGCCTCGTTCGCTTTCCGGCACCGCGCCGGCAGCATCGTCATGTTCGTGGCGTTGCTCGCGGCCGCCGCACAGTTGTTCAACCTCCAGGTGCCGCGCGCGGCTGGGCTGCGCGCCCAGGCTGCCGGTCAGCTCAAGGTCACCGATGTGGAGAAGGCCGTGCGGGGCAGTATCGTCGACCGCAACTTCAACAAGCTGGCGTTCACCATCGAGGCCAGGGCCCTGACCTTCCAGCCGATCAAGATCCGCAAGCAGCTGGCCGAGGCCAAGCAGAAGTCGTCGGCTGCACCCGACCCGGACCAGCGGCTGCAGGACATCGCCAAAGACGTCGCGGCCAAGCTCGGCAACAAACCCGACTATGCGACCTTGCTGAAGAAGCTGCGCAGCAACGAGACCTTCGTCTATCTGGCCCGTGCCGTCGACCCGGCGATCGCCGGGGCTATTACCAAGAAGTTTCCCGAGGTCGGCGCCGAACGCCAGGATCTGCGCCAGTATCCGGGGGGTTCGCTGGCGGCCAACGTGGTGGGCGGCATTGATTGGGACGGCCATGGGCTGCTCGGCCTGGAGGACGCGATGGACTCGGTGCTGGCCGGCACGGACGGGTCTGTCACCTACGACCGCGGTTCCGACGGTGTGGTGATCCCGGGCAGCTACCGCAACCGTCATGACGCAGTCAACGGCTCGACCGTGGAGCTCACTCTCGACGACGACATCCAGTTCTATGTCCAGCAGCAGGTCCAGCTGGCCAAGGACGCCTCCGGTGCCAAGGACGTCTCCGCCGTCGTGCTGGACGCGAAGACCGGTGAAGTGCTGGCGATGACGAACGACAACACCTTCGACCCCAGCCAGGACATCGGTCGCCAGGCCGACAAGCAGATGGGCAATCTGGCGGTGACGTCACCCTATGAACCGGGTTCGGTGAACAAGATCGTCACCGCGTCGTCGGTGATCGAGTACGGGCTGACCACTCCCGACGAGGTGTTGTCGGTGCCGGGGTCGATCCATATGGGCGGTGTCACCGTCCACGACGCGTGGGCCCACGGCGTGATGCCCTACACCACCACCGGTGTGTTCGGTAAGTCGTCGAACGTCGGCACCCTGATGCTGGCGCAGCGGGTGGGACCGCAGCGCTATTACGACATGCTCGGCAAGTTCGGGCTGGGCCAGCGCACCAATGTCGGGCTGCCCGGTGAGAGCGCCGGCCTGGTGCCGCCGATCGACCAGTGGTCGGGCAGTACGTTCTCCAACCTGCCTATCGGGCAGGGCCTTTCGATGACCTTGCTGCAGATGACCGGCATGTACCAGGCCATCGCCAACGACGGCCTACGCATCCCGCCGCGGATCGTCAAGGCCACCATCGCCCCGGACGGAACCCGCACCGAGGAGAAGCGCCCCGAAGGGATCCAGGTGGTGTCGCCGCAGACCGCGCACACCGTACGCAACATGTTCCGGGCGATCGTGCAGCGCGACCCGATGGGCTACCAGCAGGGCACCGGACCGGCCGCCGCGGTGGAGGGCTATCAGATCGCCGGCAAGACCGGCACCGCTCAGCAGATCAACCCGGCGTGCGGTTGTTACTACGACGACGTGTACTGGATCACCTTCGCCGGGATGGCGCCGGCCGATGATCCGCGTTACGTCATCGGCATCATGATGGACGCGCCGAAGCGCGCGTCCGACGGCTCGGGCGGCCACACGGCAGCGCCGCTGTTCCACAACATCGCCAGCTGGCTGCTGCAACGGGAGAACGTCCCGCTGTCACCCGATCCGGGGCCGCCACTGATCCTGGAGGCCGTCTGAGGCACGCAGTCCCTGCTGCTCGGTAGGGTTGCAAGCCGATCAGGCAGACGGCGCGGACGGCCCGGCGGGCAGTAGCGCTGTGATCCGGGAACGGAGGAGGTGACCGGCGGTGGCGAATGTCCTGCGTCCGCGCACCACGCCGGGCCTGGCATTAGCCACGCTGGCCACCCGGGTCTGCGCGGTGCCCGGCGACAGCCCGATTCCGGACGTGCGGGTCACGGGGGTGACATTGCGCGCCCAGGACAGCATGCCGGGGGATCTGTTCGCCGCTCTGCCGGGGTCCGCCGCGCACGGTGCCGGATACGCAGGTGACGCGATCGCCCGCGGTGCGGTTGCGGTGCTGACCGATCCCGCCGGAGCCGCCGTCATGCGCGAGCACTTCGCCGGGACGGCGCCGATTCCGGTGTTGATCCATCCGTCGCCGCGGTCGGTACTCGGCGACCTCGCCTCGACGGTGTACGGCCACCCCTCCGACCGCGTCGTCGTCCTCGGTGTCACCGGCACCTCGGGGAAAACCACGACAGCCCACCTGATCGAGGCGGGGCTGGGCTCGGCCGGGCGGGTTCCGGGTCTGATCGGCACCGTCGGCGTCCGCATCGCTGGAGCCGACGTGCCCAGCGCGCTGACCACGCCCGAGGCGCCGGCTCTACAGGCGCTGCTGGCGGTGATGGCCGAGCGGGGCGTGGACACCGCCGTCATGGAAGTGTCCAGCCATGCACTCGAACTGGGTCGGGTGGACGGTATTCGATTCGCCGTCGGCGGGTTCACCAACCTGTCGCGTGACCATCTCGACTTCCATCCGACGATGCAGGACTATTTCGAAGCCAAGGCGAAATTGTTCGATGCGTCTTCGCCGCTGCACGCCGAGATCGCGGTGGTATGCGTCGACGACGAGGCCGGGCGGGCGATGGCTGCACGGGTCGAGCGCGCCGTGACCGTCAGCGCGGAGGGCCGCCCCGCGGACTGGCGCGCCGAAGACGTCGCGGTTCTCGAACGCGGGATCCAGGAGTTCACCGTGGTGGACTCGGTCGGGGTGCACCACAGGCTGCGGATACGGCTTCCCGGGCGCTACAACATCGCCAACGCACTGCTGGCCCTGGCGATGCTGGACGCTGTGGGGGTATCGCCCGAACAGGCGTCACCCGGGTTGCGCGGCGCCTCGGTTCCGGGACGCCTCGAGGCCGTCGATTGCGGACAGGACTTCCTGGCAGTCGTCGACTACGCACACAAGCCGGGGGCCCTGCGTGCGGTGCTGGAGACGCTACGCCGTCCGGACACGCGGTTGGCAGTGGTGTTCGGCGCGGGCGGCAACCGCGATCCCGGAAAGCGGGAGCCGATGGGGCACATCGCTGCGGAACTCGCCGACCTCGTCGTCGTCACCGATGACAACCCCCGCGACGAGGATCCGGCCGCGATCCGTGCGGCCATCCTGACCGGTGCCGCCGAGGTGCCCGGCAGACCCGCTGCCGAGGTGGTCGAGATCGGTGACCGGCGAGCAGCGATCAACCATGCCGTCGGCTGGGCGCGTCGCGGAGACGTGGTGGTGATCGCCGGCAAGGGCCACGAAACGGGCCAGACCGGCGGGGGCCAGACCCGGTCGTTCGACGACCGGGAAGAACTGGCCCAGGCACTCCAGGCCCTGGGGAGCCGCCGGTGATCGACTTCACCGTCGCTCGGATCGCCGAGGTCGTCGGCGGCCGGATCGCCGACATCAGCCCGCAGGATGCGGCGACACGCCGTGTGACCGGCACCGTCGAGTTCGACTCCCGCAAGGTTGGCCCGGGTGGGCTGTTTCTCGCGCTGCCCGGGGCGCGAACGGACGGTCACGATTTCGCCGAAGCCGCGGTGGGCGCTGGTGCTGCCGCGGTGCTGGCGGCGCGACCGGTCGGCGTGCCGGCGATCATCGTGCCGTCGGCACAGGCCGTCGATGCCCAGGCCGGTCTGCTCGAGCATGACTGCGACGGTGCCGGGGCGGCGGTATTGGCCGCGCTGGCGAAACTCGCGGCGGTGGTGGCCGCCGAACTCGTGGCCGGCGGGCTCACCATCGTCGGGGTCACCGGCTCCTCGGGCAAGACCTCGACCAAAGATTTGATCGCCGCGGTGTTGCGACCGCTGGGTGAGGTGGTGGCTCCGCCCGGTTCGTTCAACAATGAGCTCGGTCATCCCTGGACGGTGCTGCGGGCCACCGAGGACACCGATTACCTGGTACTGGAGATGTCGGCGCGCCATCCCGGCAACATCGCCGCGCTGGCCGCGATCGCGCCACCGTCGATCGCGGTGGTGCTCAACGTCGGCACCGCACACCTGGGCGAGTTCGGCTCCCGCGATGCCATCGCGGCGACGAAAGCCGAATTGGTGCAGGCTGTTCCGGCCTCGGGTGTGGTGGTGCTCAATATCGACGACCCGGTGGTGGCGGCGATGGCTCAGCAGGCCTCGGCCCGGGTGGTGCGAGTGGGCAGATCTGAGCTCGCCGACATCCGGGCCGACGAGGTGACCCTCGATGAACTGACGCGGCCACGGTTCACCTTGCGGACCAATATGGCCGAAGTCGACGTGGCGCTGGCCGTGCACGGCGAGCACCAGGTGGGTAACGCCCTGTGCGCGGCGGCGGTCGCACTCGAGTGCGGGGCGAGCTTGCAGCAGGTGGCGGCGGCGCTGTCCGGGGCGGGGCCGGTCTCGCGGCACCGCATGGAGGTGCGCACCCGCGCCGACGGAGTAACTGTCATCGACGATGCCTACAACGCCAACCCCGATTCGATGCGGGCCGGGCTGCAGGCTCTCGCGGCGATGGCTCGCCAGCGGCGCCGCCGAGTCGGCGATGCGGTCGAGGGAGGAGACCGAGGAGGAGCGAGGCTATCGAGCCCGCGCAGCTGGGCGGTGCTGGGCGAGATGGGTGAGCTGGGAGGGGACTCGATAACCGAGCACGATCGCGTCGGTCGGCTCGCGGTGCGCTTAGATATCAGTCGACTCATCGTCGTGGGAACCGGGAGGCCTATGAGCGCCATGCACCACGGGGCGGTCATGGAGGGCTCCTGGGGTTCGGAGGCCACCATCGTCCCCGACGCCGACACCGCCCTCGAGCTGCTCCGCGCCGAACTGCAGCCCGGTGACGTGGTACTGGTCAAGGCGTCGAACGCGGTGGGGCTGGGCGCGCTGGCCGACGCGCTGTGCTCGCCGAGCCAACCGGGGCGCCGATGAGACTGATCCTCATCGCCGTCGCCATCTCCGTGGCGGTGTCGATTCTGCTGACGCCCGTGCTGATCCGGCTGTTCACCCGCCAGGGATTCGGCCACGAGATCCGTGAGGACGGCCCACCCAGCCACAAGACCAAGCGTGGCACGCCGTCGATGGGCGGGGTGGCGATCATCACCGGTATCTGGGCCGGCTACTTCGGCACTCATCTGGTGGGGTTGGGGCTCGACGGCGACGGCCCGTCGGTCTCGGGGCTGTTGGTACTGGGGTTGGCCACCGCGCTGGGGGCCGTCGGTTTTCTCGACGACCTGATCAAAATCCGCCGCTCGCGCAACCTGGGCCTGAACAAGACCGCCAAGACCGTCGGCCAGATCACCGCGGCCGTGCTGTTCGGCGTGCTGGTGCTGGGGTTCCGCAACACCGACGGACTCACCCCGGGCAGCCCCGAACTGTCGTATGTCCGCGAGATCGCCACGGTCACGCTGACTCCGGTGGTGTTCGTCTTGTTCGTCGTGGTCCTGGTCAGTGCATGGTCGAACGCGGTGAACTTCACCGACGGGCTCGACGGGCTGGCCGGCGGCAGCATGGCCATGGTCAGCGCCGCTTATGTGCTGATCACCTTCTGGCAGTACCGCAATGCCTGCGCCACCGCGCCCGGACTGGGCTGCTACAACGTGCGTGACCCGCTGGACCTGGCGCTGATCGCCGCCGCGACCGCCGGTGCCTGCATCGGATTCCTGTGGTGGAACGCCGCGCCCGCCAAGATCTTCATGGGCGACACCGGGTCGCTGGCCCTGGGCGGCATCATCGCCGGGCTCTCGGTCACTAGCCGCACCGAGGTACTGGCAGTGGTGCTGGGTGCGCTGTTCGTCGCCGAGGTCACGTCGGTGGTGGTGCAGATCCTGGCCTTCCGTACCACCGGCCGGCGGGTGTTCCGAATGGCGCCGTTCCACCATCATTTCGAACTCGTCGGGTGGGCCGAGACGACGGTGATCATCCGGTTCTGGCTGCTCACCGCGATCGCCTGCGGGCTGGGTGTGGCACTGTTCTACGGTGAATGGCTTACTGCCATCGGTGACTGAGATGCAGGTAGGACTCGAGCCGCTCGGCCCCGGCGCCGCGGTGCTGGTGACCGGGGCGGGCATCACCGGGCGGGCCGTGGTCGGCGCACTGGCCTCGTGGGACCTCCACGTCCGGGTGTGTGACGACAACGTTGACGCGCTGCGGGCGCTGGCCGGCGACGACATCGATACCGTCGCGCCGGTCGAGGCGATCGGGCGGATCGGGGACTTCGATCTCGTGATCACCAGCCCGGGTTTCCCGCCGACTGCGCCGGTGCTGGCCGCGGCGGCGGCGGCCGGGATACCGATCTGGGGGGACGTTGAACTGGCATGGCGCCTCGACGCCGCGGGTCACTATGGACCGCCGCGGCGGTGGCTGGTGGTGACGGGCACCAACGGCAAGACCACCACGACCTCGATGCTGCACGCCATGCTCGTCGCCGACGGGCGCCGAGCGATGTTGTGCGGCAATATCGGCGACCCGGTGCTCGACGTGCTGGCCCAGCCTGCCGACCTGCTGGCCGTGGAGCTGTCCAGCTTCCAGCTGTTCTGGTCGCCGTCGCTGCGCCCGGAGGCGGGGGTGGTGCTCAACATCGCCGAGGACCACCTCGACTGGCACGGCAGCTTCGAGGCCTACGCCGCGGCCAAGGCGCGGGCGCTGGACGGGCGGGTGGCGGTCGTCGGGCTCGACGATGCGCCCGCCGCCGCGCTGCTGGCCGTCGCCGCCGCACCGGTCAAGGTCGGCTTCCGGCTCGCCGAACCCGCTCCCGGCGAACTTGGGGTCCGCGACGGTCGGTTGGTGGACCGGGCGTTCGACAGCGATCTCGAGCTGGCCCCGGTCACCTCGATCCCCGTCGCGGGCCCTGTCGGTGTGCTGGATGCGCTCGGTGCGGCCGCGTTGGCCCGTGCGGTGGGCGTCCCCGCCGCCGCGATCGCATCGGCGCTGTCGTCGTTCCGGGTGGGTCGCCACCGGGCCGAGTCGGTGGCGGTCGTCGACGGCGTGCGCTACGTCGACGACTCCAAGGCCACCAATCCGCATGCCGCCGAGGCGTCGATGCTGGCCTATCCGCGGGTGGTGTGGGTGGCCGGTGGTCTGTTGAAGGGCGCTTCGGTTGACGCGATGGTGGCCCGCGTCGCGGATCGGCTGGTCGGCGCCGTGCTGATCGGCCGGGACCGCGCGGTGGTTGCCAAGGCGTTATCGCGACACGCGCCTGATGTCCCGGTCATCGAGGTTGTGACGCGAGACGATGCTGTGGTGCATGAGACGAATGAGTCAGGTGTTACTCATGGGACTCGGGTTGTCGACGCGTCGGGGCCCGCGCACGGCGCACGGGTGATGACTGAGGTCGTCGCCGCCGCCGCCAGCCTGGCCGGGGCCGGAGACACGGTGCTGCTGGCCCCCGCCGGGGCATCGTTCGACCAGTTCGCCGGCTATGCCGATCGCGGCGACGCCTTCGCTGCCGCCGTGCGCGCTGCGGCCCGGTAGCGATCGTGGGCAACCCGCTGGCCCGGCTCAAGCGCCGGGGCGCCAAGGATGCCGCCGACGAGGCCGCGGCGGGCGTGCCTGACCTGGAGGCCGACGCCACCGCAGAGTCCACCGGCGAGGAATCCGCCACCGCGCCGGTCGCCACCGACGAGGAACCGAAGAAGCCGAGGTTCGCTCCGCAGAAGCGGTTCGGTGCGTGGCTGGGCCGGCCGATGACGTCGTTCCACCTGATCATCTCGGTTGCCGCACTGCTCGTCACGCTCGGCTTGATCATGGTGCTGTCGGCCTCGGGTGTGCACTCCTATGACGCCGACGGGTCGCCCTGGGTGATCTTCGGCCGTCAGGTGATGTGGACCGTGGTGGGGCTGATCGGATTCTGGATATCGCTTCGGCTTCCGGTGAACCTCCTGCGCCGTACCGCATTCTCGGCATTCGCCATCACGATCGTGATGCTGGTGCTGGTGCTGATCCCGGGGATCGGGCACGAGGCCAACGGTTCACGCGGGTGGTTCGTGATCGCCGGGTTCTCCATGCAGCCCTCGGAGCTGACCAAGATTGCGTTCGCAATCTGGGGCGCACACCTGCTGGCCACCCGCCGCATGGAGCGGGCGTCGTTGCGCGAGATGCTCATCCCGCTGATTCCGGCCGCCGTGATCGCGCTGGCGCTGATCGTGGCCCAGCCGGACCTGGGCCAGACGGTGTCGCTGGCCATCATCGTGCTGGCGCTGCTCTGGTATGCGGGCCTGCCGCTGAAGGTGTTCCTCAGCTCGCTCATGGCGGGCGTGGCGGCCGCCGCTGTGCTGGCGGTCTCCGAGGGGTATCGCTCCGACCGGGTGCGGTCCTGGCTGGACCCCACCGCCGACGTCCAGGGCTCCGGCTATCAGGCCCGGCAGGCCAAGTTTGCGCTGGCCAACGGGGGAGTGTTCGGTGAGGGCCTGGGCCAGGGCACGGCCAAGTGGAACTACCTGCCCAACGCCCACAACGACTTCATCTTCGCCATCATCGGCGAGGAGCTGGGCTTCATCGGCGCGTTCGCCCTGCTGGCGCTGTTCGGGCTGTTCGCCTACACCGGCCTGCGGATCGCCAAGCGTTCGGCCGACCCGTTTCTTCGGCTGCTCACCGCGACGGCGACTATGTGGGTGATCGGCCAGGTGTTCATCAACGTCGGCTACGTGATCGGCCTGCTGCCGGTCACCGGAATTCAGCTCCCGCTCATCTCTGCTGGTGGAACATCGACGGCGACAACGCTTTTCATCATCGGACTGATGGCCAACGCGGCGCGACACGAACCCGAGGCGGTGGCCGCCCTGCGCGCCGGCCGGGAGGACCGGATGAACCGGCTGCTGCGGCTGCCGGCGCCCCAACCGTATTCGCCCACCCGGGTGGAGGCCCTGCGCGACCGGTTGCGTTCACGGCCGCAGACCGCCAAGCCCGCCAAGCCCGCCAAACCGGCCAGACCCGGTAAGCCCACCAAGCCGGCCAAACCGGCGAAGTCGGCGAAGTCGGCGAAGGCGCCGCCCAAGAAGCCGCCCCGCAAGTCCCGTCGTCAACCCCAGCGGGCTGCGCTGCCTGCCAAAGCCCGCACGGCGCAGCGCTCCACCCGTGGCTCAGGGCATCATGGAGGCGCTGCCCGCCAGGGGCAGGCCGGAGGCGCCGAGCGCCGCCGCGATCACGGAGACGGACCCGCACGGCGGGCCCGCGCATTGGAAGGTCAGCGTTACGGGTGAGTGTCTCGGGGGTCGGCGGCGGAACGGAGCGCCCCGGCTCGGACAGTAGAAGCGGTGTCGCATCGCTGTCGGTCGTCCTTGCCGGTGGCGGCACCGCCGGCCATGTCGAACCCGCCATGGCGGTCGCCGACGCCTTGAGCGCACTGGATCCCGGCGTCCGGGTCACCGCGCTGGGCACCGCACGCGGACTGGAAACCCGGTTGGTTCCCGCGCGCGGCTACCACCTTGAGCTCATCACCCCGGTGCCGCTGCCACGCAAGCTCAACGCCGACCTGGCGCGGCTGCCGTGGCGCGTACGCCGGTCCGTGCGCGAGGCCCGCGCGGTCCTCGACGGCGTCGAGGCCGACGTGGTCATCGGTTTCGGTGGTTACGTCGCGTTGCCGGCCTATCTGGCCGCCCGCGGCGGGCCGGTGCACCGGCACCGGGTGCCGGTCGTCGTCCACGAGGCCAATGCCAGCGCCGGACTGGCCAACCGGGTGGGCGCGCGCGGCGCACGTCGGGTGCTCTCGGCGGTGCCCGGCTCCGGGTTGCGGCACGCCGAGGTGGTCGGCATGCCCGTGCGGGCCTCGATCACAGCGCTGGACCGGGTGGCTCTTCGGGCGCAGGCACGGGCGCATTTCGGATTCGCCCACGACGCGCTGGTGCTGCTGGTGTTCGGCGGCTCGCAGGGTGCGGCGTCGATCAACCGGGCGGTTTCGGCGGCCGCCGCCGACCTGGCTGCCGCGGGTGTCTCCGTGCTGCACGCTCACGGTCCCAAGAACACACTCGACCTGCGTGCTCCGGAGCCGGGGGACCCACCCTACGTGCCGGTGCCGTACCTCGACCGGATGGACCTCGCTTACGCCGCGGCCGACCTGGCGATCTGCCGGTCCGGCGCGATGACGGTGGCCGAGGTGTCGGCGGTCGGGCTGCCCGCGGTCTACGTGCCGCTGCCGATCGGCAACGGCGAGCAGCGGCTCAACGCCCTGCCGATCGTCAACGCCGGTGGTGGGCTGCTGGTTGCCGATGCTGATCTCACACCGGGATTCATCGCCGGCGATGTGGTCGGCCTGCTCACCGACCGGCCGCGGCTGCAGGCGATGACCGAGGCCGCCGCCGCGGTGGGGCACCGGGACGCCGCACGGCGGGTCGCCGAGGTGGCCCTGGAAGTCGCCCGCGCCGGACGACGGGCGCACCGGTGAACGCCCACACCCTCCCGCCCGAGCTCGAGCGGGTCCACATGGTCGGCATCGGTGGTGCGGGCATGTCCGGCATCGCCCGGATCCTGCTGGATCGCGGCGCCATGGTGTCGGGTTCGGATGCCAAGGAGTCGCGCGGGGTGGTGGCGCTGCGCGCCCGCGGTGCACAGATCAACATCGGCCACGACGAGGCCAACCTCGACCTGCTGCCAGGCGGTCCGACCGCGGTGATCACCACCCATGCCGCCATCCCCAAGACGAATCCGGAGCTGGTCGAGGCGCGCCGGCGGGCCGTCCCGGTGATCCTGCGTCCGGTGGTGCTGGCCAAGCTGATGGCAGGCCAACGCACCCTGATGGTCACCGGCACCCACGGCAAGACCACGACCACCTCGATGCTCATCGTCGCGCTCCAGCACGCCGGGATGGACCCGTCGTTTGCCGTCGGAGGTGACCTGGGTGAAGCCGGCACCAACGCCCACCACGGCAGCGGCGAGTGCTTCGTCGCCGAGGCCGACGAAAGCGACGGCTCGCTGCTGGAGTACACCCCGGATATCGCGGTGGTGACCAACATCGAGGTTGACCATCTGGACTTCTTTGGGAGCGCGGAGGCCTACACCGCGGTGTTCGACGCGTTCGTCGAACGGCTGGCGCCCGGCGGCGCGCTTGTGGTGTGCGTGGACGATCCGGGCGCGGCGGCGCTGGCCGAACGCAGTGCGGCACTGGGTATTCGGGTGCTGCGTTACGGCAGTGGCCCCGCCGACGGGCTGGCCGGTGAGCTGGTCAGCTGGGAGCAGCACGGTACCGGCGCGGTGGCGCATCTGCAGCTGGCGGGGGAGCCCAACCAGCGGGTCATGCGGCTGGCGGTGCCGGGCCGGCACATGGCGCTCAACGCGCTGGGTGCGTTGCTGGCCGCCATCGAGGCCGGAGCGCCGGTCGACACCGTGCTCGACGGCCTGGCGGGTTTCGAGGGAGTGCGCCGCCGTTTCGAGCTGGTCGGGGAGGCGAGCGGGGTCCGGGTCTTTGATGACTACGCTCACCATCCGACCGAGGTCCGAGCCGCATTGACGGCGTTGCGCACGATCGCCCAGCAGGACCGCACCGGGCACCCGACGATCACCGGGGCCCGCAGCATCGTGGTGTTCCAGCCGCACCTGTATTCGCGGACAAAGGCTTTTGCGCGTGAATTCGGTGGTGCGCTGGACTGTGCCGATGTGGTGTTCGTGCTCGACGTCTACGCCGCGCGGGAACAGCCGCTGACCGGGGTGAGCGGGGCGTCGGTCGCCGAGCACGTCAGCGCCCCGGTGCACTACGTGGCGGACTTCTCCACGGTGGCCGGGCGGGTCGCGGCGGTGGTCAACGCGGGTGACGTCGTGGTCACCATGGGCGCCGGCGACGTGACCATGCTGGGACCGGAAATCATCGCGGCCGTGCGGGAGCGGGCCCGTCGCGCTATGCCCGGGGGTGGCTGATTGACCGGGCCAGGGCCCCAGCCGCCGGCCGAAGGTGCGGCCGAGCCTGCTATTTCTTCTGCGCCCAAACCGACAATTGGGCGACAAACTGCGAGTGATGACGTGCAAAACGTCGATCTCGGCGAAACGCCAGTCGACGAATCGCCGGCAGAACCCGAGCCGATTATCGAGGTCGGGGAGACCGAACCCGAGCAGCCGGCCGAGGATTCCGAGGGCCCGCGACGGCGGGCACGCCGGGAACGCGCCGAGCGGCGCGCCGCCCAGGCCCGCGCGATGGCCATCGAGCAGGCCCGCCGCGAGGCCAAACGCCGGGTCCGCAGCCAGTCCGTCGAGGCGCCCAAGCAGTTGGGCAAGCGGACGGTTCGCGGCCTGAAGCTGCTGACCTGGCTGATCGTGCTGGCCGTGGTCAGCGTTGGGCTCGGGTTGGTTCTGTACTTCACCCCGGTGATGTCGGCGCGGTCCATCGTCGTGACCGGGATGGGCGCGGTGACCCGCCAGGAGGTCGTCGACGCCACGAAGGTCAGGCTCGGCACACCGCTGCTGCAGATCAACACCGACGAGGTGGCCGACCGGGTGGCCAGCATCCGGCGGGTCGCCAGTGCGCGGGTCCAGCGCGAGTACCCCTCGACGCTGCGTGTCACGATCGTCGAGCGCATTCCGATCGTGGTGAAGGACTTCCCCGACGGGCCGCACCTGTTCGACCGTGACGGGGTGGATTTCGCGACCGCCCCGCCGCCGCCCGGGCTGCCCTACATCGATGTCGATCATCCTGGACCGACCGATCCGCCCACCACGGCGGCCCTGCAGGTGATGACGGCGCTGAGTCCGGAGGTGGTGTCGCAGGTCAGCCGCATCGCGGCACCGTCGGTGGCGTCGATCACCCTGACGCTCACCGACGGCCGGACGGTGGTGTGGGGTACCACCGACCGCACCGACGAGAAGGCGGAGAAGCTGGCCGCGCTGCTGACCCAGCCGGGCCACGTCTACGACGTGTCGAGCCCGGACCTGCCGACCGTGAAGTAGTGCACGGCGTCCGCATGAGGGATATGGCCCGAAATTCGCGAGCGACACGTCGGCGCGCCTCCCCAATCCGGCGCTGACCGGCCATACCGTTCTGGTTGCGCGGAACTACTTGACATAACTCTGAATCTCTGGTTGAGGTTGAGGGTTTGCCAGGGGAGTCGCGTCACCCCGAGCCCCACCAGGGAGGAAACCAAGACGATGACCCCCCCGCATAACTACCTCGCCGTCATCAAGGTCGTTGGCATCGGCGGCGGCGGCGTCAACGCCGTCAACCGGATGATCGAGCAGGGACTCAAAGGCGTGGAGTTCATCGCGATCAACACCGACGCCCAGGCACTGCTGATGAGTGACGCCGACGTCAAGCTCGATGTCGGTCGTGACTCCACCCGCGGGCTCGGCGCCGGCGCCGACCCGGACGTGGGCCGCAAGGCCGCCGAGGACGCCAAGGACGAGATCGAGGAGCTGCTTCGCGGTGCCGACATGGTGTTCGTCACCGCGGGCGAAGGCGGCGGTACCGGAACCGGTGGTGCGCCGGTTGTCGCCTCCATCGCCCGCAAGCTCGGCGCGCTGACTGTCGGTGTCGTGACGCGGCCGTTCTCGTTCGAGGGCAAACGGCGGTCCAACCAGGCCGAGA
>Ga0055452_10000230_pt1 | contig 14027 bp, 14 predicted proteins | sample China_Galinas_PW_6_FD_57735 | JGI IMG/M metagenome (GOLD analysis project Ga0055452, IMG submission 57735) | Wetland microbial communities from San Francisco Bay, California, USA, that impact long-term carbon sequestration - China_Galinas_PWC_D2 | ecosystem: Environmental > Aquatic > Marine >... | reverse complement strand
GGTCGACGCCGCGATGAATCGCGGCTCCTTCCAGGGGCTGATCCACGACGAATCGCTGCGGCGCCAGATGGGCTCCCTCGGATTGATCGAGGCCGAGGCGGCCGAGGATCCCCGGGCCTTCCGGGTGGCGGCGGGGGACGTACTGCGGGAGATCGGACCGCGGCTCAAGGCGTTGCGGGACGACCCCGAGGTCCAGCGGCTGGTCGCGGATCCCGAGGTCCAGGGCATGCTCGAGTCCGGAGACACCCTGGCGCTGGTCTCGCATCCGGGATTCCGGCAGATCGTCTCGCGGGTCGCCGCACCCACCGAAGCCCCCTAGCGCGGGGGCCTTCGCGCCGGGCCGCTAGGGCCGCTCGGCCCCCGGCGTCACCGCCGGAATGGCGCCGGGATCCGTCGCGGGCGCGCCGGCGCGGGGCCCGGCTCGACGCCCCTCGTTCGGCGCGACGAGTCCCGCCGACATGACGAGCTTGAAGGCCTCTTCGACGCTGAGGTCCACCTCGATGATCTCTTCCTCGGGTACCAGCAGGTAGAAGCCCGAGGTCGGGTTCGGAGTGGTGGGAAGGAAGCAATTGATCATGTGTCGCGCGGTGGCGTCCTGGACCGCGCCGCGGGCGGCGCCGGTGGTGAAGGCGATCGCGTAGATGCCCTTGCGGGGGTACTCGACCAGGACCACCCGGGAGAAGCGCGAGTTCCCGTCGGTGCGGAAGATCGCCTCGAGCAGCTGCTTCACGCCGGAGTAGATGTTGCGGGCCACGGGAACCCGGGAGAGGAGTCGCTCCCAGGCGCGGACGAACTCGTTGCCGAACAGATGCCGCGCCACGACCCCGAGCAGGATGATGACGAAGAAGGTGAAGAGCATGCCGACCAGCGGCAGGGGGGGCGGCTCGTCCAGGCCGGGCATCACGAGCTTCAGCACCCGGGGCAGCATCAGGTTGTCGAGCCAGACCACGATCGAGGCGATGGCCCAGATGGTGATGCCGATCGGGGCGAAGAAGAGGACGCCGGCGACGAAGTAGCGGCGGATCGCCTCGCGCAGGACCGCCAGGATGCGACGGGTCATGTTCGAGCCCTCCGGGGCCCCGGATGGATCGACCGGGTGGATGCGTCGGGTGTCGGTGCGAGCGGGGGGCGCGCGGGCACGGCGAGGCCCGGCCCCGCGGTCCGCGGGACGCCCTCCCGCTCCGGGAAGCCGGGCTGTCTAGAAGAGCGGGTCGCCGCCGTCGGGCGCGTAGGCGGAGATCTCGCAGTCGAGCGGGATCACCGTGAAGCGCGGCCGCTGCCAGCTCGGGCGCTCGGAGCGCTCCGAACCCGGTGCGGACTCGAGGGCGACGTGCGGGACGCTGCGATCGGTGGCTTGGTTCATCGTGGGATTGGATAGCAGATTTCGGGGCCGGTCCGCCGCTGGCCGGTCGGCCTCAGCCCTCCGGCGCGTCGTCGAAGCCGTTGGCCGCGGCCACGCCCCCGTACCAGCGCCCCGACTCCTTGAGGGTGCGCGCGGTGTCGGGGAAGTCGACCCAGGCCAGGCCGAAGCGCTGGGCGAATCCCTCGGTCCACTCGAAGTTGTCGAGGAGCGTCCAGGCGTGGTAGCCGCGCACGTCGGCGCCCCCCGCGATGGCGCGCGCCAGGGCGGCGAGGTAGCCGCGGAAGAAGTCGATGCGCCGGGTGTCGCGGATCACTCCGTCGGCGCCGGGACCGTCCGCGTACGAGCAGCCGTTCTCGGTGACCTCGATGACCGGGCGATCGTAGTCGCGGGTGATCCGCGTGATCATGTCGTGGAGGGCGTCGGGCCAGACCTCCCAGCCGAAGTCCGTGCGGGGGCCGGCGTTGCCCCCCATGGGCCCGACCGGGATCGCCTCGATGCCCCCGGCGGCGCCCGGCGCGTTCTTCACCAGGGTCCGCGAGTAGAGGTTGATGCCCACGAAGTCGAGGGGGGCGCGCATGCGCTCGAGGTCTCCGTCCTCGACGCCCATGGCCTCGAGGGGCGCGCCCTCCAGGTGGGCCTCCGGGTAGCGGCCGCGCAGGGCGGTCTCCAGGTACCAGAGGTTCGTGAACGCGTGCCAGCGCTCCGCCGCCGCCGCGTCGGCTTCGCCGTCGCCCTCGGGCTCGCAGGGGGACATCGAGAAGGCGGTCCCGATGCGCAGGTCCGAGCGCACCGCGCGCATGGCCCGGAAGGCCTCGCCCTGGGCGAGGTTCACCGTGTGGGTGGCGCGCAGGAAGGCGTCGGGCTCCTTGCGACCGGGGGCGTGGTAGCCCACCAGATAGCCCAGGACGGTGAAGATCGCGGGCTCGTTGAAGATCATCCAATCGCCGACGCGATCCCCGAGGTGGCGGGTCACCGCCTCGGCGTAGTCGGCGAAGCGCCCGGCGGTGTCGCGGGCGGGCCAGCCGCCCCGGTCCTCGAGGGCCTGGGGAAGGTCCCAGTGATAGAGAGTGGGAAAGGGCCGGATTCCCGCGGCGAGCAGCGCGTCGACGAGGGCCGCGTAGTAGTCGAGGCCCTTGGTGCTCACGGCACCGCGTCCGCCGGGAAGCACCCGCGGCCAGGAGATCGAGAAGCGATACGAGTCGAGGTTCATCTGCCGGAGCAGGGCGACGTCGTCGTGGAGGCGGTGGTACGAGTCGCAGGCGACGTCGCCGGTGTCGCCGTTCTTCACCCGGCCCGGGGTGTGGGCGAAGCGGTCCCAGATCGACTCGCCCTTGCCGTCCTCGTTCCAGCCGCCCTCGATCTGGTAGGACGCCGTGGCGGCGCCCCAGCGAAAGCCCTCGGGAAATTCGATCACGGGCATCCAGGGACTCCTCGAAGTCGGAGCATTCTACCCAGCGCGGGCCCGCAGGACTCGGATTTCCTCCCGGCCCGGGACGCGCGCGGTGTCCAGCGCCGGGCTACCGCTCCCACTAGAATCGCGGGAGCATGAGGTGCACCGGGCGCGGAGCGGAGCCGAGGTGAGACGCAGCGACGCGATCCTGGCGGCGGCCCTCGCACTGGCCTTTGCACCCGCGCTGCTGGCCCTGGTGCGGGTGTGGAGCTCCCTGGACTACTACTCCCACGGCTTCCTGGTGCCGGTGATCTCGTTCTGGGTGGCCCGGGATCGCTGGCGCCGCGGCTTTCTCCGGGCCCCGGAGCCCCGCGGTCGGATCGCCCTGGCGGCCGCCCTGGGGCTCTACGCGGTCGGCGTGGGGGCGGGTCTCGTCAGCGTGCAGGGCGTCGCCCTGGTCGCCGCCCTGGCGGGGTTCGTCTGGAGCGTCTGGGGCGTCGCGGCGTTGGGCGCGCTGGCCTTTCCGATCGCGTTCCTGCTCTTCATGGTCCCGATTCCGCCCGCAGTGCTGACCCCGCGGATCGTCGATCTCCAGCTCCTGGTGAGCTCGGCGGCGGTGGCGGTCCTGCGCGGATTCGACGTGCCCCTCGCCCGGGAGGGCAACGTGTTGCTGCTGGGAAGCGGCGAGGCGCTCTTCGTCGAGGAGGCCTGCAGCGGCATCACCTCCATCGTGACCCTCGTGCCCCTCTCGGTGGTGCTCGCCTGGTTCACCCTCGACTCGGGCTGGCGACGCGCCGTGCTGGTGGCGGCGGTGATCCCCGTGGCGATGCTCGGCAACCTGGCGCGCGTCGTGGCGACGGTGGCCGCCGCCGACGCCTGGGGCGTCGAGCGCGCCACCGAGGGCAGCCTCCACCAGAGCGCCGGAGTGCTCACCTTCGCGCTGGCGTGTCTGCTGCTGATCGCTCTCGGCGTGCTCCTCGGGCGAGGCGAGCCGCGCGCGACCGTTTCGAAGGCGTCGTGAGCGTGCCCCGGGACTGGCCCGAGGCGGCGCCCGGCACCCTGGAGGAGCGCGTGAAGGCCCTGGCGCTCGGGCTCGGCTTCGACCTGGCGGGAATCGCGCCGGCGCTCCCGACCCCCGAGACCGAGTTCCTGCGCGAGTGGATCGCGCGGGGCTACGCGGGCGAGATGGCGTATCTCGAGAGGCGCGTCGAGGAGCGGGTCGACCCGCGGCGGGTGCTCGAGGGCGCCCGCTCGGTCATCGCGGTGGGCCTCGTCTACGACCCGGGCGAGCGCGCGCCGGCGGCGCCCGCGAGCGGGGAGGTCGCGCGCTATGCCGGCGGCGACGACTACCACGAGGTGCTGCGCGGCCGGCTCCGCGTCTTCGCCGACGGGCTCGCACCGCTCGCCGGACGCGCGGTTCGCAGCCGCGCCTACGTGGATACCGGCCCGGTCCAGGAGCGGGTGTCCGCCGCCGCGGCCGGGCTCGGCTGGATCGGCAAGAACACCTGCCTCATCCACCCGCGCCTCGGCTCCTATCTGTTTCTCGGCGTGGTCCTCACCGACCTCGAGCTCGCCCCGGATCGCCGGGAGCCCGACCACTGCGGCAGCTGCCGCGCCTGTCTCGACGCATGTCCGACCGACGCCTTCGCCGAGCCCTACGTCCTCGATGCGACGCGCTGCATCTCGTACACGACCATCGAGTCCCGGGGGCCGATCCCCGAGCCGCTGCGCGCGGACCACGGCGACTGGATCTTCGGCTGCGACCTCTGCCAGGAGGTCTGCCCGTGGAACGTCCGCGGGCGGCGCGTGGTGCCGCGGGACGCCGGCGGGCTCCGGGAACGCATCGCGCCGCGGCCGGAGTGGCGCCGGCCGGCCCTCGAGTGGGTCCTCGGCCTCGACGAGTCGGCCTGGCGCGCTGCCACCCGCAAGAGCGCCCTGCGCCGGGCGAAGCACCGGGGGCTCCTGCGCAACGCCCTGGTGGCCTGCGGCAACAGCGGCGATCCCTCGCTGGCTCCGGCCGTGCGCCGCCACGCCGAGAGCGACGACCCGCTCCTGGCCGAGCACGCCCGTTGGGCGCTCCGGCGTCTGGGACTGGCCGTCCAGTCCGGTGATGATCGCGGCGTCAGTCCGGGCGCCGGGCCACCAGCCGCGCGAGCGCCGAGGGGCGATCCTCCGGAGTCCGACCCTCCCAGTGCTCGAGGATCTCGAGAGACGGAAAGAGGGTAGGGAGCTCCCCGGGGTCGAGCAGGAACGCCGGGTTGGAAGGCCCTCCCTCGAGCTCCGCCTGCTCTCGGGTGAAGGTCTCGTAGAGGAGCAGGCCGCCGGGGCGCAGCGCCGCTGCGATCGCCCGGGCCAGCGGGCGATAGAGAAAGCGAAACACGAGGATTCCACCGCAACTACCCGTGCGAACGGGGATTCCATGAGGGGTCTCGAGATCCGTGCGCAGGCCGTCGACGGGCAGCCCCGCCTGGCGCGCGCGCCGGGCGAGCTCGTCGAGGAAGTCCCGGCTCCGGTCGATCGCCACCACCCGCGCGCCTCGCGCGGCCACCGCCAGCGCGTGGCGGCCCCGACCGCAGGCCAGATCGAGGAGCGGACCGGCCCGGGACGCCGCCACCAGCGCGTCGAGGTGGGCGAGGAGCAGCGGCGAGGGCGGGGCGAGGGGGTTCACCGGGGCGTCGCGGACGCGCGCTCCGCCGCGACCGCGGCCACCCGGCCGGGGAAGTCGCTGATGAGCCCGTCGACGCCGAGGTCGAGCAGCCGCGCCATCTCGGCCGGATCGTTCACGGTCCACACGTGGACCTGCACGTCGTGGCGGTGGGCGTGGGCGATCAGCTCGGGCGTCGCCAGCGGTCGGCCCGCGAACTCCGCCGGGATCTGGAGCGCCATCGGTCCGGGGGGCGGTGCGCCGCCGTCCAGGCTGCGCAGGAAGCCCAGGATGTCGGCGGTGGAGGCGCCCTGGGCCACGCGGATGCCCGAGCTCACGATCTGCGCGCGCAGCGCGACCATCAGCGCGTCGTCGCCCGCGGTCACCAGGGTGAGGGACTCGCGCCCGGCGCTCCGGATGGCGTCGAGGGAGTGCTCGACCAGTCCGGGGCGCTCGAGCTTGAGCTCGAGGTTGAAGCGCGCGCCCGGGAACGCGGCCAGGGCCTGCTCGAGGCTCGGTACCCGGATGCCCTTTCCGCGGTAGGGGAAGCTCGAGCCGCCGTCCGTGGTGAAGCGGTAGCCGGCGTCGAGGCGCGCGAGCTCTACGAAGTCGAGCTCGCAGACCGGACCGCTGCCGTCGGTGGTGCGGTCGAGGTCGTCGTCGTGGAGCAGCACCGGGATGCCGTCGCGGGTCACGTGCACGTCGCTCTCGAGGATCGCCGCGCCCTCCGCGAGGGCGCGCTCGAACGAGGGCAGGGTGTTCTCCGGCGCCTCGCCCGCGCAGCCCCGGTGTCCGATCGCGATCGGCGTCGGGATGTCGAAGTAGGGGTGCGACACGGCCGTACGGTATCATGCGCCGCCCCATGGCCGTCCTGACCCGAGATGTGATCCTGGCCGAGCTCGATTCCGGGCGGATTCGCATCGATCCCTTCGAGCGGGACCAGGTCGGCTCGGCGTCGATCGACCTCACCCTGGGCGACGAGATCCGCGTGATCGAGGACGGCGGAACGCCCATCGACCTCTCTCCCGACGTCGACTACCGCGACCACACCCAGGTGCGCCGCCTCGACGCGCCCTTCGTGGTCCAGCCGGGCACCACCCTCCACGGCATCACCCGCGAGCGCATCTCGCTGCCGCGGAACGTTTGCGGGTTTCTCGAGGGTCGGAGCCGCTTTGCGCGGCTGGGTCTCATGATCCACGTGACCTCCGCATTCGTGCAGCCAGGGGTCGACAACCGGCAGGTGCTCGAGATCTCCAACGTCTCGCTCCGGCCCCTGCGCCTCCACGCCGGCGTGCGACTGTGCCAGATCGTGCTGATGCGCACCGAGGGCGAGGCCGCGTACGAGGGGCGCTTCGCCCGCCAGGACGCCATCTAGACGCGCATGCGCGCGGTCGTCCAGCGGGTGCGCAGCGCGTCGGTCTCGGTTTCCGGGGACGCGGTCGCGGAGATGGCGACCGGGCTGGTGGCCCTGGTGGGTGTGGGCGTCGCCGACGCCGACCGCCAGGCCGAGGAGATGGCCCGGCGCCTGGTCCACCTGCGCATCTTCGCCGACGACCAGGGGCGCATGAACCGCTCGCTCCTGGAGGTGGGGGGCACCCTCTGCGTGGTCTCGAACTTCACGCTCTATGGTGATGCGCGTCACGGCAGACGCCCCTATTTCGGCGATGCTGCAGCTGCGGACCGCGCGGGCCCGGTGATCGACCGGCTGGTCCGGTCCGCGCAGGAGCTGGGCGTGCCGGTCGTGACGGGACGCTTCCAGGCGATGATGGAGGTGTCGCTCGTCAACGACGGTCCGGTCACCCTGCTGCTCGACACCGATCGCGTCTTCTAGGAGCCGAGGGTCGTTTCGGCCGGAGCGGCTGCGCTTGACGCGGGCGGGGTTGGCGGCATCATCATCGGTCGAGGTTCGAGCGCGATGTCGGTTCGAGCTTCGGGGGGTGGCAGGAGCCGGGGGGCTCCTGCCGGAAAACAACGAGAGGTGACTCATGAGATCTTTCAAAACGACCCGGCGCCTGCGTGCAATCGTGCTCGCATGCATCCTCGGGATCTGCATCCAGCCCGGAGCGGCGATGGCCGAGGGCATGGCGACCGAGGGCGGTCTCGGCGCCGTCGCCGCGCTCTCCTCGCTGATCTACGGACCGATCAAGGTCACGTACTGCGTGCTCGGAGTGGTCTTCGGGGGCATGGCCTACGGACTCTCCGGCGGCGACAGCGACGTCTTGTCCGCCGTCGTCACGCCCGCGGTGCGCGGTGACTACGTGATCACGCCTTCGGTGATCCGGGGCGAGCGAAGCCTCGAGTTCATCGGCCGGGACCCCGACTACCGCCGCATGAGCGTGGCCGCGCTTCAGCCTCCGCCCCCGGCACCGGACCCGGTGACCGAGGAGGACTTCTAGCGCACCCTCGAGCTCTCGAGCCCCCCAGGCTCATCGGGGCCCGCTGGCATCGGCCGCTTCCAGCGGCGATGCTATGCGGGACCCATGGGCGAGCTCAGCTCACATGCTTCTCTTGCGTTCGCGGCCGGGTTGCTCTCGGTGCTGTCGCCCTGCGTCCTGCCCCTGATGCCGGCCTACCTCTCCCTCATCTCCGGGATCTCCGTCGAGGAGATGCAGGAGGGCGGGGTGAACCCGCAGACCCGGCGCCGGGTCCTGCAGGCGTGCCTCGGGTTCATCCTGGGGTTTTCCGCCGTCTTCATTCTGATGGGCGTCGGCGCCGTGGCGGCCGGGCACTGGCTGCGCACCTGGCGCTTCGAGGCCTTCGGCGTCGAGTTCGGCATCGCGCAGATCTTCGGGGTGATCATCATCCTGTTCGGACTGCACATGACCGGCCTGGTCCCCATTCACGCGCTCTATCGCGACACCCGCTTCCAGGCCGGAGGCCGTCGGCGCTCCTTCCTGAGCTCGACGATGGTGGGAGCGGGCTTCGCCCTCGGCTGGTCGCCTTGCATCGGCCCGATCCTCACCACGATCCTCACCGTGGCCGGAAGCCAGGACACGGTCTTCCAGGGCGTGGCCCTGCTCACCATCTACTCGGCGGGCCTCGCCGTTCCGTTCCTGATCGCCGGCTGGAGCATCGAGTACTTCTTCGAGGCCTTCGCCCGCATCAAGGTGCACTTCCGCAAGTTCGAGATCGTATCCGGAGCGATCCTGATGGGCGTCGGCGTGCTGCTGGTGACCGACCAGCTCTCGGTGCTCAACGGACGCTTCCGCTTCATGAACGAGTGGGTGACCGCCGCGGAAAAGGCGCTTCAGTGAGGCGCCGTTCAATGACAAGGCGTACAACGCGATGAAGCGAGTGCGGTGGGGGAGGGCGGGCCTCGCGGTCCTCGCGTGCCTCCTGCTGGTCCCGGCCTGCGACGGGTCCCGGGGCGACGGCGGGTCCGGCGAGGGCGAGGCCAACGCGGCCGAGGCCGGGGGGCGCGAGCCCGCTCCGGAGTTCGTCCTGAAGGACCTGGCGGGTCGCACCGTGCGCCTCTCGGACTTCCGGGGCAAGACGGTGGTGATCGACTTCTGGGCGACCTGGTGCCCGCCCTGCATCTTCCAGGTCCCGGAGCTGAACGCGCTCTGGAAGGCCCACGAGAGCGCCGGCGACCTGGTCGTGGTCGGGGTGGCGGTGGACGTCGAAGGGGCCGAGGTCGTGGGGCCCTGGGTGGAGGAGCAGGGCGTCTCCTATACGATCCTGCTGGGCGATGAAGACCTGGCCGGAAGGTTCGGGGTCCTGGGCTTCCCGACCCTGGTCCTGGTGCGTCCCGACGGCAGCGTCGAATCGCTCCACGTGGGTCTCATCGAGGCCGCGGAGCTCGAGAAGCTGGTGGCCGCGGTTTCCGGCTGACGCCGCTAAAGCCCTCCCATGGTGCCTCCGAAACTCCTTCCTGGGGAGGCACCTTGGCGCACAACTCCGGATACGACACCGATTTCCGGGTGCGCAGCAGCTACCAGAGCTCGTACGCGCCGGGCGATACCGTCTTCGACGAGGGCGACCCGAGCGATCAGCTCTACGTGATCCAGTCCGGCGAGGTCGAGCTGACCCGCGAGACCTCCACCGGCCAGCGGGTGGTGGCGCGGCTCGGGGCCGGGGACTTCTTCGGCGAGCTCGGGGTGGTGCTCGGCGAGCGGCGCACGACCCGGGCCGTGGCGGTGAACGCCACCCGGCTGCTGGCCCTCGATCGCGACACCCTCGAGTCGATGTGCATGGCCCAGCCCGAGATCGCGATTCGCATGATCCGCGTGCTGGTCTCTCGGCTGATCGAGGCCGAACGCCGCCTGGCGCTGCTCGGTGTCGACGACCTGCTGCGCCCGGTGGTGCGCGCCCTGGTCCGCGGGGCCCAGCCCGAGAACGGGCACATGCGGATCCCCACCACCCTGCGCGCCCTCGCCGAGTCGGCGGGGATCTCGATGCTGGAGGCCCACCGGGCCCTGCACCAGCTCTTCGACCGCAAGCTGCTCCGGCTCTCCGAGGACGCGCTGATCGCGCCGGACCTCGAGGCCCTGAACGCCTGCGTGGACGCCGAGTAGCAGGCCGGTGTTCGGGGGCGCCCTCCCGGGCGCCGTTTGGTAGCGTGGCCGCGTGCAGCGAGCCGACGCGAGTCCTCGGGTGTTCGCCGCATCGGACGAAGCAACGAACGAAACCGTCCACCAGGGGGGCGACCCGGGCCAGCCGGGCCGGGTGCGGCGCTCCCGGTCGCGCCCCCGCGCGTGGACCCGCTCGCTCTTCGAGGCGGTGCTGCTGCTCGCCGCGGGCGCGCTGGCTCCCCTCCCCACCGGCCTGGTGGGACGCGCACTCGCCGGCGTCGACGAACCGCCGGTCGAGATCAGCGCCGACTCGATCGAGGTCGACAGCCTCAGGAAGCTCTTCGTCGGCCGCGGCGACGTGGTGGTCCGGCAGGGCGAGCGCAGCCTGCGGGCCGACTGGCTGGCCTTCAACCAGCGCACCGGCCGCGGCGTGGCCAGCGGCAACGTCTCGATCGCCTCCGGGCCCGACACCGTCCGCGCGTCCTTCGTCGAGTTCGACCTCTATCGCTTCGTCGGGATGCTCGTCGACGGCAGCTACCGCTCGCTCGAGACCCCCTTCAAGATCGACGCGGGCGAGATCGTCAAGACCGGCGAGCAGACCTACACCTTCCGCGACGGTCGCTTCACCACCTGTCAGTGCCCCGAGGGCGAGACCGACCCCTGGACGATCGAGGCCGATGCGGCGGACCTCGAGGTCGAGGGCTACGGGACCGCGCGCAACACCACCTTCGAGGTCCTCGGCGTGCCGGTCGTGTGGCTGCCCTGGATGCTCTACCCGATCAAGACCCAGCGCCAGTCGGGATTGCTGCTCCCCGAGGTCGGCTACGGCAGCCGCAACGGCTTCGAGGTGGGGGTCCCGATCTTCATCGCCGAGCTCGACCCGGTGAACCTCACCCTCACCCCGCGCTGGCTCTCGAAGCGGGGCTTCGAGGGTGATGCGCACCTGGAATGGGTGCTGGGCGAGCGCTCCGGGGGCGACGTCGAGGCGGCCTACGTCCGCGACGACAAGATCGACGCCCACTCGAACTCCGAGCCCTTCGGCCGGAACCGCTGGGGCACCCGGGGCGAGCAGGATCTCTTCCTCCCCGCCGGCTTCCGCTTCAAGTCCGACTTCCGCTTCGTGTCGGACAACCAGTTCCCCATCGACTTCGGCGGGCTCGGCGGCGGCCGGGTGGACCGCTTCCTCGAGTCGACGGGCTTCCTGACCCGTCCGATCGGCGACCTCGGTCGCTTCGGCGCCGCCGCGGGCGCGACCTACGCCGACGACCTGCAGAGCCCCGACAACCTGGACCGCGACGACTTCACCCTGCAGCGCCTGCCGGACGTGTGGCTCCACGACCTGCCCGGGGCGGTCCCCGGCATCCCGACGCTCGTGCCGGCCTTCACCGGCGACTACACCTACTTCTATCGGTCGCAGTCGGCGACCTCCCAGCTCGGCAGCCAGCGCCTGTCCGCGGACGGTCTCTTCCTCGACACCGGCATCGACGCCCAGCCGAACTTCCGCGGCACCGCGCTCTACGAGCGCGATCCCGAGACCGGGGATCCGATCTTCAACGGCAGCGACGACGACTTCGATCCGGTCACCAATCCCCGGGGCACCGAGGGCGACGGCATCTTCCAGGAGGGCGAGCCCCTGAACGACCAGGGCCACCGGGCCCTGCTGTGGCCGCGCCTCGGGGCTCCCTTCCGGGTCTTCGACCTCCTCGAGCTCTATCCCCAGGTCGGCTGGAACCAGACCCTCTACGAGACCGACCGCAAGGACTTCGAGCAGCGCGGACAGGTGAGCGGCCGCCTCGACCTGCGAACCCGCCTGCGCGGGACGATCGGCGAGTCGGTCACCCACGTGATCGAGCCCGCCCTCGGCTGGGCGCTGGTCGAGAACACGAGCTCCCAGGGCGGCAATCCGCTCTTCGTGCCGAAGACCGCGGTGCCCCAGACCCGCCTGCGCACCCTGGATCTCGACAACATCACCCTCGACCCGGCCGATCGGGTCAAGTCGTTCAATGGAGCGACCTTCGGGGTGACCCAGCGCTTCTATGCGCGGGGGGATCCGGGGGAGCCGTCCCGGCTGCTCGCCGACGCGACCCTCGTCGCCGGCTACCGGTTCAACGGCTCCGAGGTCCTGCCCATCTACCTCGACGGCCGCGCCTATCCGGTGCCCCGGACCAGCACGCGCTTCAACTTCGGCTTCGACCCCGAGAAGGGCCGGGTCTCCGAGGCCCTGGCCTCGGCGGTCTACTCGACGCGCAGCGGACACCAGCTCGGGGTCTCGTATCGCTACGCGCGCAAGGCGCCTCGCTTCTTCGAGGACTTCGAATTCGACAAGCAGCGCTTCGACCACTTCAAGGGGGGCTTCTCCCAGGTGAACCAGATCGCCGGGGCGATCCGCATCGCCCTCTCCGACCGCTGGGCGATCTCCTACCGGGGGGCCTACAGCTTCGAGAAGGATCTGCTGCTCGCGAACGTCGGCGGCGTCGAGTACCTGTCGGGCTGCAAGTGCTGGTCGATCGGCGTCGAGGTGGAGCAGGACCGCACCCGGGGCGCGAGCTTCCACCTCACCTATCGGCTCCTCGGGCTCGGCGACGACGGGGACGGGCGCCGGGGGCAGCTGCGCGCCCTGTCGCATCTGGGGTTCCTTGACGGCTTGTGAGCCGTTTGGAACAATGCGATTCTGCGAGGGTTTTAGGCATCTCTCCGCACCACGCTCCGTGCTCTGCTCTCGGCGCTCGGCATGCGGGGATGGGAGCGGGTGGCGTGCCGCCCCTCGCGGCGCGATCGATCGAGACGCACTCGAGCGCGACCCAATGACTGGAGAAGATCGTCACCACCGGGATCCCTAGGATCTCCGGTCGGCTCCCAAGAGGACCCGTTGCTCCGCCCCTCCCAGGAAGCGTTCGAGGAACTCGCGGCGCGAGGCAATCTCGTCCCGGTCATCCGCGAGATGCTCGCCGACCTCGACACGCCGCTCTCGATCTTCCGGCGCCTCGACGACGAACGGACGAGCTTCCTCTTCGAGTCCATCGAGGGCGGGGAGAAATGGGCCCGCTACTCGTTCATCGGCACCGGTGCCCGGGCCATCTTCCGCGCCCGGGGCCGCGAGATCGAGTGGACCGTCGGCGACCAGACCGAGCGCACCACCGCCGAGGGGGATCCCCTCGGGTTCCTGAGGAACAAGCTCGCCCTCTACGACCCGGTCGTGCCCGAGGGGGTCGACCTGCCCCGCTTCCTCGGGGGCGCGGTCGGGATGGTCTCCTACGACTGGGTGCGCTTCGTCGAGCGCGTTCCCGACGCGAACCCCGATCCGGTGGGGCTGCCCGACCTGTGGTTCGTCCTGCCCGAGACGGTCGTGGTCTACGACAACGTCCGCCACTCCGCGCTGCTGATCCGCCACGTCGAGGTGCGGGAGGGCGACGATCTGGGCGCGCTCTACCGCGACGCCGAGGCCCACCTCGAGGCCGTGGTCGAGCGCCTGCGCGAACCCCTTCCCCGGGACACCGTGCGCGAGCCCGTCCGCGCGCCGATGGACGTGCAGCGCTCGACGACCCGCGAGGCCTTCCACGAGATCGTGAAGCGGGCGAAGGAGTACATCGAGGCCGGCGACATCTTCCAGGTGGTGCTCTCGCAGCAGTATCGCGTGCCGCTCCAGGTCGATCCGTTCTCGATCTACCGCCACCTGCGCCTGATCAACCCCAGTCCGTACCTCTTCTTCCTGCGCTGCGAGGGGGCGGTGGTGCTGGGCTCCTCTCCGGAGGTCCTGGTGCGCCTCGAGGACGGCCGGGTCGACGTGCGCCCCATCGCGGGAACGCGCTGGCGGGGGAAGACCCCGGAGGAGGACCGGCGGATCGGCGAGGAGCTGCTCGCCGACCCCAAGGAGCGGGCGGAGCACCTGATGCTGGTCGACCTCGGCCGCAACGACGTGGGGCGCGTGGCGAAGATCGGGAGCGTCGAGGTCGACGAGTACGCGATCGTCGAGCGCTACTCCCACGTGATGCACATCGTGTCCAACGTCCACGGCGAGCTGCGCGAGGGCATGGACTGGCTCGACCTGCTGAGGGCGACCTTCCCGGCGGGAACCCTCTCCGGCGCGCCGAAGGTGCGCGCCATGGAGATCATCGACGA
>Ga0055452_10000229_pt1 | contig 14035 bp, 12 predicted proteins | sample China_Galinas_PW_6_FD_57735 | JGI IMG/M metagenome (GOLD analysis project Ga0055452, IMG submission 57735) | Wetland microbial communities from San Francisco Bay, California, USA, that impact long-term carbon sequestration - China_Galinas_PWC_D2 | ecosystem: Environmental > Aquatic > Marine >... | reverse complement strand
CCTCCTTCTCATAGACTATGCGCACACCGATGACGCCCTCAGGAGGCTCTTACTCGCGGCGAAGGATCTTACGCGGGGCAGGGTGATAACCGTATTCGGGTGCGGCGGCGACCGCGACAAGGGCAAGAGGCCCTTGATGGGCGAGGCCGCCTCCGAGCTAAGCGACCTCGTGTTCGTTACGTCCGATAACCCCAGGAGCGAAGACCCGCTCTCGATAATCAGGGACGTCGAGGCGGGCATGAAGCGTGACAACTACCGTGTCGTGCCGGACAGGGCCGAGGCGATAGCAGAGGCCGTGATGGCCGCGAGGGCGGGAGATACGGTGCTGATAGCAGGCAAGGGCCACGAGGAATACCAGCTCGTGGGAGACCAGAGGCTCGGTTTCAGCGACAGAGCCGTCGCCGAGGCCGCCGTGAGAAGGAAGATGGGGGCATAAGGGGGAACTCATGCTTGATCTTACTCTCAAGGAAGTTATAGAGGCCACGGGGGGTAAGCTCCTCTTTGGTACGCTTAACGGCGTAAAGGGCATATCCATCGACTCCCGCACTATTAAGGAAGGGGAGCTTTTCGTAGCGCTGAAGGGCGCCCGCTTCGACGGACACGATTTTCTCGGCGAAGCCCTGAACAGCGGAGGCGGCGCCATAGTGAGCGTTCCGCCGGTCGCACCTCCGAAGGGCAAGGCGATAATTCACGTATCGAACACCCTTAAGGCCCTGCAGGACATCGCGCACTATCTCAGAAAGAAGAGCGGCATTCCGGTGGTCGGCATCACGGGCAGCAACGGAAAGAGCACGACCAAGGAGATGGCCGCCGCGGTGCTCGGCTCTAAGTACAAAGTGCTTAAGAACACGGGCAACCTCAACAACCAGGTAGGCCTTCCGCTGAGCCTCTTCGCGCTAACCTCCGAGCACGAGATCGCGGTGCTCGAGATGGGGGCGAGCGCGCCCGGTGACATAAAGGAGCTCTGCGAGATAGCGGCTCCCGAGTACGGCGTGGTGACGAACATCGCCCCGGCGCACCTCGAGTGGTTCAAGGACCTCGAGGCCGTAAGGAGCACGAAGCTCGAGATGATGGACTTCGTGCAGACCCTCGCGGTAAACGCCGACGACGCGTTCCTGATGGAAGGCATCGTCGAATTCAAGGGCACGCTGGTCAGGTATGGAATCGACGAGTCCTATAACGTTTACGCCAAGGACGTCTTCCTTAACGAAAAGCACTCTGCCTTCACCCTGCACATAAACGGCAGCAGGACGAGGGTGAGGCTCGGCGTGACCGGGCAGATAAACATCGTGAACGCCCTGGCCGCCGCCGCCGTGGGCAAGGCCTTCGGCCTGGACATCGAGGCCATTCGCGAGGGGCTCGAGAGTTTCCAGGGCATTCCAATGCGCCTTGAGATAAAAGACTACGACGGGGCGACCGTCATAAGCGACGTGTATAACGCAAACCCCGCCTCGATGGAAGAGGCGCTGAAAGAGCTCATCAGGCTGAGGAAGAAGAGGGCCGTGGCGGTGCTGGGAGACATGCTCGAGCTGGGCTCCTATGCCGAGGCCGCCCACAGGAAGCTCGGCGAGTGGATGGCCGAGGCCCCGGTGGACCTTTTCATAAGCGTGGGGCCGCTCATGGGCCTTGCGGCCAAGGAGTTCTCGGCGCACAGCAAGAAGTCGGTCACGGTAGCCACTGCCGAGGAGGCCAAACGGATACTTCGCGAGAGCTACATGGCGGGCGATACCATACTGATAAAAGGCTCGCGGGGCATGAAGATGGAACTCGTGCTTAACGGCAACGGAGGCGCGCACTAATGCTTTATAAACTCTTATACGGCATGCACGAACTCTGGTCGCCCCTTAACGTATTCAGGTACATAACGTTCAGGACCGCCCTGGCGATACTTACGGCGGCGGCGCTGACGCTAATATTCATCCCCGTTCTTATCCGGTACATGAAGGGCAGGAAGATAGCCGAGCAGATAAGGGAGTTGGGCCCAGAGTGCCATATGACCAAGGCAGGCACGCCCACGATGGGAGGCGTGGTCATCAACCTCTCCATAGTGGCCGCCATATTCCTCTGGGGCGACCTCGGCAACCATTATATACAGGCCATGCTCGTGGCGATAATCGGCTTCGGCGGCATCGGCTTTATCGACGATTACCTGAAGGTCTCGAAGAAAAACTCAAACGGCCTCAGCGCCCGCCACAAGTTCGGGCTTCAGATACTGCTGGCGCTGGCGATGGGCATAGTCATCTACATCGAGCCCAACGACCCCTACTCGAGCATACTGAGCGTGCCGTTTTTCAAGAAATGGATGATCGACATGGGAGTGTTCTACATTCCCTTCTCGGTGATAGTGATAGTGGGCTCGTCCAATGCGGTGAACCTTACGGACGGCATAGACGGCCTCGCGATAGGCCTGGTGGGCATCGCCACGCTCGCAAACGGCGCGCTCGTCTATATCGCGGGCCACAAGGGCCTTGCCGACTACCTGCAGGTGCTTAACCTCGCGCAGGCCGGAGAGCTCACAGTGTTTTGCGGCGCCATATTCGGCGCGGCGCTCGGGTTCCTGTGGTTCAACGCGTACCCGGCCGAGATATTCATGGGCGACGTGGGGTCGCTCGGGCTGGGCGGCGCACTTGGAACGCTCGCCGTCATCAGCAAACAAGAAATCGTTCTCGCCGTCGTCGGCGGAATCTTCGTCGTCGAGGCCCTCTCGGTGATGCTGCAGGTGGCCTCGTTCAAGCTGACGGGCAAGAGAATTTTCAAGATGGCTCCGATACACCACCATTTCGAGCTGAAGGGGTGGCCGGAGCCGAGGATAATCGTCAGGTTCTGGATAGTGGGCATACTGCTCGCGCTATTGAGCCTGGCGACATTGAAGGTGAGGTAAATGGGCAAAACCGTGGTAGTGGGGCTTGCGAGAAGCGGAGTAGGGGCGGCCAACCTCCTTCAGGCCATGGGCCGTGAGGTCGTTGTCACCGATACTCGCCCGAGCGACGTGCTCGCCGAGTACACGGCGAAGCTCTCGCCCTCGGTGGGCCTTGCGCTGGGCGGGCACCCTACGGAACTCTTCGAAGACGCCGAACTCATAGTGCTGAGCCCCGGCGTGCCGCTCTACGCCGAACCGGTAAGAATGGCCCGCGAGGCGGGAATAAAGGTTATCGGCGAGCTCGAGCTTGCGTTCCGCATGCTCCCGGGCATCCCGGTATATGCCGTGACCGGCACGAACGGCAAGTCCACTACGGTGACGCTCCTCAACCTGATGCTTAAGAACGCGGGCCGAAGGACGCTCCTTGCGGGGAACATCGGCAACGCGCTTTCGGAGGAAATTTTAAAGCGGGCGAACGGCGACCTCAAGGTCGGCGGCGTGGACTGCGTCGTCGTGGAGGTCTCGAGCTTCCAGCTTGAGGCCATCGAGGAGTTCAGGCCGGCGGGCGCTGCGATTCTCAACATAACACCCGACCACATGGACAGGTACGCCACACTTCGCGAGTACAGGGACGCGAAGCAGAATATCGCGATGAACCAGGGCGAGGGCGATTTCCTCGTCCTAAACGCAGACGACCCCGAGTGCGAGGAGATCTTCAAGGCGCTCGAAGGTTCGTCGAAGGTATCGCTCTGGAGTTTCAGCAGAAAGAGAAAGGTGAAGGGCGTATATCTCGATGGCGACTCGGTGGTCTACGACCTCGGAGACAGGGGGAAGGGGACCATCATCAGGCAGGACGATATAAGCATTAAAGGTGTCCATAACCTGGAGAACGCTATGGCGGCCTCGGCCATGGCACTCCTTGCAGGCAGCTCGGTGGATGCCGTCAGGGAATCCCTGGCGGCATTCCACGGCCTCGAGCACAGGCTCGAGCACGTGAGGGAGCTCGACGGGGTGAGATACATAAACGACTCCAAGGGCACGAACGTGGGCGCAGTGGTGAAATCGCTCGAGAGCTTCGACACACCGGTCGTGCTTATCGCCGGAGGGCGCGATAAGGCCGGTGACTTCTCTCAGCTCGAAGACGCCGTAAAGGCGAAGGTCAAGGCGATGGTGCTCATAGGCGAGGCCAAGGACAAGATAGGGGCCGCGCTCTCCGGGTTCACTGAGTGCCACGAAGCGGCGACCCTCGAGGATGCCGTGACAAAGGCCAGGGACATCGCCTCGGCAGGCGACGTGGTGCTACTGTCGCCGGCCTGCGCGAGCTTCGATATGTTCGCGGACTTCGAGGACAGGGGAAGAAAGTTTAAGGAGATAGTCAACTCGCTATGACTTTAGACAGGAAATGCGATAGGGTGCTGCTTGCGGCCACCTTCATACTGATGGGAGTGGGCATACTGATGGTATACAGCTCCACGTCCGTCATTACCCCTACGCTTGCGAAGAGGAACGTCTCGGAATACTACTATCTTAAAAAGCACATATTCACGATGATAATGGGCCTCGGCGTGATGTTCGCGGCATACAGGGTCAACCCGGATAACCTTAAGAAGCTATCCATACCGATGCTCGTGGCCTCGCTGGTCCTGCTGCTTCTGGTCTTCGTGCCGGGGCTCGGAGTGACGGCGGGCGGCGCGCGGAGATGGCTCAGGCTCTGGCCATCGACCTTCCAGCCCTCGGAGTTCGTCAAACTCGCGATGGTCATATTCCTCGCATGGTACATATCGTCCGAGAACATCAATAAGAAGCGCTTCGCCTTCTTCGCGATACCCATAGTGATAATGGGTATGTTCCAGGTGGTCTTTCTCAAGCAGCCGGACTTCGGCGCGGCGCTGAGCCTTGGAGTGCTGACGGTGGGGATGCTCTTTATCGCGGGAGTCCCGGCAAAGTACCTCGCCTCGCTCGTGGTGCTCGTGATACCGGTTGTGATAAAACTCCTGACGGAGCCCTACAGGCTGAAGCGCATAACCGCGTTCCTGGACCCCTGGGAGCACGCCCACGACAGCGGCTTCCAGCTCGTGCAGTCGTTCATTGCGCTGGGGAACGGAGGACTGATGGGAGTGGGGCTCGGACAGAGCAGGCAGAAGCTCGACTTCCTGCCTGAGCTGCATACGGACTTCATCTTCTCGATAGTGGGCGAAGAGCTGGGCTTCATAGTGGCGACCTTCGTGGTCGTCCTGTTCGCGGTGATATTCATCAGAGGGATGGCTATCGCCAACAGGGCGGGCAACGGTTTCCGCCACTTCCTATGTTTCGGGCTCTCGATGATGCTCGCGTTTCAGGCGCTCGTGAACTTCATGGTCGTGGTGGGGCTTCTTCCGACGAAGGGGCTTCCGCTTCCATTTCTGAGCTACGGCGGCTCGGCACTGCTTGTGAACATGGCTGCCGTGGGGATTCTGCTTAACGTATCGAGGCTCAACCCGCAGGAAGCAGACCCGAGGCTCTCGCACTCGAAGAATCAGATAGAAGAGCTCATGAAAAGAAAGATGGCCAAGAGGTCCGTATATGGAGCGAAACATTGAGAATGGTACTGGCAGGCGGAGGGACGGGTGGTCACGTATTTCCCGGCATCGCCGTGGCCGACGAGTTTATGGAAAGGGATGAGGAGTCAGAGGTGTTGTTCATAGGGATAGAAAAAGGGCTTGAGGCCAGGGTAGTCCCCAAGGAGGGCTACACGATAAAGTTCATCAAGGCGCGCGGCGTTCTCGGTAGATCCGTATTCGAGAAAATAGGCTCGCTCCTGAGGATATTAGGCTCGGTATTCGCCGCGAAAGCGATACTCAAGGAAGCCGGGGCGGACGTGGTGGTCGGCACCGGCGGATACGTCTCTGTGGCGCCGTTAGTGGCCGCGCGGCTGCTCTCCTTGCCCATTGTGGTAATGGAGCAGAACCTCGTGCCGGGGTATGCAAACAAAATGCTTGCGAAGATAGCCGACGCCGTAGCCGTGACCTATCACGAGAGCATGAGCTTCTTCCCGCGCACCAAGACCTTCCTGACCGGCAACCCGATAAGGAAGATGATAGGCGGCGTATCGAGAGAGGCCGCCATGGCGTTCTTCAATCTCGATCCGGAAAAGACCACTGTGCTTGTGCTGGGTGGAAGCGGCGGCGCATCGGCGATAAACAACACTATGCTCACCGCGCTTAACAACATGCTCGACATGAGGACCGAGATACAGTTCCTGCACCAGACGGGAGAGCACGATTACGAAGGCGTGAGGCGCGCCTACAGGAAGCTGGAGTTTGGCGCAATGGTAGCCCCGTTCGTATATCAGATGGCCGAGGCCTACGCAGCGGCGGACCTCGTCATATCAAGGGCCGGTGCGACGACGCTGGCCGAACTGACTGCCCTCGGCAAGCCCTCGATAATCATCCCGTATCCTTACGCGGGCGGGCACCAGGAGTTCAACGCGAGAAAACTCCTCGAAAGCGGCGCGGCAAAGATGATAACCGAGGGCGAGCTCACCGGAGAGAAACTCGCCGCGATGATAAAGGAGCTGTGCGCATCCGAGGAGGCGAGAAACGAGATGGCGGCGCAGGCGAGGGCCCTCGGCAGGCCGGACGCGGCCAAGAAGGTCGTGGACATTGCCATGAGCATGGTGAAGGCGAGGGGCAGCCATGTTTGAGAGATACAAGGTAATCCATATGGTCGGAATCGGAGGAGTCGGCATGAGCGGCATAGCCGAGGTGCTATATAACCTGGGCTACGACGTCCGCGGCTCCGACCTCGGCGACTCGGAAACGGTAGAGAGATTGAAAGGCCTCGGCATAAAGGTTTTCAAGGGACACAAGCCCGAACACATAGACGGCGCGCACGTCGTGGTTATTTCCTCGGCCGTTAAGGGCACGAACCCCGAGGTGCGCGAGGCCAAGAAACTCGGCGTGCCGGTCATCCCGCGTGCCGAGATGCTCGCGGAGCTCGGAAGGCTCAAGTACTCGGTGCTCGTGGCGGGCTCGCACGGCAAGACGACCACCACGTCGCTTGTCTCCACGGTGCTCGCCCACGCAGGGCTCGACCCCACGGTTGTCATAGGCGGAAAGCTCAAGGCAATAGGCACCAACGCGAGGCTCGGTCGCGGCGAATTCATCGTGGCCGAGGCGGACGAGTCAGACGGCTCGTTCCTGAAGCTGAGCCCCACCGTCGGCATAGTCACGAACATAGACCGCGAACACATGGACTACTTCTCGACAATGGACGCGCTTAAGAAGGCGTTTCTTTCATTTATGAACAAGGTGCCGTTCTACGGCGTTACGGTGGCGTGTCTGGACGACCAGACTGTCGAGAGCCTGCTTCCGAAGGTAACAAGAAGGGTCATCACGTATGGCCTTTCGGAGCACGCGGACCTCAGGGCGGTGGACGTCAAGAAAGGGCCCATGTCGATGGAATTCGGCATTCTCTTTAACGGCGAAAACCTCGGGCGCGTGACACTCCCCACGCCGGGCGTGCACAGCGTGCTAAACGCGCTGGCCTCGATAGCCGTGGCGCTGGAGCTTCAGGTTGACGTGAAGTTGATCAAGGAGGCCCTCAAGGGCTTCGAGGGAATTCAGCGGAGGCTCGAGCAAAAGGGAAAAGCCAAGGGCATAAGCGTGTACGACGACTACGGCCACCATCCGACCGAGATAAAGGCCACGCTGGACGCCGTGAAGGGCTCTCTGGAGGGCGGAAGGCTTGCTGTGGTCTTTCAGCCGCACAGATATACGAGGACAAAGGACCTTATGGATGAGTTCGCCGCTTCCTTCGGCGATGCCGATATCCTCGTGGTCATGGACATCTACCCAGCGGGTGAAAAGCCCATCAAGGGAATAAATTCTGATGCGCTTATCAAGAAGATGAAAAAGAAAAACGTGTTTCATGCTCACAATGCCGACGAGGTTATCGATTACCTCGATGGAAAGCTCAACCCCGGGGACCTGGTGCTGACGCTTGGCGCGGGCGACGTCTGGAAGGTTGGGCCGAAACTGCTTGATAGCATCAAGGGAAAGAAATGATGGCGAGCGAACTGGATAAGGGATTCAGGGAATTCCTTGGCACCATAGATGCCGAGGTGAGGTTCGACGAGCCCATGAGCAAACACACCTACTTGGGCATAGGCGGGCCCGCGGACATCTTCGTCGAGCCCGCGACAGTGTCGGCCCTTGCCATACTTCTGAGGACGGCCGTTGAAAACAAGATGCCTATATTCCCCCTTGGAGGAGGCACGAACCTTCTCGTAAGCGACGGAGGCATCGAGGGCACCGTCATATCCATGGCCGCGTTCAACGAGGTGAGGGTCATAGGCGAGGACGCGGACTCGGCCACGGTGCACGTAGGCGCGGGCCACTCGCTGATGCGGCTTCTCAGGTTCGCCGCCGAAAAAGGTTTAAGCGGCATGGAGGGCCTTGCGGGGATACCCGGGCAGGTGGGAGGCGCCATCGCAGGGAACGCGGGGGCCTTCGACCGCGAGATTAAGGACGTGCTCGTAAACGTCTCCGTTATGAGCGTTGACGGCACGGTGAGGGACATAAGAAAGGACGCCATCAATTTCGAGTACAGGCACGCCGAGCTTCCCGCGGGAGCGATAGTGCTCGGCGCAGTCATCAGGCTTGGCAAGGACGAGCCCTCGGCGGTAGCAAAGAGGATGGACGAGTTTTTAAAGACGAAGAAGACCACACAGCCCATCGGCGAGCGTTCGGCGGGCTGCGTGTTCAAGAACCCGGCAGGAGGCTACGCCGGGAAGCTCATGGATGATGCCGGGTGCAAAGGTATGCGCGTTGGCGCCATCGAGGTCAGCCGTTTGCACGCCAACTTCTTCGTAAATACGGGCGGCGGTACGGCGGCAGATTACGCGGAACTCATGAAAGAGGTCTCCTCGAAGGTCAAGGCGGCCTCGGGCGTGGCGCTTGAGCCGGAGATTAGGATAATCGGAAGATGCTGACGAAAAAGACCATAGGCGTATTGATGGGCGGAACATCCGCCGAGAGAGAAGTCTCTCTGAGAAGCGGCGCGGCAGTGCTCGGCGCGCTCCAGCGGCTCGGGTACAACGTGAAGGGCGTCGACGTCGGTGCCGACATCTGCGAGGTGCTGAAAAAGCAAAACATAGAGGTCGCCTTCCTGGCCCTGCACGGCGGCGTCGGCGAGGACGGCTCGATGCAGGGATTGCTTGAGGTTCTGGGAATTCCGTATACGGGCGCGGGCGTGCTGGCCTCGGCGCTTGCGATGGACAAGGTGGCATCGAAGAAGATGTTCATTCAGGAGGACCTCAAGGTGCCGGAGTTCGAGGTCATAAGACAGGGAGAGTCGCCGACCATGCCTATGCCGTTCGTGGTCAAGCCGGTTCGCGAAGGCTCGAGCATCGGCGTAAGCATCGTCCGCAACGAAGACGAGCTCGATGCGGCGCTCAAGGCGGCATCCGGGCAGACGGGAGCGGCACTCGTAGAGCAATTCATAACCGGGAAGGAAATCCATATAGGCATTCTCCGCAACAGGGCCCTTGGCGGCGTGGAGGTGAGGCCCGCCTCGGGGTTCTACGATTTCAAGGCGAAGTACGACTCGAACTCGGGCACGAAGTACATCCTGCCGCCAGAGATTGACGAGAGGCTTTACGAGCAGGCAAAGGGTACCGCGCAGAGGGCCCACATGGCACTTGGCGCAGACGGCGCGACGAGGGTGGACCTCCTGATAGACGCGCAGGGAGAGATATTCGTGCTCGAGGTGAACACCATCCCCGGCATGACGGAGACGAGCCTGCTGCCGAAGATAGCATCGCTCGACGGGCTTTCTTTCGACGCCCTGGTCGAGGAGATCCTTAAAGACGCGCTTGAGAAGAAGGAGGTCGTTTAAGTTGGCGGCAAGACGGAAGACTAAGAAACGCGCGGGCAAACGGAACCAGACAAGGAACACGAGGCTTCTGAAACTCGGCGCGGCCATCGCAATGGTGTGCGTTGTGGTCGTGGCCGCGTGGTTCATTGGCCAGAGCAGGTTCTTCGCACTAAAAGAGGTCGAGGTATACGGAAACAAGTATCTCTCCGAACAGAAAATTGCCGACCTCATGGGCATACAGGCCGGAGAGAACCTGATACAGCTTCCTTCGACCGAGGTGGCCAAGATGCTTAAGGACTCCAAGTGGGTCAAGTCCGTGACGCTTCGAAAGGACTATCCCGGGAGGCTGGAGGTGCGCATCGACGAGGCCGTGCCCCAGGCGCTGCTTCAGGTGAGAAACGACGTCTTCTTCGTCGACGGAGACGGCAACGTGCTCGAAAAACTCAAGAGCGCGCCGGTGCAGTTCCTGCCGATAATCGTCAGCGATTCGGCCCGCAACCCCACCACCTTCAAGGAGGCCGTCGCCCTGGCCGAGGTCATCAAGGAGCGCGGCATCGCGGCCGAGAAGGACCGCATAGAGATTACCGGTGTCGAGAAGACCCCCGAGAACCTCACCATGAACATCGACGGCCTGACGGCAAAGGTGGGGCAGGGGGACTACGACGAAAAACTCAGGAGGCTTTTCGAGCTGACCGACGAGATAAGAAGAAGGCATATAAACGTCAAGTACATCGACCTGAGGTTTGCAAACAGCGTAATAGTGAAACCTTTTAAGGATGCGATAGAGTGACGGCATGAATGTAAATATTGCGATCACCGCTTTAAAGGAGGGTGCGAAGTGAGCACTAAATACATCATCGGCCTTGACATAGGCACCACGAAGATAGGCGCCGTCGTCGCCAGGGTGGAGGCCGGGCTGCCCGAGATAGTCGGGATGGGCACGGCGGCCTCGAGCGGGCTTAAGAAAGGCGTGGTGGTGGACATAGACGTCACCACCGAGGCCATAATGACCGCCGTTGCGGAGGCGGAGGCGTCCTCGGGGATAGAGGTACGCGCGGCTTATGTAGGAGTGGCAGGAAGCCATATCGAGTGCCTTAAGAGCTATGGCGCGGCCGGCATCAAGGGCTCCGAGATAGGCAAGGCGGACCTCGACCGCGTGATGGACTCGGCATCGGCCCTCTACGTGCCGCTCGACAGAGAGGTGTTGCACGTTCTGCCGACGGACTTCGTTATCGACGGGCAGGGCGGCATAGTGAAGCCGCTCGGGATGTCGGGCGCGAGGCTCGAGGCCAACGTGAGGGTGATAACCGCGTCGCACTCCGCGGTGGAAAACATCGCCAAGTGCTGCAGGAAGGCGGGCGTCGAGGTGGTGGACACCGTGTTTCAGCCGATAGCCTCCTCGCGCGCGGTCGCGGAGGAGGACGAGCTCGAGGCCGGAGTGGCGGTGGTCGATATGGGCGGCGGCACCACGGACGTTGCGGTCTATAAGGACGCGGGCCTCGTGCACGCCTCGGTGCTTCCCGTTGGAGGCAACCACATCACCAACGACATCGCCATCGGGCTGAGGGTCTCGCAGAAGGAGGCCGAGCGCGTGAAGCGCGAGTTCGGATACGCCGTGGGCGATATAGACGCCTCGGAGCTCATCGACATAAGGCTCATGAACGACGAATACAGGCAGGTGCGCAGGATGTACCTGAAGGAGATAATCAGGCCCAGGTGCGAGGAAGCCCTGAGGCTTATCAGAAACCACGTTCATAGCTCGACCTCGATGAACGGCCCGTCCTATGTGGTGCTCACCGGAGGCACCGCGCTTACGCCGGGAATCGACAGAGTGGCCGAGGCGATATTCGGCCTGCCGGTGAGGATCGGTGTGCCCGACTGTCCGCCCCACATGGATGTGCTCAGCAGCCCGATATACGCGACTGCCGTGGGCCTGGTCGGGTACGGATTTGAAGCGGAACGCAACGCATACGACGGCGTCTTTGACGGCCTCGTTAGAAGAGTTAAAGGAACGACTAAAAATCTTCTCGAAGTGAAGAACTGGGGGCTTCTGAGGAAGTCCCGCAAGGCCGAGCTTCGGGGATAGTAAAAACAAGGAGGAGGGAAAAATGTTTGAACTCGATGATTTCACACCAAAGCCGACCGGGGGGCCGGTGGCCAGCATCAAGGTAGTGGGCGTTGGCGGCGCCGGGGGAAACGTCATTAACAACATGATCGCGTCCAATATCACCTCAGTGGACTTCATAGCGGTCAATACGGACCTGCAGGTGCTTGAGACCTCGATGGCCACGCACAAGGTGCAGATAGGCAAGGGCATCACGAGGGGCCTCGGAGCGGGCTCCAAGCCCGAGACTGGCAGGCAGTCGGCCATGGAGGACCGCGACGCCATCGTCGAGCACCTCAAGGGCGCGGACATGGTCTTCATAACCGCGGGCATGGGCGGCGGCACCGGCACCGGAGCGGCCCCCATTGTCGCCGAGGTGGCGCGCGAGGTCGGCGCGCTTACGGTTGCGGTCGTCACGCGGCCCTTTTTCTACGAGGGCGGCAGGCGGAAGAAGAACGCCGCCGACGGCATAGAGGCGCTCCAGGGCAACGTGGACACCCTTATCGTGATACCGAACGACAGGATAGGCCTCGTGGCCGAGAGGGGCACGCCGCTTCTGGAGTCCTTCTCCATCGCAAACGACGTGCTCAGAAACGCCGTGAAGGGCGTTACCGACCTGATACTCGTGCCTGGTCTTATCAACCTCGACTTCGCCGACGTGAACTCCATAATGGAGGGCGCGGGGCGCAGCGTCATAGGCATGGGCATCGGCCGGGGCGAGAACGCCGCCCACGAGGCCGCGAAGCGTGCCATACTGAACCCGCTGCTCGAAAACACGTCCATCGACGGAGCGAGCGGCATACTCATCAACATAACCGGCGGCCTGAACCTCTCGCTCGACGACGTGCACGAGGCCACCGCCGCGATATTCGACTCCTCAGACGAGGACGCCAACATCATCATGGGCGCCGTGGTGGACCCCGACCTCGACGACGAGGTGAAGGTCACCATCATAGCCACGGGCTTCAACGAGGAGCCCAGGACGGCAGAGATACCCAACGTGAAGAAGTGGGCCGCCCCGAAGCCGCAGCCCAAGCCGCAGGTTCAGCCCCAGCCTCAGTATCAGCCCAGGCCGCAGTACCAGACGAGGCCGGCGATGCAGAGCAGCGGCATGAGAGGTTCGGGCAGGCTTCTTTCCAAGGCCCTGTACGACTCCATACCCGGCCATATGGCCGCCGAGGACGAGGACCCGCTCGATGTCCCGACGTTCCTGCGTAACCCCAACGGGCCGAGCGAGGCGCACGAGGACGGCTCCATAACCATTGAGCTCGACCTGCGCGACCCGGTAGAAGAGAAAAGATCCGCCGCGATGTAGCGCGGCTGTAATTTTATTTAAAAGGTTGTTTTTCCCTCCCAAGGGCGGGGCCTCTTCCCCCAGAGGCCCCGCCCCTCTCCTCCGTTTTTGCAGTGCATCCTTTTATCATTTCGGCATTCATGGGATCGATAATTTTCTGTCATTGCGAGAAGCGTAAGCGACGCGGCAATCTCGTCTTCCATGTCATCCTTGACTCGTTTCAGGATCTCAATTCGTTCATTTTCTCGCCTGTCCATTCATTGCCTCTTCATACCCCATGGGAAATCTCAGCGGAGCGATGGCTGCCGAAGGGTTAAAAAGCGATTCGTGTCTGAGGGGCGGAACGGCCCGAGTTTGAATCGGTTTACCGGAGGCCGCCCGAAGCGAAGCGCCCGTCCGAGCATCCTCTCGTTGAAGGTGAGCATTTCGTCTTCTGTCGAGCGGGCCATGCGCTCTTCCCAGCGGCCTTCGTTCTTCCAGTCGTACAACGTCTGCGCGGATATCTTGATCTCGTGCTGCCACTCAAGCCTTCCCAGTATTTGTTTGATGTTCCTGCCTCCAAACAGGGCGAACACCCTGTATGCGGTCTCGCGGTTCGCCTGCGTTCCGATGCCTTTCTGCATGATGCGGTTGCTCCTTTCGGCGGGACTTTGATGGCGGGGGGGGTGAAAACCTCTAACCCATTGGAATTGCGGCTATTTTAGCCGATTTGGTTTACGGATGCTTGATAAATGCTTTACAAATGCTTGATGCTGACCACCTCTTTTCTCGTCCGGGCGCGCTTCGCCCTCTGAGCCATTGTAACCGCGAGGGAGATGAAGCCGTCAACTGGAAACGTTTCCTAAAACCATTTCCGCCGATTGATATCTGTGAGGGTTATGACCCGAAAGATGCAGGGCGGATTTGAGGAGTACACCTACTA
>Ga0055452_10000227_pt1 | contig 14043 bp, 8 predicted proteins | sample China_Galinas_PW_6_FD_57735 | JGI IMG/M metagenome (GOLD analysis project Ga0055452, IMG submission 57735) | Wetland microbial communities from San Francisco Bay, California, USA, that impact long-term carbon sequestration - China_Galinas_PWC_D2 | ecosystem: Environmental > Aquatic > Marine >... | reverse complement strand
AGTACGTCGCGAATTGGCAGGTCAACCCTCCACCTACGGTGGAGGAACGACCTACCCTACGATTTCTTGTCGCCCGACTTCTTGTCGCCCTTCTCCTCCTTGTCGTCTTTCTCGTCCTTCTTGGGGGCATCTTCGAGAATCTCGTCAACGATGCCGTACGCAAGCGCTTCCTCGGCGTTCAAGTAACGATCGCGCTCGGTGTCCTCGGCCACCTGCTCGACGGTCTTGCCCGTGCATTTGGCGATGATGTTGTTCAGACGAACCTTGTCCCGGAGGACCTCTTCGGCCTGGATGCGAATGTCTTCGGCCTGTCCCGTGATGCCGCCGTACGGCTGGTGCAGCATGACTTTGGCGTTGGGCAGGATGAAGCGTTTGCCCTTGGTGCCCGCGAGCAGAATGATGGCCGCCCCGCTCGCCGCCTGTCCGATGCAGTAGGTAGCGATCTCACAGCCCATAAACTGCATGGTGTCGTAGATGGCCAGCGTCTGATCGACGAGCCCGCCAGGCGAGTTGATGTACAGGTTCACGTCCTGGTTGCGCCGAATGGACTGCAAATAGAGGAGTTGCTGGATCACCACGTTGGCGGTCCGCTCCATGATCGGACCGGCCAGAAAAATGATCCGATTCTCCAGCAACATGTCCGTGAGGGACATTTCCCGCGTGCGCTGGTAGCTCGGGTATTGGTTGAAAGTCTGCAAAGGACCGAGAAATTCGTGCATAACTAGTTCCTTCTTACAGTTCGCCTGCCGATTCCGGCTCTGGGCGTGCCTCGCCCTCAACACGAATATCGGTGGAAAAACCGGATCTCCTTGTGCGACGCGGCAAATGACCTCACTAGACGGACGTCACGATCGGCTTGGCACGTAAACCGCCATGGTGACCGCCATTATCAGCCGTTTCCCGCTTGTCCCTGCCATCGCCGCCTCGTGACGCACCCGCGGTGCCGGACCGTGTGCCCATCAACTCTTCTTTTTGGCGGTCTTCTTGCTCGCCGTCGTCTTCTTTGCAGTCTTCTTGGCCGCCTTGGCTTCCGTGGACTTCGCAGTCGTCTTTTTCGCCGTTGTCTTCTTTGCCGCCGTCTTCTCGGCGGCCTTGGGCTCTTCGCTTTTGGCAGCCTTAGATCCCGCATCCTTGGCAGCCTTGGTTGTCGCCTTCTTGGCCGCCTTGGCTTTGGATTTCTTCTTGGGGCCTTCGATTTCGGTGATCTCCGCCTTCTCGAGGAGCTGATCCATCACCTGCTGGTCGCGCAGTTGCAGGTAGAGCGTCATCAAGCCCTCGCCTTTGCTCAATTCGTCACGCACCCGATCAAACCGCTTGTTCGAGCGCCGCGCGATTTGGGCGATGGCCGCGTTGATCTGCTCTTCCGGTACCTCAATCTCGCGGTCCTCCGCAATCCTCTCCAGGATGAAAAACAGCTTAAGGTCGTAGACCGCCTGATCGTGCGCCTTGGCACGCATTTCATCCGAATACTTCTTAATCTCGGCCTCGGGCAGCCCCATCTGATACATGTCCATCATGCGCCGCGCGACCGACCGATCCGTCTGCCGCTGAGACAGGCCCTCGGGGACTTCCATTTTCGTGTTGTTGACCAGGTAGGCCCCGACCTGCTCACGCATGCCGCGCTTGAGGGTCTGCTCGACATCCGCTTCCAGCATACCGCGAATGTGGTCTCGTAATTCCTCTTCGCTTTCCAGGCCTACGCTCGACAGAAAATCCTCATCGACCGGCGGGATGTCCAGACGCTTCACCTCGCTGATGTTGAATTCGAACGTCGCCTTCTTGCCACGAATGTCCATGCTCTCATGGTCTTCGGGCACGTCGGCCTCGATGGTAACCGTATCGCCGGCTTTCTTGCCGACGAGCGCTTCCCCAAGCCCGGTCAACCGCACGCCTTTTACATGTGTGTCGCGCGCCGGCACCTCGAAGTTCTCGTCGCTTTCGATCACGTTGCCATCCACGGTGCAGCGCATCGCGGCGTAGAGCAAGTCGTCCTCTTCCACGGCGCCCTCCGTGACGGGCTTGTAGGTGCCGAGATGGGACCGCATGCGCTGGATCTCTGAATCGACATCGTCGTCATCGATACCAAAAGCGGGCTTTTCGACGGGAATTTTCTCGAGCTCAGGCAACTCGAATTCCGGCTTGAGCTCGACCTCGCAACTGAAGGTCAAATCGCCGCTGCGCGGAAGCTTCATGGTCTCCAGCGCTTTGTCCATCGGAATGAGCTTCTCTACTTCGCTCGTTTCCGTCTGCTGGTTCTCGCCGATGCGTTCCTCCACGTCGACGCCCCAAAAGAGAGGGTCGCCCAGCGCGTTCAGTTCCTCCTTCTCCAGGGCGACCATAGCCGCGTTGCCCACGAGACGCGCCTTGATGTCCTCGCCGACATCGGAGGCGAAACGTTTCTCGACGAGTTCCAGCGGCGCGTGCCCCTTGCGGAAGCCGGGAATGGCGGCCTCCCGCTTGAGTTCCTGGAACTGCTCGCTACGGCGCTCGTTGATCGTATCCTCCGGGATGGTCACGGTGAGCTTGACGCGGAGCGGTCCGATGTCCTCCCGCGTGACCTGGATGGCCTCCTTGAGCTTGGCCTGGGCCTGCTCTTCTTCGGACAACTCCTCCGTGGCAACGTCCGCGCCCTCGACCTGATCCTGGGTTGTCTCGTCCTGTTCGACGGTTGTGTCATCGTCGGTCATCGGCTGATGCTCCTCGAAAAACGCCTCCCCAGGCTTCTGGAGTCCGTCGGCCCGACGGTCCCCCCCCTGGGTTGACGACAACCTACACGACGACTTGTTCACTGGCAACGGGGCAGGCCCATCCAGGTCTGCGCCGAGGGATTGGGCGGCCGCCCCTGGAACAGAGATGCAAAGGACAACTATCGCGAAGGCGCGACCGAGGCCCGCACGGACACAATTCACACCCCTTTCGCTCCCGCTCGTGCCAAGAGGGGGTCCGGTCGCGGTGCTCATCACTGCATCTTTTGCCCGGCGCGAGGAATTCCGCAATGAAATGTTGATTTGTTGCGAACTCGATGCAGGTCCAAATGTCCCGTCGCTGGCGCTCCGGGCTCTGATGGTGGCACTCCGTTTGTACGGTAGCCAGCCTCAGCGGGCGATCAATAGCACCTCGCGGGAACTTCGATTCTTGGACAGCGCATACTGATATCTCTCCCCTTGGACGACCTCCACGCGTGGCTTGACCTGTTGCAGCATCGCCACCAACTCGGCGATGGATGGGATGCCGTCGCTTCGATACGACACCACGAGAATGCTCCCGCGAAACCGTTCGAACAGCCGAGGAAACATCTCGTGGCACGATTTGGGATCGGACCAAGGGTCCTCCTCCCTCTGCAGCCTGAGATGCTTCGACAATGGATCGATTCGAGAGGGCCATTCGTCGTACATCGTCATGCCCTCGAGAAAGTGATAGAAATCTCGGTAATCGACGCCGACACCTTTGGCCGTGATGTACGGCGTATCGATATATACGAGATCAAACTCGCCAGGCGCATCGAAGACGTCGCCGCAAATCGCGCGACAGGTGCCACCGGCATCCACAAGCGCGCCGTGCGCTTCACGCACGTATGCGCGAAAGTGATCTTCAAAGGACCGGTCCCAGGTCTTCTTGTTACCGAATCCGCGCTCCACGTCGGCTTGCCGCATGTAGAGGTTCTTGCGGTGAAAGAGATTGTACGGTCGTTTCGCCATCGCCGACTGAAAGACGGCAAACCAGGCCATTGCCTGTTTGAAGCGATCGTCCATCCCCCTTATGTTGGCCTGGATCATGTCCAGCCAGCGGTTTTCCTCGCGCGTGAAATAGATGTCGTCAAACGTGTCGCCTATGAAGGTCTCGTAGGAAACATCGTCGTTTCGGTGCAGGAGATAGGACAGGTCGCCCTCGTCGAGCTTGACGACGTCGTTTTCGATCAGGGCTACGCCGATAAGGTAATTGAAGCAAAGAACATCATTGTAGGTCACGTGTTTCCCTGTGGACTTGAAGGCGTGCGCAACGGCACCGGTGCCGCCGAAGGCATCCAGCACGGTCTCGAATTCAAGAGGTTGCAACTGCGCGACGATGCTTTTTGCCAGCTTGCGTTTGCTTCCCTGATATCGCGTGGCGGGGAATACCGGCATGTCACGCCGCGTCGCCGAGGTCGGGCATGCGCACATCACTGGGAAGCGGAGTTGGTCGCCCGCGTGGGTGCCGCCGTGTCGGCGTCGCGCTCGCCGGCATCCATTCGCGGCCTGGGCTTCACGCCGCTTCTCTCCAACGCCGCACGCAAAAGGCCCATGAACATCGGCTGCGGACGCAGCGGGCGGCCCGAAAGCTCGGGGTGGGCCTGGGTGGCCATGAAAAACGGATGGACGTCGTCCGGCAATTCGAGCACCTGCATGATGGGATGGTCCGGACTTCGGCCGGAGAAGATCAGCCCGCGATCCTCCAGTTGCTTGATGTAATCCGGATGCACCTCGTAGCGATGGCGGAAGCGGAGTCGAATTCGATCCGCGCCGTCGTAAAGTTCCGACACGCGACTACCCGGTGTCACCGCCACATCGAACCCGCCCAGACGCATGGTGCCGCCGAGACCCTCGATCTTCTTCTGCTCCGGCAGTATGTCGATGACAGGATCCGGGCAGTCCGGCTCGATTTCCGTACTGCTGGCATGCTCGAGCCCGCAGACGTTTCGCGCAAACTCGATCACCGCGATCTGCATGCCGTAACAAAGACCAAGATAAGGAATCTTGTTCTCCCGCACATGCTTGATACAGGCGATCTTGCCGTCCACGCCGCGGAAACCGAACCCGCCGGGCACGATCACGCCGTGAATGTCCGCTAACCGCTCGGCAACGTTGTCCTCCGTCAGGTCGGAGCTGTCCACCCACTCGATGCGCACCTTGGCACCGAGGTGGGCACCGGCGTGTTCCAGCGACTGGATAATGCTCGCGTAGCTGTCGCGCACGGTGGTGTATTTGCCGATGATGCCGATGGTGATCGGGTGCTCGGCCGTACGGAACGCGCTGATATAATCGTTCCATTGGGCGCGGGCGCTTTCCTCGGCCGTTTCGTCTACGAGGTCGTTCAAATGGAGCATCTTGACGACGGCCGCATCAATGCCCGCGCCGCGCAGCATCTCGGGAATGACGTACACGCTGTCGCAATCGTGCATCGAAAAGATCCGGCCCATCGGCACGCTGGAAAAGATCGCGATTTTCTCGCGGACCTTCTTGGACACCGGCGTCGAGGCACGGCACGCGATGATGTCGGGGTGGATTCCCGCCGCATTGAGCAGTTTTAAATTCAACTGCGCCGGCTTGGACTTCTGCTCGCCAAGGATGTTAGGCTCGACGATGTAGGTCAGGGCGACGAAGCAGAAGGTACCGGGGCCTTCTTCATAGGACATCTCGCGGATGGCCTCGATGAAGTAGGCGTTCTCCACGTCACCCACGGTACCGCCGATCTCCACGAACACGACATCAGCTTCCGCGGCGACCGCCAGCTCTCGCAAGCGGAGTTTCACCTCGCCCGTCACGTGGGGAATCATCTGCACGTCACGCCCGAGGTAGCGGCCCTGCCGCTCCTTATCGAGGACGGAAGAGAATATCTGCCCGCTGGTTGTGAAGTTCAGCCGGCTCAGATCCTGGTTGAGCATGCGTTCGTACGTGCCGAGATCCATGTCGCACTCGAGCCCGTCGTCGAGCACGTACACCTCGCCGTGGCGGTACGGATTCAGCGTGCCGCTGTCGCGGTTCAGGTAACCCTCCAGCTTGATGGGGGTCACTTTGAGGCCCTTATCCTGCAGGATCTTGGCGAGAGAACTCGAGAATATTCCCTTGCCCAGCCCGCTCATCACGGTGCCGAAGACCACGACGTACTTCGTCTTTCCTCGGACATAACCTGTGGGTGTGGGGGTAAAGAATTCGGTTTCGTCGGTGGCGTGGGTCAGCGAAGCAAAGACTTCTTCCGGGTTTTTTGAACTCATAACACCTCTGGTGAGACCAAAGAAGCTCAGCCAATCCACGACACAGGATGATTCCAACGGGGTCGCATTATAACCCTGATTCCGCGCTTGTCGAACCCGAATCGCATCGATTCACAAAAGAAGCGTAATCTTCCGGCGTGTCGATCCCTACGAAGCGGTGCCCCACGCGTACGACCGCGATCGGTAACCCGTGTTCCAACCAACGTAGCTGCTCGAGCGACTCCATCTGCTCCAACGGGCTCGGCGGCAGTCCGCCCTGCACGGTGATGCGTCGCAACACGTCGGCTCGAAAGGCATAGACGCCGAGATGAAGCAACCATCCCGAGGGCGGATTCGTCTTTCCGCCGCTTGCGCGGGGATAAGGTATCGGACTACGAGAGAAATAGAGGGCCTGGCCGAGAGAATTCACAACCACTTTGACGCAGTTGGGATCGGCCGGCGATCCCGGCCCTGCGGTCGGACCCGATTCGTCAAAGGGTGCCGCCAGCGTGCCGATCCGGCAGGCGGTATCGCCGTGCATGCGCCCAATCAACTCGTCCAGAACCCGTGGGTCGAGCTCAGGCTCGTCGCCCTGCACGTTGATCACGAGGTCGTCAGCGTCAAGCCGCAGAGACTCGACCACCTCCCCCACCCGATCGGTCCCGGATTGGTGGTCGGTTCGGGTCATTTGCGCGTCACCGCCGAACGATTCGACCGCCTCGATGATTCTTTGGTCATCGGTGGCCACGATGGTGCGGTCGATTCCGCCGCATCGCGCCACGTTTTCGTAGACATGCTGGATCAGGTACTTGCCCGTCTCGCGGGCGAGGGCCTTACCCGGGAATCGCGTCGATCCGTAGCGCGCGGGTATGACGGCAATGGCAGCCACCAGATTCTCCTGGATCGTGGTTTCGTCGCGGACTTCGGAACAATCGAACTCTAATGATCGCCTCATGACCTGTCAAAACGAGGACAGCGTCACGTGCCACGAATCCCGGGACTAGCAAACACATGCAAGGCTGGGTGGGATGGGCTGGCGCAGCCAGGATCGGACGCACTTACCCGCGCGGCGGGAATCCAATACGCAGACATCGCGGCGCGAGTCCGGCAACGTTGTGATTCCGTACCGCAGGCATCCCTGCCTGCTCCGTTAGTTTTTGCTGAATTCGATGCGCTGTCATGCGTGACAACCGTCTCCGAGCCAGACCACGCCTGAAGAGATTTCATGTGGTGGCGTACCGGCAAGATCGCGGGCAGTCGTAAATGCGCCACTGAAATAGGTATCCGTAACATGAGGAGCAGGCAGGGATGCCTGCGGTACGGAATTGCCGGCCTGTGATTTCTTTCATTCGCTTTGGGAATTGGCGCTGCTCCGACGACGGCTTACGATTCCCATCGTGTTCCGCCGGTGCTCACGGCGGATGGCGCGGGCTTGTCTGTCTCGACCTCTCTAAAGTGGATCGCGTCCTCATGAAACTGAAGCTCCACCACCAGATCCTGATCGCCATGATTCTCGGTGCAGGCATCGGCCTTCCGCTCAACATTCTGGCCGCCGGAGGCCACATCGATAAGAGCTGGCCCGACATGTTTGCCACGTATGGTAAGGGCGTGGGCGACGTCTTCCTTCGCCTGCTCTCCATGATCGTGGCACCGCTGATTCTCACGTCGCTAATCACCGGCGTGACGGGCACCGGCAGTGCGGGGGCGCTCGGGCGCCTCGGTGGGAAGACGCTGGCCTATTACGTCACCACCAGCATGCTGGCGATCATCACGGGAATTGTGGTGTTCAACATCATCCAACCAGGCCAGGGAGCCGATCTCGCCGTCCTGCAAGCGGGTGCCGAGCCCGTACACGTCGATCTGTCCGCGCAGGACCAGACCCTCGGCACGACGTTGTGGAACCAGGTGTTCGTACTGATTCCTTCGAACCCCTTCAGTGCCCTGTCGGACCCCGGCAATCGGTCGATTCTCGGCGTGATCTTTTTTTCCATCCTCTTCGGAGCATCCATCAACGTGGTGGGCGGCGAGAAGGGCAAACTGATGGCCAAGTTCTTCAGCGCCGGGTTCGACGTGATGATGCAGCTTACGATGGCCATCATCAAACTGGCCCCGATTGGCGTACTGGGATTCATGCTCTACGCAGCGGCCGGCAAAGGCTTGGACGTCTTCGCCGCGTTGGGCTGGTATGTGCTGACGGTGGCCATCGCGCTTTCCGTACACGCCTTTGTCACGCTTCCTCTTTTGGTACTCCTGATGGGTCGACGAAGCCCGATGAAGTACTTCAACGCGATGTCACCCGCCCTCTTGACCGCGTTCAGTACGGCCAGTAGCAACGGGACGCTGCCGTTGACGCTGACGTGCGTCGAGAAGCGCGCCGGCATCAGCAACCGCATCAGCTCCTTCGTCCTGCCGCTGGGGGCGACGATCAACATGGACGGCACGGCACTCTATGAGGCGGTGGCCGTCCTGTTCATCGCTCAGGCAACGGGCAACGAGTTGGCCATCGGAAACCAGGTGATCGTCGCCGTCACCGCCCTGCTGGCGAGCATCGGCGCCGCCGGCATTCCCTACGCCGGCACGGTAATGATGGTGGTCGTATTGGGCGCCGTAGGTCTGCCCGTGACCTACGTCGGCCTGATCCTGGCCGTCGACCGCGTCCTGGATATGTACCGCACCGCGGTCAACGTATGGAGCGACTCGACCGCCTGCGCCGTCGTCGCGCGTCTGGAGGGCTTACCGCCGAATGACGAGGCGGGTGCAGCGCCGGATTGAGGCGTTTCGAAAGCGGCAATATGACGTTTTTCGCGGCTCGAACGTCCTACAGACTGTTGCGTCGGTTCAGAATTGCTGTAATTTCGCCTATGCCACCGCTCCCGGCCAGAGCCAGCCGAAGGTGCCGGCCGTGACCAGGCCGTAGATCACGCCGTCGAAAACATAGCGAAACGTGTTGGCCCAGGGCTGCCCCTTCCAGATCGAATCCTGCACGTAGCTGAACGCGTAACCCAGAATGGCCACCGTACCGGCGATGCGAAAGACCTTCATGTACTCGACGCCCTTGTCCAGTCCCAGCCCGGCGATGTAGGCGACGAAGACGCTGATCACCACGGAATAGAGAAACCACAGGACGAGGTTCTTGCCCATAGCCGGTGGACCGCTCGGCAAAACCGTCATGTGGCCCACCGGTCCTTTGTTGTATTTCTCCATCATTTCCGGGGAACCCATTTCCTTCATCGAAGCCGAGTGAGGAAACATGTAGGCGCCCGGCGACGCGCCTCCAGCGCGGATCGCATCGCACACCTTGTCTTCACCGGGAAGCTTCTTGAAATCGTTCTTGTGAATCGGCACGACCATATGAATGATCGAGCTGACGACGAACACGAACACGGCCGATAGCAGGATGGGCAACCACAATTCCGTAACAGGTACCATGTGCAATCTCCTGAACGCAAGAAATATGACAAAGCGACACGCATACGCCGAGATGACATTCACGCATACAGACGGCGGCGAGCATCAACTCAACCGTGAAGATCTGCGCCGCTGGGAATTCTCGCCACGAACCGCGCCCGATTCTTCGCCGAGTCCTCCTCGACGTGCGTGGGAAACCGGAATCCTCGTGAATCGGAATAATTATGCTGCGATTCGTCGTGGCCGCAAGTATGCCATTAGCATTTCCTCGGGGGTGCGAACGGGTGCAGCGGGCTGTGGTTGTGGGCCATTCTGATTGTGTCGCATACGGCTGCGCCAGCGCATCGCTCTTCGAGGCCACATGCGTGGCGAAGCCGCCAAAAGAGCCAATGCTCGGGGAGGCGATTACTCGACCTCTTTGACCAAACTGATCAGAGTGTCACCGACCTTGGGCGCATACGGCTCCTCGGACGTCAAGACGTTCAGCCTGCGCTGCTCGCTTATGACGAAGAGCGCGACGGCGGCTTCGCCGTAGCGAGCGCGGAAGGCATCGTAGTCGAACTTCTCGGACAAGCGGTTGACCTTGACCGTGTATCCCAGCGCCATCTTGCGATCCAGCTTGGCGTGGGAGATTCCCTCACCGAACAACCAACGTCCGTGCAAATGACGATGCCCCTGTCTTTGTTTTTCTGTCTGCCGGGGCGGGATCTGGAAGCAGCCGGCCTTGCCGAACGTCCGACCCAGGCGTTGGACGGCCAGGACGTTGACCCAGTCGTTGGGGGTGACGGCCACCAGACGGCCTATGCCACCGAGTTCCACCGCATCCTCGGTATGTTCGGCCAGAATGCTGCCCGCGTAGGTCGGCAGACCGGCCATGCGTGCGGTTTGTACGTCGTCCCAATTGGTATCCACGAGTTGTACCGCGAAGCCCTCGCGCTGAATGGCCAGCGCGATCGCCCGTACCCACGATTGCGCGCCGACAAAAAGAATGCCCTGCGGGTCCGATTCCGCGACGCCGAGCTTTCGTGCTACAAACGGGGAAGTCAGCCCATACACCGCAACCGTGCCGATAATGGCCATGAAGGTGGTGGATACCAGCACCTGGGCATCCGCATGGCCCGCCGCCTCCAACCGCAAGGCGAACACCGACGCGATGGCGGCGGCCACGATTCCCCGCGGCGCCATCCACGACAGAAAGCATTTCTGGCGCAGCGTCAGCGACGCACCGAACGTGGCAACCAGCACGCACAACGGGCGAGCCACAAGGATCAGCACCAACACGAAGAGCGAACCCTGCCACGCAAGCGCCGCAAGCCCGTCAAGATCCAGCCGGGCCGCCAGCACCACGAACAAGAAAGAGATCAGTAGAACGCCCAACGTCTCCTTAAACTCGATAATGTGCTCGACGTTCACCCACTTCTGATTGGCGACGGCGAAGCCCATGACGGTGACGGCGAAAAGCCCGGACTCGTGCTGCAAGGCATTCGACGCCGTAAACACACCGACCACCAGCATCAAAGAAATCGGGTTTTGTAGAAAATCCGGGATCCAGAACCGCCGCAACGACAGTGCCAGGACACCGGCCGCCAGCAAACCTAGTCCACCCCCGATGAATATCGTCTTGAGCACGGCCACGGGAACGGCGACGCTCGTTCCCTGGTGTGCCACGATGGCCTCAAATACCAACACCGTCGCCAGCGCGCCGATGGGATCGATGATGATGCCTTCCCACCGCAGGAGCGGGCCGACGACACCGGTGGGACGAATGTGGCGCAGCAGCGGCGTGACGACGGTCGGTCCGGTGACAATCAGCAGGGCGCCGATCAAAATGCCCGTCGAGAGTTGCACCTGCAACAGCCAGATGGCGGCCATCGCCGTAATCGCCCAGGTGATCGCCGCTCCCACCGTCACCAGGCTAAGCACGCTCCGCCCGACCTTGGGCAATTCGGTGAGCTTCAGCGTCAGGCCGCCTTCGTAGAGAATCAGTGCCACAGAGAGCGAAACGATAGGTTCGAGCAGGCCGCCGAAGACGGCATCGGGATGGAGCCACCCGGAAATTGGTCCCGCGATCACGCCAAAAAGCAGCAGCAACAGGATCGCCGGCAGCGAAATGCGCCAGGCAATCCACTGCGCCAGCAGCCCCAGCACAATGATACCAGTCAACTCGAATATCAAGCTGTCAGCCACCCGTCACTTCGTCCTGGTATCACGTTGGCAAACATGGCCACCGGCCGCGCGGCGGCATGGGTAGTGCCACTTCGCACCCAAATGCACGGGGCGCATAAGCGAGAGAGATCCTGCCCGTATCGACGATCGGATGACCCCGGGCAAACGAGTTTGCCCATGCCACCCAACACGACCCGTCGCCTGAGCTGGAACGACGCACCAGCGGCCTTCCCTTCTGGCGGCCGTGCCGGCTATGGCCGTCGCTGTAGCCTCAGTTGCCATGGCTGCCGCATTTGCCGTGGTTACCGCGTCGGCCTTTGCGGAGGCGCTTGCAGTCATGCGCACCCAAACGCCACAGGCGCTGGCCGCCATTGCGATATTCATTGCTGCCAAATTCGTCGCTACGATATTCACCCGGCGAGATCCGCAATCTCAAATCTCAGATCTGATACCTCAAATCTGATATCTGAAACCTGAAATCTCAAATGGGCCTTGTCAGTCGCGCCAATTCAAACCCGCTACATCAAATCCGCGATTTCCAATTCGCGTAGGTCGTATCATCCGCAGCCGGAGTTAAGCAGATGCCATTCACGCCGTCAACTCAAACCAGAACATCCACGAACGGCACACGACCGCAACCGGGCCAACCGAGTTTCAATCCCAATCGTGCGCGTGCGAATCTGCCGAACGCACCCCGTCGCGGTGACGATACCCCGTCGGATCGACTCTCCCGCAACAACGGGATTTACCCATTCGGCGACTGCCGAGATCATGCGGATATCGCAGTGGACTACCCTTTGGCCGGCACACAAGGAGGGCGTCTTGCCGACCACCGCGCAAATCGGTATCGTCGTGGATAGGCGGGCAAGGTCGGTACGGCACCGCGGGGCGCGAGGGTCTCCACGTGATGAGCGTGGGTTCCCGGCCCGTTCCGGTTTATCGCCGATCCCAGGCATCCTTCCTCCAGGAGGCATATGACTATGAAGGTGATTCGACTTGCGACAATATCATTGTGTATCACGGCCTTCGCGGTCCAGGCCGGACCACCGCAAACGAAAAAGATCCCCGTAAGCGATACCTTGCACGGCGTGTCGCTTAGCGACGACTACCGTTGGCTGGAGGACGGGAACGACGCGGCGGTCCGTCAATGGAGCGATGCGCAAGACGCGTATGCCCGTAGTATTCTCGACAAGCTCCCGCACGTGGCGGAGATTCGCGCACGCGTGACCGAGATCCTTGCGGCCAAGACGACGAGTTATAGTAGTCTGACGTATCGCGCCGGACGATATTTCGCCATCAAGCGACAGCCGCCCAAACAGCAGCCGTTTCTGATCGCCTTGCCGTCGATGATGGACGTCGCCTCGGCACGCGTACTCGTCGACCCCAACGAGCTCGATCCTGAAGGTACGACTTCGATCGATTGGTACGTACCCTCCCCGGACGGAAGGCTCGTGGCCGTCTCGCTATCCAAGGGCGGGACCGAATCCGGCGACGTCTACATCTACAACGCCGCAAACGGCAATCAGGTGTACGAAGTCATTCCCCATGTGAACGGTGGTACCGCCGGTGGTGACGTCGCCTGGGCACCCGACGGCACCGGGCTCTTCTATACACGATACCCGCGCGGTGACGAGCGGCCGGACGAGGACAAGGACTTCTATCAGCAGGTCTATTTCCATGAATTCGGAACGCCGACGGGAAGCGATCGCTACGAAATCGGAAAAAAATTCCCGCGCATCGCGGAAATCCAGCTCGAGATGCACCAGCCGACAGGCCGCATGCTCGCCACGGTACAAAACGGCGACGGCGGCGAGTTCGAGCATTATATTCGCGTTCCGGACGGCAAATGGCTTCAATTCAGCCAATTCGGCGACGGGACCATTCAGGCGACATTCGGTCCTGACGACTACATCTTCCTGCTCTCACGTCGCAACGCACCACGCGGCAAGATCCTGCGCCTGACAATCCCATCGCTCGACGTCGGCCATGCCGCCACCGTGGTTCCCGAAGGTGACGACGCGATCGTCTCCACGTTCATGGAGGCGTCCAGCATTGTCGCCACGGACAGCAGGCTCTACGTCGAGTATCAGCTGGGCGGACCGTCGGAAATCCGCGCCTTCGATCACGGCGGCAAGCCGCAGAAGGCCCCGGAGCAACTGGCGGTGTCCTCCGTAGGCGGGCTGTCACCCCTGAAGGGCGACGACATCGTTTTCGCCGACGGTTCGTACATCGAACCCACGGCCTGGTTCGCCTTCCACGCCGTGGCGGGCACTACCGTCAAGACCGAGTTGGTCACGGACTCTCTCGTCGACTTCGCGGACACCAAGGTAGTACGCGAGTTCGCGATCTCCAAGGATGGCACGAAAGTTCCGGTCAACATTCTCATGCCCAAGGGTGCGCGGCTGGATGGCTCGAACGCCTGTGTGGTCTCGGGATACGGCGGATACGGTGTGAGCCTGAGTCCGCGCTTTCGCTCGACGAATCGCATGTTGCTGGATCAGGGGGTGATCTATGCGGTG
>Ga0055452_10000226_pt1 | contig 14058 bp, 7 predicted proteins | sample China_Galinas_PW_6_FD_57735 | JGI IMG/M metagenome (GOLD analysis project Ga0055452, IMG submission 57735) | Wetland microbial communities from San Francisco Bay, California, USA, that impact long-term carbon sequestration - China_Galinas_PWC_D2 | ecosystem: Environmental > Aquatic > Marine >... | reverse complement strand
CAGGCAGCCACATACGCCGACATACGCAACGTTCGCCGGGGCGATTTCCGCATCATCGCGGTGGCGGCCATCGCACTGATCTACGTCATCCTATTGGCACTCCTGCGCGATCCGTGGCAGGCCTGCCTGTTGGTGGCGGCGACCCTGATCACGTATCTCTTCACCTACGGGATAACGTGGCAGATCTTCCGGTTTTTCTATGGCGTGGGATCGCTGAGCTATCAGTTGGACTTCATCCTGTTCATCATCATTCTGAGCCTGGGGCAGGACTACAACATCTACGTGGTGTCGCGCATTCGGGAGGAGCGATCGCGGCGCGAGATGACCGACGCGGTGCGGGTGGCCGTGACCAAGACGGGACGCGTGGTGAGTAGCTGTGGACTAATCATGGCCGCCGCGTTCGCCTCGATGATGTCGGGATCGCTGCTGGTCATGAAGGAATTCGCCGTGGCGCTGGCGCTGGGCATCCTGATCGATACCTTTCTCGTACGACCCCTTCTGGTACCCGCGGCAATTCTGCTCACGACAAGAAACGACAACTCCAAGTCGTGAATTCGAATCGTGGGGATGCCCGGACCCGTACCGCAGGCATCCTTGCCTGCATCAAGCCCAGTCGTCAGCACTTGCTTCACACCCGGCGATACGGGTTGCTATAATCTCACGTATCGGCTTGGCGGAGTTCCGGCGCTGAACTGACGGACTCTCTTGAGATTGACATGTGTGCCACTGCTCTTGAGCCGTGCGCAGTTCCGCGTGCCAGGTTGGAGTCCCCGGACATCACTGCTCGAGCGCAGTGGCACACCAACCCGTCAGGCAAGGGCAGACGGATCACCTGCGATCTGGTGCAATCGTGTACCAACTGCGATGACGAGGGCGACTGTGGGGATAACCTATAAAGATGGGCGATCTGAGTGTTTCAACGGGTGATCTGGCGCAACGCACGTGGCACCGTGTTCTCGTCGCCGGGCTTGCGACGGCCGCCATTTGCTTCGCGATCCTCGGCTGGGTCGGCTACTGGGTGCCGATCTACCAGCACGTCGAATTCAGCGACCGGTTTCACGCCTATTTCTATACATCCGAGGGGCTCGCCCGTTTTTACTGGCTGCGCGCGGACGACGGATTCTACCTCGACACGCCTGACAACTTCGTCCGCGTCACCGTCCGACGTCGCCGCGACAACAGTGAATGGCATTCGTACTATCACGCTCGCCCCAACGCCATCGATAGTATGGCCGTGCTCGGGTGGCGGAATCTGCAGCGACAGCGGCAACGCGCGCAGGCGGTTGCGGCCCTCGAAGGGGGCGCCGGCGGACCGATATCGTTTGTCCGATTGTACGGCGTGCGCACCTGGATCTCGTTGCCCATCGCGCTGGTGGCGGCCTATCCTATTTTCGTACTGACCCGCGCCAGCCGCCGACGGTACCTTCTCAAGCGGCGCCGCAAGGCGGGCCAGTGCGAGCAATGTGGCTATGATCTCACCGGCTTGACCGAATCGAGATGTCCGGAATGTGGGTACTCGAGTCATCTGGGTGCCACGGGCGGCCTGTCCGCCCGTGCCGACCCTGGCAGCGAGCTGCCAGTGGCACGGGTTGGTCGAAATTGACCAATGGACGGATTCATCTGAAACTACGGGAAGCTGTGGGTCGCATGGGCAAACTCGTTTGCCCGTGCTCGTTCGGGGACTGCCACGGGCAAGCCACTCTTGCCCATGCCGGCCGCGAATTCAGGAGAATCGGAGTGCTTGGGCCGGATGGCGGAGAATCGTGGCCGATGGAAAAGGCGGGTCACATGGTCGAATCGAATAGCATTGTGCTGGAAGCCGCCGTCGCGCGGTTTCGCGAGCAGAAGGCGATGGCCGAGCGTGCCGTGGCCCAGTTGTCTTTCGAGCAGCTCAAGGAGCCGCTCGATGCCAACACCAACAGCATTGCGGTGATCATGAAGCACATGGCCGGCAACATGCGGTCGCGTTGGACGGATTTTCTGACCACTGACGGCGAAAAGCCATGGCGCAAGCGCGACGGCGAGTTCGTCGACACATTTGACAAGCGTGAGGCATTGAGCGAATATTGGGAAGGCGGCTGGGCGTGCTTGTTCGGGGCAGTCGAGTCGCTGTCGGCCGGCGACCTGGACAAGACGGTGAACATCCGCGGCAAGCCGCACACGGTGATCGAGGCCATTATTCGTCAGCTCGACCACTATGGCTACCACGTAGGCCAGATCGTCCTGACGGCCCGGATGTTGGCGAAGGGCAGTTGGGAGACGCTAACCGTGCCGCGGGGTGAATCTAAGTCCTATAACGACTGCATCGGGTACGAGTAGTCTCTGGAAACCGTTTGACGATAATTGGCTGCCCTTTGGGGGAAGATTCTGCCATAAGAGGTGTAGTCACCAACGGGCATTCAAAGGCATGAGCCTGCCCATCAATGTGCTGTTCACCTAAGGGAAAGGAGCAATCATGAATGGATCAGGTATCATTGGAGCAGACGCGAATTGGACAGGACAAGCTGAAAAGGATGCGACGCTGGCATTTGAGGTCGAATATCAGTCGAAGGACGAAAACGCAATCACGACCACCAAGCTCTTCATAAGTATTGAGTTAATCAAGAACGATTCTGCGCAGCGGGTGGCAGATGAGGTTGTTGATCAATGGCGATCAAAATATTCAAGCCGTCCAAATCCACCGACAAGGGAGGATAAGACGATTCACTTTCCGGACCTCGTAGGTGCGGCCCTAGTACGTACAATAATGACGCCCACCGATGGGTCGGGCTTTACCACGAAGGAACTCGACAAGAATGACCTGCCAACGAACATCGGCAATGGACTGGTTCTTGAGTTGACATCGTAGGCGGTGCGTCGGGGTTCAGGCGGACTCGTTCTCTCACAAGCGCCTCATGCCTATTTGTCGCGGACGAGCGACCTGGCCAGTCTTCGTAGATGAAAGAGCGCCAAGTCATATTCCACTGTGCGGTGTGCTGCCGTATCACGGCACTGTGTTAGCCGTTTGTTCGCATTGGCTTGATCACGTTTCGTCAATGCGTAAACTCCCGAATAGTACAGGACCATGCAACGCTCAGTAGCACTAGAAGCTGACTCAAGTGCCTCTTCGGCATCTTTGTATCCGCGGCATATCCCGAGGAGAGTCTTCTCAAGTGCCGTTTCTGCACCCTTGTCTGCGGCCTCAAGTGCTTGTGCAGCCAGATTGACGTCTCCCGGCATGCCTCTGAACGTGAGCATCTCCCATGTCCACAGGTGGGATTGTATGGTCCACGTTGATCCATGGTGAGCGGCGGCCTGAAAGTCCGCGAGGGCGCCCTCAATGTCGCCTGCACATCTCTTTGTAACCGCGCGCCCAACCAGCGTGAGCTCACTGGTCGGGGCGAGTGCGACTGCGCGATTGTGGTCCTTTAATGCAAGGTGAAAATTACCGAAGTGGCGATAAATTCTGGCACGGTTATGAAAATCGCCCGCCCACCCTTGCCCGCCCTCCATACCGCGATTGTAGGCATCGAGCGCCTGTCGAAACTCGCCATGACTGAGATGTATCGATCCCATGGTGCGAAGCGCGAGCGTGTTTTCAGGCGCCAATGCGAGGGCCTTTTGGCAATCCTGCTCCGCGCTCACTGTGTTTCGTTGTTCCGCACGTGCTTTCGCGCGCAGTGCGTAAGCAGCGGCCAGTTCAGGATCGAGCGAAACGGCATGGTTGCAGTCAGCGATAGCAAGGTTTTCATTCCCTGTTTCCAAATATACATTGGCACGATTCAAGAGAATTGTCGCGGTCTTCGGGGCTAGCTGGATTGCGCGATCGTAACTCGCGATTGCTTGTGGCAATTTCTTCAATCTCGCGAGAGCGATGGCCTTTGCATTCCAATAGAGGGCCGTGTCGGGCCATTTCACCGTGAGCAGTTCCGCATCCTTGAGCATCCCTTGCCAGTCCTGGGTGTGATGGTATAGCCAGGCGCGTTCGAGTAGCGCCTCGTTATTCAACGGATCATTTTCGATGACCGTTGACAGCAATCGTATCGCCTCCTCGGGCTGTTCGTCGCCTAGGGCAAGTGCGCGATAGTATTTGTCATCAGGCAGGAGCTGGGCGCCCTTGCTTGTGTGCATCGCCGCTAGACCCGGATCGCGGTCCCTGAATAGTTGCGCAAGCAGCAGGTGTGCGGGGCCCGCCTTGTCCGGATGTTCGTCTATGATCGCGCTTGCGGCTGCTATGGCGTCGTCACGACGATTGGCTCGCCTCAACAAATACACCCGAGCGATTTCTATTTCCACATTTTTGGGTGCGAGTGCCATCGCGTCCTCGTAGAGCCGAATCGCTTTCGCGATGTTCCTGTGCGACTCCAATTTCGCCTCGAAGACAAGTCTACCGACCGTCGCGCGCGCAGCCGCTTGGACGGCTGATCGAGCCTCGAATCTGAAGCTCGCTGCGACTCCAGCTGCAATCAGTACGGCGGCGGTCGCCAGTAGCGGCAGCCACCGCTTTCTTGCGAATTTCTTCAGGCGGTAGACCACGCTCGGCGGTCGCGCCAGGATGGGCTCGTGTTGCAGGTAGCGCGAGACGTCCTCCGATAGGGCGGCGGCCGACGCGTAGCGGCGCACCGGCTCCTTTTCCAACGTCTTGAATAGAATGGTCTGCGCGTCGCGATCGATGGGGCATGCGCCGGAGCGGAAGCGTACCGATGACTTGCTCTTGACACCCGAGGCGCTCTTCCACTGGCGGCGCGGCGGCGCCGGCGGCGTCTCGATGATGTGCCGCAGGACGTCGCTCATCTGGCCGTCGACGGGATAGGGGAACTTGCCGGTCAACAGCTCGTAGAGCATGATCCCCAGTGCGTACACGTCCGTCCGAGTGTCGACGGCGTCGCGTTTTCCCTGGGCCTGCTCCGGCGACATGTACGGCAGCGTGCCGACGACGTCCTGACTGAACGACACGACGGGGCCGGCGGTCGCTTCCAGCGTTTTCGCCAGCCCGAAATCCAGGATCCTGGGCCGACCCTCCTTGTTGACCAGGATGTTGGACGGCTTCAGGTCGCGGTGGATCACGCCGCGGTCGTGCGCGTGCTCGATGGCGTCGCACACCGTGGAGAAGAGCCGGAGCGTGTCTTCGAGCCCCAGCTCCTTCGCCCGCGCGAACTTGTGCAGCGGGAGCCCCTCGACGTAATCCATCACGCAATACTGAAGGCCGTCTTCCGTCGTGCCCGAGTCGAAGATGGTGATGATGTTGGGGTGCTTGAGTTGGGCGGCCAGCTCGATCTCGCGCTGGAAACGCTTGCGTGCCGCGTCCGAGGCATAGGCGCCTTCGAGCAACACCTTGATCGCCACCTCGCGATTCGTCGACTTCTGCTTAGCCCGATAGACGATCCCCTGTCCGCCGTGGCTCAGTTCGACGATGACGTCGTAGCCAGTAATGGTGACGTGCGGACGACTGCGCGGTTTCTCCGATGAATCCGGCGCGGTTTGCGTGCGGTTCGATGGCGGCGCTACCTGCGCGGGAGACTCCTTGGTTAGCCCGCGCAGCCGGGCGAGCAGATCCTCATGTGCCGCCACCAGCGATGCATCTCGCACGGCGCATTTCGAGCATCCATCGAGATGAGCCTGAACGCCCGCCGCCTCCGCCTCATCCATTTCTCCGGCGTGGTAGCGGTCGAAGTCGGCCTGAGTGGGGCAATCGGTCATGACGGTAGAGTCGATCAAAGTGTCTCAAAGGAGACTGGGAATATACCGAGCCGCGCGCGTGAGCAAGCGGGCTGGGACTATCCGCTCCCTGACGGTCGCGGCTCGGTAAGGTTTCACGGTCGCGGCTCGGTATCGTCTCACGGTAAACCGGCTAAGGCTCCTCGCACGTAAGTTCGGCCATTTTGTCACGAAGCCGCTGGGTGATTCGCCATTTTATCTTGTAGAGCCGGGCCGGCGTGATGTCGAGTTCCTTGCACACGGCCTCCACCGGCCTTTCGTGGATCACATACTCTTGAAACGCCTCAAAGGTGGTTTCATCGACGTCCATTCGAACCTGTTCCAGGGCGTGCCGCAGATGCTCGTCCAGCCACACTTTGTCGAAGGCTTCCTCGGGCGTGGGCTCGCGCGTTTGGGCGCGTTTGAAGTCGTGGCTGTCGGCCGGGCTCTCGTGCCGATCCCGCAGGAGGTTCTTGACCCGGTTGCTGACCATGGTCTTGAGCCATCCTTTGAAGCGGCCTTTCTTGGGGTCATAGTCGAATCTCTCGATGTGCTTGTGGATGGCCACCATGCACTGCTGCACGATATCCTGTACCTCCTCGGTGGGCAGACCCCAAGCGCTCGCGTACCGCCGCAGCATAGGGCGGTAGATGGCGTCAAACTCCGCCCACGCCTCCGCGTCGCGGTGGTCTTTGATGCGCAGCAGCAAGCTTGCCCGTGTGGTATCCATGCCCTGTCCTTCCGGGCGTAAAGATACCACAAAGGCGCCCCGATTGCGAGACGGACGCCGGAAAGGACCGTTCGTCTCGCTTGGGCGCCACGAGTCCGAACGCGGGCACCCTACAGAGTAGTACACGTACACAACGTGGTTCTTCCCCGTTCCGCACGAGTGGAGGTGCTTGTGGGATCGGTCTCCAGCCGGTCATGCAGGCTTCCGGCTCGCCGACCGCGAACTTTCTCAAATTCCCACGGAAGACGGTGGTGGCTCGTGGGTATCTTCAATCACTGCCGCCATCGACTGGCTTGGGCATGATGGGACGAACCACGCGAAGGGGGACTGCGATGCAAGATGAGCCGTCGGTGGCCGATCAATACAGGCTTTGCTGCGGTTTCCTGCTCGAGGCAGATTTGGTGGACGGGCGAATTGTGCTTCGCTGTCTACGCTGCGGCAGGCGCTGGGAGCGAATGACCAACCGGACGCTCCGCGAAACCGACGCAGGCATGCCGGAGGGTCGAACGCACTGAGGGTGACGTACATCGATTGGACGATTCTCCAGGTGGACTCTGGACCTTCAGCCTCATCATTCGCAGTCAAAAGGCGAAATATCGGGAGACGAGAATAACCCTGCCAATCGTGTGTATGAGGATCTGAACGGGGCAATGATTCGGCCAGGAGTAATACCCGCCTGTTTGCCCGACGGCCCGGTGAGAGGTAGGGCTTCATGCGCAAATGGCGCTACAGGCCATGGCCAGTGCGCACAAATAGGATATGTAGGCATAATAGGAAAGATGCTGGCGACGGTGGAAGCCAGTTTTCTCCGAGAAAAACGCTATGGGAGTCGAACAGCAACAGGTTGCCAGTGGCAGAATTCCCAAAGAAACGTGGCTTCGGAAGATCGTAAACCCATGTGGTGCAACGGGTTTAATGTGCGCTGGCCCTGCGCTACAGGCGGAGTCTTACGATGGCCGCGATAGGAAAGAATAGGGCGATCATCGCTCGTCTCAGCATTGTCTAGCCCCACGCGCCCTAAAGGTCTGCTTCAACTTGGTAGATGAAGCTCTTCGCTGGCATACGAGATTGCAGAGATGACGTTGTGGTAGGATAGGCAATGGTCTCTGGTCGACACTTGACATGGTCCGTGCGCCCGAGTCATAATCCGACGATTGGCATCTGCATAGGATTCCAGCTGCAGTATTGGAGTCGTGCATCGCCGTGCGATCGAACATAAGGCAATTCGCTGGAATTCTCCAGGAATCAATGATCTATGGCTATGACACTTGCGTGGTTCCCGACAGGGCGCACAAAATGAAATTGTTGCGCAGGATTGAGTAAGCAATCCTTGACATGTCGATTCGGCGCGACACACGAGGAACATCAGTACCTCTCGGCCACTACGCCGCAAAAAGTTGGCAACGGATGACTATGGCCTACTCCGGAAGCGCGGGCTTGGGTTATAGCCCGCAATCCTATGTTTCGATATGGGCACCATTGAGTTGGACGTGCGATGTTCCCGTGTCCTTCTCTTGTAGGCTACTCGGTTGAACGAAAACGATTCCAGGAGTAATCCTGCCGTTGAGTCCCGGCGTTTGAAACTTGCAGCGACCTTGGTATCTGGAATACGAATCATACACGTAAAGGAAGCATCTTTATGAGAACTCCCCGATCCTTCTCGAAAAGTATCATGTTGCTGGGCCTTGCAAGTCTCTATGTGCCCCTCGTCGATGGATGTAACCCCTACGGCAAGTACGATTGGGCTGTCGAAGTCGGGAGGAAGATCGATCCAGTTGCCGCTGGCGTGGAGGAGTACGGTACGATCTCGATGTCCAGCCCACTCTTCGCGTTTCCAGCCGCGAACGACGACACGTTCACCTTCGACCTGAATCGTGACGCTGAGACGTACTTCAAGGAGGCCAAGAGCGAAATACAGGGAGCGGCAGCCGTATCTAGCCAGCGGTCGGTGGACACCAAAGGGGGTGTCAAACTTCAGGCCGACATCAACCAGATCATGAGCAATCTTGCGCTGATGGAAGGGTATCGAGACGATCTTTCTGCCTTTAAGCAGAAAAGAGGCTTAAAGAACGGAGGCACCATGCTGGAGTCGTTTCTTCCGCTGTTGGGTGTCGTCAGCGGGCCGGAGTCCATCATAAAGGATTTGGGCGGTCCCGATGCGTTTATGAAATTGCTCGGGATTCCGACGGAAGAAGAACTCGCAGCCGCTGCCGCGGAGGAAGCCGCAGTGGCCGCCACAGCAGTTGACGGTGGGACTGACGAAGAAAATGGTGCCGGCGGCGATGGGTCGAGCGACGACGAGCAGGGCGATGGTGATGATCAGGCCGACGGTCACGACAAGGACAAGGAGGAACCGAAGTCGCCTTTGACCAGATTGGTCGAAGCCCTCGGCGAAGGTGCAACGGGCGCTGGTGAAGGACTATCGGGCGAGAACAAGAGACCCGTCTTCCCGCCACTGGGTGATAAAGTACCGGCAGTTGACACCGATGTCCTGCCAGCAGAGGGGGATCGCATCGCCAAGAATGCCCTTGCCAAAGACAAGTTCCACGACTTCATGGAGCTCCTGAAAGATGAGACGAAGCCGACCGTTTCCAATCGCTCGGCGATCATCACAGCCGCAGGTGACAAGACTACGGAGGCCATCCTACGCTTCATCAGCAACCCCGCTAAAGCGGCGGGATTCAAAGACAAACCCGTGCTCTTCGGTGTCGCGACAGTTGCCGTCAACCCCGGACACAGAACCTATCGCGGATATGCGGCTGATATCGCCGTGCAGGCCAGCGTCGACTATGTGCCGGCGCGTCCGGAATTGATCCGAAAACTGAAGAAAAACGGCGACCAAAAAACCAAGGAGTTCATTACCGCCGTCGAGATCGCAAACGACACTGGCGTCGATCGCCGTTTCAACTCCCTTGAAGATACGCTCCACAAGAAAGAAATGCCTGAGACGATCTACGTTTATGGTGGTTCGATTGAGAATTCCAAGGAATGGGATCGCCTTCAAAAGATCAAGAGCTTTAGTGACAAGGAGCGTGAAAAACGAGAAGACTTGACAAAACAATTCTCTTGGTGGATCACGCAATACGGTTGGGGGATCGCCGAGGTAGCGGCCGTTTCACCAATGACCGAGACGCAGACTCTCGATTTGAAAAGTAGTATCCGCCGCCAGAAATCCGCCGCCCTCAAGTTGGCAGCCGCTCTATCAGGCTATGGTGCCAAAGGACAGGCACAAGTATTCAAAGACTACGTCCAACGTCTGGAGCAGGATGTCTCCACGCGAAGCGCCATCAATGTCACGACTTCGTACTCTCAATCAGGCGAGATGTTTGGTTTTCGGATCACACCACGGCTGAAGGCGCTGTCGGATGCGTCGAGCGCCAAAGCCAGACCGGCGATGACCATGGACCCGCTTGCGTTTCCGGTGTTGATCCTCGTAGGGCTCAAAGAGTCCAGTGTGGGGATTAGGGTCAGGGTCTTGGACGGACAGTTCGTCTTTGTCGAACCCATGATCACCCTCTATCAGACCAGTCGCTGGATGCCACAGGGGGATCCGATTAATGACGACAAGCTCTTCGGCCGCTGGTGGGACCGTTGCTGGAAGCCGCGATTGAAAGAGTCTGAGAGATGGGCGTGGGCCGCTCGGCTCGAGGCCGCGGGTGGTGAACTTAAGGGAAATCTCGCTAGGGAGGACGAAACGTCGTATTCCTTTAAGAGCTTCGCCAAGAGGCGCCTGCAGATGTTTCGGAATCAGGCCCTCGGTTCCGAAAGCCAGCAACACCTCCCTTTGTCGGTATTCTTGCCGAAGCCTGCACCGGCTAAGGCGCCCAAGGCGACCAACGTGGTGTACCCCCCGATTGTCGCGGACGGCACGAAGGAGTATCCGATTTACGTAGTCGGTGCCAACCTGTCGCGTGTACTCACGTCGCATACTGATTACACGATGTTGATCGGCAAAGGCGCAGTGACCAAGGCCGAGCATGTCGGCGACGGGCAAAACCCTGGCATGATTTTGACCTTCAGGCCGGACAGAGTGTCGGGTGGCGAGAGTGTCGTTCTAAATCTGCCTTACAAAGATGAGAGCGGGGACATTCAATATGTCCCGTCACCCGCCGTGGAGGTTTCTCCGCCTTCGGTCAAGATGCCGATAGTCCGCAAACTGATTTCAAACAGGCAGCCCAACGGCAAGATGAGAATCGTATTGGTCGGTGAGCATCTCCCACAGATCGATCTTTCCGGCATTACCGTCATTACCAACAGCGGCAAGGTGGAAAACCCACTGGAAACACACGGAGTCATCTACTTCGACTTCACGCCCGATGCGAGCACGGTGCAACACATGTTCCGGCTGCCGTTCAAGAAGGCGATCCGTGGCAAAGTCTATACCGATACCGAAGTGTTTATCAACACGCCGCCGGCAGCGCGCCCTCCAAACAAGGGCGCGGTCATTATCAATCGTGACGGCGACGGAAGAATCACCAGGGTCGAGACGGGCGACGGTGGTTTCGCAAACGCAGCCGAGTTGCTGCGTTTGATCAAGGATGCCCTTAACGACGAAAACGCCTTCAGTTTGGAACTGAACGCAGAGGGCAGTGCAGAGATGAGCGCGGGCGCCAAGGCAGGGACGTAGTGGCCCGACGAAGGGTAGTCGTCGGACGCCCCCGGTGCATCGGCCACGGTGACGGCGTCGGACCGGCGAGCCGATCACTGCCGAGATCAGCCTTTGCCATGTCGGCAGTCATTTCGCAGAGATAGGAGACCCGGTGGGCGCATGACGAACCAGGCGCAGTTATCGGAGTCGTGCAGTCGCGTGAAGCCCTGCTGCGGTTGCATTGCTCGTATTGGAAACACCCAGACATCAGGTAGCGTAGGAACAGCCTGCGAGAGGTAGACATGTCCGAAAACAGTCGGAGTCCGGCAAGCGGTCCCTTTCCGACGCTCCCGGCACTTGCCATCATGCTCATCGTCGCTGCCGTCGCCCTCCGGCTTCCACCGCTGGAGAGTTCGCGTCCCGTCCATGAACCGCTTCCAACTCTGGGAAGCGCCCGCGCTGAACGGGCGCGGGCTAGGTTATGGCAGGATCCGCTCCAGGCGGTTTACACCGAGCACCAAAAACGTGTGAAGGAGCGCCGCAAGGGGGACCTGACGGAGATCAAAGATGTGCTCCGTGGTATCCATGACAGCCTGTCCAACTCCGCGTCCCAAAGAGAGAACCCTTCTGATTGGCGATTCAACCTGAAGATCAAACGCCATGATCGAAATGCCCGGCCTCGCAACGTTGCGCGACGGCGGAAGCGGGCAAATCGCGCAACCGGCTCGGCATCACTCTCTGCGTTGGAAGGCAGAGACGTTGAAAGATGGCTCAAAAACAACGTCTGGGCCCGACAGGTTCTTGACTTCTTGCAAGGTGCGCAAAACGCCAGCGATGACAAAAGTATCAGTCGCTTTGCGCAAAACCTGACGAAACTTATCCATCATGTGGTTGCCGTAGAACTAAAAGCACGTGTCAAGGAAGCCACACCGCGATCCATGGTCGAAGAAGTAACAGACGGAAACCTCTTACTGCTTTCTGTGCTCTTACAGGGCGGGCCGTACCCTGAGGATGCCGAGAATCGAATGCGCACGCGCTATGCCGTACTCTCCGCGCTTGGGCAGGCGGGCTACAAACCGGACCAAAGCGAGCGAATCAACTACGTCACGCTTGAGGAGTTACGCCAACACCTACAGCGCAGCTGCGCAGGTGAGGAAGCGAAGCGAAGGGGCTCTGGCGATCCGGCGACAGTGGCACAGTCCAAGCGTACATTCTTGATTCCATTTGAACGATTCGAATACACCAGAATTGTGCCGCAGCGTGCCTCGAATTTCACGCCCGTGTATGTCGTGTGGCTCGACGAGGAGGCTCTGCAGGATGCGGATAATGTCGCCAGCGACGTTGACCCGGTCTTTGCGTGGCGTCTCAATCGAACGCTGGCCATGTTTGAACGTTGGTTGGTTGACAGCCGACGCATGCAATTCAAAGAGCGGGTTACCACTGATGTGCTTGCCCGAATCAGGCCTTGGTACAGGAAAGAAGTTTGGCCACGGTTGCGATCCACGATCAGGCAGGCGATCGGTCAACAGCTTGACGAACGGCTTCACGAATTGTGGGATCCGCGACCTCCGACCCAGTTCCATGTGGTTGGTCCGGTTAGTTCAGACTCGCTGCTGAAGATCTACAGCGCGGGAAAACCGGAACCTCCTTATCTGTGCGATAGATCACCACTACCTCACTTGCGAGTCTTCAGCCCCTGGGCCACGGTGGCCGGCCCTATTCTAAAAAACCTGGAAACGATACCACACGAGCTGGCGATGCCAGGATCACCGCCGATGCAGAGGGAGACGAGCAACACTGACAAGGATCCGTCGCACTTTTCAATCTTTCGCATGACGGCTACGGACGACCAACTCGCCATTGCGTTACTTCAAGAACTGGAGCTTCGCGAGGCCTCGCCGGTTCGACCGCCTGATACCGAGAACGGCCAGGATCAATCGATACAGATCAGGCACGAAAACCACATGGCGATCATCGGCGAATGGGACACTCTCTACGGCCGCGCGTGGCACTGCACATTCCTTAATGAAATGAAGTACTTTGGATTGGAACATTCTCATGGATACGTGTGCAATGACAGGGTAATCCAAGATCCGACGGATAATATTCACTTCATCAGCTACCTGCGCGGCTTGGATGGGCGCCTACCGGTAGAAGGAGAGGTGAGCGATCCGTCCAAACGGACGGATGAGTCGGAGCAACGCTATGCTACTGCACCCTTGCCGACCGGCCAGGCACAGCTGGACTACCTCAGGCGGCTACAGCAGCACCTGCGGAGGATCGAGGAGGAGCACTCCCGTGCCGGTGAACTCAAGGCGATCGGCATCCTCGGCAGCGATGTGTACGACAAGCTTTTGATTCTGAGGGCCCTACGACCGCATTTCCCGGGTGCTGTGTTTTTCACGACGGACCTGGATGCACGGATGGCCCATCCCACCGAATACGAACACACCCGCAACCTGATTGTAGCATCACCGTATGGCTTATCTCTGGACCATGACCTCCAACGGGGTGTTCCGCCGTTTCGGGACAGCTACCAGACCGCGATGTACCTGACCACGCTGTATGCGATTGGGGACGAAGTAGCAACGGCCCGTTTGGAGACAAGTAGCTCCGCCGGGCAAGGAGTGACGGGAGGTCCTGGTAGTCGTCTAAGGCTGCCCGCGCCGAGAGTATTCGAGATAGGCCGCTCGGGAGCGTATGACTTGAGCACCCACCCTGCAAACCCGTCGTACGAAGTCCCGCAAGGGCATGATGGGCAGCCCAATCGCATACATCCGATGAGTCGCAGGGAGCGCTGCCTGAACGACCTGCCGGGGATTCTGGCACGGGGTGCACTAGGACTCTTCGCAATCGGCTGGCTAATCTATTCTGCGGTGGCGGTGCTATATCGATCGACGGAGGCACCGGAAACGGTGCGAAACAGCGATCCTAAGGATCATAATCGGGCAGCTGCCAGGGTATCGATGGTGCTAAAGTGGCTTGGCCGCATCGGCCTGCCTGTACTGGTTCTCGTGACCTTTCTTGCTGCATTGGAGTCGTCTTTTCGGAGTATTACATTTGG
>Ga0055452_10000224_pt1 | contig 14082 bp, 7 predicted proteins | sample China_Galinas_PW_6_FD_57735 | JGI IMG/M metagenome (GOLD analysis project Ga0055452, IMG submission 57735) | Wetland microbial communities from San Francisco Bay, California, USA, that impact long-term carbon sequestration - China_Galinas_PWC_D2 | ecosystem: Environmental > Aquatic > Marine >... | reverse complement strand
TCCCAACTGTGACCCGTGATGGCAGGGTCTGGGTCGGTTTCCGCGAATGGAACCTTGTGCATGTGGCACTGGACGCACTGGAGCCCAATCACTGCGTGGTCTGAGGCGGTGTTCGGTGCCAGCGGCATGCCTTCCTCGCCGCCCGGCATCGGCATTTCGCCGAGCATAACGTTTGCCTGCAGGCTGTGGTGCGGGCCGCGACTCGTCGAAGTGTAAACCCTGCCACGACTGTGGTGACACTGGCCACAGATATTGAAGCGTGACGTGTCCATCGTGTCCGCGATCAGGTTCGACGGGGCCGGCCAGGCGACAACTTCCGGCCATCTCAACTGAGCGTCATGGTCGGGATCAGGTACGGCATCGTTGCCCGTCTGCACGTGCGGGTTGTGGCACGCAGCACACTCGACATCGTAGCCGTGACCGGTCGCCGGATCGGTTCCCAGCGGAGCGTGGCACGCGGCGCACGAACTGGAGTGCGAATTCTCGGACGACACGGCGTGCCCCGAAGTCTGCCACTCGTCGTATGTCGGATGGTGGCTGTCGGTATGGCACCCACCGCATACTGCCGAATCCGTCGGATGAAGCGGTGGATGGACGGCCAGGGGTTCCGTGGCATGATCCACGCCCTCGCCGTGGCAATTCTCGCACTGCACGCCCTCGAACTGCGGCGTCGTCGCGTCATCCAGGAAGCCGTCGGCGTCCGGATCACCAAATCCGACCGTGTGGCAGCCCAGACAGCCCCCGTTGGCGCCGTTACCAATCGCGTTCAAGGTTTCCCAAGCGCCCTCGTGCCTCGTGGTCATCCAGTCGGTATGCGTGCCCGCATGGCAGACGTTACAGGCATCCGCACTGGCCCACTTGCCGGTGCTGCCGAATGCGGCCAGCGCCGCCTGCGAGAGGCCCGGCATGAAGCCGTTCTCGTGGGCGTGGCAATTGGTGCAAAGATCCATGGTGTCGGTATGCGGCGGATTCAGCGCCTGGAAGTCAGCCGATACGACTGGATTTCCCGGGTCAGTATCATCGAAGTAGGGGTGACAGACGTCACAGAAACCGTAAGCACCCGCGGCCGGGTCCACAAAACCGCCGGCCCCAACGCCAATTGTGTTGTCCGCAAAGCCGACTTCGACCATCCCACCGTTGTACCAACTGAACATCATCTCGTTCGTCAGATCAGGGTTGTCGCCGCTGGCGTGCATGTCATGGCAGTCGCTGCATACCTCAGGTCCATGCTCCGTGCCCACGGCGTGGATCGTCGGGGCACCCGCGCCACGGTGGCACTCCATGCACAAGCCGCCGTTGTCGCGGTTGTCACGCAGGAGCGGCGAACCAGCGCTATTTTCGTGCGGATTGTGGCACGTGGCGCAACGAATGTTTCCGGCGTCGAGGTGTACATCCAGATCCGCAACGCTGGCGGGATCAGGTCCGAGAACACTACCCGATGTCGCCAAAACGCCAAGCGGGTGGCTGTTGTTGGCCACCCCACCGCTCGGGATAACATCCCCGTTTCCGACAGCACTCGATGAGTGGCATGACAGGCACAGGTTCTGCTGGCCCGCCACCGTCAGCATGCCTCCGGGCTGCCCGTCCATCGAGTGGCACCGGCTGCAGAGATTCGGCAGGTCGTCGATCATGTGTGGCGGTTGCAGCGGGAAGGGGTAGACATCCGCAGTCACGCCGGGGAGGAAGTCCTCCACGGTTGCCCCGCCGAAAGGTGCGACGGTCAACTCCAGGTCCGTCATGTTGACCTGGCGGTCATTGTTGACGTCAAGGTCGGCGGCGTACTCGCCGTTGACCATCGCCTGGACGATGTCGAACGGATTATCCGGAAAGTGCATCGTGGTCTTGCCACGCGACTTTCGTGCGTTGGCCAATGCCGACTCGGAAAGACCCAGCTCAGGCCTCGGAGCGATTAGCGGAAGGGTCGGTGCTGAGCAGGTCACATCAAAGACCTCTACGGCGGCATTGAAACTGCTGACAGCGTAGGCCTTCGTGCCGGCAATGGTCATATCGGTGGGGACACGCAATGCGGCACTGGGGCCGTAGCCGACCAGCGGAATGAAGTCGGGATCGAGTTCGTTGCCCACGGCGTCAAACGCACGAATGGTACCCATCAGTGCGTCGGCGACGTAGATGTTGTTGCAAGCATCGACGGCCACGCCTTCGCTGCGCGCAAACCACGCAACGGTCTGGCTCGGCGCGTAGAGTGTGTGATAGCCGATCTTGTACTGATAGACGCCTGCCGTATCGAAGACCTGCAGGCGGAAGTTATCGGTATCGGTGACGATGACATGCGGCACAGGGAGGTTGATATCCAGTGCCACCGACTGCGGTGTCTGGAACTCACCCATGCCGGATCCTTGGGCACCCCATGCACGGACGAGTGTGCCACCCGCCGCCTCGAATACCATCACCATGTTTTCCGCGCTGTCGACGACATACACCTCGCCGGCCAAATCATCGACTGCGATGCCGTTGGGAGCGGTCATTGTCACCACCCCCGGATCGAGCAGCACGGGGGCGATGGGCGCAAACGTGGCGTCGTAGACGCCGACCGTACCGTCGCTGTGCGACACGTAGATACCGGCGCCACCGACCGCGATGCCCACGGGTCCCGGCACGCTGTAGGTGGCGACGTAGGCTCCGCCCGCGGCGAATTCGATGACCGCGTCAGACGCCTGGTCCGTCACGTAGATTCCGCCGCCTCCGTTGACGGCGACCCGACCTGGATATTGCAGGTCCTGGGTTAGTGTGCCTGTATGCGCCAGACCGGCGGTCTGTCCCATTGCCGCCGATGCGATCGCAATCATGTAGGCGGTCAGCATTTCTGTGCCTCCGGTTAAAGTAATCCAAAGCCGAGTGACACCAGTTCATGCACCCTTCCGCGCGGGTACTCACTCGGTCCGTTAACCGTTTGGGCAATCGCTGTGCCATGGTCCAGTGAGCCCATTGACACGAGAATGAGAGGCCTCGATTCATTGCGTTAATCTTTTGTTTGCAAATACTTACGTAGAATTGAGACTTCGTGGCAGGAATGCCGGAGCGCTGGGTGATTCCTATTGTTGAGAAGGCGCTTGCCCTCAAATCCCGGTGATGGGAGGCGTATCAAGTCTATCGGTGGAGGCCAAGAAAGTTCTGAAATGCGGCAAAATCTCGCAGATCGAGATCGTTGTCGTCGGCTGCGTTGTCGAAATTGACGCGCAGGGGTTTGCACATCTCATCGTCCGGTGTGGGCGAGCCGGGACCCGACAGGCAAAACTCGAACCAGTCGTAGTCGTCCAAATCGACGAGCCCCGAGCCGTCTGCGTCGGCGGGTAATGCGTCAATGACGGTCAGGACCGGCTTGGTGTCAGCCGGTGAATCGTAGGCGTCCATGAACGCCTGGTTGATGGTATGGGACGACAGCGGGTCGACCTGAAATCGAAAGGCCACACCGGCAGCGCCGTCCGCAAGGGCCTGACTCACCGCATGTGATACGTCGATCACGAAGTCGGTCGATGGCTGAAAAGGCGCGACAATCACGTGGTCCTGAAAAACCGCAGGTGTACTGGAGAAATCCGAGAGTGACTCGACGAGATCCGCGGGATAGTTGTACACATGAACATCGACGTCGGAACGGGGAAAGGCCGGGGCGCCGCGAAGCGTAAAGCTCAGTCGGGCCGTTACCGGTGGCGTGAACGACGACGCGAATGTGAGGCTGTATTCCCAGACAAGCCGGTGCTCCAGTTGGGATGCCGCGGTCGCCAGCGTAATGGCACCCTCGTAGCTCGACGGCGGGTTGGTGAAATACCAGTCGGCCTCGTCAGGGACACCGTCGAAGGGGTAGTTGCCGCCATCGAGAATGGTGCCGTCCCTGGCCGGATTCAGTTCTACAAACGGTGCACCGAAGGCCGTAGTATTCGATCCCCAGAGGGCCCCGGAGAGGGCTACCACCATCAGGCCCACGCTACACATTCGCGTTTGCATCCTTTACATCTCCCGGTCTTGTCGCCGGCCTGTCGATCGTATGCCACGAACAGGGATACCGGCCACCAATCCTCTCACTGCAATATTCGTTCCAGCCCTCGTTTATCGGAGCCTGTCAATAAGATGCAGCAGACGGTCCGGACCCCCCTCTTGCACGGGAGCCCGTCGTATCGGCTCGCTCTGCTTCCCTGTCGTTGGTGTCGGGGGCACAACACCCGCCGTGATCGGCGGCGGTGTTGGGCATGTAAACGTGGCGCAATCTTCGTCAACCACCCAAGTGCCGCCCAATGCGTCGCACTGGTCATGCGTGTCGGTCTCCTGGCAAATACCGGTGACACAGCACGCGCCCGTTTTGAGCGGGCATCCGTCGGGACCGCCGCAGGGCGTTCCGTCGTCGGTGACTAGGAATTCGAACCACCCCGATTCTCCGGACGAGCTGCCCAGGTACACGAAGTACACCTGATCTCGATCGGAGCACCAACTGACGGTCGAGTTCGTGGCTGACGAACCGCACGACGAATCATCGTCACTACCGCCGACACATGTAAGCGCATCGCATCCATCACAGAAGACTTGGAGGCTGGTGTCGAACCGGGTTTCGACCGAACACGTGGTGGCGGTCAACGTATTACCCGTTCCCGTCACCTGGTACCACACGCCCTCGGTGACTTGGCTTCCACCGCATGCCGGGACGACATCGTCGTCTGCGGAACCCGTAGTCCCAGGTACCGATGCGCCCGGCGTGACGACGCCGGCTGAGTCACATTGATCATTGGAGGGACAGGGTGCATCGTCGCGAGGGGCGACGAAGTCGCTCGCACCAAAAGCCTGCCCGTGTCCGTGGCAGGTCTGACAACCCGTGCAGAAGCTGTGCCAGCTGTACGCCGCGATCCAATCGGCGTGGCAGGCGCCGCAAAGACTGCTGTTGCTGCCCCAGTCTACGTCGATCCCACTAATCGATACGACAACATCGCGCGTCGTGCCGGTCGTCGAGAAAGGAGGTCCATTGAACCCGCCGGTCCTCGTACCGTCATCAATGTATGGTGTCCCATCGACAGAATCGCGAATCATATAGGGATTGCCCTGCGTATTCGTAGCCGTATAGGACCCGTGTGGGTCGTGGCAGGCCATGCAGTCTACATCGTACGCGTCAGCGCCGGAGTATCCGTTCCATCCACGCTTCGAATCGGGTCCGTGTGCGGAGTGTGTCCAGGAGTAATCGACGTACCACCACGGTTCCTGATAGTCGCACGAATCGATGCCGCGCAGCGGGATCGTCGGTCCACCGACTTCGGGCGGCAAAGCTGGATCAGCGGGACCGAAACCGCCCCAGTGGCATTCAAGACAGAAGTCGTTGGTGGTTCCCTGCCATGCTGACACGGGATTGAATGGTTCCGCGACCGGCTGCGTGCCGCCGGACGTATGCGCGCCATGGCAGCTAAGGCATTCGATCTTGGCGCCGCTCCACGCCTGGTCCGCGTCACTGATGTCGTGGTGGCTGTTGACGGTTCGTTGGGTGCCTTCCGTGCCGAAACAGTCATCGCCGTATTCTTCTGTCCACTGCAGAGTGCCCTGAAACTTGATTTTTGCGTCGGGCGGCGCGTTACCGTTCCCAAACGGATCTGCCGGTGAGGCGAGCCGGGCAGCGCCGTCCGAATCGTGGCAACTCGCACAAAAATCGGATAGGTCGGGGTCGGATGTCAGGTCGGATGGGCGGACGAACGAATATAGAGCTCCAGAATCGGCGTCGATCAGATCGACGTTGCCGTCCATGTGCGTGGTCTGGTCGTGACAAACGGTACACGCACTACTGTTCAGTTCCGCGCCGTAGTGTGCGTGGGCGTCGCCCATCGGGAATTCGCCGACCATGGCTCGACGTCCACCGACCGGAATGCCGTCGCCGTTGTCCTGCGGTGAGCTATGGCATCCCGTGCAGCTTCCGCCTGCAGGCATGAAGCCTGCATCATGTGGGTGGCAGCCGGTACAGGCCTGCCCTTCGTTATGCGCCGCGCCGGTGCCATCGTGTCGGTGATAGGCGGTTGTCACGTGGCACACCTGGCAAATGCCGTCGTTGGCGCCAATGCCGTCGCTGAAGCTGTTGGGGCCGGTCTGCGCTGTGAAGACGACCGTCTTTTGCGCTGCAAGGGTCTGGTTGAGCAAGGTCGGCGAGATCGACGAGAGATTCTCGCTGGTGAGGTCGTGCATGTTGTGGCAGTCCTCGCACGTGGGCTGCCAGGGGCCTGCCGGCGTGTGCCCGATGTGGTCTGTATGGCACTTTCGACACATCGCGCCGTTCGTGTTGTTGGCGCGGAGGTAAGGCGTGCCCGAATCGCTGTTGTGCTGGTTGTGGCAGGTGGCGCATTTGATATTGCCATTGTCCAAGTACTGCTCCATTTCACTGCCGACCGGTGGACCGGCGGATCCGACAGCAGCGTTGACCGCCGGGACGCCCCATGGATGGGATCGCCCAAGCCCGGCTTGCGGATTGGTGTTGACGGCGTAGGGATCGGCGTCGGGCGGACCGGCAACCGGGTCCACCATCGCCTGACCGTCACCCAAATGGCACGACAGGCAGGTTACCACCTGCCCCTCGAGCGTGCCCGGATGGGTGCCCGGCTGACCGTCGATTCCGTGACACCGACCGCATACGGTCGTCGCGTCGTCGACCATGTGCGGTCCATCGAATCCTGCCGTTGAGGCGAGCGCGGTCTGCGCACCCGTCGCTGCACCGGAGCGATTCGCCATGTAGCTGCGGCGCTTGGCCAGGAATCGAAGCAGATCGGCCGGGGAGAGCGGCACCGAGGCGCCGAAACGTATGGCGTCGTAGGAACTCGTATTGTGCCCGATCGCACCATGGGGTCCATACCCAATCCGTGTACCACCGTCGGACGCCGTGACCGGCAAGGCAAACGTCGGCGCGTTGAAGACCTCCACGCTTGCCGTGCCCGTACTGACGACAAAAAGACGTGACCCATCCGGGCTGAGGGTTAGTCCGAACGGTGCCCGTACACCGGCGGGCGGTGCGCCGTACGCCAGCACCTTGCCGATCTCCACGCCGATCGCGTCGAAGACGCGTACGGTACTCATCATCGAATCGGCCACATAGATACGTCCGGAAAAGTCTACTTCCATGCCCTGCGACCGAGGCATCCATCCTTCTTCCAAGCCGCCTGGGAGATACTTGTTGCGGTAGCCGAAGCGACGAACGTATACACCGTCGAGCGTGAAGATCTGAACGCGAAAATTGTCCTGGTCGGCCACGATGAGCCGGCCGTTGAACTCGTCGACCGCAATGGCGGTGGGATACAGGAACTCTCCGTGCAGATTGCCGCGTATGCCGAACATGAGCGCCAACGTGCCGTCCGGATTGAATCCGTACACGCGATCGCCCTTGGAATCGACCACGTACGCGACACCTGTGTCGATTGCCACATCGATGTCGGTCGGACCAACAAAGTTGACCAAGGGATCGCCGTCGCCGAGAAAACCGGTGCGCGCAAAGGAACCGTCGTACACTGCCACTGCCGCGCCATCACGTAGCGAGACGTAGAACGCCGTGCCGGAGAGGTTGGCGGCGATGTCGATCGGGCCCTCGGGTACGGGCCAGGGCGGAAGTGTCGCACCTGTGTCGTCATATCTGGCGATTTGATTGTGTGCCAGGTCCGCGACAAGCACGGTGCCGTCCATGAGCACTTCGATGCCGGCCGGATTCCGCAGGCTGTCGCTGAGCGAATGAACATGAGTCAGCGGGTCGAGTTGTCCCAGCAATACTGCCGGTAGCACGAGCAATTGAATCACAGTGGCCATCGATGTTTCCCCTCAGTTTCCGGCCGGAGCCCGCACCGCGCAGACCCCATCTTTATGTGATTTTGGCAAGCGAGATACCAGCGCGAGCGGGACTTACTCAGGGCTTAGCGACACCCGAAAAAGTAGGTGTTGCAGGCCGAAAAGAGCCAAGGAAGGGCGGAGCCCATGCTTATCGGACAGTCGTCCGCGGCGAACGGGCTCTCAAGTTTGAGAGCAATCCGGCAATAGTTCTCAAAACTGGGACGATCTGTCCGGATCTCTGCGAGAATTGTTTGCCCTATTGTGAGGATTATTATTCAGGCACTTCACCTATCGGACCTTCTTCGACGCCGCCCGCGTTCGACCGGCGGTGATGCCGCTCAAGACCACGATGCCCGAGCCGCCGTAGCAACCGGACCCACACGGGTTCGGAACTGGATGGATATCGTAGTTTTGGGGCGCAAGAAGAAATCCTGCGCCGTCGTTGGGTTTCACACTGGAACGCAAACGCTGATGTCTGAAGCGGCCCTCGGAGGCTCTGTTTCGGGTAAGCGGTCCCCCGCGCACCCGCAGGCAGTGCGCCCTGAGGTCCGTTTCGATGCTCGCTGCCCCGTTTCACTGGTGTCCGGCCCGGCCCGTTCGGTATCCGCTTATTAGCATTGCAGTTTTGGTCGTTGTGTTTGCACCAAGTAACGCAAGCGGGGGCGGGCGAGTGTCCTTTTCGGCCAAGCTCCGCTCCGGGCCCGGTTTGCAGAACCATCCGGTGGGGGTACGGCCTTCCGGGTCGATCCGGATCCCTCAAGGGTGGCCGTTGGATAACGACGGGACGATCAAGTGCACCACATGTCACCAGTCGCTTCCGTCGCTCGATGGTACGGGCGAACCCATGCTACGTGACTTTGATGCAGGCCGTGAGCCGCCCACCGTGTTTTGTGGAAAATGTCATGATCACGCGGGGGCCGACAACGGGCGCGGCATTCACGCTCTGGCCGCCGATCGGGCTCATCTACTGCCTGTGTTCGACGAAACGCGGCAATCACCCGGACGATTGGATCCAGAATCAAGGCGTTGCCTGTCATGTCATGACGGAGTGACTGCAACAGAGCACGTGAACGGGCCAACGGGATCGCTCATGGGTTATTCCGGACAGCGCGGTCGACCCCACCCGGTTGGCGTGGCCTACGGCGCGCCGCGCGGTCAACAGCGCGCGACGCCGCTCCGCCACCGGAGTTTGCTGCCTCCGGAGGTACGACTTCCGGGCGGTGTCGTAAGTTGCGTGTCGTGCCACAACATCTATCAGACCAGCGAAAACCTCCTCTCTGTTCCGATTGAGGAATCGAAACTGTGCTTCGCTTGCCATGAAATGGATTGACGGCGGGGTGCGGGTAGTTGGACGGAAGTTCCCCCTTGGTCGCCGTGTTCAGGACGCGCGACCCGATCGGAACTGGTCGAAGGCGAGGTCTAGAGCCGCATCGAGTACGCCGCGCATGGCGGTTTCGATGGCCGTCACGCTGGCGTTCTGAAACTCCGGACACCCCCCCATTTGCGTGGGGATGACCAGAAAAAGCCCCAACAGCATCAAACGCGTCAGCTTGGATCTACCGGGCCGGTTCTTGCTGCTCACAGTGCACACTCCCCAACCGTAAGGTCGCCTCTCTTGACGTCGACTCGTACTCCTGCTGCCCGTTATGCATCATTCCGCGTGCCAGTGCTGCCCGAACCTGTGAAAAAGTGGCCTCGGCGCCTCGGCATGAAACTTGCAAAGAGAGTCGGTAGAAGGTCGGGCCGGGAAGAAGTCCGGTGGGCAAGGTGTGCGTGGTGGGTCCGCTCCGGCACCGTTGGAACCCGCAACATGGTACAAGGCAGGCAAAACGGGCGACACGCGAATACCGGGCGTCGGTCACGCGCGCACAAGCAGGCCGAGGGCTCGTCGCGCGGTGATACCCGCCTTCCAGTACTCGATACGGTACCTGACGGGGCGCAGGGAACGGAGGGGCGCGACGCCAAGCGCGTGAATGGGCGGTCGACAGGTCCAGCGGGTGAGGCCAAGAGGGCCGCTCCGTTTTTTCGCCCCCTGGTGGGACGACCGTCGACGGCGCGGCTGATTCCTCTCGCCGTTTTGGTCGTTTTGGCGATCCTCTTCGTGGTCTGGGAAACGGCGCTCCGTCGTTTTTTCCCCACCAGGTCAGTGGGTTGGCATCACGCGTTGCTGACGCTTTGGGCGGGCGTGGTTACGGCAGTGGCGTGTACCACAGTCTGGCTCGTCATGTATCGGCAGCAGCGGCGCCTCGCGGACACGGCGACGCGCCTCACGCGCCTTTTGGAGTCCTATCACACGACGGACGCCGAGCCAATCCGGTTCGAGAATCCCCAACTCGCGCGCTGCTGGGAAATCCTCGATTGCGAACGCACGACTTGTCCCATGCACGGCGTGACCGACGAGCGATGCTGGCAGGTGGTAGCGTTGGATGACAAGGCTTGCGATCGCGGCGCCCCGGACATCAGCATTCAGAAGTGCCACGAGTGCAAAGTGTATGCCTTGTCCTGTCCGGATTCGCTTACCGAATTGGGCGAGGGGTTCAACAACCTGATGTATCTGCTCGACTGGGAATCGCAGCGCGTCGATCGCATGCGAGGCCAGATGATCGAGAAGGAAAAGATGGTGGCCATCGGACAAATGGCGGCCGGCATCGCGCACGAAGTGGGCAATCCACTCTCCAGCATTTCGTCCATCGTGCAGATGGTCAAGCGGTCAGAGCCGGCCGAGCGCGTGTCGGAACAGTTGGATCTGATCGAGACCCACATTCGGCGAATCTCCACCACCGTGCGCCAACTTGTCAGTCTGGCACGTCCGGGGACGCAGCGCTGGGAGTTGGTTGATGTGGCACAGACGGCGCGCGACGCCGTACAGCTCATCGGGTTCGACAAGCGTGCGCGAAATGTAGAGATTGACTGCGCGGCGCCGAACGGCTTTCCGATGACCTATGCGCTTCGTGGTGAGCTGCAGCAAGTATTCATCAATCTCGGGCTCAATGCTCTGGATGCGATGGCGGATGGCGGAAAGCTCTCGATTCGGTTCGCGCAACGCCATCGCGAATTGACCGTGCAGTTCTCAGACACCGGGTCCGGCATCGATGAGGCGATCGGCCAGCACATTTTTGAACCATTTTTTACGACGAAAGAAGCGGGCCGGGGTACCGGCCTCGGGCTATCCGTGAGCTATGGCATCATGCGGAAGCACGGAGGGAGAATCGAATACACGACCACGCTCGGTCATGGTACGACGTTTGATGTTCGTATCCCCATTTGGGACCAACCACCGGATGCGCACCGATGAACAAACAAACGATTCTTCTCGCCGATGATGAAGACACATTGCGAACCAACCTCGCGCAGGTCCTCGAGGAGGAACAGTTTGAGGTGATCGCCTGCCGCGACGGTACCGAGGCGCTCAAGGCGCTTCGCAAGCAGAATGTGGAAGCAATTATTACCGATCTGCGCATGCCTGGCGTGACCGGCATGGAATTGATCGATCACGCGAAGAAGCTCGCGCCGGATGCGAGCATCATCGTGATTACGGCCTTTGGCGAGGTGGAAACGGCCGTCAACGCCATGAAGAAGGGGGCCGGGGACTATCTCTGCAAACCGGTGATTTTCGATGAACTCGTGTTCAAGCTGAAGCAGCTTCTCGCGCACGAGGAGTTGGCGCAGGAGAACAAGGCGCTTCGCAAGCAGCTCACGCAGTCCAACGAACGCCGCACGATTGTGGGTGAGTCGACGGCGATGATGTCGATCCTCGACACGATTCAGCGTATCTCGCACACCACCAGCAACGTGCTGCTCTGCGGCGAGAGTGGCACCGGCAAGGAGGTGATCGCCCGGACGCTTCACTATAGCGGTGTGACGAAGGACAAGGCGTTCATCGCCGTGAACTGCGGTGGGCTGGTCGAGACGCTGGTGGAAAGCGAGCTGTTTGGTTATCGCAAGGGCGCGTTCACCGGCGCGGATCACGACCATACAGGCTATTTCGAGGCGGCGGACGGCGGGACGCTCTTCTTGGACGAGATCGGCAATCTCCCGCTCGCGAGCCAGGCCGTATTGCTCCGTGCCATCGAAGAGCGTGCGATTACCCGGGTGGGCGATCACCGTCCCCGGCCGGTGAACATCCGCATCGTGGCCGCCACCAACAGGGACCTGGAAGACGCCATCAAGTCCGGCGAGTTCCGCGAGGACCTCTATTATCGTCTGAATGTCATACGTGTCACGGTGCCGCCGCTGCGCGAGCGCCCCGAAGACGTCTCTGCGCTGGTTCGGCACTTCGTGCAGAAATACAATGCTGAGTTGAAATGCCAGTGCCCGGGGTTTACGGATGAGGCCATGGAGGCCATGTGCCGGTATCGCTGGCCCGGCAACGTGCGTGAACTGGAAAACGTCGTCGAGCGGGCGCTGATTTTTGCGGGCGGTCGCCACATTGAGGTGCGTGACCTGCCGATGCAGCCGGACGTTCATGCCGCGACCTCGGCATCGTCGTTCAACTTGCGTGCGGCCGTGCGCGATTTCGAACGGGCACACATTACAAGGGTGCTCGGTACCCTCGGACACTGCAAAACGTCGACGGCCCAAGCCCTGGGAATTGGTGTGTCCAGTCTCTACCGGAAAATGGAGGAACTGGATATCGCCAAATCGGCGGAGGAGGCCGCCCATGCGCGGTAGATTCGGGCCACGGGATCGCAAACAGCAAAAAACCAGAATAGCGCATCTTACGACTACTGCCGTGGTATGCGGTGCGGTTGTGCTGGTTCTCTTCCTGGCCGTGCCGGCAGTGGCACAGCATGGCATGCACCCGCCCATGCCGGATCAGCGGTTCGCGCTGACCGTTCGCTCTATCGAAAGCGGCGCGGACGTTATCGAGGTGCCGCTCGACCTCCCGTCACCGACGATGCCGAGCGATTTCTCGCAGCACATTTCCCTTCCAAACGGCAAGGGTGCGATTCACGCCGTGCGCTATCTTCCACGTGCCGTTGTGGATCAGACGGTCGAGGCGGGCACGGGGGAGGGGGCGGGTCCCGCTGTGCGGGTGTCCATTGAAGGTCCGGCGCAGTCATTTGAGCGATGGTTGCTCGGTCACGACGCGGAGCGCAACCGACTGCAAAGCCTGATCGGCACATGGCGTTACCAGGCCGTGGCGGATAAGTCGTCTCGTGATTTGTTGTACAAGCAGTTCGAAACCGAACTGACGCGCGATCCCGTCATTCAGGTGCGGTCGGAGGCCGGCATAGTGTTGCGCGAAATCCCGGCGAAGCCGGGCATGACCGAGAAGCTGGCTGAATCGGGCTGTACGCTGGCGGTTGTCAAGTTTCTACCGCACTTCGCCATTGATGACAAAAAGAAGACACCGATCTCGATCTCGGAAAAAAGGATCAATCCGGCGGTGCAGGTCCGCGTGTCGTGTGGCCAGGAGCGTTTCGATCGATGGCTTTTCTCGCGGTTTCCGGAGTACACCCCGGGCGGGGTGACGCCGCTTCCGGTGCCGCTCCGGCTGGATTGTCCGGTCGGTTCGGAGCGGCCGATACCGGCCTTCGTGATCATCACCACGGGGGGCACACAACAGGAAATCTGGGAGCGATACGAGGGTGAGACCACCGCGCGTTCGCTGTCCGCGGGTCAGGCGGTGCCCATTGCCAATTCCTCGTACACGTTTTCGGTTGCCAAGTTCGTGGCGTCGGGGCGTCTGGTGGAGACGTACCGAGCGGACGAGAGTCGCCGCGCCGTGCCCGCGGTGCGGATCGAGACGGCGGACGCGGAGGGTCTTCCTCAATCGACTTGGATTGCGCTTGGCGAGAAGAGCATCGTCGGTGCACCCGGCTCACGTATGGTGGTTGGATTCGGCAACTGGCGGGCAACGTCCGGAGGAGGTCATCCGTGATGAGGGCGCGTTTCGGATTATTGGTGGCGGCCGCCCTGCTGGTACACGTCGGAAGCGCGAGTGCGGATCAGCCGCGCGATTTTCGCGGCAATTGTACCGATGCGGGGTGTCATGACGAATACACCAAACGTCCCGTCGTTCACGGTCCGGTAGCGCAGGGGGCTTGTGACGGCTGTCACGAACCGGAGGAAGGCGAAACGCACAAGTTCTCGTTCCCCGAGGAAGGGGCCGATCTCTGCGCTGAATGCCACGATTCGCACGAGGGCAAGGTGACCCACGCGCCGGCTGCGGACGGCCAGTGTGATGCGTGTCACGATCCGCACGGCAGCAAGACGAAGGGGCTTTTGCTCGCCGATACGCAAAGCGAGTTGTGTGTCGGCTGCCACGACGAAATACTGGAAGACATG
>Ga0055452_10000220_pt1 | contig 14182 bp, 9 predicted proteins | sample China_Galinas_PW_6_FD_57735 | JGI IMG/M metagenome (GOLD analysis project Ga0055452, IMG submission 57735) | Wetland microbial communities from San Francisco Bay, California, USA, that impact long-term carbon sequestration - China_Galinas_PWC_D2 | ecosystem: Environmental > Aquatic > Marine >... | reverse complement strand
AACTACCGACTCACGCCACACAAGAGAAAATGACCAGGTTATTTTTGATCGCGCCCTTAGCTGGCAGATTTCTCGCTACCAGACGGGTTTGTGCCAAGGCGGCAACAGGCCCGGGGAGGCCTGCAACGAAAACGATGACTGCACAGGCGGTGGATCCTGCCCGATGCAGACTTGGTGTGTGGGTGGACCCAACCACGGCGCCAGTCCTTGCACGGGACCGGCAGACTGCCTCGATCCCGGAGCTTGCACGAACGCGCTGCCATTGCCCATCGGTGTCATCAGGACCAATTGGGAGTTTCTCTGCCTGCCCTCCGAAGAGAAGCTTTGCACTAGCGATGCGGATTGCGGCTCCGGGGATTCGTGTAGCCGACCGAGGGACATCAGGGTGGACGTTTGTACTGAATTCGACCAGCCTTGCGCCGAAGTGAGAGTTGTCGATGTTACGCGTGAGAGTGATGATTTTGAACCGGGTCAGGCCGATACGTGGTCTGGCGTGCGAGTCAACCTGGAAAATGGAGTGGGCTACTGCCTCGACGGTGGGGCACCATGCCTCGACGTTAACGACTGCCCCGACGCTGCCAATTGCCAAGGACTGCAGCCTAACCTGGGTTCTATTAGGGGCAGGGTGTGGTGCGAAGGCGACAGCAGTGGAGCCGGCGGGCGGATCAGCGGCACGGTCGCGAACCGGGCCAAGATCGTGTCTGCGCAAGCGATCGGCCTTGAGGCCACGGATCCCGGCAGTCTGGGCGTTGGTGGGATGACTTTCGGTGATTTGAAGACACTACCGGAATATAGCGGCGTGACTGAGGTGACGTTGTTCAACCTCGAAGGGCCCCTTCAAATTAAGGACTCTCTCGAGGGGACCATTCACGTCACGAATCGATATAAGGGTGCTGTCATTGTGGAAGGGGCAGGCACATCGACGAGCGAGATTAAAGCGGACGGGGACATGGTCGGATACGGGTTTCCGAAAGTCGCCGTTCAGATCAACGGCGACATGGCGGGCGACATCTTCGCGCAGGGAGAAATCACCGGCGATGTTATAATCGGCGATGCCATTGTCGGAGGCGTATTCACGGGGGATATTTGTGCGGCCAATATCATGCCGGGGCAAGCGTTGCCAGAGAACATCTATCTCACTGTGGGGCCTGGTATGACTATATGCGGCATTCCGCTCGACTGTGATCACAAAGATGATTGCGGCGACGGCGATCCATGCACCGACGACACTTGTGAGAACAATTTCTGCAGGCACGTCTGTGATGCCGCTTGTGGACCATGCGGGCCGGCTGTCGTTAGCAGGTATCTGGATATTCCGAGGAATCGCTATATCGCGTTTGACCCGGCAAATAGCGGGGAAGTTGCGTTTCAGGTCGAGCTGCTGTCGAGCCTCAGTCACGATTGTGTCGACGACTCAACCAAATGGGTGGACGCGCCCGTGTATTACTGCGGTGACGGTCGCAAAGCGTCGTGCGTGACCGATGCCAACTGTCCACCGGGCATAAGCTGCGATGCGTTTTCATCGCTGGTCGAGAATCCGGTAACTCGCGTCTGGGATGAATCCGTTGTTTATGTCACCGGGTGCTTTATAAGCCCGGTGGCCGACTACGAAATTCGCGCGTCAGCGGACGGCGGGCAGACTTTTGCACCGTCGACACTGACGGTGAGCACAATCTACCAACCGGGCGGCGGCAAGTGGTGGGGCGACACGGTAGGCCATTTCAATGGCTTCTTCTGGACACCACCTCAAGGAATTGTGAATATCGATGACGCTGTCGCAGGCATCAAGTCTTTTCAACAACTATCCAATGCACCGCACAAGTCCGTAACTGACGTAGAACCGCAGGTCACTAACCAAATATGCAATATCAGCGACGTGTATACGATTATCCTTGCCTTCCAGGGGAAACCATACCCTTACGGCTGCCCAAAGGACCCGTGCCAGGACAACGTTCAATCGCCATGCGAACCCTGTGAGTCCGCTGGCAGCGGACCGAGCGGCGGTGGCTCAGGGCCGCTGATGGGTGGTGGCGAGGCGCCTTTGACCACATCGACGATGTCGCTGACGGCCGTTCCCGTTCTTTTCCAGCAGAACGAGGTCACGGACGTTGAGGTCTACCTCGACGCGGCCGACGATCTTGGCGGTTATCAACTGGCACTTGAGGTGACCGGAGGTGACACCGGCACGCTCGACCTGGAAGACCAGTTCATCGATACCGCGCGGTCGGACTACGCTTTCTATTCGATCAGCAGCATCGAGGCGGTCGATGCGAATGGCGGGCGTCTGGGGGCGGTCAGCATGTCGGGCTCCGGCATCGGCGTGACTTCGCCGGTGTATCTGGGTACGTTCCGATTCCGGGCATCATCGGACGCCGTGGGTGTGTTCACCGTCGGGTTCCAGGCCATCGACGAGAATTTTCTGATGGACGGGGACGCGCGGCAGATTGACGGGGTTATCACAAACGAAACATACGTGGGCAGCGAGGTGGAGTGTACCGTGGACGCGCACTGCGACGATGCCAATCCATGCACGGACGACACGTGCGACAACGGCACATGCCTAAACACGAACAATGATGCCAACGGCTGCACGGACGGCAACGACTGCACCGCAGATGCGTGTGTCGCCGGCGTCTGCACTAGCACGAACGAGCCCGTGAACACACCGTGCGACGACGGGCTCTTCTGTACGAAGACGGACAAGTGCGACGGCGCCGGCGTGTGCGTGGGCACCGGTCATCCGTGCACGGGTCTGACTCCGTATTGCTGCGAATATACCGGCACGTGTACCGCGCTGCCGTGCATATAGGGGTGCAATGGAATGACGATGCGCTCCCTATAACTACCGTCAATCCGGGAACGACAAGACCCGACGATGTTGGGCGTCCACCAATGTGTTGAGTGAACCCCTGCGTCGCGAAGGTCTCACGGGAACCGAGCCGGCCGAAGCCTGGTACGGTGTTTCGGAAGTCGCTCGACAATGGTGGGTGCCCCATCTTCGCAAAGCGAAGGGTGGGGGACGGATGCGAACGTCGTGGTACATAGGAAACACGGCGCTAGTGGGTGGATTCAGTTGAATCTGCGGTTTGTGGTGGGGTGGCATGGGCAAACTTGTTGGCCCGTGCCCGATCGCCGACAGCCACGGGCAAGCGATGCTTGCCCATGCCACCCGCAAATCCAAGTGAATCGAAGTACTAGGTCAACACCGCTCAGCTCGAGGTAGTCTAGTTCGCGAACAGCGTCGTGTTCTTCGTGTGTCGTATCTCGCATGGCACTCTGGCTGGATCTTGAAGCCGCGGTCCGCCCGCCCTAGAACGCGCGGTGGGAGTCCAGAAGAAGGCACACGGGACCGGCGTTGGTCGACTCGACGTCCATCGTGGCGCCGAACACGCCGCGCTCCACGCCGACGCCGAGGTTGATCAGTTCCTCGCAGAACATCTGATAGAGCACCGCTGCGCGGTCCGGTTGTTCCGCGGCTTCAAACGACGGTCGCCGTCCCCTTCGAGCATCCGCCTGTACCGAAAACGCGCTGATCACCAGAATCCGCCCGCCTACCTGCTTGACGTCCAGATTCATGTGGCCGGCCTCATCCGGAAATATCCGCAAGTGCCGCACCTTCTCCGCCAGGTAGCGGACGTCCGCATCGGAATCGCCGCACCCGACGCCAAGGTACACTAGCAGACCCTTTTCGATGTGTCCGCGCACCTGGCGATCAACCAGCACCCGCGCCTGACTGACTCTTTGCACCACCGCTCGCACGAATCGCTCCTACTGCTTTGACACATCCTAACTTGCGGGTCCAAGCATGCCTTGCCGGGGTGTCAGACAAGTGCATGCCAGCAGGTGACTGGACACTTGCCCCGGCGCTTGCGCTTCGGGCTCTGATCCGTACCCGCCACCTTGCAGGGTCTCAACCAAACCCAGGCGTGTAAGGGTACATCCGCAGCAGCATGAATCCAATGGTCGACGCAAACGCCATCAGCGCCAGCAGGTGAAAAGGGCGTCTCTTGATGCGCCGCGCGCAAATCAGCATGACCAGCAGCATGAAGAGATGGGCGCCGAAACCCGCCAGGATCCGCCCGATCGAGTCATCCGCTACGGCGACAAACCTCATCCGGGGCCACAGCGCCATCAGCCCCGCTGCCACTAACCCCAAGGCGCCGCTCAAGAACGCAAAACGCTGCAGATCCACTACGCGCGCCGCGGGAAAAGACCAAAAGTCCCCTTCCGCCCGCCGATGCCGCCCGGTCATGAACGCCCATGTAATCACGCCCATCGCAATCGTGAACCCCACCATTAGGGCGTTCATCGTCTCGGGGTACCGCTGCACAAGCGGAATCGTCCGGCACGGCACGACGGTGAGTGTGGCCGAGCCGATGGCCAGAACGACCAGCGCCAAACCGGCGTCAATGAACAGGCGACACCACGGGCCGCGAACAAAAGTCGCACACCCCAACGCCCCAAGAGCCGCCGCCAAGCTACTGGCCATCACCGCCGCTCGGCAATCAAACCATGGAGGCCGAATCGGAACAACGACGTGATAGCACACCAGCAGGACCAGCAGCACCGCCTGCAATCCACATGGAATGTGCAGTCCATGCGACGTCTCGGTCCCATCGATCGCCATTTCGCTCGCCGGTTCAGCCCGACGCCATTCGCTTGCGAATCGTGAAGGACGCCGAACGGCCCCAACCAATCCCAGCATGGATGCCGTGGAGCCGAGCATCACGTACGACGCCCCCCCGGCCTCCAGCCCGCCGTCGGCGCCGATGCCGTGGACAGGCCACTCCAACGCCGCCCAGCCAGCAATCGCCGCCACAAGCGCGTAGAGACATGTGACCAGACGAGGGTCTCGCGTAGGCACCCAGAACAAGACAACGGCGCCGACAAGAAGCCCGAATCCCCAGTAGCCGGCCGATCCCACGCCCAGGTCCGGAACCACCGGCGGATACCGAAGCGATATGGCCTCGGAAACTGCATACCACAGACGCACGGCCAGTAGCAGAAAAAGCCCGGCCGCGGCCGCGACACCGTGAAACAACGCTGCCGGCGCCATCACGCCGGTATCTCGAAGCAGCAGTGAATCGTCCGACTCACTGCGACAAGACAGAATTTTGACGGCCACAAGAACAGCGCAGCAAACGGCCACCACCGCCTGCAGGGCGGCGGCTCCCGCGACGGCCTGCCAGATTCCGTAGTCCCACCAAAGGCCCGCGAATACGGATAGGAGGAATGCGAAGACCGCGCTAACGAGACTTCCTGCCACTCGCGGGAAGGAAAGACTCATCCTCAAAGCGCCGCCCTCCGTTGCCATAATGTATGCAAGCCCATTCCTCGCGATTGGAGCGAGTTCAGGAGTCAAATTGACATTGGGCTCAGAAACGGCCGCGAGTGCATGCCGTGCGACCACCGCACACGATCAGTCGTCCACCGTGTGTTAACCTGCGGCGACCCTGCCTTGTGGGGCGGCAAATCGCGGCACCTTCTTGTCACCCTTGTAGGCCGTAAGGATAGGCTGCTTATCTTCCAAGCGCTCGCGAAGGAACGAGGCCACGCCCGGCAGGGTCTCGTCCGGGTCGGGTAGCGATTCCACCCACAGTTTCGGCCATGCAAACATCAGGTATCGATCGTATGCAATGCCCTTGAGGAGCTCGATCTGCACGGCAACCTCGGTTTGCCCCTGCCCAAGCGGCTTGTACTCCGACAGCAGACCGCGATCATCGAATTCCGCATCACAAAGGTGTACGAAACCTATGCGGTTGCCCAACCGTGGGATTGAAATCGTAGCATGTTCCCCGACTGTCATTCCGTGGCACTGGTTCCAGCAAACGCGCACGGCCGGATGGTCCGCAACGTCCGCCACAAACCAGACGGATTCGCTACCGGGAAAATCACCGCCATTCTCGACCAGCAGGACGACGTTATTTCGCGCCGCCACAGGTACCAGCGAACGAATCGCAGCGGCAATCCGCCCGAGCGCCTCGCGGTGGTTGTCGAAGCGTTGTACCTCGCCAATGTTCAGGCGTACGTACGGACATCCAAGCCGCGACGCCAGCTCGATGTACTCGATGATCGCCGCGCGTCGTTTCGCTAACTCGCGTCGGTTCTTTGAATCGAGCGCAATCGCCGAGGCGAGACAGACAAGCTCGACCTTTTTCTCGGCGAAAACCGTTCGGACCGCCGCGGGATCACTGGAGAGCTCCGGAACCAGGGGCAGGTTGAGGTCACCGCGCAAACCCCGAAGCTCGACGCCGTCAAAGCCCAGTTCCGACGCCGTCTCAAGAATCTTCTCGAGGCCCCACGAGGGACATACCAGCGAGCTAAAGCCTATTTTCATTTTTTTTTCCACAGTTTTAAGGACGCGGACCACAGGCCATTCACAACCGTATCCACGGATCGGTCCGCCGGATAGAGACACATTAACCGAATGGGACATCCGATCAACGGCCCAACGCCGGAGAACGACCTGCGAAGCCTTTTCCGGCGGCGACCACAGGATACCCGGATGGATCGCCTGACCCTGGCAGCGGAGTGCGAGCACGGCGTAGCGACACAGCGCGGAATCTATCCACGGATCGCACGGACACGGCCGAGCACCGCTGGATTATCGGATTCGATGCCACGTCCACCAGGCCGCATGGTGGTCCACACCGAGCCTGTTTGCGGATATTTCGTCGAATTCCTGGCTGCTTGCGGGAACTTTTGTCTCAGATGCTCGTCTAATATCTAGCATGAGTCGCCGGTGCTGCGTCTAGGATGCGTGACGGTTGACCGATTGCGCGCTGGCCCCCATACTGGCGTGTCCTAGACGACGATTTGATCATATTGCCAGCCCGCATTGGGAGGACTTCCGCCGTGAATGACGAAAAAAGAAAAAAAATGATGATTGGCATACTTGCCGTGCTGGTGCTCGGGGCGGGCGGATGGTGGTTCGTCTTGCGCGACGACGGATCCGGTAACCAGGCGTCGGCCATTCCTACCACAGGTGAGAGAAAGAAGCGGGAAAGAACCGACGATTCCAGCAAGAAGAAAACGCGTGCCAGGCGCGCGACGACTGCCCCAACTACGGAGCGGGCAGAACGAAGAGTAAAGGAGCGCACGGAGCGAGATACAACCAGGAGAAGACGCAGAAGCACGAAAGGAACGAGAGTAAAGAAGAAGAAGAAAGAGTTGCCACCGGCTGCATGCCTTCCACCCCGCGAGGACTGGCTGGAGGAACTCGACGCGAATTCTTTCCGACCGCGTTTTGTGTAAAGTCCGCGCCGACGACGCCTGCATGGCGGTCGACCGACCATACACACCCCAACGACCTTCGAGCGCCCGTCAAAAGACGGGCGTTTTTTTTGCCGCCGGCGCTGACACAATGGTGTCGATTCCGAGCCGTACACTCCTGTGCAAATCAATTGATCGTGCGTTCCACGGAACTTTCACAACCAGGCTGCGTCGAAGACTACGGGAACTCATAAACCCTGAGATTGAGATCACCGATAATCGAAACCGGCAGCGTTGGGCAGCCGGACGGATGATCGGTGCGCGCAGTCCAAGCGGCTCTCGCGAGCCCTGGAAAGGAGACCACCACCATGTGGCAACGCAATAGGAAGCAAATCGGGCTGGCATTGACCGCAACACTCGTTGTAGCCGCAGGCACACTGATATTCACGGCAGATTGGGGCGGAAATGGCAATACCGTCGCGTTCGAAGGAAACGGCAGCGAGAAGGTCCACGCCGCCGCACCCGAGGAGCCGGAAGTCAGCAAGCGACCTGCACGGCACGGTAGCCGCCCGGGCGCAAGTGGCACTCGAGGGCCTAAGTCTCAACACCCACGCAATGAGAAAGGGCCGAGGCATCACAGTACACACGGAAAGCCCATCTCCAAGAAAGCCAAGAAGAAGCCTCCGGCCGCATAGCCGGACACCGTTCGTCTAAGAGCGATACGGCAGGCGGACGCGAGTGACGAATCCCGTCGGCGGCGCACAACGCGATGTTGACAACAGAGGTTGCCTTAAACGGCTGCGCATGCGTAGAATGGCCCCATGGAAATTCGTTCGGGGTTCGGAAGCATGCAAACGGTTCCGGAACGCGGCTCGGTCGCAACCGTTCGGCGGGATGCGGCCGAATCGTTGCGGTTGCGAGTCGCATCGAGCGATTGAACTTGGGAGACCAGCATGCTGAAGCGAGCATTGCATGTCGCCGCCCTTTTCATGGGCGCCTCGGCTTTGTCTACTTGTCCGGGATGCGCGATCCAATTCGCCAATCTCTCCGCGTCGCTCGGCGGCGGTACGGCCGGCGGTCGTGGCAGCGTGCGTGTCTTGTTCATTAACAACACACCCTTCCGCGCGGTGTTCACGTACGGGACGTTCGACCAAACCGATCAATTTTCTCAGCCCGATTTTCGACAGTTTGGCCCCTCAGGCACTGGGCTGGTACTCGATGGCGATAGCGAAAGTTCTCTCGACCCGGGCGGAGGGGCGACTCCTTTGACTTGCGGCCGCGTTTTCAGTATCGGCAGTTCCGATTTGTTACGACTGATCGGTGAAAACTTGCCGACGGCAACGACCATCGACGAGGCACTCGTGGAGGGTGTATCGTTTCTTGACACCGGCGACGCCGCCACGAGCCCTGGGTCTGCGCCTCCTTTCGAAGCCCTGTTGGGTGTGGATTTCCCCTGTGAGTCCCTGTTGATCGTTCGCTTTGAGCTCGACGATTTCGGTCCGGACCCGTTTCGCGTCGATTTCGAAGTCATCCCCTCCGATTCCACCCGTTAGTCAATCCTGCCGATGTTCCTTGCGCAAGCGCACAGGGGAGAAGCGAATTCCCGCGGTCCGACCGTTCTGATGAAAGACCAGAAAACGAGATCCCTGGACGATCGGGCGTCTCATGGTAGACTGGTAGATTCGCGATTTTCGCAACGATTACACGGCGCGGGGGCCCACCGCAAGGAAGGTTTGCGTACCAGCCGATGACGACAATCCACGCGATCTGGCATCACGCAACGCTCCATCTCTGGGGAGAACGCGACGCCGAGGGCGTGCGCAAGACCGGTGAAACGGACACATCGCGCGACGCCGTCAAAGGGAAGCTATGGCTGTCCCCGGACGAACTGCGCCAAGTGCTTGGTGACGTGAGAGACAGCTTGCTGGTTTCCGGCGCCACCAACGCCGCGCTCGATCTCGAATTGCCCGCGTACAACGGCGCGGTGCTGTCTTCCATGGGCTCCGCGGACGTCGCGGCCCGCCACGGTGCATTGGCGTCGCTGCCCTGCCGGATCGCCACATTGAAGTTCAGTCCGGCGGACGCGATGGATCTCCTCACCGCGACACCACCTCTTATCGGCCACGTGGTAGAGGCCGGAGATTCACTCCGGTATTGGGGAAGGGTCGGCCGTCTCGTGTTGAGGCTGTTGGCGAAGCAGCAATTCGTGCCGGCAGTGCATGCGCACCACGACGGTCGCCATTTCGGCTTCTGGCGCGCCGTGCTCGATGACGAGGAGATCGCCGCAACGACGCATGCGATCATCCACCTCATGCCGCCGATCTGCCGCGCCGTCGTCTCCGAGGACGGGCAGAATGACGGAACCGACCTGGTTGAAGATTTTCTCTGGCGGTGCGTCGATGCCATGGTGCGACGATACCTCGAAGGAGACGAACTTGCACAAGTACTACACGAAAAAGCTCAAGAGGATGACGCGCCGCAGGTGCGATGGCTCCGGTCGCTCGTTCATGCCGACCCGACCCTGGTGGGAACACCGGAAGACTGCCGCGCGATTCGAGAAACGGTTGACAAATGGTTGGCGACACTATCGGCTGCGGCGCAGACCGGTGGATTCAAAACCTGCTTGAAGCTGACATGCGAGGTGGACGGCGACACGGACCAGACCGAAATCGAACCGCAGACCCGATGGATTCTCACACTTCTCGCACAGTCCAACGAAGATCCCGAAGTGCTGATAGATGCCGCGGAACTGCAGCGGGAGTCTTCCGCGCCGTCAATCCTCGAAAACCCGTTTGCCAACGCCACCGAGCAGATCCGTATGGACGCCGCTCGTGCGGCGCGACATTTCCCTCCGTTGGATCCCTGCGCACAGGAGGGGGGTCCCACGCAGATCGTGTTGGACCTCGAGCAGGCATACCATTTTCTCCGTGACGCGGCCCCTATCCTTCAAGCGGAGTCATTCGGCGTTCAGGTTCCCAACTGGTGGCACCGGGAAAGACCGCGTCTGCGCACCCGGCTTAACGTCCGCCCTACGGAAGGACAGGGCGCGACCATGGGTGCCAGCCTGGGGCTGGAGGCGTTGGTGGAGTACGACTGGTCGTTGGCGCTGGACGATCACGACCTGTCGCTTGAAGAGATTTCCAAACTGGCGGAAGCGAAGGCGCCGCTGGTGTGCGTTCGGGGACGATGGGCGGAATTGCCGACGTCGGAGCTCCGCACGGCACTCAAGTTCCTGGAGCGAAACCCGGGCGGACGCATGACGATCTTCCAGGCACTGCGGATGAGCTATACCGCCGACGACCTCGATACCGGTTTGCCGGTCGCCGGACTTCGCGCGCAGGGATGGATCAAGAATCTCCTCAACGCGACGATCGGCAACGACCAAGTCGAGCAACCAGATACCTTCCTCGGGGCGCTTCGTCCCTACCAGATGCAGGGTCTGCGTTGGTTGTCGTTCCTCTCGCGGCACGGACTGGGTGCCTGCCTCGCAGACGACATGGGTCTGGGCAAGACGATTCAGCTCATCGCCCTCCTGCTGCACGAGCGCGAGGCGGGCCGACACGTCACACCCACACTGCTGGTCGTCCCCATGTCCCTTGTGGGCAACTGGGAACGCGAACTCGGACGCTTCGCGCCGTCGCTTCGCGTCCTGGTACACCACGGATTGGACCGACTGACGGGTGACGCCTTCCATGAAGAGGCGGAGGCATGCGACGTCGTTATCAGCACCTATGGTCTCACGCACCGTGACAAGGAGCATCTGGAACGCGTCGAATGGCACCGCATCGCCCTCGACGAGGCGCAGAATATCAAGAACCCGGCCGCCAAGCAGGCGGTGGCCGTGCGCAAGCTAAAAGCCGTGAATCGGGTGGCCCTCACGGGCACGCCCGTGGAGAACCGTCTGAGCGAACTGTGGTCGATCATGGATTTTCTCAACCCCGGCTACCTTGGTCCGGCCAGCGAGTTTCGTAAGCGTTTCGCCGTGCCGATCGAACGCTATCGCGATGAAGACCGCGGCGAACGACTGCGGCATCTCATTCGGCCGTTTGTGCTGCGTCGGCTGAAGGACGATCCGACCGTGGCCGTTGATCTCCCGGAGAAGATGGAGATGACGGTCTACTGCAACTTGACGCGTGAGCAAGCGGCGCTCTACGAAGCGACCGTCAGCGAAATGCTCCGCCAGATCGAAGTGTCCGGGGGAATCCAGCGGCGTGGTTTGATTCTGGCCACCCTGGTCAAACTCAAACAGATCTGCAATCACCCCACCCAGTTCCTGGCGGACGGCGGACAGCTTGCCCAACGTAGCGGCAAGTTTGACCGCATTACCGAAATGCTGGACGAGGTTCTGGCAGAAAAACACCGGGCGCTGGTTTTCACCCAGTTCCGGCGCATGGGCGAACTGCTGCACCGGCACATGCGCGAGATCTTCGGCGATACCGTTCTTTTCATGCACGGCGGTACCACGCAGAAATCGCGCGTCGAAATGATCGATCGCTTCCAGGCTGAAACCGAAGATGCCCGCATTTTTCTACTCTCCCTGAAGACGGGCGGCGTGGGACTTAACCTCACGGCCGCGAATCACGTGTTCCATTTCGATCGTTGGTGGAACCCGGCGGTCGAGGACCAGGCCACCGATCGCGCCCATCGAATAGGACAGCACAAGACCGTACAGGTGCACAAATTCGTCTGCATCGGCACGCTGGAGGAGCGAATCGACGCCGTCAGCGAAGAGAAACGCGTGTTAGCGCGAAACGTCATTGGTAGCGGCGACGACTGGATTACCGAGCTGTCGACCGACGCATTGCGCGATCTCTTTGCGCTGTCGCATGAAGCGGTCGCGGAGAGTTAAATATGCCTGATTATCACGCGGATCATCCAGAAGATCGCCACCCTGACCTGCAAGAGCCGCTCGGCGTCAATGGGGTCAAGGAAACGGACCGTATCGAACGGTTTTGGCGTGTGGGCGATGAGTTCGACGACATTCAGATAGACGTGGAGCCGCCGGCAGCATCGCTGGGACTACTGGAGCAATTGGGCACGTCGCCGTTTGAACGCGGCGGGTTCCCGCTCATCGGCTTCTTGGCCACCACCTACGACAAGGTGAGTCGAGATGCACTGGAACGAGGCTGAAAGCGATCCGATATTGACTTGACGGCGGGTTGTCCGTACAAAACCGATCGCATCGCGGCACACCGGATGCCTTGGCCGATGGGGTCCCGGACCTCGAAGGGCGGGTTCCCGCGGGTACCGCGTCGATGCCGTTTGCCGACCTAGCTCAATGGCAGAGCACAGCTTTCGTAAAGCTGAGGTTCTGGGTTCGACTCCCAGGGTCGGCTTTTTTCCACCTTGATCACTTGCCGGTCCGTGGCAAGCTCAACCCTAGGTACGGCTATGCACGGAAATGGTCTGCGGGGCGGCAGGTCCCTACAATAGTGGCTTAGTGCGTTTTTGAACCAACGACCGGAGAGTAAACGATGACCGGAAGAGTACTGATTTCTCTCGTAGTATTGATGTCGCTACCGCATGGGGCCGCCGCCGATGATTGGCCTCAATGGCGCGGGCCCCAACGGGACGGGGTGTGGCGTGAATCCGGGATCATCAAGAAGTTCCCGAAACCACAACTCGACCATGTGTGGCGCACGCCGATCGGCAGCGGCTACAGCGGTCCCACCGTGGCGCAGAACCGTGTCTACGTCACCGATCGTGTGGTGGAGCCCAAGCAAGTGGAGCGGGTTCATTGTTTCGACGCAGCGACCGGCCAGAATCTGTGGACGTACACGTACGACTGCCCGTACCGCGACGTGAGCTATGAGGCCGGTCCGCGGGCGTCCGTTACGGTACACGACGGTCGCGCCTATGCCCTCGGCACCATGGGGCATCTCCATTGTTTCGATGCCGCAAGCGGCGACGTGCTTTGGAAAAAGGACACGCGCGAGCGATACAAGTTCGAGATGCCCGTCTGGGGCATTGCGGCCGCCCCGCTGGTGGAGGGCGATCTTGTCATCGTACAAATCGGTGGCAGGCCCGATGCCTGCCTGGTGGCGTTCGACCGGAAGACCGGGGAAGAGCGATGGAAGTCATTCGACGACGGTGCCTCGTATTCGGCACCCATCGTCGTGGACCAGGCGGGCAAGCGGGTGTTGGTCTGCTATACCGCCAAGAACATCGTGGGGCTGGACCCGCAGACGGGAAAGGTATACTGGTCCCATCCGTTCCCGCCGAAACGAATGGTCATCGGCATAGCTTCCCCCGTGCTGTATCGCGATTACTTGTTCTTTACGAATTTCTTCGACGGCGCGCTGTTGCTGCGGATGGATCAGAAGGAACTCCGCGTGACGGAGGTTTGGAACCGCGCCGGTCCAAGCGAAAAGGACACCGACGCGATTCAATCCATCATCTCTACACCCCTGTTGAAGGGTGACTACATCTACGGTGTGGATAGCTACGGCGAGTTGCGCTGCCTGGAACTCGCCACCGGCAACCGCGTGTGGGAAAGCCTCGACGCCGTGCCGAAAGCCCGCTGGTCGACAATTCACTTCGTGCCCAACGGTGACAACGTCTGGATGTTCAACGAACGCGGTGAACTGATCATCAGCAAGCTGTCGCCGTCAGGCTTCGAGGAGATCAGTCGCGCCAAACTCATCGAACCGACGACGAACCAACTACCCCGCCGCGGCGGCGTTACCTGGGCCCATCCGGCCTTCGCCTACAAGCGCGTTTTCGCTCGCAACGACAAGGAACTCGTCTGCGCCGATCTCGCGGCGAAATAGCGATCGTTTTCGAGCATCGAATCTGAGCTGTGGGCGCGGACCCTCGTTGTTCTACACAAGTAGGTTGCGATCGATCTTCATCTTACGTGCATTCGCGGTGCGCCCCCCGTTGTTCGTGTGCCGTCGTTGTTCGCCCCAAGGGGGCGCGTGAGCCGCCATGGCTCAGGACTGAGTCGGTAAACGGTGAGATGTGAAAGGAG
>Ga0055452_10000217_pt1 | contig 14239 bp, 10 predicted proteins | sample China_Galinas_PW_6_FD_57735 | JGI IMG/M metagenome (GOLD analysis project Ga0055452, IMG submission 57735) | Wetland microbial communities from San Francisco Bay, California, USA, that impact long-term carbon sequestration - China_Galinas_PWC_D2 | ecosystem: Environmental > Aquatic > Marine >... | reverse complement strand
GCCTTACATCGTCACGCGCGAGACAATACGATCACACAAGATGTTTACAGCAGTGGGCCCAAACGCACGTTGTCATCAACCGGGGCAACGCGCGGGCGGAGGATTGGGCGCGGTCGAGCCTTAGGTGGCAGGGGATACGCAGCCGGAAACACGCGCCGGAGTTCTTGAGCGCCGGACCCGTCGAGCGAGGTCGCCATAGGCAACAGACCGTCAACCGTCCGATGACCGAAGCGGAGATGCCGGCCATCCGGACCAGCGTCAATCGCGGCACGCCGTGGGGAAACCCCAACTGGCAGAAGGGGAACGTGGATGGACTGCGTCTCGAATCCTCCCTCCGCCCGAGAGGACGCCCGCGATTGGAGCAGAATAAGTAGAGCGTTTCCTTTTCCTTCTCTCCTTCAAAGGCCCTGAAGTTTGAGCGTTTGATTCATTTGGTGCTGGACATGACTAGGGGAAGGTCAGACAATACGGGACCGTCGAAGTGTCCTGGAGAAGCTAAGAGATAGTTGTCCGTAGCGTCTTGTTACCAAAAGGAGGTCGCCCATGGCCGCGAAAGATCGATTCCTGACCGTTGCGAAGAATTTGAAACGTGAACTTGATAGCGCGCGTGCTGGGTTCAAGTCTATCAACATCGCCGAGTTGCAGGAGCGAGCCACTGAGGTTGGTGGCGAGGGGATGCACGTTACACGCGATGAGGGTGCAAGGACGCTAACCGAGTGCCTGCGTGATATGGGGCTTACGGTCTTTCCTGCCTTGGAAGCGGCCCCAGACGACGGATATGTACGCGTGATCCGAAGCGGTTCACTTCTTGCCACGATCCTCGCTAACCTTCAAACGCCCGGTACGGGAAGTGACAGCGATCTTGGTCTGTTGCTCAATAGAATTAAACGTCGCGACTTGATCGATGATACCGAAGATTAACGGTAGTACCTCGTCGACTGCTCGACTTCACCTAATCGAGTGGGCAGGCCAGGAGGTTGATGGTTCCTATATACCTCAGGATCGCAACGGTCCAGGGTAGGGGCTTGGCCCAAGCAAAGCCGCTGCTTCCCACCACAGCCGGAGCCACCAGCCACCCATCAGCTGGACGAGAATGCCATTCTCTTGACACCATTGACGTGATCTAGGTCAGCTTCGTGCGATGGGCTCACGTGAGGGCTAATCGCCAGATTCACGAGCGTCGGTTGATTTAGGTAGACTCTCTTCGAGTTTTCTCGCTAGTTGAAGATCGTGACATAAATCGTCGATCGTCTTGCGAATGCTCTGTTTGACCGAGGCTGGCAAACCGTTCTTATCGTTCATCGATCCCTGCACGGCCTCCCAAACGGTTCCATAGGCACGCTGAGGCCGTTCGTCGGCGAGGTGTCGTTCAAGGTAGACAATCTCGCTCAACTCCAGCTCGACCCAACAGGCGTAACCAACTGTCGTCTCTAGCATTTTCGTCTCCACGGCCGCCGCCGTGACGGTGAGACTCAGTATCGGATTGCCCGGAGCATCGATGAATTCTTCGTCGGTCAGCAGGCGAAGTCCCGCACATTGCAGCCGCTCAACAACCTGTTTCCGCAGGTCACCTCTGTCCAATCCGCCAGCTTTGGCATGCTCGTTCAGGTCCTCAATAAGCACGCGGACGCCACGCAAACCCACTAGCGGGAGTATTCTCTCGTTGTCGTCTGTGTCATTCGCCAAACCGACGTGCGGAACAAGAAGAGCTGCACATATGACCATTTTTCTCAACACCATTGTCTCTCCCGGAAAGTAATCTACGAATGATAAGACAACTACGATTCGCCGAACTGATGAGCAGTTCAGGCCGCTGATTCAGCCCCTCTACAACAACCCGGGCAGTGGCGAGCACGAATAGAATTGATACAGAATGAACAGCGTGACTGCCGTACCAGCAATCCACAGGATAATTGCTCCGAGGCCGATAGCGGCTTTCCCAACTGACTCCGCCAGCTTATCTGGCTCGTCGCCAAGAGGACGCGCGCAGCCTTCGCACTCCGTGGCGTCAACCTCGTTCTTGCATCCGCAATTCCGGCATGTTCTATTGGGCATTGCTGATCTCCAGCTAAGCCGACAACGTTACGTCGGTCTCCCTTCTGGTGTGAGGTGTCAAATGGTCAACGTACCAAGCCACAGTAGTTGAGGCAAGATACAGTGATCATGCAGGCCTGGAAAAGGGATCACTCTGCTTTTGCCTTTTCTTCCTTGAACCCAAACGGATCGGGTCGCCTACGAACTGGCTGCCGTTTTGCGTCTTTTTCGCACGGCGATTTCCGGGGCTTCTTTGATGCAGGTGCCGAGGATTTTCAGGGCCATCCAGAATAGCTTGAAGGTGCCGCGGACGATTCCGGCCGGTTTCTCGCCTACGTCGTCGTAGCCCTTCTCGGTGGCTTTCACCGTCTCCCAATTGTGGAACAGGCGGCCCCACTTGCTGCGGAGGACCTCCTGCACGCGCGATCGTCCTCGAAGGGGATACCAGAACGAATCGTGGTAGATCACGCTGGCTATGTACGCCCACGGCGCCAGCCAGGTTTTCAGCGACCATTCGACGGGCTTTTTCAACGGACCCCAGTAGATCAGGTGCTGCATCTTGGAGGCGAAGGTCATTTTCTTGAACGGGCCGACGAAGTGCCAGTTTTCGGCCGCGACTGCTTCATCGCCGACGATCTCGATCTCGCTCGGGTCGCCGCAACCGAGTCCGCGCTCATGTGCCAGACGGATGAACTTCACGTCCTGCAGCGGATCGAAGCCCATGAGCTTGGCGGCCATCGCGTCGATGGCGACCTGGTCGGCCGATGCCAGCAGCACGTTCTTGACGTGTGGGAGCATGCAGCGCGGACCCGGACCGTCGCCCGCAAAGGTGCCGTCCATGACCGCAAAGACGCCGCGGTGGATCTTCTTCTGGATCATCAGCAGGTCGACGAGCGTTTCGTGGATCACCGGGTGCGTCCAGTGACGATGCTCGTTCAGCAGGCCGCCGAAGGCGTTCTTCATCGCGCCCGTCATGGTGGTGAAGACGTGCGTCTTGACCGTGGGCAGGTGAATGATGTTCTCGCCGATGAACCGCTTGGGAATGCTGAAGCCCTTGGGGTAAACTTCATTCAGACAGAGAAACTCGTTGCACAAATCGCCCACGGCGTCGCGCACGTTGACCCACTCCACACCATCTTCGTACAGGTGTACGTTGCGTAATCCGTGTGCCTGGATGACGTCGAGCTGCTTGTTTTCCCGCTCGCCGAGATAGGCGTCGATCACGACCGTGCGGTTGTGGCAGCCGTGTATGAGGCTCGGGTCGTAGCCGTCGCGCTTCATGGCGCGGATCACACCCTCCAATTGCCAGGGGACGGTGGATGAGCCGGGGTAGAAGAAGTGCCAACTGATGTTGATTTTCAGTGCGGTGTCGACGGATTTGTCTACGACATCCTGATATCCGGCCAGGTTCAGCAGGCGGTGATAGTCCTCGAGCACCGTTTCCGGCGACGTCCGAACGACGGCGACTTTGGATCCGGCCATGGACTAGTGCTCCCTCACACCTGGGAATGATGGGTGGCATGGGCAAGCGATAGCTTGCCCGTGTTCTTGGGAGAGTAGCAGGCACGGGCAAACGAGTTTGCCCATGCCACCCGCCGGTGTGGTCCGTACGATGGCTACTTTGGATCCTGCCATGGCTTAGCCGATCCCCCCTCTCCGCAGAAGTTCTTGGATTCCGCCGGGCCCGAACAATCGCTCCTGGTATGCCACCACCAAAGCCGCGACGGCCCACAGGAGCACCGTCGCGAGAATCGGCTTGTCCCTCAGCACGATTTCCGTCGGCCCGGTATAATTGCCGCTCTCGGTCAGCATGGCGAAGCGAAAGACGCCGTAAATCACGAGCGGTAGCGTGTAGAACAGGTGCTGTTTGTGAAACGGCGACGGAATGTGCGTGGTGTCCATCGTGTACAGCAGGAACGTCACGATGGCGATTCCGGCGGATACCGTGATCAGGTGATTCAAGAGGTCCGGCGTGTACTTGAGCAACGTGCGGCGGTGCTCACCGGCCTGGTCGTTGTCACCGATCATGACCAGCTCGCATCGTCGTTTGCCGAACCCCATGAACAAGCACAAGGTGAAGAGGCACGCCACCAGCCATTCGGAAGTCACCACGCCGACCGCCAGCGCGCCGGCCCATGCGCGAAAGATGAAACCGGTGGCGATGATGATCACATCGATCAACACGGCTCGTTTCAGGGCAAGCGAATAGGACAACGTAAGGCAGAAGTAAAGCGCCACGACGACCGCGACCGACCGCGGCAGCATGACTGCGGATAGCATAATGGCGATCGCGAAGAGAACGATTCCGATGGTAATCGCGGTCACGGGGGCGATCGCGCCGCGCGCGACCGGGCGCATGCGTTTCTCGGCGTGGCAGGCGTCGGCCTTGTGATCGACGGCGTCGTTGATGGCGTACGTTGCGCTCGCCGCCAGGCAGAAGGCCACGAAGGCCAGCGCTGCGTTTCCAATCGCCTCTGGGGAAAGGAGCCTCAAGCCGGCCGCTGGACCGGCAAAGACCACGACGTTCTTCACCCATTGCGACGGGCGCAGCAAGGCCACAAAGTCGCCGGGCGTCAACGCGGCGGCGGGTGCCATCGTTCTTGCAGAATCCAGTTTATCGGTCCCAACAGACACATCGGTCCCCGTAACAGGGTCTACGCTACGTACGCATCCGGATTATACGAGATCACGGGTCTCTGACGACACTTCGGCGTTTTCCCGCCGGGGCATGACCCCTCGTTGTTCTACACAAGTCGTCAGCCTCGGTTCACGCGTCACATGTGGATGCGATTCGCCCTGAAAGGGCGGAAACATGTCAGCCCGGGGCAACGCCCTGGGGCCGCGATTCGCGATACGAAAAAAGCCCTGAAGGGGCGATACAATGGGGCTTTCGTGCCGCGTATGAAATGAAACGGTCCACCGACGATGATCGTCGAATTCGAGTTCGCGGCTGTTGCGCCCTTTCAGGGCTTCTGAGTGATGCCGTTCCCGTACCCTGGGCGTTGCCCAGGGCTGCCATGTCCCTGCCCCGTTGGGGCGAACAACGATCACACGCGGACAAAAGGGGGCGAGCAACGAGCGCACGTGGACAATAGGGGGCGAACCGCGAATGCGCACAAGACGAAGATCGATCGCAACCGAAAATCGATCGCGAGCGATTCTTGTAGCACAAGCGGGCATGACCCGGGTGTGCGGAATCAACCGCCGGTGGTCAGGCAAGTCTGTACCATTGGCAAGGAAAAAGGGCACGGCGCCGTTGGTGGCCCCGTGCCCGGATGGTCAATTCAAGCGTCTTGCGCGTGGGGCGGGTACTCGCCTCGCACAGCCGACTCCCTACTACTTCTTGTATTTCACGCTACAACCGTACAACTTCGAAGTCGTCGTTGCCACCGTGGACCCGTTCAAGAGGGCCGTCACCGCTTCCTCGACGTAATTGCGGGGCGAGTCCTTGTCGCCGTAGGCGTCGTCGTCCAGTGCCCCCTTGTAGGCGAGGATGCCCTTTTGATCGATGACGAACATATGCGGCGTGTTCGTGGCACCGTACAGATGACCGACCTTGCCCGGCGCGTCGAGGAGGATCGGATACTCGATGTCGTTTTCCTTGACCCACGCCGTGATGCCGTCGATTTTGTCTTCACAATAATTGCTGGAGTCGACGGCCAGCCAAACCACGGGCTTTCCGCTGAACATTGCAAATGTCTTTTGCATGCTCTTCTTTTCGCCCTGGTGACGCTTCACGAACGGGCACATGTGATTGGTCCATTCCAGCACCACGACCTTGCCCTTGTAATCAGACAGTTTGTATTCCATGCCATCGATGCCCTTCAAGGCGAAATCGGGTGCCGGTGAACCGATGGCCGCAGTAGTTTGGCCGTGTTCCTGGTCGTGGCCGTGAGGCGCCTCGCCATGGCTCGTCTTAGATCCTTCGCCTTCTCCGCAATGCCCACAGTGTGCCCAAGTCGGCATCGTCGCTGCGGCCACGATGGCCATAATCCAAGATCCTCTGATTCGCATAGCGTTTCTCCTCTCGTGAAAAGTTGTAGTTTCCGTAAACCCCGCCCCTGCTCGAATGAAGGATTCTAGTGTAACATGTTCTCACAGGATGAGAACCGCAGTATTTTTCTGTCTATGTATCCCGTGAGGGGCGGTCTGCCGGGCCGGAGGGCCTGTACGCCGCTTCCTTGAATCCAAAGTCGTGTTTTCCGCCCCATGAGGCCGGATTCCGCATTGAGTGTTTCGAAAGAGAGACGCCGAGCCGTTGTCCTTCTGTCGGGAGGGCTCGATTCCGCGACCGCGGCCGCGATCGCCAAGGAGCGTGGATTCGACCTTCTTGCCTTGTCGTTTCTCTACGGGCAACGGCACGCGATCGAGATCGAAGCCGCCAAGCGGGTTGGTGCGTTCCTCGGCGTCACGCGACACGTGTTTCAGACGATCGACCTGCGGGCGTTCGGCGGGTCGGCGTTGACTGGCGATGTGGCCGTGCCGAAGGCGACGGACCTGTCAGCGATCGGGCGGGAGATCCCGGTCACCTACGTGCCTGCGCGGAACACGATTTTTCTGTCGTTTGCACTGGCGTACGCCGAGGTGACGGACACGCGGGACATTTTCATCGGTGTCAACGCAATCGATTATTCCGGCTACCCAGATTGTCAGCCGGAGTTCATCGGCGCCTTCGAGACTCTGGCACGATTGGCGACCAAGGCGGGTGCCGAAGGCGCGTCGTTTACGATTCACACGCCGCTCAGCGCGATGTCCAAGGCGGACATCATTCGCGAAGGTTTGCGACTCGGTGTCGATTACAGTCTGACACACAGTTGCTATGACCCTGCCGACGATGGAACGGCGTGCGGAGCGTGCGACAGTTGTCTACTCCGCCGGCAAGGGTTTGCGGAGGCAGGGGCGTCGGATCCGTTATCGTACGCCGATCTGCCGAATCGATAGGACTATGATGGAGATGCCATGATAGCGACACCTCAATATCGATGGACAATCAGGAAGCTTCCGCTGTTCGCATGCATCCTGCTCACCACCTTGCACTGTCGACAAGCGGAGGAGCCTGCGGAGAACCGCGCATCCGGCTCCGCGGTACCGGCGGCAAAGGGGCCGGAGAAGGCATTCACCGATGTCGCGCAGGACGCCGGCATTACCCACACGCACCACAAGCCGGTGCTCGATCATAAGCTCGACAACATCATGTCCTGGGTGTGCAGCGTCGGGGCGTCGGCCGCGGCGGGGGACTTTGATCGCGACGGCTGGGTCGATCTCTACGTCACGGACTCGAAGAAGGGGCATCCGAATTACCTGTACCGCAACAACGGCGACGGCACGTTCACCGATGTGGCCAAGAAAGCCGGGCTGGCAGACCTCAACGGCGATCAGGGCACCAGCATGGACTGCATCTGGGGCGATTACGATAACGACGGCTGGCTCGATCTCTACGTGCTTCGATGGGGTAACGACGCGTTGTTTCGTAACAACGGCGACGGGACGTTTGTGGACGTGACCAAGAGACTCTTCCGCCGGCGCGACGGTTCGCCGGGCACGGACTGGGCCAACGGTAACGCGGTGATCTTCTGGGACTTCAATCTGGACGGGCGCCTCGACCTCTACGTCGGGAACTACTTCAAAGAGGTCGACCTGTGGCACCTCGAAAACACCCGCATCATGCACAACGATTTTGAACGGGCCCGCAACGGCGGCGAGAATTTCCTCTATCGACAAGAGCCGGATGGCTCGTTTCGTGATATCGCCGACACCAAGGGACTGGAAGATCCTGGTTGGACGCTTGCGGTGGGGTCGGCGGACGTCAACAACGACGGCTGGCCCGATTTGTATTGCGCCGACGACTTCGGCCCGGACCAGATATTTCTCAGCGACGGCAAGGGGAATCTCGTCAACGCCTCAGATTCTGCCATTGGCTTCGACACGAAAAAGGGAATGAACGTCGAGTTCGGCGACATCAACAACGATGGCTGGCTCGACATATACGTCGCCAACATCACGACGGCCGAATACCTGCAAGAAGGCAACATGCTGTGGCACAACAACGGGTTCGGTTCCGACGGCAAGCTGACCTTCACGGATATTTCACTGGAGACCGGTACTTATGACGGCGGGTGGGGCTGGGGCGCCAAGATGTTCGACTACGACCATGACAGCGACCTTGACATCGTGGCCCTCAACGGATTCATCTCAGCGGGTGAAGGCAATTACTGGTACGACTTAGCCTCCTGGACGGTCACCGGAGAGGATGCGGCCGACGCCGCCAACTGGCCGGCGATCGGCGACCGCTCTTTCTCCGGCTATGAGTCGATCCGTTTCTGGCAGAATGACGGGTTCTTTGCCTTCACCCAGCGCGCCACCGAACTTGGCGTGGACAGTAAGCGTGACGGCCGCGGCGCGGTCGTTTTTGACTACGACAACGACGGCGATCTGGATCTGTTCGTCGCCAATCAGAACGCGGCCCCGCACCTTTACCGCAATAACCTCGCTACCGAAGCGCACTACCTCATGATTGCGCTGGAGACCGACTCGTCTTCCGGCGTCAACCGCGACGGCATCGGCACGCGTGTCACCATCATGACGCCCGATGGCGTGCAGATTCGCGAGCGCGACGGCGGCAACGGTTACAGTGGACAGAGCGACCCGCGTATCCACTTCGGGCTCGGCGCGCAGGCGGCGATCAAGCTGATCGAGATTCGTTGGCCCGATGGAGGCTTGCAGTACTTGGAGGATGTGAAGGCCGATCAGTTGCTCAAGGTACGGCAGGATCAAAGTCTCTACGCCGACAAGCTGGCGATCAGTGTGACGGCGCCGAAACCCTGGGTGCGCAAGGCCAGTTCCAAACCGAAGAAGCCGAAAGGTCCGTCACCCGAAGTGATAGACGGAATGCTACGCGACATGGAGGCAGCCATAGAAAAGGACTCGTCAGGCTATGCGCTTGCCAGCGAATACCGGGCACGGTGCGCCCAATACGGTATGCACGTGCGATCGATCGATTTCTTCGAGCAGTTGTCGCGCAAACGGCCGGAGAGCAACCGCATCCGTGTCGAGTGGGCATGCGCCTATGTGGATAAGATCCCGACCTGCGGCGGCATCGCGGCCGTCGTGAGCAAGGGCACGCTGGCGCGCAAATCGCTCGACCAATTGACCAAGGTACTGAAGCGCGAATCTGATTCCTGGGAGGCACTCTACTGTCGCGCGATGAACCACCTCCACTGGCCTCGGGCGCTGCGTCATTCCGACGACGCCGTGGAAGATTTCAAACGATGCATCGAGTTGCAAGACAAGGATCCCAAGCGAGATCAAAAGCCCTATTATCTTCGCTCGTATGTCGGATTGGGCGATGCGCACACCAAGGCCAAGCAGTACGACGACGCAAGAAAGGCGTGGCGGCAGGGGCTCGAGCTATATCCGGAATCCAAACAACTGAAGGATCGCCTGGCGATCAGCGACAACGGCGATCTGCTCGACTTCGTCGAGTCGGTGCGCAACCTCGAGCAGCCGATCGACACGAGCCTGTCCTTCCTCCAAGAAAGTCGCCCTGCAGAAACGACCAGTCACGGCATGGGTACGAACTGATCGCGCGGCACCCAGCGCGTGTTGTATTTCAGACGCCAATCCTGTAGCGCGGACTCGTCGTCGAGTGCGGTGTACGTTTCGGTGATCGGCAGCGGTTCGACGCGCTCGCCGTCGAGCACGTTGTGATCCGCGTCCTTGTCCCACCCCACGGTGTAAAGGAAGAACGACCGTTGCAGACCGTGCGGCCTGGGAGGCAGGTCGCTTGCATCGAACGCCAACGTGACGGCATCGCCCGCGTTGACGATGACCAGTTTCTCGTCGCGCGCGGCGAGTAGGGGGGCTACGTCACCTAGTCTCGTACACCAACCTTCCGGTGTCGTGCGCCAGGGTGGCGTCAGCGACACATCGTCATACGCCGGCGTGGGCGGGTGCCCAGGAGCGCGCGATCGAATGTCGGAGAAGCCGCGGTGGTACAGGTTGGCGGATGACGGCAATAGCTCGTGCCGATCAAGTCGATCGCCATTTTGTTTGGTGAATAGCGCGATTCGATCCCAGCGGATTTCGAATGTTGTCGTCAGGCGTAAGCGGTACGAACGGCCAGGCAGTTTGCCACTGAGATCCACGAGAATGGTTTTCGTCTTGCCCGCCGGCATGCCGACGACCACGTCAACCGACGTCCACACATCAGGTGCCGTTTCGATCTCCAGCGTTGGAGAGATGATCGTCAGCGACTTATTCTGCGACATGGCGATGTTCCTACTGGCGTCGCCGTATTGCAGCCATCCGGTCAAGGCGAGCACGTTCGGCTGGTCCGGCTCAATGGGGCCGAAGTCCATCGTCAGGGCGAGTGGGTGACACATGCCCCGGTAGGGCGATGGAAGCGGCGTGCCCGGCGGTGCGAATACGCCGTCGGCGGCTGCCAGGGCTCGGGTGCGATCCACGCCATCATCTCCCGCAGCGCTGAGCAGCGGGCGGGGAGAAGCCATCGCCAGTAGTTCCGAATCGGGGAACGGCGGCTCCATGAGTTTGTCCGTCGAGTGCAACTCCCACTGGGAGGGATGGTCCACGACGATAAGCTTGGCGAAGTCAAAATAAAGCAGTTCGCGCGTTTCCTCCGTCACTTCGAACAGATATCGCCCGTCGCGCGGCACGATGTCGTGATCGGTACCGGCGTAGACGATTTCGTCGGGATCGGCCGCGAGTACGACGTCACGTTTGATCGACAAACCCAGCGGTGAATTGCCGAGCAGGTCCGTCACGAAACGAAAGCCCTTGCCGTCCCACGCGTAGAGGTAAGGGCAGGAGCCGGTCGCCACGTTCTTTTCCACGATGTCGAGAGGGGACGCCGCGACCTTGACATCCAACTGGTTGTCCACGACGCCATTGGTCCACACCGTTTGCACGGTATCGATTTGCTCGCGACCACCAAGTCCCATTTCGATCGGCTTGCCGTGCACCGCGCGGGTGATCCAGAACGAACCCGCCAGCGCCTCGATGTGGGTTCCAATGGCGCTAGGGTTTGTCTTGATGGAGGTCAGGCGGACCTTGAGTTGACCGTTGACGTGTCCACCGTCGTTTCGAACAAGACGCAGTGACTTGTTCGCCGTGGTTAGTGCAAGATCGGTATCACCGTCGCCGTCGAGATCGCCGACCGTCACACCGGACAACGGATCCATGTCGAGCTTGTCCAACCCCACGACCTGGGATGCATCGACCCAATCTCCGGAGCCGGCGTTCCGCCAGAGTTGTGCCGCGCCTTTGTCGACCTGCGATTTGTCATGCCCGACGATCAGGAGATCTAGCCAGCCGTCGTTGTCGTAATCGAGCAGCGCGCCGCGACTCGCGACGACCTGATCGAACGTGATCTGCTTTCTTGTGGCCGTCCTGCCATACACAACCGTCGCACCGTCACTGCGCATCAGGACCAAATCGGCGAAGCCGTTGTTGTCGAGATCGTCAGCCAGGATGACGTCGGCCGGTGGCAGCGGCCCCGGCGGCTCCGCCATCCTCGCGTAGCGGCCCGCACGCTGGTTTTTGTAGACTATCGTGGGCTCCCCGCCTCGTGCCACCACGAGGTCGATCGCCACGTCTTCGTCGAGATCGACGGCGACCGCACTCCTCACGGGACCCGTTGCACCGATGCCAACAGTCTCGGTGACATTCTCGAATCTGCCGTCTCCATTGTTTTGCCAAACTTGCAAGCCCGTCTCGCCCGCCAAGAGCAGGTCCAGGTCTCCGTCGTGATCGAAGTCCGCCCAGCGAGCGCCAGCCACGCTCTCGGCGGGCAGGCCTGAGGTCGCGGTGACATCCACGAATTCGTCGGACGCGACATACTTGTACAATCGAACGCCGCGATCGGTGACCAGCATCAAATCCTCGTGGGCGTCCAACTTGGGGTCATATTTCCTATCCGTGGGCGTCTCGTTGAAGAAATCGCCGACGATGCAATGCCTGACGCCTTCGATGTTCGCTGCCATATTGATAGCGTGTGTACTCGCAGGGCCGTCTTGCGACGCCACCACGCGCGACAACTTCCCGTCCATGCCGGCCAGCACCAGAACGCATCGCCCGGTGTCGTCCACAGCCAGGACGTCGGTCGCAGCGACCTTCCGTGCCGGTGCGGGAAGCCACGCTTGGGTGGCGTCCTTGAATGTCACCTCAATCGTGGACGTTGGAGGGGCGACGGTTCGAACCATCGAAGACGGCGCCCAGGGCTCCGGTTTGGTGTAGATACACATTTCCAATGCCTCGGCCGACCGTGCCTCATCGCCGAAGACCTGCCGCAGCCGCATAAACTCGCGTTGGTGCTTTTGAAACCCCTCGCGATCTCGTTCCTTTCGTGCGTAGCCGGCCAGCTTGAAGTGGGCACTGGCGTGCAGAGGGTCGAGCCGTAGCGTCTCATTCAGCTGGATTTTGGCCTCGTCGTGCTTTTCGGCCGCTTGGTACGCACACGCTAATTGAAACCGTACGGTCGGGTTTTCGGGGTCAATGCGGGCCGCGTTTTCGAAAGCCTTGATGGCCTCGGGAAATCTCGCCGCGCGGGTTTGCGCCAAGCCCTCGAGATAGGCGGTCGCCGCGGAATCCGGCTCGATCGTTCGTGCCCGCGCAAGTGCCGTCAGCGCCTCGTCCGCCTTCCTCGCCAAGAGCTGCGCCCGTGCTAGATTTCGCCACCCTTCCGGCGACTCCGGATTCAGTTCCACAACGGCGCTGAAGGTTTCGACAGATTTGGCCGCGTTTCGGTTTTCCAGGTGTGCCTTGCCGAGATTCATCAGGCGCGCGTAGTCACCGCCTTGGTCGGCCATCGCTGCGCCCACCGCCCATGCGACAAATACGATATGAAAGATCGAAAGCCGGCAAGCCATGACATTTCTCCCAGTTCCGGTTCTTTTCGCCCTTCGGTCCGGTCGGACGAAATCCTACCCATGCCAGCGCCGAGTACCAAACGCCCCATTCCGGTTCCTGCGGCGCGGCACCGATGAGTGGAGGCAGGCGGCCGTATATCGACGACCGGCAGGCAAAGGGGCTATGATCTCTGACGATAGATAGAATGCGGGCAACGGCGTCCTGGTGAAGCGAGCGGGCTGCTGAAAATGGACCCCGATAATCGTGTGCGAGGTAACGCCGAAAGGGAGAATAGGATGTTGACGATCATGACCAATCGACCAACGCTCGGTTCTCGCAGCATCATCTGCCTGGCCGTCTTGCTGCAGGTCGCCTGCCGTGAGGCGTCCACACCCAAGGGGGAAGCCCGTGACGCAGTTGCGCCGTCCGGAAAGCAGCGTGAAGAGACCCCAGCTTCCGCAGGGACCGACACATCTGCGAAGACGGCCGCATCGGAGACGGGCGACCCCAAGCTGGAGACGCTCATCGCGGATCTGTCGGCCAAATGGGATCGGGTGGCATCAGCGAAAGCTGACATCACCATGACCGCGGAGGACAAGGGCTCCGGTCAGAATCTGACGTACGGCGGCTACGGGCAATTCGCGTGCAAGAAGATTGACGGCAGACTGTTCATCCGACGCGATATGGTGAACGGCATGGTGCCGCGCCCCGGCCAGACGCTCATGGAGCGAAACAGCACGATCATTACCGGTCCGGAATTCTCGTATTTCTTCGGCGAGGAAGGGGGCAAGCCTTTCGCCCAGAAGCGACGAACGGACCTTAATGAAATCGTTCGCCTGGGCGGGCGGACGCTCTTCCATCAGTTGAAACGTCTATACACCCTCACGCCCATGCCGGACGCGGAGATTGAAGGGCGGGCGGTTCGTGTCATTTCCGGAACGCCACCCGGCGGAAAGGGACGCGTGACATTCTCGTTTTCGTCAGATTCCGGTGCCATGGTCCAGATGAAGATGGAAACCGATACCGGTGAGAGTTCGCGTACGGTCTCTTTCTCAAACATCGAATTGAATCCCGAATTGGATGATGGGTTTTTTGAGTTCAAGCCACCGCCCGGGGTCGACGTGCTCGACTTCACAAAAAAGAAGGGGTCAAAATAACGCTTTGACAATTTCTTACACTTCGACGGCCGCTGCGTGAATGAATCGACCGTCTTCTTCTAGGTTGCGTTGTCGCCGCGTCGCTACAGATGCAGTCAAGGATGCGGTACGGGACGCGTCGCTACAGATGCAGGCAAGGATGCCTGCGGTACGGGATGCGTCGCTATAGATGCAGGCAAGGATGC
>Ga0055452_10000216_pt1 | contig 14291 bp, 17 predicted proteins | sample China_Galinas_PW_6_FD_57735 | JGI IMG/M metagenome (GOLD analysis project Ga0055452, IMG submission 57735) | Wetland microbial communities from San Francisco Bay, California, USA, that impact long-term carbon sequestration - China_Galinas_PWC_D2 | ecosystem: Environmental > Aquatic > Marine >... | reverse complement strand
CGCCAGGCCGCCGACGCCCTCGAACGCTACTCCGAGCGACTCGCCAGCCACCCGCGGCTGACGACCTACGAGGGCTTCGCCGAGACCTCGCCCTCGGGCGACTCGACCGCGTTCTTCGACAAGAGTCCGCTGATCGGGCTCTCGAATCCCCTGGCCCCGCCGATCGCCATCGAGGTGACCGGGGATCAGACCTGTCGCGGCACCGCGACCTTCGGCGACGCCTACGAGGGTCCGCCGGGCTGCGTCCACGGCGGCTTCGTCGCCGCCGCCTTCGACGAGGTGCTGGGCTTCGCCCAGTCGCTGAGCGGCCAGCCGGGGTTCACGGGGACCCTCACCGTCGTGTACCGCAAGCCCACGCCGCTCCAGACCGAGCTGCGCTTCGACGCCCGGGTCGACCGGGTCGAGGGACGCAAGGTCTTCGCCCACTGCACGCTCCACGCGGGTGACACGCTCTGCGCCGAGGCCGACGGCATCTTCATCTCCGCCGACAAGGCGCGCTTCGAGGCGCTGATGGCCGAACGGGACCGCCGGGAGGCCGAGCGCCGCGGCGGCTGATCCTCAGCCCGCGCTCGGCTCGGCCCCCTCGCCCTGGTCCGCGCTGCGCGGCGCCCCCGGCGCACGCCACTGGGCCCGCAGCGGGAAGAGCACCTGACCGACGAAGCCGGGCGGGACCGGGCTCGCCTCGATGCCGAGGGGCCCGAGGGTGCAGCGGTCGGGGTGGCTGAACGTCCCGAAGAGCACGTCCCAGATCGCCGACGATCCGGAGTAGTTGGTGTCCTGATGCCGGCGGTCCTTGGCGTGGTGCAGGTTGTGGAGCTGGACGGTCGGCACGAAGTAGTGCGCCCAGGACGGAAAGCGCTGGTCGATGTTCGAGTGCACGAGATTGCCGTCGAAGACGATCCACATCCCGACGAAGACCATGATCTCGGGGGGCGCGCCCAGCAGCAGCAGCGCGATGGGCTTCGTCAGCGCATTGATCAGCTCCTCACCGATGTGGATCCGGCCGGACTTGAGGATGTGCATCTGCGGCGTGTCGTGGTGGATCGAGTGGAACCACCAGAGCCGGTCGAAGCTGTGGAGCGAGCGGTGGATCCAGTAGTCCGAGAAGGTCCAGACCACGAGGGCCATGGCGAGCTGGACCGCAAAGGGCCACTCGACGGGCCACACGATCGCGGTCGACAGCGTCTCGCGCACGCCGGCGAGCCAGGCCATCAGCCCCACCGCGAGGGCGCCGCCGAGGGGGCGGGCGAGGACCGCGAGCAGGATCCCGTGGCCCATGTCGTTCAGCGACTGGCGGTCGCGGAACACGTTCATCGCCGGGTCGCGCGGCAGCAGCTGCTCCACACCCAGGATCACGAAGAAGTTCGCGACGGTGAGCCCCATGCCGAAGAGCGCGGGGTCGACGCCGCGGGCGAGCCCCCAGGCGGCCAAGGCGACGAAGCCGCCCATCAGCACCGGGAACGAGAGCCAGGCCAGACCCGCGCGCAGCGTTCGCTCGCCCATGGGAAGGAGCTCCCGGCGCTCAGCGCGGGAGCGGAACCTCGCGCGCCACCTCGTAGACCTTCACGTCCATCGATTTCGGCTTCACCTGGGCGATGGCCGCGCCGAAGGCCGCCATGTGGGGCGTCTTGAAGTGGGCGGCCAGGTCCTGCTCGGACTCCCAGCGCTCGGTGATCCGCATCATGGTCGGGTCCGAGACGTCGATGGAGAACGCATAGGCGTGGCAGCCCGGCTCCTTCAGGGTTTCGGTCTCCATGGTGCGCATGGCGTCGCGCACTCCGTCGGCGGATCCCGCCTCGATTGCCACCTCGGCCAGCACGATCAGCATCGGTCTCCTCCCGGCACCCTCGGAACGCGAGGATCGATTCTAGCCCAGACGCCGCGGCCCCCGTCTCCGGGGGCTCGATCGACGCGCTAGGGCTGTGGCAGCTCGTCGAGCTGGAAGCGAAGGGGGGTGCCCCGGACCAGATTGCGCTGGAAGGCGTCGTAGAGCGCCCGGGGCTCGGCGCCGCAGTGCGCGGGGACCCGAGCCAGCCCTTCCCCCGCCGCGTCGATGCGCGCGAGCAGCTCGCCGAGCTCGACCCAGCAGTAGCGCTGCTTCCCGGTGTGGAGGGCGGTCGGCCGCTGCTCGATCGAATCCGCGGGGATCCAGCGCACCTCGGTCAGGAAGACCAGCACCTTGTCGTCCACCATCACCCGGGCGTCCGCCGCCTCGGCCCACGCCTCGATCTCGGGGACCGTGTAGGCGCCCCGGGTCTCCTCCGAGAACTCGCGGGCGGCGGTGTCGCGGGCGTCCAGGTCCGTGGGGTCGAGCTTGCCGATGAAGTCGGTCCAGACCACCTCCCCGCCGCGGTCCTTGCGGGGCTCGCAGCCGAGCAGGACCTTCAGCGCTCCGTCGTGCCGGGAGTAGGGAAGCAGGCCCGCCGCGTCGTAGACGCTGCCACCCGCGCAGGCGGATCCCAGCGCGCCGAGCATCGCGAACGCGAGTCCTCGGACGCGGCGCATCACCGCGGCTTCCTCCGCATCGGGCTCGCGACCGGTCCGTCCTCGGCGAGCGGGACTTCGCAGATCACCTCGAACCCGAAGCGCTCGTAGAAGGGGATGTTGCTCGGATTCGACGATTCGAGATACGCGACGAGCCCCTGGGCGTCGCAGCGTTCGAGGATCGGCTCCAGCAGCGCGCCGCCCAGTCCCCGGCCCTGGCTCTCGGGCCGCGTCCCGAGGAGCATCAGATAGAAGTGGGGCTCGCGGGGGTGGTGCCGGGTCATCTCGATCAGGCCGGCCATCTTGGCCGAGGCCGCGTCCCCGATCAGTTCCGAGAGCAGCGTCGCGATGCGCGGACCCCAGAGCTCGTCGAAGATCTCCACGTCCGGGGGCGACCAGAGCGCGGCCGCGTTCCGATCCCCCGCGGTGTAGAGGTGGCCGCGGCAGATCGCGGCGTCGAAGTTGAGCTCCATCCAGGGGCCGAGCTTCCCGGACCGCGTGTCGCGGTCTTCGAAGACCCAGGCCATGACGGGATCGTCGAAGAAGGCTCGGGTCAGGGTGTCGGCGATGGCCGCGCGATCCGCTCGCACGACGTGGCGCGTCAGGTCCGGCACGCAGGTCTCCGGCGCGACGGCGCCCTCAGCCCTTGCCGAACCACTTCTTCTTCTCCTTCTTGACCTTCACGTCGACGCCGCCCATCAGCGCCAGGCCCTTGATGCGCAGGGTCGGAGCCTCCGGGTCGTCGGAGCGGTGACCGAGATGGGTGAAGCCACCCATCAGGCCGAAGCCCTCGGAGCGGACGTTGATGTCCGGCGGAACGAGGATGTTGACGCCACCCATCAGCGCGAAGACCGTGACCTCGGTGAGCCCCTCGAGCATCACGGCCTCCCGGAAGTCGAGCTCGGCGCCGCCCATCAGCGCGAGCACCCGGACGCGCTCCCGGGGCTCCCACTCGCCCCTGCGAACCGCGCCCGACAGCACCGCGACGAGCGTCTCGCTCTCGGGCTCGAACTCCTCCGGGACCTCCCGGAGGTGCACCTCGTCCTGGCTCTGGAGCGGATCCACGGCGGAATCGTAACACGACGGGAGGAGCGAGAGGGTGGGGCGCCGCTTCACGACGTCGCCAGCGGAAGCGCGTGCAGGCCGCGCAGCAGGGTGTGTCGGCGCCACTCGAGCTTGGCTCCGGGCGGGATGCGCAGCGACGGACATCGTCGGGCCAGAGCCTCGATCGCGACCCGGGCCTCGAGCCGGGCCAGCGGCGCTCCGAGGCAGAAGTGCGGCCCCTGGGAGAAGGCCAGGTGTCGCGTGTCGGTGCGGTCGAGCAGGAGCCGATCCGGGTCGGGGAACCGCTCGGGATCGCGGTTCGCCGAGCCGAGCAGCAGGACGATCTGCTGTCGCGGCTCGAAGCGCCTGCCCCGGAACTCCTCCGCCTCCAGCACGAAGCGCGACGTGAGCTGCACCGGCGCGTCGAAGCGAAGCAGCTCTTCGACCGCCCGGCCCGCGAGCTCGGGGGCGTCGCAGAGGGTGCGCCACGCCTCGGGATGGTGCATCAAGGCGTGCAGCCCGTTCCCGATCAGGTTGGTGGTGGTCTCGTTGCCCGCGACCAGCAGCAGGATGCAGGTCCGCACCAGCTCGTCGAAGGACAGGGTGTCTCCCTCGTCCTCGACCATCACCAGCGCCGAGAGCAGATCGTCGCCGGGCTCCCGGCGCCGCTCCCGCGCGAGCGCATCGATGTACCCGGCGAGCTCGGCTTCCGCGACGCGCGCCCGGCGCACGTCCTCGGCATCCGCCAGCCCGAGGATCCGCACCACGTCCTCGGACCAGGCCTTGAAGCGAGCGAGGTCCCGCTCGGGGATTCCCAGCATCTCCGCGATCACCGTCACCGGCAGCGGCGTCGCCAGGCCCTCGATCGCCTCGAAGCGGCCGCCGCAGACCGCTCGGTCGACGAGCCCCTCGACGATCGCCTCGATGCGCGGCCGCAGCTTCTCCACCGCCCGCGGGGTGAAGGCCTTGTTCACCAGGCCGCGCAGCCGCGCGTGATCCGCCCCGTCTAGGCGCAGCATCGTCGGCCGATACTCCGCGTCGGGATCGGGCCGAAGCCCGGCCCGCCGCCGCCAGATGCGATCGAAGAGGAAGAAGTTCCGCTCGTCCGCGCTGTAGCGCGGGTCCCGCAGCACGGCCTCCACGTCCGCGTGCCGCGAGAGCACCCAGCCCCCGGCCACGTACGACCGGTGCACCGGGTCGCGCCGGCGCAGCCGCTCGTACATCGGGTACGGATCCGCGAAGTAGCCCTTCGTCACCGGCGCGTAGAGCACCCGCCCCCGAGCCCACTCCGCCGCGACCATCCCCCAGATCACCGGCGCCCCGGTCACCGGCCCGAGCAGCTCCGTCCAGCTCACGACGCCACCTCCTCGGCCCCAGCCGTTGCAACCCCGATGCCACCCCTCCTCTCCCCTCCGCCGCCGAGGCGCCGGTACGACAGCGCCGGTGCAGCCGATCGACTGCACCGGTGCAGCAATCCGATCCAGCGCAGGCCGAGACGGCTCGCGGCCCAGGCAACCAACGACGCAGGTGAGGGTCAGCGGAGCTCGCGCTTGAGGATCTTGCCCGTCGGACCCTTGGGGAGCGACTCCGCGAACTCGATCACCCGCGGATACTTGTACGCCGCGAGCCGCTCCTTCGTCCAACCGCGAAGGGTGTCGGCATCCAGCGAGGGATCCGTCGAGACCACCACCGCCTTCACCTCCTCGCCGAGCTTCTCGTCCGGAATCCCGATCACCGCCGCCTCGATGATCGCGGGGTGCGCGTACAACACCTCCTCCACCTCCCGCGGATACACGTTGAATCCGCCCCGGAGGATCATGTCCTTCTTGCGGTCGACGATCGAGAACGCCCCGTCGGCGTCCCGCACCCCGATGTCGCCGGAGTGGAACCAGCCGCCGCGCAGCGCTTCCTTGGTGGCGTCGGGCCGGTTCAGGTAGCCCTTCATGATGTTGTGTCCGCGAATGCAGATCTCACCGGGCTCGCCGTCGGCGACGGGCCGGTCCTCGTCGTCGAGGATCGCCATCTCGACTCCCCACACCGGGTATCCGATCGAGCCCGGCTTGCGCGGCCGGCCGAACATGTTGAAGCTCGCCACCGGCGACGTCTCCGAGAGGCCGTAGCCCTCGAGGATCTCGACCGGGAAGCGCGCCTCGAAGGCCTTCATCACCTCGACGGGCATGGGCGCCCCGCCCGCCATGCACAGGCGCAGCTTCGAGACGTCGTGCTCGCCCTCGTGGTTCAGCAGGGCGAAGTACATCGTGGGCACGCCGGCGAAGAGCGTGACCCCGTCGCGCTCCATGATCCGGAACGCATCCTCGGGGGTGAAGCGGGGGAGCAGGGTGAAGGTTCCCCCCACCGCGATGGTGGCGTTCTGGATGCAGGTCTGACCGAAGGAATGGAAGAGCGGGAGCGTCGCCAGGGCGACGTCGTCGGGCCCGATCGAAACGAGCCGCGGAACCACCACCGCGCAGTTGATCAGGAGATTCGAGTGGGTGAGCTCGGCGCCCTTGGGCTTGCCCGTGGTGCCCGACGTGTAGAGGATCACCGCGGTGTCGGTGGGCCTCGTCGCGTGCATCGCGGCGATCGGCGCCGCCGCGGCCATCGCGGCGAGCGAGTCCTCGTCCTCCCCCGCGGCCCACACCACCGGGACCTCCGCCGCGGCGGCGCCGCTCCGCGCCGAATCCGCGAACAGGGGATGGGCGATCAGCAGCTTCGCCTGCGAGTCCCGGAGGTGGTACTCGACCTCGGGACCGGAGAGCAGCACGTTCAACGGCACCACCGTGCAGCCGGCGTAGAGGATCCCGAAGTACGCGATCGTGAACTCGGGCAGATTCGGAACCATGATCCCGACCGCCTCGCCCGGGGAGAGGCCGCGCTCGCGCAGCGCCGCGGCCACGCCGCGGGCGGCGCGGTCGAGCTCGGAATAGGAGAGCGTGTGCTCGTCGTGGCGGAGGGCGGGGTGACCGGGCCGGGACTCGGCGCTGGCCTGGAGGATCGTCCCGAGGTTGAGGTGCATGGCGGGTCCTCGTGAAGCGCTGGGGGTTGACCCGCGAATCTACCACGGGCGCCCGCTGGATCGGACCGAAGGAGCCGGAGCGGGGCCCGGGTCCGTCGATGGCGCGTGACCTCGGGACGCTCCGGGGCGCGCTCAGACCGCCCGGGAGTACATGCCCGCCAGCACCAGCAGCGCGGTCGCGAAGGCGAGCCAGCCGCCGGCCACCGCCACCCGGCCCGCGCGACGGTGCTGCACCCGCCCGCGGTCGGGGTTCTCGTCGGGGGCGAGCATCGCCCCCTTCGGAAGGGAGCCCCGGAAGCGAAGCGCCTTCCAGCCCGCGTAGCTCCCGCAGAGCAGCATCGCGGCCACGCAGAGCTCGTGCACCCGCAGCACCCAGACCTGCGCGGAGGTCCAGGTCGAGAAGTCCTCCCGGCCGAGGAACACGACCTTCACGACGTAGGAGACCAGGAACGCCGCGATCAGGAGCGACGCGCCGAGCATGTAGCGCTTGTGGGCGCGCAGACGCTTGTAGCGGATGCTCCGCACGCCGAGCGTGGCGCACACCACGACGCCGCCCAGGATGATCTGGGCCCCGGTCCAGAAGAAGAGGTGGACGTCCACGCCGAGACCTCAGACCGGGAGGTCGGAGCGGTCGAAGAGCGATTCCAGGCGCAGGCCTCGCTCGGCGAAGGCCTCGCGCGCGCCCTCGCCGCGGTCCACGATGCAGAGCACCCGGGACACCTTGCCGCCGGCCTCGGTGACGCAATCGAGGGCCTCGAGGGTCGAGCCGCCGGTCGTCGTCGTGTCCTCGACGAGCGCCACCGCCTGCCCCGGGGCGAAGCCCCCTTCGATGCGGCGGCCGAGCCCGTGGCCCTTGGCCTGCTTGCGAACGAAGAAGCCCAGCAGCGATGACGAGGGGTCGCGCTCCGCCGCCGCAGCGAGCACCGCGCTCACCACGGGGACCGCCGCCACCACCATCCCGCCGACGGAGTCCACGCCGGGTCCCTGCTCCAGGCGATCGAGGAGCTGCTCGCCCACGAGCTTCACGCCGCGGGGACGCATCAGCGTCTGGCGCAGGTCGAGGTAGAAGTCGCTCTCTTTGCCGCTGCTGAGCACGACCTTCTGCTTGCGGAACGAGACCTCGAGGATCAGGTCGAGCAGCTCCTGGCGACGGGCGTCGGGGCTCAAGGCGCCTCCCTTCTTCTACTGCTTGCGGATGTCTACTGCTTGCGGATGCCGAGGGCGAACTCGGCGATCAGCTTGCGATGCAGCTCGGAGGTGCCCTCTCCGAACTCGAGGGACTTGGCCTCGAGGAGCAGGCGCCCCACCTCGTACTCCTCCGAGAGCCCGTAGCCCCCGTGGATCTGGACCGCATCGAGGGCGTTCTTCGTCGCGGCCTCGCTCGCGGTGAGCTTCGCCAGCGACGACTCGAGGCTCGCGCGCTGGATGCCCGCGTCCTTCATGCGTCCGAGGCGATAGACCATGGCCCGGGCCTGCTCGGTGCGACACACCATGTCGGCGATCTTCTGCTGGATCATCTGGAACTCGCCGATCTTCTGGCCGAAGGCCTCGCGCTCCATCGCGTAGCCGAGCGCCAGGTCGAGGCAGCGCTGGGCCTGGCCGACGCAGCGCGCCGCCACCGAGTAGCGCCCCATGTCGAGGGCGCTGCCGAGCACCGGGAAGCCGCCGCCCTCGGTTCCGATCAGCGCCTCCTCGGGGACGAAGGCGTTCTCGAAGTGGACCTCGGCCAGGTTGTCGCGCTTGAGCGTGCGCATGGGGAACTCGCCGATGCTGAGCCCCTCGGTCGCCCGCGGGTCGACCAGGAAGGCGGTGACGCCCTTGTGCTTCTTCGAGCGGTCGACGCTCGCCACCACCAGGAAGAGCCCGGCGTGGGCGGCGTGGGAGATGAACACCTTGGTGCCGTCGAGGCGCCAGCCGCCGTCGCAGCGGGTCGCCGTGGTCTGCATGTTGCCGAGGTCGGTGCCGCCGCCGGGCTCGGTGAGGCACGCCGAGGTGAGGCACTCGCCGCGCGCCATGGCGGGCAGCCAGCGCTCCTTCTGGGCGTCGCTCCCCCAGCGCAGGATCGATCCGGCGACCAGCGAGTTGGTCACCGACACCACCGAGGCCACCACCCAGTCGATGCGGGCGAGCTCCTCGCAGATCACGCCGTAGGTGAGGACGTCCGAGTAGGAGCCGCCGTACTCCTCGGGGATCATCGGCGCCATGTAGCCGAGGGGAACGAGCTTCGCGATCAGCTCGAGGGGATACCGCGCCTCCCGCTCGTAGCGCTCGACGTGGGGGGCGATCTCCTTCTCCGCGAAGGCGCGCACCGCGGCGCGAACCATGCGCTGGTCCTCGCTGAGCTCGAAATCCGCCATCCGCTCGAGGACGTCGCTCTGGCTCATGGGGGGTGGTCCTCCGTCGAGCCCTCCTCCGGCGGTCGAGGGCTGCTGTGGGTCCGCGCCGCGCGCTCGAGGGCGCCTCGCGGGGTCGCCGGCGGGCCCCGGGGCGCGCCGGGCCCGAAGAATAGCCGTCCGGGTCCGGGAGCGGGGGCTCGGATCCGGGGCGGCCGAGGCGGGCGGGATGGACTTCCCCGCCCCCGTCCCCTAGCATGCCGCCCCCCTCGGAGGACACGGTGAAGAAATCCAAGCCGCTGCCCCATCGCAATCGCGGCAAGTCCGCCCGCCACCGGGCCAAGCGCAAGGCCAAGCTCAAGCGGGTCCGCCTGCGGAAGAGCTCGGGCCAGCGCTCCACCTACCGCTAGCCCCCGCGCGCCATGGGCGCCGACTCTCCGGTCCGCTTTCGACTCGACGCCCGCAGCGGCGAGGCGCGCGCCGGGACCCTCTCCACCCCCCACGGACCCGTCTCGACCCCGGCCTTCATGCCGGTCGGGACCCACGGGGCCGTGAAGGCGATGACCCCGGACCAGGTGCGCGCCAGCGGCGCGGAGATGGTTCTCGCCAACACCTATCACCTGTCCCTCCGGCCCGGAGAGGGGCTCGTCCACAAGCTCGGCGGCCTCCACGGCTTCATGCGCTGGGACGGACCGATCCTCACCGACAGCGGCGGCTTCCAGGTCTTCTCGCTGCCCAAGGTCGAGATCAGCGACCGCGGGGTCCGCTTCAAGAACGACGTCGACGGATCCATCGTGGACCTCACCCCCGAGCGTTCGATCGAGATCCAGAACGTCCTCGGCGCCGACGTCATCATGGCCTTCGACGAGTGCACCCCCTACCCGGCGACGCGCGCCCTCGCGCAGACCGGCGTGCGAAGGACGCTCTCCTGGATCGAGCGCTGCATGAAGGCCCACCGGCGCGCCCACGACCAGGCGCTCTTCGGGATCGTGCAGGGAGGCACCTTCGCCGACCTGCGCCGCTCCTGCGCCGAGGCGCTCGTCGCCCTCGATCTTCCCGGCTACGCGATCGGCGGCGTCTCGGTGGGCGAGGGCCACGAGCTGCTCTGCGAGATCACCGCGCTCGCGGCGCCGCTGCTGCCGGAATCCAAGCCCCGCTACCTGATGGGCGTGGGAATGCCCGAGGATCTGCTCGCCGCCATCGGCTACGGAATCGATCTGTTCGACTGCGTGATCCCCACCCGCTACGCGCGCTCCGCCTCGGTCTTCACCGCCCGGGGCCGCATCCGGCTCACCAACCGGCGCTACCGGCGCGACGGCTATCCGATCGACCCCTCCTGCACCTGCGTTGCGTGCGCGGGAGGCTTCACCCGGGCCTACCTGCACCACCTCTTCGCCGCGAACGAGATCCTCTCGGCGATCCTGGCCTCCATCCACAACGTGCACTTCTACGAGTCGCTGGTGCGGCGCGCCCGGGAGGCGGTGGTCGAGGGCGCCTTCGACGCGTTCCGCGAGGACTTCCTCGCGGGCTACGCCGGCGCAGCAGCCGGCAACTCGGTGTGACGGCCCGTCACACTCCGGACCCGGCGTTCGGTCGATCCGGTCCTCGTGCAGACGAACTCCCCCCGCTCGACCTGCGTCTTCGTCCCGCTCCGGCTGCTCTGCGTCGCCGCCCTGCTGCTCGCGCCCCTGGGCGTCGCCCGGGCCGGGGACGAGACCTCGAAGATCGACGACGCCATGCTCTCCCGGAACGCCTACGAGGAGGAGCGCGCGGAGACCGATCCCAGCGCCCGGCTCGGACTCTTCGCCGGGAGCCGCTCCTTCCGGATGGGGCGCGAGGATCCCGTGACCAATGTCGAAGGCGGCGCGTCGCTCCGCTGCTTCGAGAACCTCTTCCTCACCGGCTCCTTCCGGATCTTCGACTACCAGCTCGACGACCCGTCCTTCGACGTCGAGAACGCCGGTCCGCTCTTCGGCGTGAGGCTGCGCTTCTAGCGAGCTGATCCGGGATGCGGTCCCGGGGCACCGCCGGCGCAGACGTCCCGGCCGCCTTCGCGCGCGGTCGGCGACCCTGGGTTAAGGTTCCGCCCCGATGTCGTCCCGCCGCACCGATCCCCTGCTCTCTCCCGCCGAGGTCCTCGACCGCTACCACGGCGGGCCGAAGACCGGGGTGTTCACCGACGGCTCCTGCGAGGGGAACCCCGGACCCGGCGGCTGGGGCATGGTGTGGGTCGAGGACGACCGCGTGCTCGACGAGAAGCACGGCAGCGACCCGTCGACCACCAACAACCGCATGGAGCTCGCGGCGCTGATCGCCGCCCTCGAGACCCTCCCCGAGGATGCGGAGGTCACCGTCTACTCGGACTCCCAGCTCTGCGTGAAGACCATCAACGAGTGGGCCGCCGGCTGGGAGAAGCGCGGCTGGCGGCGCAAGAGCGGGCCGATCGCGAACCTCGAGCAGGTGAAGCGCCTCTGGGACCTCGCCGGCACCCACCCGAAGGTGAAGCTCGAGTGGATCCGCGCCCACGACGGCTCGCGCTGGAACGAGTACGCCGACGCCCTCGCCACCACCTATCTGCGCGAGCGCTAGGCCTCCTCGAAGGCCTCGAAGTGGAGGCACTCGTCCACCGGGCGCCGCGGCGGACGGCCGTAGCGCCCGATGGGCCAGCCGATCGGGATCAGCGCGCAGCTCGGGCGATCCTCGGGAAGGCCCAGGTAGCGATCGATCTCCTCGCCGCGGGTGCGGTGCAGGGTGGTGAGCGACGCCCCGAGCCCCACCGCCCGACAGGCGAGCAGCACGTTCTGGATGCAGGGGAAGAGCGCCTGCAGCTGGGGCTCTCCCCGCCGCTTCCAGCCCGCGACGAACAGGTGCACCGGCACCTCGTGCAGGTGAAGGGCGAGGTGCAGGGCCGCGCGGGCATTGCGCGCCTGCGCCTCGGGGAAGCCGGGCTCCCGGGCCGCCTCGAGGGCGGGCGCGATGTAGCGCTGGAACGCGGGCCGGTAGCGATCGGCGATCCAGGCGCGGCGCGAGGCGTCGGTCACCGCCACGAAGGTCCACGGCTGCCGGTTGCCGCCGCTCGGCGCGAAGGTTCCCGCCTCGCAGACCTTTCGGATCAGCGCCCTGGGAACCGGATCGCTCTCGAGGCGCCGGATCGCGCGGGTGGTGCGAATGCCCTCGAGGAGCGGAACCTCCTCGCCGATCGCGTCGATGTCGAGCTCGGTCCCCCGCCCCTCCGCGTCGGTCATCGGGGAGCCGTGGTCTCGCCGAGCTTCAGGATGCGATCGAAGTGCTTCGCCTCGACGGGCATCACCGAGAGGCGCGAGTGGGTCACCAGCCGGAGCGTCGCGAGGGACTTCACGGCCTTGATCTGCTTCAGCGTGACGGGCTTGGCGAGCGCCTTCACCGGCGCCACGTCCACCACCAGCCAGCGCTCGTCGTCGGTGGTCGGATCCTGATAGGACTCCTTCACCACCTTCGCGACGCCCACGACCTGCTTGCCCTCGTTCGAGTGGTAGTAGAGCACCAGGTCGCCCTTCTTCATGGCGGCGAGGTTGTTGCGCGCCTCGGCGTTGCGGACCCCGTCCCAGCAGGTCCTGCCGTCCTTCACGAGATCGTCCCACGAGTACTTGAAGGGCTCGGACTTCACGAGCCAACGCGAACGAGCCATGCCTAGCGCATCTCCTCCGGGGTGAACTTCTCGACGAATCGTCGGGCCGCGTGGGCGACGAAGGAGCGCGGGAAGAGCCGCGTCGCGAGATTGGCGCGGATCCAGTTCATCCAGCCCGACACCACCGAGGGCTGTCGGCCGAGGGCGTCGAGGGCCACCGCGACGACCTGGGCCGGGGGCTCGCCCGGATGACCGAGCTCCCCGGCCACCTGCTGGAACTCGGTGTCCGTCGGACCGGGCTCGATCACCACCACGTCGATCCCGTCGGCGCGGAGCTCCACCGAGATCGCCTCGCCGAAGAGCTGGTCGAAGGCCTTGGTGGCGGCGTAGACCGAGTGCAGCGGCAGGGGCTGGCGGCCCGCCACCGAGCCCGTCACCACCACCGCGCCGCGACCGCGCTCGCGCATGGCGGGGAGCAGCAGGCTGGTGAGCACCACCGGCGACACGCAGTTCAGCACCACCATGTCGCGCAGGCGAGTGGTCTCGAGCTTGTGGAAGCGCCCGGCGTAACCCACCCCGGCGTTGTTGACGAGCATCCCGATCTCGAGGTCCGCGACCTGCTCCGCCAGGCGGAAGGCCTCCCCGGGCTGGGAGAGGTCCGCCGTCGCCACCCGGGTCCTCACCCCGTGGCGCTGCTCGAGCTCGGCGGCGAGCTCGGCCAGGCGCTCCTCGCGCCGGGCCGAGAGCACGCACGAGACGCCCTCCCGGGCGAGGGCCCGGGCGAATTCGGCCCCGATGCCCGCCGAGGCGCCGGTCACCAGCGCCCACTCGCCGTAGCGCTCGCAGAGCGGGGCCCGGGTCTCGCCGAAGCGCGGCTCGGCGCGCCAGAGCACGACGGTCAGGTACCCGAACGCCGCGAACGGAACCAGCCCGCCGACCACGCCCGCGAGTCCCTCGGGCCCGTACACGAGGCTCCAGACCAGCATGCCGAAGGCGATCTGGGCGGTGTAGAGCGCGGCCCAGGGCCACATCCACGAGCGCATGTGGTAGAAGCCGTAGGCGCCGGCACCGTACACGAACCAGTGTGGAACGGCCAGCACCTTGGCCGCCCATCCGCTGAAGAGGATGCCGAACCAGACCTCGTGGTCTTCGGCCACGGGCTTCACGAAGAGATCCCAGGGCACGTACACGAAGCTCATGTACGCGCAGAAGACCATCAGTGCGTTCATCCAGGCCGGCCGACCGGAGAAGAGAGTGGAGAGCCAGGCGGTCATGCTTCCTCCGATGCGCTGCCTTCGGGGCTCATCGCTGGGCCTCGCCGGTCATCGGGACGAATCGGACCGGGAAGAGCGACTCGCGCTCGAAGCCGTGCTCGGTCCGGGTGATGCGGATCAGCTCCTGGAAGGCGTCACCCACCGGCATCACCAGCCTTCCCCCCGGCGCGAGCTGGTCGAGGAGCGGCTGCGGGACGTGGTCCGGCGCGGCGGTGACCACGATGGCGTCGAAGGGCGCCTGCTCGGGCCAGCCCTGGTAGCCGTCGCCGCTGCGCACCTGCACGTTGTCGTAGCCGAGGCGCGCGAGGTCGGCTCTGGCGCGCTCGGCCAGCGGCTCGACGATCTCGATGGAGAAGACCTCGCGGCACAGTCCGGAGAGCACCGCCGCCTGGTATCCCGATCCGGTTCCGATCTCGAGCACCCGATCGTCCCCGTCGAGATCGAGGGCCTCGGTCATCGCCGCCACCACGTAAGGCTGGGAGATGGTCTGTCCGTGACCGATGGGAAGCGGGCGGTCCTCGTAGGCGTGCTCA
>Ga0055452_10000209_pt1 | contig 14449 bp, 11 predicted proteins | sample China_Galinas_PW_6_FD_57735 | JGI IMG/M metagenome (GOLD analysis project Ga0055452, IMG submission 57735) | Wetland microbial communities from San Francisco Bay, California, USA, that impact long-term carbon sequestration - China_Galinas_PWC_D2 | ecosystem: Environmental > Aquatic > Marine >... | reverse complement strand
GCAGTCGCCAAACGTGACGATATCCCGCTGACTGCGCCGGCCAGAGCCGACGTTCCCGGGTCCGTCGATCCAGCGCAATCGGAAACGCAAGCCCAGGCGCGACAAGCGGATCCTGCCATGGAGACGACGGCGAGTGGTCCCGCCGCCCGCCCGCCCGCACGGATCTCCGAGCCGCCATCGCGCCCACTTCAGGTTCTCACGCGCTACAAGGTCGTGAAGGGGGACACGCTGTCGAAAATCGCATCCATGCACTACAACGCCAAGTCGAAGCGGCTTATCGATGCTCTGATGGACGCCAACCGCGGCGTACTCACTGATCCCAACCTGCTGAAGGTGGGAATGGAGCTGATGATTCCGGTGGTCGAAGGTGTTCAGCATGTGTCACCCGCGCCCGCACGCCATTCCGACGAGATGCGGGACGGCCGGCGCGAGCAGCCGTCGCGCGAGAGGCGGGAAAACCGTGCGCCGTTCCGCTGGTATCAGATTCAAAAGAACGACCGTTACGTCGGCATCGCGCGGCGGGAACTCGGCGACGAGGGCCGGTGGCGCGAGATTTTCGAGATGAACAAGGAGACTTTTCCGGATCCGTCGCGTATTCGCCCAGGCGTGCGGATCAAGCTGCCGGCACTGGCCGTGGCGGATACCCGCGAGGGTCGCCGCCCGTGAGCACCGCACGGATCTGCGTGCTGATGCTCCTCTTTGCCTGCGTGGCACTCGGCGTGGTCTACCTCCGCGTCGAGCAAACACGCTGCGCGGCGGCGGCGCTGCGATTGGAAGCCGAGCGGACCGAAGCGCGGCATGAGCTTTGGCGCGTGCAGACAAGTGTCGCGCGCCTGCGCAGCCCGGAGCGGCTTCACGGCCGTATGTCCTGGATCAAGACGAATCTCGTCGCGCCCACAAAGACGGATCCGGTGTTGGAAACCGCCTGGTCGGCGACACGTCCCAGAGGCTGATCGATGATAGGGCAGCACCGTCATTCGCAGGAGCAATGTCAGCGGCGCCGCGGCGCGGTGTTGCTCGTGATCGTGCTTCTGGGCCTGCTTTCGCTGGTGGGGCGGCTCGCGTACATCAACACGACACTTCGGCCACGACTCCTCGCCCATGCGGAAGAGCAATATCTCGGCAACGCCACGCTTTCGGCGCGTCGCGGTACCATCTTTGACGACAAGGGGCGCGTGGTCGCCACGAGTCGCCGTATGTGGGACGTGTTCATTGATCCATACCGTGCGAAGAATCTGGACGAGACCGTGAACGCGCTCGCCGCGCGCGTCAACGAATCCCCGAACGTAATCCTGGACAAGATCGAGCGGCGGCCACTCTCGCGTTACATCGTCGTCGCGGACACCGTCGACGACGTGACGGCCGAAGCCGTGCGCGCCCTGAACGATTCGGCGGTGGGTCTTTCCGGTCGCCACGTGCGCCACTATCCGTTGGGCGAATCGATGTGTCACGTGATCGGATTCGTTGGTCGCGATGGGAAAGGCCTTGGTGGGGTCGAGTCAACGTTTGACGAGCATCTCGCGGGCCAAGACGGGCGCCGTGCGACCATTCGCGACGGTCGGCGACGCGCGTTGTGGCGATGCGGCGAGGAGTCCATCCCGCCCGCGGACGGCGGACACCTCATTCTGACGATCGACGCGGAAATCCAGCGCGTGGTGGAGCAGGAACTCGCGGATGCGGTGCAGAGCTTCCGGGCGAAGACCGGTATGGCAGTGGTAATGTCACCCAAGACCGGTGACGTGCTGGCCATGGCGTCGGTGCCATATTTCAATCCCAATTACGCCTCGCAGGCCGAGCCGGACGCCCGGCGCAACCGCACGGTGACCGATCCCACGGAACCGGGCAGCGTGATCAAGCCGCTGATCATCTCCGCCGCCTTGGCCGGTGGATTCGTGACGAAGCACGAGCGAATCGACTGCCACCTGGGCTCGCACCGTTTCGGCAACCGCGTGATCAAGGACGTGTCGCCGCAGGGAATGGCGGACATCAAGAGCATCATCATCAAAAGCAGCAACATCGGCATGGCTCAGATTGGCGAGCGCATGGGCGCGCAGGTGCTCTACGAGACGGTGCGCGGATTCGGTTTGGGGGCGTGTACCGGAATCGAATGCCCCGGCGAGAGTGCGGGGGTCGTGCATCCGTTGTCAGCCTGGGGCAGAATGACGACACAGTCCGTATCGTTCGGTTACGAAATCGGCGTCACGCCGCTTCAGCTTATCACCGCTTATACGACGCTGATCAATGAGGGCGTCCGTATCAAGCCGCGCCTCGTGCGCGGGTTACTCGATACGGACGGCGAGATCGCGGCATGGTCCGAAGGCCCCGAGACGCTGGGGCGGGCCGCGCCGGCGGCGATCGCCAACTACATTCGCGATGAGCTCCTGGTCGCGGTCATCAATGAAGGCAGCGCCGCCTCTTCCATGCCTGAACGCTACCGCGTATTGGGTAAGACCGGCACGACCAAGCTGACCGAACCCGGAAGAAAGGGATACGTCTCCGGCCAATACCAGTCGACCTTCATTGGTGCGGCCCCGGCGGCGGACCCGGAGATTATCGTCCTCGTGATGATTCGCCGGCCCGATCCGGCGATTGGATACTATGGTGCTACCGTGGCGGCGCCGTCAGCAGGTCGTATGATCGAGCAAGTCCTGGCCTATTTGGAGGTACCACCGGATCGTCACGTGGAATTTGCCGGCATGTGACGTTGTGAGTTCTCTGTGATTTTATCGGTGTTCGTATGAATATCACAGCGAAATGACAGTCAAGTCACAGGCAGGCAATTGTGTGTGGACGGAAACGGTGGATGCGTTCCATTCGTTCAGGTGACACGGTCGCCGCCGCGGCGTAAAATTCGACGCCAAGGATGAAACGCACGGACGGATCCGCCAGCTTTGAACAGACCATTGCCCTGACGGCGTTGTGGCGCCGCGCAGGCATGGAATCCGTTTCCCCCTCAACTCATCTTCCGGATGTCGAAATCTCGTCACTTGCCGACGATTCGCGAAGCGTCACGCCGGGTGCGTTTTTTGTGGCCGTTCCCGGCAGCAAGGTCGACGGACACCTTTATATAGATAAAGCAACCGCGGCCGGAGCGGCTGCGATCCTCGTCGAACGTGACGTTCAGCCCCGCGATGATGTTCCGGTTGTTCGCGTGCCGGACGTGCGGCTCGCCTTATCTTATCTGGCCTGCGCATTTTACGGCGTAGATGGTGCTGTCGGTCGGGGAATGAAGCTTGTTGGAATTACCGGCACGAACGGCAAGACCACGGTGTCGTGGCTGCTTCGCTCGGTATTGCGTAGTGCAAGGCATCCGGCGGCGTTGATCGGCACGGTCGAATACGACCTCGTGTCGAAGAGGCTGCCCGCGCCGCTGACCACGCCCGGACCGATCCAGCTCTGTCACCATCTGGCCGACGCCGCGGAGGCCGGAGCGACGCACGCCATACTGGAAGTGTCGTCTCACGCATTGGAACAGCGGCGCACCGACGGGTTGAATTGGTCGGTCGGTGTGTTTACGAATCTTTCAGGCGATCATCTGGACTATCACGGCTCGATGGAGTCGTACGCACGCGCCAAGCGGAGACTCTTCGATGCGTTGGCGCCCCAAGCGACTGCCGTCGTGAACGCTGACGATGCGATGACTGATGCGGTGGTCGGTGATACGCGAGCGTCCGTCGTACGCTTCGGCATGCAGCGTTCAGGACTCGGTGCGAGCGCTACGATAGAGTCCATGTCTGCGACGGGTACGCAATTCCTCATCTGTCTCGCCGGTGAGACGATACCGGTTCACTTTGGACTCGTGGGCGAGCACAACGTGATGAACGCCCTGGCCGCGGCGGCGACGGCGCATTCGCTGGGAGTGCCTTCGGATGCCATCCGTTTAGGATTGGAAGGCGCACCACAAATTCCGGGACGCCTCGAATCCGTCGATACGAACGGTTCGGGCTTTTCGGTGCTCGTGGACTACGCACATACGGATGACGCCCTGCGGAATGCGCTGCGGGCGGTGCGACCCATTACGAATGGCCGAGTGCGATGTGTGTTCGGGTGCGGCGGAGACCGGGATCGAGGCAAGCGGCCTCGCATGGCCGCCGCGGTCGAGGATCTTGCCGACGTCGCCTACGTGACCAGCGACAACCCTCGCACGGAGGACCCGCACGCCATCATTCGTGATGTACTCACCGGATTCCGGTTGCTGCCTCGGGACCAAATTCGTGTGAATGCGGACCGCCGGCGTGCCATCGAACTCGCCATATCCGAGGCCGAGCCAGGTGATACCGTGCTCATCGCCGGAAAGGGTCATGAGGACTATCAAATCGTCGGTGACAGGGTGCTGCACTTCGACGATGTAGAAGTGGCAGGCGCGTGCTTGGAAGGCGCGGTGCCGATCGGAGGCGGCGCATGATCTCGCTGGCACTCGATCAAGTGGCGTCAGCGCTCGGCGCCCAACGTTGCGGCGGCGGCGGCGCGCGGGAAACTGCCGTGCGGCGCGTCTGCACGGACTCACGCGAGGTTCGCGCGGGCGACTTGTTTGTGGCTGTTCGTGGCGTTCGTTTCGATGGCCACGCCTTCATCCGGGATGCGTTTCGCCGCGGCGCGGTGGCCTGCGTGTGCGACCGCCGGGACGAGAACCTGATCCGGAACACTGCGGCGGAAGATGACGCGTACGCGATCCTCTTCGCAAATGATACGGTTGAGTCGCTCGGCCGGTTGGCGTCGTACTACCGGCAATCCGTCATGTCGCCGATGACGAAGGTCATCGCCATCACCGGGAGCAACGGCAAGACGACCACCAAACAGATGCTGCATCACGTCCTCTCGAGCCGCATGGCGGGCCGTTGCGCACCCAGAAGTTACAACAACAATATCGGTGTGCCGCTCACGATCTTGTCCTCGGAGAAAGACGATCGGTATCTCATCGTGGAAATCGGCACCAACGCGCCGGGCGAGGTCGCGCAACTTGCCGCGATAGCCGCGCCGCACATCGGCGTCATCACATCCGTCGGCGAGGCGCATCTATCGGGATTGGGTACGTTGTGGGATGTCGCCGCTGAAAAGGCGACTTTGTTGGATCGTCTGTCGCCGAATGGTATCGCGGTCGTCAATATCGACGCACCGGAGTTGGCGATAGAGTTGAGGCGGCGCACACTGCCGAATCTCACGACCGTCGGGCACTGTGATGACGCGCATCATACAGTGAGCGATGTCGTCGGTTCTTTGTCGGAAACGGCCTGCCTGGTGTCCGGATTCGGTCGCATACGAATTCCGATACCGGGTTTGCACCACGCGACGAACGCGGCGTTGGCGCTGGCGGTGTCCGTGCAGTTGGGCATGGACAAGAAGGAAGCGATCGCGCGCCTAACTTCGTTTTCTCCGGTGACGGGCCGCACCAGTGCGAATCGCTTTGGTGACGTCACCGTGATCGATGATTCGTACAACGCCAATCCGACCAGTGTGGCATCCGCGGTCAAGACGCTCGCGCAGGTGGAATGCCGGCGCCGCGTGTTCGTCCTCGGTGATATGCTTGAACTGGGGGATGACTCGGCTCGCCTGCACCGGCGCGTGGTCAGGGAGATGGCCGACGCGCGAATCGACCTGTTGCTCACTGTGGGACGGAAGGCTGGGCAAGCGGCGGGGGAAGTGAAGAACGAAGGCGCCAATATGACGGTCGTCGCCTGTGACGCCGTGGCGGCCGCGGGGGACGTTCTTGCGGAAATGATGGCGCCCGGTGACGCGGTGTGGATCAAGGGATCGCGCGCGAATCAGCTCGAGCGAATCGTGGAACGGATTCGTGGACATGCAAGCGATCCGGTGGGCACGGTATAGCCTTCCCGCAATCGGGCCATACGGGAAAAAGCGGAGTGTAAACGAGACGTGCTATATCATCTGTTTCATGAGCTCTTGGGCGGTCGGCACTACGCGTACGAGAACGCGCTGTTTCGCGGCGTGTGCGCGGCGCTGTTCTGTTTCGTCCTTCTGCTCGTGGGGCTGCCCCGCGTGATCCGTCAACTCATGAAATGGAAACTCGGTGATCGTCCGGAATTCGACCACGCGTCGCTCAACGAACTGACGCGTGACAAGAAGAACGTGCCGACCATGGGTGGGGTGATGATCATCGGAGCGATCGCACTCGCCACGCTATTGCTCGCCGATTTGACCAGCTTCTACGTGCGCATGGGTCTCGTGTGTCTACTCTGGTTGGGGGCTCTTGGGGCGGTCGATGACTGGCTCAAGCTTACGGCCGGGCGACGAAACCGAACACGCGACGGGTTAAGAACCTACGAAAAGCTCCTGTTTCAGATCGGCCTGGGCGTGGTGTTGGGCTACTACGTTTTCAAACACGGTCGCACCAATCACGCGGTGATGAGTGCCCTTGTCGAGCCCTCGGCGGTGCCATCGTACAAGATTCTATCGGTGCCTTTCTACAAGGTGGGCGTGCAACTCGGCGCCCTGTCTTTCATGTTTATGACGGTGCTGGTGATGACGGGGACATCCAACGCCGTCAATCTCACGGACGGCATGGACGGTCTCGCCAGCGGTTGCGTGGCCATGTGTGCACTGGTATTCCTGGTTCTTTGCTACATCGTGGGTACCGAATCGCTTGCCCAAAAGCTCCTGTTTCCCTACGTGCCGAAGAGCGGCGAACTTGTCGTCATTTGCGGCGCGATACTCGGATCGTGCCTGGGGTTCCTCTGGTACAACTGCCACCCTGCGCGCGTGATGATGGGTGATACCGGTTCGCTGCCACTGGGTGGGCTCATCGGTTTTGTCGCCATCGTGACGCGACAGGAGTTAATGCTCCTGATCGCCGGGGGCGTATTCGTGATCGAGGCGGTCTCGGTGCTGGCACAGGTTGGCTACTACAAATGGAGTGGCGGGCGTCGTATTTTCCGGTGTGCGCCGATACACCACCATTTCCACCTGGGCGGCTGGAGCGAGCCGCAGACGGTCGTGCGGTTCTGGCTGATCGCGGCGTTGTTTGCGGGGCTGGCCGTGGCTACGGTGAAATTGCGGTAAGACGGCGGCGCAGGGAGACGCCGCGCAATACACGGACAAGGACGGGCGAGTATGTTGACGACGGAACGTCAGGGAATAAACCGCGGCGGGGCGATGATGATCGTCGCGACTGCGCTGATGGCCGTCGGCGTGGTCATGGTGACCTCGGCGGCGGCGCGACTCGATGCTTCCTATCTCGATTCCTCACCCTGGCGATCGATCTTCGGTCGCCAGATGATCTTCGCCCTCATCGGTCTCTTACTCATGGTGATGACGGCGCGTGCCGCCGAGCCGCTGCTCGCACGACCGCGAACGTGGGGCTGGATCACGGTCATCCTGTGTGGCGCGTCGGTGCTTTTCCTGATGGCGGCGTTCCTACCCGGATGGTCGAGCGCGCGTCATGGATCCAGCAGATGGGTCTCGCTGGCGGGCGCGTATGAGGGTCTGCGATACCAGCCATCGGAACTCGCCAAGGTCGCGTTGATTGTTCTTCTTGCTTGGTGGTTCGGCGCACGGACGACGGACGCAAGGGCCTTTCGGGCGGGTCTGTTGCCGGCCGCGGTGTTCATCGGCCTGTTCGTCATCCTGGTTGGCAGGGAGGATTTCTCCACTTCCTTTCTGCTCGCGATGGTCGGCGGAATGATGCTGTTGGTGGCCGGTTGCCGCTGGACGCATCTCGGTGTGTTCGCCGGGCTCGGTGCGGCCGGTCTGGCGGCGCTGGTGGCCGCGGCTCCCTACCGTGTGCAGCGGCTGATTGCATTTCGCGACATCTGGAAGCATCCGCAGGGAGCTGGGTATCAGCCTCTACAGTCGCTCACCACCATTGCGTCGGGCGGCTGGATGGGAGCCGGGCTCGGATCCGGTATTCAAAAATACGGATACCTGCCGGAAAGCCACTCGGATTTCATTCTCTCGGTGTTGTGCGAAGAGGCTGGGGCGCTGGGCGGTGCGATCGTGATTCTACTCTTTTGCGCCTTCGTGTACTTGGGGTTGCGCACGATGTGGCAGGCGCGGACGGCCTTTGAACAACTGGTCGCGTTTGGTCTGACCGCCTGTCTGGGGCTTCAGGCCGCACTGAACATTTCCGTCGTCTTTGTCGTCGCGCCCACGACGGGCATTCCGCTGCCATTTGTCTCGGCCGGCGGCAGCGGCGTCCTTACGTACTGCCTGATGATCGGCATTCTCGCGGCGATTGCGCGGCGCGGTGAGCAATCGGAATACCCGGTGCCTCACATCGGCAGCGAATCAGCCATCAGCTTTGTAGGTGCCAGGGGATGATCGCCATGATCGAAACAGGATACAGCCCGACGGTGGCATTTGCGGGCGGAGGAACGGGGGGACATCTCTTCCCCGCGCTCGCGGTTTCCGAGGCGTTACAAGCCCGTGTGCCGAATCTTCGATGTGTGTTTTTTGGAACGAGCCGTCCGGTCGACGCCACCATTCTCGGGCAGACATCGCACGAGCTGATCAGCCAGAATCTGCCGGCGCTTCGTCGCGCGCCCTGGACGTGGCCCGACGCCGCGCTCTGCTATTGGCGTGAGGCCAAGCGTTGCCGGGCGCGATTTGCTGCGGATCGTCCGATCGCCGTCGTGGGCACGGGGAGCATCAGCTCGGTACCCGCGGTACGCGAGGCCTACCGCGCGGGGATACCCGTGTACCTTCTCAATCCTGATGCCAAGCCGGGTCGTGCCAACGCGCACCTCGCGTCCATGGCGCGCGTGATCTTCGCCCAATGGGATGAAACAATACCGTACCTGCCGACCCAATCGGACGTGCAGGTACTCGGTTGTCCTGTCCGCGCGCGGTTCGTAGCGGCAGACCGTCACCGGGCGCGCACGCACTTTCAGCTCGACGAAAGGCCATACACCCTGTTGGTGACCGGTGCATCGCAAGGGGCCCGTACCATTAACGAGGCCGTGGTGGCGAACCTCGGCTTTCTCGACACGCTGCGCGAGTGGCAGGTCTTGCATCTTTCGGGCGAGGCGGACCTTGATCGAGTGCGCGCGGCATACAACGGCTATTCGATTCCGGCACAGGTCCTTCCGTTCACGCACGAAATGCCTCTGGCGCTGGCCGCCGCGGACCTGGTGGTTTCCCGCGCCGGCGCATCGACCTTGGCGGAGTTGGCCGTCGTGGGATGTCCGTCGGTGCTCATGCCGTATCCGTTTCACAAAGATATGCACCAATTGGATAACGCCCGCTGTCTCGAAACGGTGGGCGCATCGCGCGTCGTTGTCGATCGTGTCGACAAGTCAAGGAACGCCTTGCAGTTGCGAAAGACACTCGAACCGCTGTTGGCTTCCGAGGCGCTTCGCTCGTCCATGGCCCAGGCCGCACGGTGCGCCGGTCGTCCGAACGCCGCACAAGATGTGGCCGATGTCGTCCTCGACATGGCTGGCGCGTCCGCTCAAGCAGCTACCTGTGAAATGGTGATGCGGTGAACGGAGGCTGGACGATAGATATGCCAAGTAGCACGGTGGGTTCTTGGCGAGTCGGGCTCGTTGACGGCGAGTCTGCGCTCGTTCCGATTCTGCACATGCCAGTCCTGGTGAGGGAGCGCCATGCACGTTCGACTCAATGAGGCCGTTCAGGGGAGGTTCGGCGATCGCACGGAATTCATGGGGCGGCGCGTCCACATGATCGGCGTCGGTGGATGCGGAATGAGCGCCGCGGCCCATGTCCTGCACCAGCGCGGCGCGATTGTGACCGGGTCGGACCTCAATCCGTTCGACGGCATGGGGCCGCTCGTGCAGGGTGGCGTGCGCGTGTCGATCGGCCACCGTGCCGAGCATGTCGATCCCGCGGTCGATCTGGTCGTCATCAGCGCCGCCATTCCGGAGTCGAATCCCGAACTCGAGGTCGCACGGCGGCGCAACGTGCCGGTCATCAAGTATGCGGCGTTGCTCGGGCAGATTACGCGCGGCTTCGATTGTGTCGCCGTCGCCGGCACGCACGGCAAGAGCACAACCACGGCCATGACGGCACACGTATTTCGTGAGGCGGGGTTGTCCCCATCCTTCATATTCGGTGCCCAGTCGGATCAGCTAGGCGGCAGTAGTGCGGCGGGTGTCGGTCCACACTTCATTGTAGAGTCTTGCGAGTTCGATCGATCCTTCCTGCAATTGCGTCCGCACATGGCGGGCGTACTCAATATCGAGCCGGATCACCTCGATTGCTACCAGAGTTTCGAAGCCATCGTCGAGGCGTTCGGGGAGTTCACACGCCTTGTAAATGACAGTGGCCTGGTGATCTGCAACGGTGGCGATCGCTGGGCGAGGGCGGCGGCGCGCGAATCCGGTGCGACGGTGGAGACCTTCGGGCTGGACGGCGACGTGGATTGGCGCGCCGTCAATCTGCAAAGCGACCGTGGACGCTTCTCGTTCGATGTGCATTATCGAAACGCGCCGATCTTGTCGACGCGGCTGGCCTTGCCCGGCCTCTACAACGTCCAGAATGCACTGGCCGCGATGGCCTTTGCCTATCATGCGGGCGCGGCGTGTCACCGAATCGCCGATGCGGTGGGAACGTTTGCGGGAGTGAGCCGAAGGCTTGCATGGCGGGGCGAAGGCTGCGGCGTTCAGATTATCGATGATTACGCCCATCATCCCACCGAAATCCGCGTGACGATCGCGGCCGCGAGAGACAGGTATCTCCCTAAACGAATTTTCGTGGTCTTCCAGCCGCATCAATATGAGCGTACGCGCCGTCTACTCGAAGACTTCGCCACATCGTTTCAGGACGTCCACGAGGTCGTGATTCCGGATGTCTACGGCGCCCGGGAGTCAGTCGAAGGAATGGATCAAACCGGTTCCGCAGAGCTGGTGACGCGCATTTGTGCCAACGGTGGGCGGGCCCGATACCTCCCCACACTGGGCGCCGCAGCGGAGCACGTGCTGGCGAGTGTGGCGGATGGCGACCTCGTGGTGACCATGGGAGCGGGCGACGTATGGAAGGTGGCGGATGAACTGGTCGAGCGAATTTGCTGAGCGAATGGAGCGCGACGTCGCGCTGGGGCCGCTCACTTGGTATCGGCTCGGCGGGCCTGCGACGTGGGTTTTTCATCCACGAGATTCGGAAGATCTGTCGCGTTTCGTCAGCATGGCCCATGATGCGAATGTGCCCTTCAAGGTGCTTGGAGGTGGTGCAAATGTCCTCATCCGCGACGACGGCTTTGACGGCGTCGTCGTGCGGCTCGACGCGCCGTACTTTCGTGAGGTGGACTGGGGAACGCAATACGTGCAAGCCGGCGCAGGTGTCGATTTGATGCCCTTCTCCCGCGAATGCAGTCGTCGAGGCCTGTCCGGACTGGAATGCATGGCCGGCATCCCCGGAAGCGTCGGCGGGGCGGTCCGCATGAACGCCGGCGGCCGGTCCGGCGAGTTCGGTGACGCCGTGGACGCGGTGGAGGTCCTGCTGGAAGATGGTTGTGTAGAAACGTGGCCGCGCGAACGGCTCGGGTTTCGCTACCGCGGGTCCGACCTTGATCGCGAGATTGTGATATCTTCAAGACTTCGTTTGAAGAAAGACGATCCCGCGGTGGTATCGCGCCGTTTTGAAGAGTATTTCCGTGTCAAACAGAGGTTTCAACCGTTGGTGGATCGTAGCGCGGGCTGTGTATTCAAGAATCCGGATGACGCATCGGCCGGCGCGCTCATTGACAGTGCCGGTCTGAAAGGGTACCGATGTGGGCACGCGCAGGTATCCACGCAACATGCTAATTTTATCGTGACGGAATCCGGCGCTTCGACGGACGATGTGCTGCGTCTCATCGATCTCATTCGTGAGCGGGTGGCCGCGGTGCATCGAACGAAGTTAGAGCTCGAAGTCGACATCTGGTAGCCAACGGCCGGAGACAGAACGCCTATGACAACGCCTACTTCAAATCCCAAGTCTGAGTGCGCGGACACGGCGATTCAGCCCCTGAGCGTGACTGTGCTGGCCGGCGGCATCAGCGCCGAACGCGATGTGAGCCTCGCTGGGGGCAAAGCGGTTGGCGCAGCGCTAAGGCAGCTTGGACATAAGGTGTTTCTAAGTGATATCGAGCCGCAGGACCTCTCCGCACTCGATCACCCAGCGGACTTCGTCTTCATCGTTCTCCACGGCGAGTACGGCGAAGACGGCGCCCTCCAGGCGGAATTGGATCGCCGCGGTCTGCCCTACAGCGGGTGCGGGGCGGAGGCGTCGCGCATCGCCATGGACAAGGTCAAGGCCAAAATCCGCTTCGAGAGTGCGGGGATCGAGACGCCGCCCTATGTCGTAGTTCCGCCGGACAAAGTCCGTGGCCTGGCGTCGCGTTTCTCAACGCCGGCTGTCGTGAAGCCGATCGCGGCCGGCAGTAGTGTCGACACCAGCATCGTGTATAAGGGGTATTCACTGGAAAAGGCCGCGGCGAGCGTATCGGAGCGTTACGGCGCCGCCCTGGTCGAACGGTACATCGACGGGCCTGAGCTGACGGTGGGCATTCTCGACCAAAGGCCCTTGCCTGTATGTGAGATTCGAACGGTCCGCGAGTTTTATGACTATCAAGCGAAGTATGTGGACGACGGAACCGAATACCTGCTCGACCTCGACTTGCCGGCTGAATTCCTAACCGAACTGCAACGCTTGAGCGTGCGAGCACACCAGTGTCTTGGTTGTCAGGTCTTCTCCCGCGTGGATTGGCGCGTCGACAAGACAACCATGGTGCCCTACGTGCTGGAGGTCAACACCATACCCGGTTTTACCAGCCATTCGCTGCTCCCCAAGGCCGCGGCGCATGCCGGAATCGACTTTGCGACACTTTGTCAGCGCATTATCGAACTTTCGCTCAAGCGAAATCGGTGGCAGAGTGCGTCACGTCGAAAGGAGCGAGTCGCCTAGTATCTTCCGAGGGAACGGATTCCCATGACGCGTTCGGCAAAAAGGCGAAAAAACAAGTCAAGCGTGCGGAAGCAGGGCTCGCGGCGGTCAATGGACCCGGCGCGCCGTCGGCACGTGCTGGCGATGGTCGGCATGGGGATCGCATTTGGCGTGCTTCTGGTATCAGGCCAATACGCACTGGGGAGGCTCGAGACTCATGTGAATCAGAAGCTTGTACAGCGGTCCAAACCATCGCTGGTGTTCGCGGATCTGCCGGATCGTTTGGCAATATTCGCCGAAGCCGATCTGCGCGGTGGTGCGGTGGACCTGCTCCAAGGCGATTGGATGGCACCCGAACGTTGTCAACAGATCGCCGAGAGGCTCGCGGGCGTCGGTTGGGTCGCCAAGATCAAGGCGGTCCGTCGCCAGACGGGCGGGCGATTCGAGGTAAGCTGTGCCTATCGCACCCCGGCGGCCATGGTGCAATCCGGGGAACACTGCTACCTCATCGATCGTACCGGCACACGCTTGCCCGGCATCTACGTGTACGATCCGTCGTGGCCGCTTATTCAGGGGGTGTCCGAACGCCCGTCACCTCCCGGAACCCTCTGGCCTGGACGCGATGTCATCGCCGGGCTTGCGGTCATCGATCGAATCAAGAGCGCGCCGTTTGCGGCTCAAATCACGGCCGTGGACGTGACCAACTTCGCCGGACGAACGGACGGCCGTCGCACTCATATCGAGTTGGTGACGGATCGCGCGGGTGGGCGTATTCGGTGGGGCTCTGCCCCTGGGATGGAGCTGGAAGAGAATACGGTTCCGCAGAAAATAGCGATTTTGACGCAGAATCTACTACAAACCGGTCGCGCTGACGCAGGGAATGCGGTCATCGATGTCTCGGTTTACCCGGACAGATTTACGATACCGGCGCCGTGACAGGATTTTTCGACCCAAAATCGAGCATTTGCACCCCTTTCGGCTGCCGATCTGACGGAATATTACGGTCGCCGGCCCGAATACGTGATAGAATTCGCTAGGTTTGAAACGGGTGAAAAAATGACCGAGCTTACACCAATCATCGAACAAATTCGTGCCTTTGCTACTCAGAACATGCCGGCGGGTGTGCTGGAAAGCACCACGATGGTCGCGCTCGCGGTTCTCGTCGTCGGTGTGGCGTTGAGTGTATTGGGCGCCAAGATGGCCAAGTCCGCGGTGGCTTCCGCGGTGGGTATCGCCGGTGCCGCCGGTGGTGCCTACTACGCCCATTGCGCCGGGTTCAATCAGCTGATCGGGGGGGCCGTGGGGGCCGTGATGTTCGGGCTGGTGGCTCATCTTACCTTCCGGATCTGGGTGGGCGTGGCGACGGCCGCAGTGCTGTCGATTCTGGCCCTCGGTACTTTCGGGCAACAGAAAGTGATGCCGCATCTTGCAGAATTCGACACGATGCTTGCCTCGTCACCGACCGAGGGCCAGCAGACGTTTATGATACCGTCGCCCGGTGAGCAGGAGGAAAACCGCCAGCGCAGCGTGAACGATTACGCCAGCGAGTTTTGGAGTTTCGCCACGGCGCGCGACGGTACGCTTCCGGTAAACACGGCGTTGGTGGGTTTCGGCG
>Ga0055452_10000203_pt1 | contig 14787 bp, 12 predicted proteins | sample China_Galinas_PW_6_FD_57735 | JGI IMG/M metagenome (GOLD analysis project Ga0055452, IMG submission 57735) | Wetland microbial communities from San Francisco Bay, California, USA, that impact long-term carbon sequestration - China_Galinas_PWC_D2 | ecosystem: Environmental > Aquatic > Marine >... | reverse complement strand
CTCTATGTTGGTGCAACACCGGTGTTCGTCGATATAGACCTAGATACCTTCAATATCGATGCCGACAAGATTGAGGAGAAGATAACCTCCAAGACGAAGGCCATAGTTCCGGTGCACATGTTCGGTCATCCTGCGGACATGACGAAGATAATGTCTATTGCGGGGAAACACGGCCTTTCGGTGGTCGAGGACTGCGCACAGGCCTTCGGCGCTTCCATCGAAGGCAAGAGAGTCGGTTCTTTCGGCAATGCAGGAGGATTCAGCTTTTACCCGAGCAAGAACCTCGGGGCCGTCGGAGACGGCGGCATGATAACCTGCGGCGACGCGGCGCTCATGGAGACTATACGCGCGCTCAGAAACCACGGATCACGCAGTTCCTACAAGCACGAAAGCCTCGGCTTTAACAGCAGGCTCGACGAGATACAGGCGGCCATACTTCTTGTGAAATTCAAGAGAATAGACCGCTATATAGAGATGAGAAGGAAAAACGCAAAGCTTTACGACGGCCTGTTCGCGGGGAAGATAACGGCCCCGATCGAAAGAGACGGAGCCGTGCACGTCTATCACCAGTACACAATCAGAAGCAGCCGCAGAGACGCGATAAAGGAGAAGCTCGGTGAGGCCGGGATAGCATCGACCGTTTATTATCCTATAGCGGTTCACCTTCAGGACGCGGTAAAGGACCTTGGCTACAAGCGTGGCGACCTTCCGAATGCGGAGCTTGCGGCGGACGAAGTGCTCTCGCTCCCCATGTATCCGGAGCTCGAGGGTGAAGAGATATCAAAGATTGCAGAGATAGTGCTTGGTGCCTAAGAAAATAATGATAGTGGCCGGAGAGAGTTCCGGCGAGCTTTACGGCGCGTTGCTTGCCAGCAAGCTCAAGACCCTTTGGCCGGACGTAAACATTATCGGCGTAGGCGGCGACAGGATGAGGCTTGCGGGAGTCGATCTGTTCTCCGGTATCGCGAGCTCCTTCGGAGTTACCGAGGCGCTTTCGACGATACGCACCGTCAAGGAGACGTATAATAAGACGGTGCAGAAGCTGAAGTACGAGCGGCCCGACGTGGTAGTGCTCATCGATTATCCGGATTTCAACTTCGGAGTGGGGCGCGAGGCGAGGCGAGAGGGGATAAAGGTGCTCTATTACGTGAGCCCGCAGGTCTGGGCCTGGCGCAGCGGACGCGTGAAGACGATGGCGGAGATAGCCAACAGGATAGCGGTGATACTTCCCTTTGAGGAGAGCATCTACAAGGATGTGGGAATGCCCTGCGAGTTCGTAGGCCATCCCATACTCGACGAGATAACCCAGCTTCCTACCGACAGGGACGAGATAAAGAAGAGACTTGGGCTTGACCCAGAGAAGAGATACCTGGCCCTGCTTCCGGGAAGCAGAAAACACGAGCTCAAAAAGCTGCTCCCGGTCATGAGAGGCGTTGTCGAGAGGTTCAAGGTAGATTTCAAGGACTTCGGCTTCGTGATGCCCATGGCCCCAAACATCGATACGGAGAAATTCAGCCAGGAGCTCGAGTGGTTCGAAAAGGCAGGCGTGGTGATTCTGAAAGAGGGCGCCATCTCGGCCATGGCCTGCTCGGATACGGCGGTCGTCGCCTCGGGCACGGCGGCGCTTCAGGCCGCGTTCCTGGGCACGCCGCTCGTGGTGATATACAAGATATTCCCGATTACGTACTGGATAGGAAGGCTCTTCGTTCTGAACGTCAAGTACATATCGCTCGTCAACATACTGCTCGACAAGCCGGTCATACAGGAGCTCCTTCAGGGCCGCGCCAACCCGGACACAGTCATGGGGGAGCTGAGAAGGACGCTCCTGGATAAGGAGTACCGCGAACGTATGTTCAGGGATTTCGATGACGTGCAGGGACTGTTTGAAGGGATGAGGCCGTCCATGAGGGTGGCCGAGATCGTGGGCGAAATGGCAGGCTGGGAACTGTGAAAAGAATATTTCAGATAGTAATGCCGCACTGGCGGCGCCTCCTGATCGCCGCGATGTGCAGTTTGGTGGTGGCGGCCATGAGCGGCTCACTCGCCTACATAACCGAGCCCATTGTCGATGAAATGCTGGTGAAGGGACGCAAGGTGGTTACCTTGTCTGTTGCAATATTTCTGATATTCGCCATCAGCGGACTGTTCAAATTCTTCCAGAACTATCTAATGGTCTCCGTGGGCGCGAGGATCGTCCGCGATTACCGCAGCAAGCTCTACAGCCACATGGTCTATCTGCCTCTGAGCCGGTTTGGCACTGACACCACGGGAGACATGATGTCCCGAGTGATAAACGACGCCGGAATGATGCAGGAGTTCCTCGCGTTCAGGGTAAAGGACCTCTTCGTAAACAGCGGCACAATTATCTTCCTGACGGGCGTAGCCTTTTATCAGAGGTGGGACCTGACGCTGATAGCGTTCTGTGTGCTGCCGGTTGCGATAATCACCGTCGGCAAGCTGGGCAAGAAGCTCAGGGTGGTCGTGAGGAGAGCCCAGAAGAAGATATCCGAGATAACCGAGTCTCTTTCGGAAGGGCTCACCGGTATCAAGATAATCAAGGCGTTTTCCACGGAAGATAAAGAGACGCAGGTGGTCATGAAGAAGAATCAGGAATATTACAGGGAGGTCATGCGAAGCACTCGCCTAAACGAGTCCGGCAGCCTTATCATGGAATTCGTGGCCGGCATCGGCATTGCGCTCATAGTATTTTACGGAGCGACTCTGGTCTCAAGCGGTGAGATGACTACCGGTAAACTGTTCTCTTTCATGATGGCCCTTATGCTTATCTACACACCGGCGAAGCGTCTCGCCCAGGTGCACCTGGGTTTTCAGACGGCCATAGCTGTGCTGGGTCGTGTGGACGAGGTGCTTGCTTCAGGCAGAGAGCCGGATGGCACGGTGGAGCTTCGCACGCTCAAGAGCGATATCGAGTACAGAAATATCTCCCTGCGTTATCCCGGCCGCACGGAGTTTGCCCTGCAGGACATCAACCTCAAGGTCAAGAGGGGAGAGATGATAGCCATCGTGGGCAGAAGCGGTTCAGGGAAATCCACAATGGTGGATCTTCTGGCTCGGTTCTATCCGCCTACGTCGGGGGCCATATATTTTGACGGCATTGATACGGCAGACGCCACGTTGCGCTCGCTCAGGACCCAGATAGGCATCGTGAGCCAGGACGTCATTCTGTTTAACGATACCGTGAGGGCAAACATTGCGTATGGCAGCAAGGACATCAGCGATAAAGCGGTCATAGAGGCGGCTAAGGCGGCGCATGCCCACGAGTTCATAGAGGCCCTTCCGGAAAAGTACGAGACCCCCATCGGGCAGCGCGGCATACTTCTGTCGGGTGGCCAGAGGCAGAGGATATCCATAGCGAGGGCCGTCATCAAGGACCCGCCAATTCTGATTCTCGACGAGGCCACCTCGTCGCTCGACACTCAGTCGGAGCTTATCGTTCAGAAAGCCCTGGACGAGCTCATGGAGAAGGGGGCGCACAAGAGGACGACCTTCGTAATCGCCCACCGGCTTTCTACCATCAAGAAGGCAGACAGGATAGTCATCCTGGATTCGGGCCGGATAGTGGAACTCGGTAGCCATGACGAGTTGCTCGCGCACGATGGCATTTACAAACGACTCTACAATCTCCAGCACGGCGGCCTCGAGCACCTGGACATCGATGCGACTGCTCTATAGCCTAATATACTCGCTGGCACTCGCCTTTATATTTCCGCGTGAGTACAAGAAACGACCCAAAGAGATACGAAGCCGGTGGCTCCATGAAAAGATGGGGCACGTCCCTTCAAGCATACCGGCCCACTGCGTCTGGGTGCATGCCGTCTCGGTGGGCGAGGTAATCGCTGCCGAGACATTCATAAAGGCGCTCAAGAAGCGATATCCCGACATCAATGTAGTCGTATCCACTATAACCGACACGGGACAGAAGGTAGCTGGCGAGAGACTTAGAGGTATAGCCGACACGGTGTACATGCCGTTCGATCTTGATTTCATAATGCGTAACGCCATCAAAGCCTTAAAGCCGAGGCTGTTCGTAGTCATGGAGACGGAGCTATGGCCAAACGCCATATGGGGCATGCAAAGCGCCAACGTGCCTGTGGTGATGCTAAACGGCCGCATCTCCGACAGCTCGTACAAGGGCTATAGCAAGCTCAAAATATTCATGAAGAACGTTTTGCGTCACGTGAACATCTTTTGCATGCAGGACGAAGAGTACGCGCGGCGAATTACGGACCTTGGCGCTCCCGCTGACAGGGTGAAGGTCACGGGCAGCCTCAAGTTCGACATAAGCCTTTCGGGGCACAGGCCCGAGTGGGGTGGGTTCATCAAGGGCCCGGTAATAGTGGCCGGGAGCACGCACAGGGGCGAGGAAGACCTGATAGTTGTCGCATACGATAAACTCAGGGCTGATTTCGGAGACCTCAATCTCGTCATTGCCCCGCGGCATCCTGAGAGGTTCGATGAGGTAGAAAAGCTGTTAAAGGATAGATCGATTAAATACGTCCGACGCTCGAAGCTGAATGAATCAGAAATATCGGGTACGGTTGTGCTCTTGGACACGATAGGCGAGCTTTCGGGCGTCTATGCTATTGCGGATATCGCCGTGATGGGCGGAAGTTTCATAGAGCACGGCGGTCAGAACCCGCTTGAGCCAGCTTACTGGGGCAAACCCGTAGTATGCGGGCCCCATATGGAGAACTTCCCATTCATAGACGAGTTCTACGCCCACGACGCGGCAGTGCAGACTTCGGGGGGATCACTGTACGAGACTCTCAGAGGGCTGATATCGTCGCGGGAGAAACGGGAGTCCATGGGCCGCGCGGCTGGCGAGCTTCTGAAAAAGAACCGGGGAGCCCTTGATAGGGCTCTCGATGTCGTCGAGGAGTATCTGAAGCAGTGAGGGGCCTCTTTGAGCTTATATATCTCGCCGGACACAAGGCGAAGACCTCCATCGACCTATCTCGGCAGCGCCGCCTGCCCGCAAAGGTCATCAGCATCGGCAACATAACCGCCGGCGGCACGGGCAAGACCCCTGCGGCCATTGCAGTGGCGCTTGAGGCACGCAGAAGGGGGCTTAATCCATGCGTCCTTACGAGAGGATATAGGGGAAGGCTGAAGGGGCCTGTGCTCGTTACCACGGACATGAAGGCCTCGGATGTGGGCGACGAGCCGCTTCTGATGTCACGCAGGCTCGACGGCATCCCGGTTATCAAGGGGGCCTGCAGGTATACCTCGGGGATGTTTGCCCTGGAAACGCTCGACCCCAAGCCGGATGTCTTTGTGCTTGATGACGGTTTTCAGCACCGCAAGCTTTTCAGGGATAAAGACATCCTCCTCATAAATTCCAGATTGCCTTTTGACAACGGTCGGCTTCTGCCGATGGGGCTTCTGAGGGAGCCGCAGAGCGAGGTCAAGCGGGCGGATATCATCGTGATAACGAAGAAGACGGACTCTAACTCAAAGAAACTCTACGAGACGCTCAGGGGATATAACCCGGACGCGCCGATATTCGGCTCGACCTACAGGCTTTCATCGGTGCTCGATGCATCTGGAGAGAGGCGCCCCATGGAGTGGCTAAGCGGCAAGGACGTCTATGCCTTCTGCGGGATCGGCGAGCCCGGGTTCTTCCGTGACACGCTCTCCAGGGCCGGGGTGAGGATGAGGGGTTTTAAAGCGTTCGGCGACCACCACAGGTACTCCAACGGCGATATCCGGAAGGTCCGAAAGGAGGCCCATCTGAAGGGCGCGCCGTGGATTATCACTACCGAAAAGGATATAATGAGGCTGGGTGGACTGGAGTCTCCGGAGAACCTCCTGACGCTTGAAATAGAGTTCGTGGCCGAGGAGGGTTTCTTCGGCGAAGTATTTAAGTAGCCATTATTAATAGTAATAATCTAATAGGTTATGTCATGATAGTTAAAGTGGTGTATCATGGTAGAGCAGCTTGTTTGGAGGACGAATGATCAAGTATCTGAACGTGAAGAGCCGCCAGCGAAACGAGTTCATAGACATCACCCGGCAGGTCGAGGAAGTGCTCGGCGAGACGGGTATCGAGAGCGGCGTCTGCTATATATACGTGCCTCACACCACTGCCGCGGTGACCATTAACGAGGGGGCGGACCCCTCCGTCCAGCACGATATCCTGACCACTCTCGCGGGGCTCATACCGCACGAGGGCGGATACCACCACATGGAAGGTAACTCAGACGCGCACATCAAATCCTCGCTCGTTGGGGCCTCGGAGTGCGCGGTCATAGAGGACGGCAAGCTCGTTCTCGGCACCTGGCAGTCCATTTTCTTCTGCGAGTTCGATGGCCCGAGGCACCGAAGGGTCGCCGTAAAATTCATCCCCGGAGATTAGAATGGCATCAAAGTCCAAGCACTACGACGTAATAGTCGTCGGAGCGGGTCCGGCTGGCATCTTCGCGGCCATGGAGCTCCTGAAATCCAGACGCTCCCTAAAGGTGCTCATCATAGAGAAGGGCACGGACATCGAGAAGCGGCGATGCCCCCTCAATTATGGCGCGACGACGTGCAAGCAGTGCGCCGAGTGCGCGCTTCTGAGCGGGTGGGGCGGCGCGGGGGCTTTCAGCGACGGAAAGCTCAACCTCTCGCCAGACGTGGGCGGCCATATCCTAAGATACATGGAGCGGAGCCGCCTCGAGGAGTTCATAGATTACGTTGACGGAATATATATCAAGCACGGCGCGCCGAAAAAACTCTGGGGGCAAGACACAAAGCGCATCGAGGAGATAAAGGCGCTTGCCGCCAAGAACGACCTCCATTTCATCCCCTCGCGCATAAGGCACATCGGCACCGACCGCTGCCTTAAGGTTTTAAAGAGCATGAAGTCAGCCCTGAACGGCAAGGTCGAGGTGGTGTTCCACTCAGACGTCGAAAACATCCTCGTCTCTAAGAAGAAGGTGCAGGGCGTGAGGCTCAAGGACGGCACTGAGATAGGCGCGGACTACGTCGTGCTTGCCCCGGGGCGCGAGGGCTCCAAGTGGCTTGAGGGTGAGACGAAGCGCCTTAAGCTCAAGACGCTTAAAAACCCAGTGGACATTGGCGTGAGGGTGGAAGTGCCGGCATCGGTGCTCGAGCACCTTACGTCCATCACATACGAGCCGAAGCTTATCTTCAACACAAAGACCTTCGACGACAAGGTGCGTACCTTCTGCGTGAACCCATATGGCGAGGTTGTCAAGGAATACCTGAAGGACGTATGGACCGTAAACGGCCATAGCTACGCAAAGAGGAAGACCAATAACACAAACTTCGCGCTACTTGTCAGCACGACCTTCACGGAGCCTTTTCACGAGCCCATCTCGTACGGGCGATATATATCGGGGCTGGCGAACTTCCTTGGCAACGGCGTGATAGTACAGCGCCTGGGCGACCTCTGGCGCGGGAGGCGCTCTACGCGCGAGCGCATAGCCAAGGGCCTCGTGGTGCCCACGCTCAAGGACGCCACTCCCGGAGACCTCAGCTTCGTTCTACCCTACAGGTATCTCAGCGACCTTAAGGAGATGCTCGAGGCCTTGGACAAAATCGCCCCGGGCGTAAACTCCCGCCATACGCTCCTCTACGGCGTGGAGGTAAAGTTTTACTCCATGCAGTTAAAGCTCACGGACTCGCTCGAAACGCAGATCAAAAACCTCTTCGCCGCAGGCGACGGCCCGGGCGTTAGCAGGGGGCTCATACAGGCCAGCGTCTCGGGGGTCGTGGCCGCTCAAGAGATTCTAAAGCGCATCAAGTAGACCACTATCGCAGACCAAAACCATCTCGGAAAAGATTATCCTTTTTTTGTAGAATATATGAGCGCCGCCGCAAGTTCGGGGTAACGAGAGCTTTCCCGGAGATAAATATATTTCATGCATGACATTCTTGCACAGCTGACAGACCTGACCGGAACCATCTCGGGCTACGCCTGGGGTATCCCGTCCATTGTCATACTCGTGGGCACGGGCGTGTACCTGACCCTCAGGCTTGGTCTCGTGCAACTGCGCGGTTTCAGGCACGCGATATCGCTTATATCGGGGAAGCACGATAAGGCCGAAGACCCCGGCGAGGTATCTCATTTCCAGGCCCTCTCGGCCGCGCTTGCGGCGACCATAGGCACCGGCAACATAGCGGGCGTGGCCACTGCGATCGCCTTTGGCGGCCCGGGCGCGGTCTTCTGGATGTGGGTGACCGCTGTTGTAGGCATGGCAACGAAGTTTGCCTCCTGCACGCTTTCGCTTAAGTACCGCACCATACACGAGGACGGGTTAGTATCGGGCGGCCCAATGTACACGCTTAAAAATGGCCTCAAGATGCCCGGCATGGGAGCGGCGTTTGCGGTTTTCGCTCTGATAGCGTCCTTTGGAATAGGCAACATGGTTCAGGCCAACTCGGTGGTGGACGGCCTGAAATTCGTCATCCCCGGCGTGGAAGACTACAAGCTCTTAATCGGAATAATCATAGCCATAGCCGTTGGCCTCGTGATAATCGGTGGTATAAAGAGGATCGCGAAGGTCGCATCACGCCTCGTTCCGTTCATGGCGATAACTTACTGCGCCGCCGCACTTCTCATACTTATTCTGCACGTCGATAAGATACCCGGCGCCTTCGCCACGATATTAAACCATGCCCTAAACCCCTGGGCCTTCGGGGGCGGCGCCGTAGGCACTGCCGTACGCTGGGGCGTGGCGAGGGGTGTCTTCTCAAACGAATCCGGCCTGGGTTCCGCCCCAATGGCTCATGCGGCGGCCCGTACCAAGGAGCCCGTGCGCGAGGGACTCGTCGCGATGATAGGGCCCTTCGTGGACACCATCGTGATATGCACGATGACCGCGCTGGTCATAGTCGTGATGGGCGCGTGGGGCAATGCAAGGCCAAAGGAGCTCGTGGGCGCAGCTCTGTCGGCGTATGCGTTTCATCAGGCGCTGGGGACTGTGGGTGGATGGATAGTTGGCTTCGGGCTCGTCCTCTTCGCCTATTCCACGGTCATATCGTGGTCGTACTACGGCGACCGTAGCGCGGAGTATCTCTTTGGCGAGCGCGCGGTCCTTCCGTACAGGATGATATACACGATACTGGTCGTGGTGGGCGCATACGTGCCTCTTAAGCTGGTCTGGAACTTCGCCGATATCGCTAACATCTTCATGGCCGCGCCGAACATCCTGAGCCTCCTGCTTCTGGCCGGAACGGTGAAGAAACTCACCGACGACTACTTCAAGCGCATGTAGCCCCGCCATGAAGGTAGCGACCTTTAACGTCAATTCCGTAAGAATGCGGCTTCCCATTATCCTCGAGTGGCTAAAGAAGAACACCCCCGACGCGCTCTGTCTTCAGGAGACTAAATCGCCCGACGACAAGTTCCCCTGGAAGGAGATAGAGGCGGCCGGATACCACGTCGCGTTTCGGGGACAGAAGGGCTATAACGGGGTGGCTATAAGTAGCAGGCAGCCTGCCGAGAAGGTGAGCATCGGGTTTGACGAGGATGAGTCCGAGGGGCCGCGCCTGATAAGGGCCGACGTAAATGGCGTGCCCATAGTGAACACCTACGTGCCGCAGGGGTTCAGCCCGATGTCCGAGCAGTTTCAGGGGAAGCTCGAATGGTTTCAGCGTTTGCTGGATTACTTCGGCCGCAATTTCAAACCCACGGAGCCGCTCGTCTGGGTCGGTGATTTCAACGTCGCCCCCGAGCCGATAGACGTCTATGACCCCGAGTATCTTGCCGGGCACGTGGGCTTTCATCCTGACGAACAGGCGGCTCTGAGCGAGATACGCGACTGGGGATTCGTGGATGTATTCCGAAAGCATCACCCCGAGCCGGGACAGTACACCTTCTTCGATTATCAGATAAGAAACGCAGTGAAAAACGGCATTGGATGGCGCATAGACCACATCTGGGCTACAAAGCCTCTTGCCGAGTTAACGACGGACTCATGGATAGACATGGAGCCCCGCCTCATGGAGAAACCCTCCGACCATACCGTGCTTGTTGCAGAGTTTAAGGAGTAGGGCGGCTACCTGATAAAGTCGAGCAGGCTTGCCAGGGACATATTGGGCTGAGAACTCATGTGCACTCGGTCCATAAGGCCTTGCACCGATACGTGCATGAAGCTCAGGAATGCGTTCGGATAGACGCCGATCCAGAATACCAGCAGGGCCATGGGAACGAGGGTCAGAAGCTCGCGGCCGTTGAGGTCCTTGAGGCCGGATATCTTGGGGTTGACCTCCTGATAGAAGACCCTCTGGTAGAGCCAGAGCATGTAGCCCGCGCCTATGATGATTCCCGTTGCCGCGAGAACTCCGGCCCACTTCTTGGCCGTAAACCCGCCGAGGATTATCAGGAACTCGCCGACGAAGCCGTTCATGCCCGGAAGCCCGATTGAGGCAAGCGTGAATATCAGGAAGAACGCCGCGTATATCGGCACCACCGTGGCGGCTCCGCCGTAGTCCGATATCTGGCGTGTGTGGGTCTGTTCGTAGATGATGCCAATTGCGAGGAACATGGCGCCGGTGATCACGCCGTGGTTTATCATCTGAAGTATTCCGCCCTCGAGGCCCTGTATGTTCAGGGCGAATATGCCGAGCGTAACGAAGCCCATGTGGCTCACCGAGGAATAGGCTATAAGACGCTTGAGGTCCGTCTGGGCGAGGCATACGACGGCTCCGTATATTATGGCTATCACCGAGAGTACGAGCATCGCAGGGGTCATCGCCACTGCCGCGTCCGGGAACATGGGAATCGAGAACCGGAGGAAGCCGTAGGCGCCCATCTTGATGAGTATGCCCGCCAGTATCACCGAGCCCGCGGTGGGGGCCTCGGTGTGCGCGTCTGGGAGCCAGGTGTGAACCGGGAACATGGGCACCTTTACGGCGAAGGCCGCAAAGAACGCCCAGAACAGCCAGAGCTGCAAGTTGAACGGGTAGTTCTGAGTAGCAAGCGTATGAATGTCAAGCGTATGGCCCGCCTTGAAATAAAGCACGATTATTCCGACCAGCATGAGCACGCTTCCGACCAGCGTATAGAGGAAGAACTTGATGGCCGCGTAAACCCTGTTCGGGCCGCCCCATACGCCGATAAGAAGGAACATTGGTATCAGCATGGCCTCCCAGAAGATGTAGAAGAGGAAGAAGTCCAGCGAGCAGAAAACACCGATCATGGCGCCTTCGATAAGTAATATCGAGATATAGAATTCCTTGGTCTTGTTCTTTATCGAGTTCCATGAGACGAGCACGCAGGTGACGGCGATGAGCGTTGAGAGCAGTACGAACAGCACGCTGATGCCGTCCACACCGAGGGAATAGTTGACGTTGAACGCCGGTATCCAGTGGTGGAACTCGCGGAACTGCATGTCCGCCGTAGTCTTGTCGAAGTTAATAAACAGGGGGATGGACAGCACGAACGTGGCCATGGTCCCAATGAGGGCTATCCATTTGATGGCGACCTCGTTAGCCCTGGGGATGAGAAGCATCAGGGCGGCCACTATCACGGGCAGAAATATGACCGAGCTTAGTATCGGATAGCCTAGAGTATGTGCCATTGCCTGTTCCATTTATCCCTTCCTACCTGACCATGTAAAGGATTATTAATATCAGTCCGAACGCCATGTAAAGCGCGTAGTGCTGCGTGAGGCCCGTCTGTATCCGTCTGAGCCCCTGGCTGAAGTTCGCTATCGCCGCCGGGACGCCGTTTACGACGCCCTCGATTATCTTCCCGTCCGTCACTGCCACGATTATGTTCTTGGCCACCCATACGACCGGCCTGATAATTATGTAATCGTAAAGCTCGTCGATATAGTACTTATTCCAGAGTACCTTGTATGCGAAGCCAAACTTCTCCCTAAGCGCCTTGGGGACGGCCGTGTTCTTCATGTAGAAGTACCAGGCCCCGAGTAAGCCCGAGAATGCGAGCACGATAGAGAGTACCATGACGCCCCATTCAGTGGAGTGAGAGAACTCGGCCACCGGGTGCGGATGCCCCACGACCGGTGCGAGGAACTCGCCGAACTTGTCGGCGTGCTCAAGTCCGAAGGTCTCGCCGAGAAGCGGCGGAATGCCGACCCAGCCAGCGCCTACCGCGCCGATTGCGAGGATTATGAGCGGTATCGTCATCGACTTGGGCGATTCGTGAAGGTGGTGCTTCTGCTCTTCAGTGCCGCGGAACTCGCCGTGGAAGGCGAGGTAGATTATCCTGAACGAGTAGAAGGCCGTAAGAAGCGCGGTCAACGCGCCGAGCGCCCATACGAACTTGCCCGTAGGCCCAGCGGCGAACGCCTGCCACAGGAGCTCGTCCTTGCTGAAAAAGCCAGCGAACCCCGGAATACCGGATATGCTCAGAGATGCCAGGAGGAACGTCCAGTACGTCACGGGCATGTATTTCTTCAGGCCGCCCATCTTCTGGATGTCGAGCTCTCCGCTCATGGCGTGCATCACGCTGCCCGCGCCGAGGAAGAGCAGGGCTTTAAAGAACGCGTGCGTAAAGAGATGGAATATACCGGCCGCGTAAGCGCCCACTCCGCAGGCCAGGAACATATAGCCGAGCTGGCTCACCGTAGAATACGCGATAATCCGCTTTATGTCGTTTTGAACGAGCGCAATTGACCCCGCAAAGAGGGCGGTAATACCGCCAACCACAGCAACCACCATCATCGCCGTCGGTGAGAGGTTGAATATAGGGGCGCAGCGCGCGACCATGAACACGCCCGCCGTGACCATTGTCGCGGCGTGGATGAGGGCGCTAACCGGAGTGGGACCCTCCATCGCGTCCGGCAGCCAGACGTGGAGCGGTATCTGCGCGCTCTTGCCCACGGCGCCGCAGAACAGGAGCAGGGCGATCACAGTTATGAGGTCGTATTGCGTTCCGAATATGCTTATCTTGTGTCCGACGAAAGAGCCAATGGCCGCGAATGCGGGAACGTAGTGCAGCGTGCCTACGGTCAGGAACAGGAGGATAACGCCGAGGCCGAAGCCGAAGTCTCCGAAGCGGTTAACGATGAAGGCCTTCTTCGCAGCGTCCGATGCGGACTTCTTCTGATACCAGAAACCTATCAGGAAGTACGAGCAAAGGCCCACGGCCTCCCAACCGAAGTAGAGCTGCAGGAAGTTGTTGGCCATTACCAGCATCAGCATCGAGAAAGTAAACAGGCTAAGATACGCAAAGAACCTGTAGTAGCCCGGGTCGTCGTGCATGTAGCCAATGGAGTAGATGTGCACGAGGCTGCTTACCGTGGTGACGACGATGAGCATCACCGCCGTGAGCGGGTCCACGAGGAACCCCACCGATACCCTGAACCCGTCGGAGACTATCCACTGGTAGATGTCCTGGTTGAAAACCTTGCCGCCGACGATGTCCGTGAGCGTAATAACGGCTATCACCCAGGAGGCCAGCACCGCGGGCACCGAGATCCAGTGGGCGAAGTTCTTGATGTAGCGCCTTCCGAGCAGGATGTTTATCCAGAAGGCCGCAAGCGGAAGAACCGGTATCAGTTTATAGTATGCCATTGCCTATCCCTTGCTCTCCGTGAGTTCGTCGACATGCACGGTCTCCTTGTTGCGGAAGACCGATATTATTATTGCCAGCCCTATCGCGGCCTCTGCCGCGGCCACGGTTATGACGAAGAACGTCAGTATCTGGCCCCTCGGGTCCTGGAGGTAGTGGCTCATGGCTACGAGGCTGATGTTCACTCCGTTCAGCATTAGCTCGATGGAGATGAACATCATTATGATGTTGCGCCTCGTCAGGAATCCGAAGACCCCTATGCTGAAGAGCGCCGCCGATAAATACATATACCACTGTAATGGAACCATCTATTCCTCTCAGGTCTTAATATGTTTCTTGGCGAGCACTATCGCCCCGACTATGGCCACTAAAAGGAGTAACGACGCGACCTCGAAGGGGAACAGGAACTTCGTGTAAAGCACCCTCCCTATTGCCGCGGTGTGCGTCTCCTGCGCTATCAACTGTATGGTGAAGTCACCCTTCGGGCCCGGCACGAACGATTTAACACCGGCGAACATCACGATCAGCAGCATCGAGATCACGATTATGCCCAGGGGCCATCTTATAATGTAAAGCCGCGAGGCCATCTCGGCCTTGAGGTTCAGAAGCAGCACGACGAACAGGAACAGAACGAGAATCGCCCCCGCATATACGAGCACCTGTATGGCCGCAATGAACTCCGCGTCGAGGAACAGGTAGAGCCCGGCGATATGGAAGAACAATATGAGCATGAGCACGATGCTGTGCACCGGGTTGCTCCGCGTGATGATGAACGCGGCCAGCGTTACGATGACTATGGCGTGGTAGAAAAAGAATATCTCCAAAAGCGACACGCTATTTGCCCCCCGCCGGTTTTCCCTTGAATACGGCCTGCCCCTCGTAGGTGGAGTAGTCGGCTTTCGTGGGATGATAGAACTTCTTGAAATATTCCTTACCCTTGTCGCCAGCCATGTATTTGTCCCAGTTGTCCAGAAGCTTTTCCTTGGTCATGTAAAGGGCGTCGCGGGAGTAATCCGAGCACTCGTAGTGCTCGGTCAGGGAAATCGCCTTCACCGGACAGGCCTCGACGCATAGGGCGCAGTATATGCACCTGAGGACGTCTATCTCGTAGCGCTCGGCGTACTTTCTTCCGTCCTGCGCCTCGGCCGAATATATGTGGATGCAGCGGGCCGGGCATATGGCTCCGCAGAGTCCGCAGGCTATGCAGCGTTCATGGCCGGTGGAGGCGTCCCTTGCGAGGGCGTGCAGGCCCCTGAATCCGGGCTTGGCCTCGCGCGGCT
>Ga0055452_10000201_pt1 | contig 14949 bp, 8 predicted proteins | sample China_Galinas_PW_6_FD_57735 | JGI IMG/M metagenome (GOLD analysis project Ga0055452, IMG submission 57735) | Wetland microbial communities from San Francisco Bay, California, USA, that impact long-term carbon sequestration - China_Galinas_PWC_D2 | ecosystem: Environmental > Aquatic > Marine >... | reverse complement strand
GCGATCTCGATGGCGCCGCCGTAGGTCGAGGTGTTGGCACTGGACGCGAGAAACACGGCCTGATCGATGTTGCCGAAGTCGCCTCGAAGGCGGACGCGATAGGGACGATAGCGTAACAGCACACGCAGCGAGCCGTAGATGTAGGCCATCGTCCCGCGCAGCGGCATGCGCATACGATCCACGAAACTCGATACGGCGGCATCTACACCCAGCGTCGCGACGGTGCAGAAGTAGCGGCCATTCACGCGTCCCAGATCGATGGCTTCCGCTGAACCATGCAGAAGAATATCGCCGATGACTTGCGGGTCTTTCGGTATGCCCAGCGCCCGAGAGAAATCGTTGCACCTGCCGGCCGGTGCCACGCCCATGACCGGGCAGGTCTCGCCGAGTTCTTCGCGTAAACCGGCGAGCGCGTTGGCCACCTCCTGGATCGTACCGTCGCCGCCGCACGCCACGATGCAATCCGGCGGACCTTCACTTGCCGCACATGCCTCACGCGCGATGCGCTCTCCGTCGCCTTGCTTGGATGTTTCGCCGATCTCAGCGCGGCAGCCCTCAACACCCATTCGCAGTGAAAGGGCTTCTGCCAATCTCTTGGCCCGTCCACGACCGGACGTTGGATTCACGACGATCAGTGTGCTAGTACCGTGTGTCATAAACTCTACGACCTTCGCATCCGCCCCCCGCCCTTCGCTCCGCGAAGAATGGGGCACCCGCCATCGTTGAAGGACTTCCGGAACACGGCACCAGTCGGCGCATGGCGACTTACCGGCGCATTATCAGTAGCAGCCTTATCGGTACGCGGGGCGGAGGCATCAGTCTTTCCAGTGGAATCAGGCATTGTCGTTGACCCTGAATACCGTCTTCACGTTCTGTTGTGTCGCCAGTGCGCTGCGCAGGGCGTGACGATAGTCGCTCAATTCAAACGGCGTACCGACCAGCGGCGCCAGCTTGGGCTCCCAGTCCTGTAGCAGATTGAGGGCGATATCGAACGTGTCGCACACGGCACCGTCCACCGATTCAGGACCATAGGCATATGAGGCTTTGAGCGTCACTTCCTGAAACCAGAGCGGCGTCCAGTCGATGCCCTTCGGCATGCCGGGCATACCGACCAGCACGAATGTGCCCCCGCTTCGCGTAAACCGCACCCCGTCGTCAATGGTCTGCGCACTGGCGATGCAATCATAGGTTACGTCCGCGCCGCCGAGCACGAACGGCTTGCCCAACTCCGGCTCGAGGACTTCCGCGCCCAGGGCCTTCGCCAACATGCTGTAGCGATCTCGCGTATCCCGCACGACCGGCAAGATCTCGTCGGCGCCAAGATTCTTGGCGTGTTCCTTCTGGTGATCAAACCTGGCCACGGTGACGATTCGCGCCTTGCAGCCGGTTGCGCGTAGCGCGGCGATGGTCAACAGCCCGATCGTTCCGCACCCGATGACCAGCGTCGTTTCATGTTCACCGACCTGTGCCCGTAATGCGCCGTGTAACGCGCAGGCGAAGGGCTCACAGAGCACGGCCACTTCGTCGGACAGTGCATCCGGCACTTTGTAAACCTGGCTTTCGTGCGCCACCAACGACGCACCGAACGCCCCGCCCGTATCGCGGCAGAAACCGGTCTGTATGCCGGCGGATATGGCGCCGCGCGTGAGATTTCTGCATAGAGCGTCCCGCTGCTGTCCACACGCGTCGCAGGGCGGGTCGATGCCGCGCACCTTGCAGCCCAGTGCCGGATGGAGCGCGACGCGATCTCCGACGGCGAGTCCCGAGACGGCGCTCCCTTTTTCCGTGATGCGCCCCACCAACTCGTGCCCCAGGACGAACGGCAGCGAAGTGACCGGTGCGAGATAGGGGCTGTTCTTGGCGCAGATCGTGGCCAGATCCGATCCGCAGATACCCGCTAGGTGTGGCGCAATGCGCACCCACGATTCGTTCGGCAGTTCGGGCTCGGGCGTATCACAATAAGACAAGGGTGCGGCACCGCTGGAATAAAGGCTCGGCATACGCGGTCCGAGCAGCTTGAGCAGCAAATAGCGAGGGATACTGCGTCGGTAGACAAGTGCTTTCATCGCCGATTACCGTCCGTTTCCGTGCTCGTAGTCCAGCGGTGAATGGGCCAGCCGCGCGACCGGGCCACAGACTCCAGTGTTCGATCCGGGTTGACGACCTGTGGGTGCCCGACCGTCTCCAGCATGGGCAGGTCGGCGATACTGTCGCCGAACGCATAGGAGGCCGACAAGTCGATGTCGTGTTCCGCCGCATAGTGACGCATCAGCCGGGCTTTTTCTTCATCGCCGACGGGCGGACCATCGAGTGCACCGGTGAACGAGCCGTTTTCCTCCACCAGCGTGCGGGCCAGCATATCGGTGGCGTGGAATGCTTCCACCACCGGCGCCATGATGAAGTCGATGGACCCGGTCACGAATACCACCGGGCGCCCCGCCTCCCTGTGGGCCGCTACGCAATCCGGCGCTTCGCGGAAGAGCCTGGGTAGAAATACATCGTGATGGCAATCACCAGCCAGCCCGCGTACATACGCCGCATTCATGCCGCGATAGCTGCGATAGAAGACGATGTTCAATCTGCTGCGATTGATCTTGTCCAGTACGAGGTAATACACGCACTTGATAAGAAAGAGCATCTCCCAGGCTTTGCCGATGATCGGCGACATGCGACGTTTCCGGAAGTAGATATAGAAGTGGACGATGGTCGTCTTCGCCAACGTGCCGTCGACGTCGAAGAACGCGGCCGACTTCCCGGAGCCTTGCTGTTCGCCCGCGCTCAACCGACAACCTCACGTCGCATGGTACGAACCGCGTCTTCGATTTCGGCGGCAAGATCGTGGAAGGCCTTGTACCGATCCTCGATCGCGTCGCGCGCCGGCGGGTAAATCGGCGTACCGAAATGAACTCGCACCTTGCCGGGTCGGACGATCCGCTGCCCCTTTCGGAACAGATTGTAGGTACGGTGGATGTACACGGGGATGACCGGCACGCCGCGCTCGACGGCCAAGAACGCCACGCCGACCTTGAAGGGCTGGATATCTCCTGTGATGGACCGGGTGCCTTCGGGATAGATCAGTAGACCGTCGCCCCGGCTGAGCGCCTCGCCGCACCGCCGCAGCCCGCGCACGCCGTCCGCTTTGCGGTCAAAGGAAATCGTGTCCAGGATTTTCCCAAACAGGAAACGCTTGAGCGCCGTGTTGAAGAAGTAGTCCTGTGCGCCGGCGATCCACACGCGACGTCGGCGCCCGATGGCCGCTATCGTCGACGGCGAATCCAGGTGCGACGAATGGTTTGGCGCCAGAATGAACGCTCCGTTATCCGGAATGTTCTCGCGCCCCGAGACGTGCACCCGCACGTAGCTGCTCATGAAGAGCGAGAGACTGCCACGGACCAGCCAGCGGACGGGCATTAGCGGACCGGCCAATTGCCCGTTGGTGGCCGATGCCGCACGATCCGGCGTCGTCGCGCGGCGCGCCCGCGCCTTGGCCTCGCGGGAGGGGGCCGACGGCTTACGGTCGCCGACGAGATGGAGAATATCGGCGACGCGAGAGATCTTGGCGGCCTTCTCGTCGTCGATCTGCGTGCGAAACTGCGCCTCCACGTTGCCCAGCACTTCCATCTTGCCGATGCTGTCGATGCCCAGGTCGAGCAACAGGTGCATTTTGGGCTCAATGACGTCTACTTGGTTCTTGGCATGAGCTGCGACGATAGACGCAATGGCGGCCATCGCATCCGGATTGTCAATCGTTTCCGGCTCTCGCTCTGCCTTCGCGGTCGTTTCGACGTCTTTCTCAGTCGTATCACCCTCGGACCGTACGATGTCACGTATCCGGCTGCGCTTGGCCTTCAGTGTGGACGTCTTCGGCAACTCGTGATCCCAGAAGTGAATGACGGCGATGCGCTGGTACGGCGGCAGCGTTTCGGATACGGCCTCCACCGCCAGCCGAACCTCGCGTTCCATGGACGAGCGATCCACCTCCGGGTGATTGCCCACATCCAACACCGCGACCGCGTGTACGCTGTCACCGAGTCCGTCCGGCGACGGCATGCCGAACACACAGAGTTCGGTCACAAATGGCAGGTCGCCATAGCGCGATTCCACTTCATCGGGATACACGTTCTTGCCGGCGCCGGTGATGATCAGATCTTTGGAGCGTCCGGTCAGGTGAAGGAAGCCGTTTGTGTCAAGCCGGCCCAGGTCGCCGGTGCGGAACCAGCCATCGACGAGCACCTCGTCCGTGGCTTCCGGGTTGTCCAAATAGCCCGACATGACGTTGGGTCCCATGACCCAGACTTCGCCGACGCCTTCGAGATTCTCGTTTCGTATCTCGATTTCGACGTTGGGAAGTACCGGCCCCACCGAGCCGCGTATGCTCTGTCCCGGCGGATTGACCGATAACACGGGTGCCGTTTCCGTGAGGCCGTAGCCCTCGTAAATCGCGAAGCCCATGCGCGAAAACGAGTCGAACAAGTCCGGATCGAGCCGGGACCCGCCGGAGACCATGATGCGAAGCCGTCCGCCGAACTGCTTGTGCACGGCGCCGAAAAGGCGCCTGCCGAGTCGTCCGCGCGACAAGTTGGACAGGACGCCGAGTGACCGAAACGCGCCACGCGTAAACACACTGGCGCCGGCTACTTGATTCATGATGGCTTCGTGCAGCGAGCGAAGCAGTCGTGGCACCACCAGCATCGCTGTCGTGCCGGTGGCCTGCATGGCGCTGCGTATTTCCGGTCCTTTGAGTTGTTCCACGTAAGTGATGGTGGCACCGGCCGACAAGGGCACCAGAAACCCGCCCGTAAACTCAAACGCGTGATAGAGCGGCAACACGGAAAGAAACTCGTCCGACGGGTAGACGGGGTGTACGTCCACCAGCGCCTGGGCGTTCGCGAGGAAATTGCGGTGCGTCAACTGCACGGCCTTCGGCGCCACCGTGGTGCCCGATGTGAACAGGATAGACGCACACGAGCTGTCCGGTACCGTCACGGGGTCGGGCAATTGATCGCGCGACGCCGCCGGCGGCGGTGCGAACGGCTGCGCCATGATCACAACCTCGGCATCGTCGTCGCCGCGCGCGGATTGGATCCCGGCGGCGGTCGAGCTGCCGGCACAGACGAGCTTGGCATCGACGAATCGAGCCGCCTGCCACACATCGACGCCGGGCCACTGTGGATCAAGCGGCACCGCCGTCATTCCCGCGCGCATGATCGACAGATAGGTCAAGCCCCACTCCGGTCCGTTCTCACCGCAGATGATGACCCGATCGCCGGGTTTAAGGCTTCGCTCCAGGAAGCGTCGCATGATCGAACCGGTCGCCCGCAACGCCTCACTGTAGGTGTATCGTGTCCATCGATTGTTGCGTCGAATCTGCAGTGCGTGCTTGTCGGGGAATCGCTCTGCGGTTTGTTGAAACACCTCGAAGAGGTTGTCGACTTTCAGTGCCTTGCGCGCGGACGTCTTGTCCAGGCGATCGGCCTCGTCCACCGCGAGCACCCGCGCCGACGGCTCCCATCCCGTGCCGAGGACGAACGAGCGAATGCCGGGCACATGGCGGTTGACCATGTAGTCGTCCCAGTCGACGCCTTTCACGTCACACGGGAAGTCTCTGCGATCTTCCTCGGGAATGCGATCCACGACGGCGCGCAGGTTGTCGTCGGCGAATTGACAGGACAAGTGCGTATAGGGGGAGTAGATTTTGGCGAAATAGAGAAGTTGGTCGATCTGACGCGAGATGGCCGCGAGTTTGCGCACCCGTTTACGTGCCACGTAAAACGGCTCGATCAGTCTGCGCAGCCTTTGCACGCGGCGCCCGCGCGCCCGCCAGCGTTTCTGAAAGGTCTGCACATCAACCATGCGGAGCGGACCCGGTTGTATGGGACGCCCGTTATCGTCGTTCATCGGGCGCTTGCGAAAGGCACGCTCGATGGACGCGGACACCTCGGCCAAGCGCACGGGATGCCGATCGCTCGATGCACAATGGTACACCGGTGTATTCGCGGCCTGCTCGATCCCGACCGGAAGTGTCAGAATCATGGCGTTTGCGACGAAGTCAACGGGAATCAGGTCCAGGGCGATCTCAGGCCTCGCGGGGAACTCCTGCAGCTTGCCCTTGCCGTAGGCGACGATGATCGGATCGGCCATACGCAGGCCGTCGATCCACCCCGGGGCCGGCTCGTCGTAGCTGCTCTCGATGATCGCCGGTCGAAAAATGGCGCAGGGCACGTCACCGTGATCGCGCAACAGGAGCTGCTCACCGATCCACTTGGTGAACGTGTACGTGTCGTTCCACCCGTGCGCCCGTGCGCGGTCCATCCCCGCATCGATCAGCGCCTTCCGCGCCGCCTCGGTGTCACCGCCGTGACGCTCGCGCAGCGTGGCCGCTTCGTGCCGCAGGTCCTCCACCAGTTGCGTCAAGTCGAATTCGCCCGTGTCCAGTCGTGGCAGGGTCTCCCGTGCGGGCTCGGGTGCGCTGAAGTCTTCGACGATGGTACCGGTGCGTGATCCACATACATAGCACGTAGATACGTGCAGGAAGGGCGCGTTGCCGCAATCCCGCGCGAATTGCAGGAGGCGGCTGGGGCCCAAAGCATTCAACTCGACCGCCCAGTCGATGCGTTCGTCAAAGGTCACGGTGGCGGCGCTGTTGACAATGACTGTGATCCGCTCCGAGAGTGCCTTGTACGAATCCGTGTCCAGCCCGAGCCACTCGCGGGACAGGTCACCCGGCACGACATGAATCTTTCGCTCGCAGAGTTCGTCAAAGGCGCCGCCGTGCAACGCGCGCAGCCTGTCGAACGCGCGAGACCCGAGCACGTCGCGTTTCATGCGTTGGACCGGTGACAGACCGCCTGATTTGGGTCGGATGACCAGGTGGATGCCGCCGAGGGTGTCAACGCTGCGCAAAAGTTTCTCGACGAAGGCTTTCGCCAGGAAGCCGGTCGAACCGGTTACCAGAACGTGATGGCCGGAGAGACGTTCGCAAACCCGGCCGCACAACTTGGAATGTTCAGCCGCCAATGGTGGACACCCGATGCCTGCCGCCGGCCCAGCCCACTCACGACGCCGATTCACAAGCAATTGCCTGCGGCGCCGCCAAGCCGGCCGCCACCGCCGCATAAACTTTCTCGTGAAGCTGCTCCGTGGGCATCTCCGCCGCTTCCTCCGGCGAGATGGGATCGGCAAAACGTACCACTACCGTGCGCGGGTTGATTCTCAGGCTGCCACGCTTTTGAACCGCCAGCGAGCCGTCGATGGTGAACGGAACAATAGTCAAACCCGCGCGTTGGCATATCTTCATCGTACCCTTGCGAAATGGCAACAGCTGCCCATCGGGGCTCCGAGTACCCTCCGGAAACACGAGCAGCGAAATCGGCCTGTTGCTCATATGGGAGAGCATGCGTTCGAGCCGTTCGCGCGCTTCACGGGGCCGGTGTCGCGCGATGGGGATATGTCCCGCGGAGGTAATGGTCCAACCGAAGACCGGAATCCGAAACAGTGATTCTTTTGCCAGAAAACGGACGTGCCCCGCCAGGCATACGGTCAGAATGGGGATATCCAGCGCACTCTGGTGGTTGCCGATGAAAAAGCACGGCGCCCCGCGCGGGATCTTTTGCTCACCCTCCAACCGCAGCCGTGTCCCCGTGCATCCCAGAATCGCACGTGACCATATGTAGCTCGACCATGAACTGAACCGCTCGCCCTTGCCGAAGAGGCCCAGTACGAGAATACCGGGCATGAACAGGAGCAGCACGAATACGAGTACCACAAATGTCAATACACCGCGCAGCACGCGATACCTCGATTTCCTACCCGGCCTCGCCCGTACCACCGAGGCCCTTCCTTTGCGGGAGCGTGCATCATCCGGGACGCCACGCCGTACGATGGACCTATAGGTAGCGCGGGACTGGCAAACAAACGTTCAGAGGCCTAACATGCCGTCACCATGCCGATCCTCGTACGCAACATCCTACTGGGGTTGGACGAACCCGATGACAGTCTTCCCGCGCTGATCGCCAAGCGTCTTGGCGTGCCGGAGACCGCCATCCGTCATTACGCCGTGGTGCGCCGGTCCATTGACGCCCGCAAGAAGGATATACGTTTCTCCTATCACGTTGAAGTGGCGCTCAACGGTTCGCGTAAGGATGAGAAGGAGCGATGCCGGCGAATCGGCCCGCAGGGTGCCGTCTGGCTTGAACAATCGCAGATGCCCTCGCCGCGATTTGGCACGGAGCCGATGCCCGAAAGACCGATCATCATCGGATTCGGTCCCGGCGGAATGTTCGCGGCACTCCGCCTGGCGCAACTCGGCTACAAACCGCTTGTCTTGGAAAGAGGGCGCCAGGTCCGCCAACGCCACAATGACGTCATGCAGCGGTTTTATCGCGACCGTGAATTTGATCCGGAATCCAATCTTCTCTTTGGTGAAGGCGGTGCCGGCACGTACAGCGATGGCAAGCTCTATACACGCATCCACGATCCACTGTGCCGTTGGGTACTGGAGGCGTTGTACCATCATGGCGCCGACCCCGACATCCTGGTCGATGCCCGGCCGCACATCGGCAGCGATCGACTGCCTACCATCTGCACGCGCATCCGCCGCAAGATCGAATCTCTTGGCGGCGAGATACGCTTCGAGAGCCACGTGGATGACATCCGCGTGGCGGAGGCGGAAGAATCCAAGACTGGTCGAGTGTTGCAAGCCTTACGTGTGCGCGGCGAGTGGATCAAGGCGGGGCCCACGGTGCTGGCAGTTGGCCATTCCGCACGAGATACGCTGCATATGCTGATCAAGCGTGGCGTTCGCGTCGACGCCAAGCCATTTCAGATCGGCGTACGCATGGAGCACCCGCAAGCTATCGTCGATCGATGGCAATATGGGGCGGCGGCCGGGCACCGCAGGCTCAGCTCCGCCGAGTACCACATGGTGGCCAAGGGCGCCGGTGGTGAGCACGGGGACGTCTTCAGCTTCTGCATGTGCCCCGGTGGCATGATCCTGCCCACCAACGAGGCCGAGGGCCTCGTCGTGACCAACGGGGCCAGCCGCGCACTCCGATCGAGCGAATTCGCCAATAGCGGATTCGTCATCACGGTGGATCCGATGGCGATGGGTTTCTCAGCACTGGATGCCGTGGCTTACCAGCGGAAATGGGAAAAACGGGCTTTCGAGGCCACAGGGGGCACCTACGAAGTGCCCACCCAGCGTGCCGCCGATTTCCTCGCCAATCGCGGATCGTCCGGTAATCTGTCTATCAGCTATCCTCTCGGTGGCCAATGGGCACCCATACGCGATATCATTCCACAATCGGTTACCCGTGCCATTGAGAAGGCCCTGCCAATGCTCGATAAGAAATTCCCGGGGTTTGCGGGAGCAGAAGGTATCATCACGGCCCCGGAAACGCGCGCCAGTGCCCCTTTTCGGGTTATCAGGGGCAAGGACGACCGTGTGGCCGAGGGCATCGACAGGCTCTACCCTGCGGGCGAAGGGGCTGGCTATGCGGGTGGCATCGTGAGTGCCGCCGTAGACGGGGTCAAATCAGCTGACGCCATCGTACGGCGGTTCGCCCCTCCCCAGTGATGCCGGCTCGCCGGAATCGGCTGTAGAGGTACGGGATTCAAATCGATGGAAAGTGAGAGGGCGTGCCCATGACGGAAGACTTCATTATCGGACCAAAACTCGGCGACCTGGTCGATCGTGTGGTGCGCAGCTATCAATCAGACGCGCGCACACAACACATCGACCGGGTGTACCTGCCATCCCGTGACGAGATCGTCCAGCTCGTCCGCGACTTTCTGGAGCTTCTCTACCCCGGGTTCATCGGACGCCAGCACCTTACCGATCACAACGTCGCGTTTCACGTTGGTGACCTACTGCCGCGTATCGGCGAGACCGCGTTCCGGCAGGTCCACATGTGCCTTTGCTACATGAGCGAGCACGAGCACCCTGGCGAGGCCGCGGATGGAGTGTGCGACAAGCGGGCGCGCGAAATCACCGTCGAGTTTCTGGAGGGCATCCCCGAGATTCGCGACTTCCTTGCCGGCGACGTCCAGGCTGCCCTCGACGGCGACCCGGCCGCGCTCAACCTGGACGAGGTCATCCTTGCTTATCCGGGGCTGCTGGCCATTAGCGTACAGCGGCTGGCGCACAAGCTCTACAACCTGGGCGTGCCGTTGATGCCGCGCATCATGTCCGAATGGGCCCACGCGAAGACAGGGATCGACATTCACCCCGGCGCGCGCATCGGGCGCAATTTTTTCATCGATCACGGCACCGGCGTGGTGATCGGCGAGACCACCGACATCGGCGACAACGTCAAGATCTACCAGGGTGTCACGCTAGGGGCACTTTCATTCCCGAAGGATGAGCGTGGTCGCGTGATTCGTGAAGCCAAACGACACCCCACCGTCGGCGACAACGCCACCATCTACGCCAACGCGATCATCCTCGGCGGCGACACGGTGATCGGTGCAAACTCCGTGGTCGGCGGTTCCGTGTTCGTGACCTCGAGCGTGCCGCCGAATTCCCAGGTGACCATCAAACCGCCGGAACTGCGCGTGAAGACCAAGCAGGAAGACGGGCCGAGTAAACCGAAGAAAAAGCCCGCAGAGGAAACGGCCTACCAGGATATGCCGGATTATATGATCTGAGTGGGGAAGCGACGGAGGGGAAGGCGGCACAACGATTCTTGGCGGTGTTCAATCCGAAACCCTCATCTGCGACCTGAAAGACAAGAAACTGCCAGCGCGTCACCCGCTCAGCGGCTTTCCTTCTGCGTCGTGCAATGCGCCGACGAAGCAGAGGATGCCCTCGATGAACGCCCAGATGGCGACGACCCACGACAGGACGAAAAAAGAGCCGACGGTCAGCACGCACATGATGATGCCGGTCCCGGTGTAACCGAGATAGAAGCGGTGCACGCCGAACGGACCCAGCAGAATGGCCAGCGCGCCCGCGATCCAACGATTGCGCGTGGAATACCCGGGCAAGGGCCCGCGGTGGGTCGGGGACGATACCGGTGTCGGTGTGTGCAGGTTATGGGGCTGCGCCTCGCGCGGCGGCGCCGCGTGGGGACGATCATGATGTGGCGCGCCCGCCGTACCGCGTCTCCCGCCGCCCGGATCGGACGGCTGCGGTGGTACGAGTGGCGGCGATGCCGGTTCGCCGGCCATGCACCACGGCTGCAGCACCGTGCGGCAATGCGGACACGCGACGCGGGTCTCCAGGTGCTCGTGCGCCACGCGCATGGGCTGCCCGCATTGGGTGCAGTGCACGGTGACGGGTTCCAGCGACATGGTGTCTTCCTGCAAATTGCTCATCTGACATCCTTGGCCGGTATCGGCATTTTAGACTGAAAACGCGCGAGAAGCGAACGACCGCGACGCCCGCCGCCCACGGAAGCGTTCTCGACAACGCTGTAGAGGCATAGATCAAGTGGCTCCGAGCAGTCTCAGCCTGCCCGTCGCTCCAGAAAGACAGAGCTTGCTCCAGTACGGTGATTCAAAAGTAGCACGACGTTCGCGTCCGTCCCCCACCCTTCGCTTTGCGAAGAATGGGGCACCCACCATAGCCGAGCGACTTCCGAAACACCGCACTGGCCCTTGCCGACGACGTCCTTAGAGGGGTATTCTCTCCACCAGGGCTTCTATTTGTGGGATTTGGTGGGCATCATGGCGAATCTTTATGACCAGCACCTCCATTCGTGGCACTCCTGGGACTGCCGTACCGATCCCGAGGACAACGTCAAGCACGCGCTGGCACGCGGACTGGCCGGTCTGACATTCACCGAACACTTCGACACCCATCCGGACGAGTGGGAGCAGTGCGGATACGACGACGAGGCCTATTCCGCCACGATCGCCCGGCTGCGCGAACGGTATGGTGATCGCATTTTTATCGGCAAGGGGATCGAGGTCTGCTACCAGCCGTCGCGAATCGATTTTATTCTCGATTTCCTCGCGTCGCACACCTTCGACCTGGTGCTGCTCAGCGTCCACTATTCCGGCGACAAGCCCGTACACGCGCGGGAGTACTGGCAGGCGCAAAGCGTCGAAGACGGCTCGCGCCGCTACTTCGAGTATGTGCTGGAAGCCGTCGAGCACTGCCGCGCGCTCCACATGGAGCACGGCCGCATCTTCGACGTGCTGGCGCACCTCGATTTTCTCAAGCGGTACGTCAAGCGGTTCTTCGACGTGGAAGATCTTTCGTTTTGCGACGACACGGTCGATCGCATCTTGGCCGCGTGCCTCGAGGCCGACCTCACGCCGGAGATCAACACGTCGACGCTGCGACAGGACCTCTCGGAGACCATGCCGGGCGTGCGCGCGGTTCTTCGGTACGGCGCCCTGGGTGGGAAGGCCATGTCGATCGGCTCGGACGCCCACACGGCGGAAGGCGTCGGCACCGGTTTCGACCGCGCCCAGGAAATGCTCCGCGCCGCCGGCATCCGAAACCTCGCAGTGTTCAAGGGGCGGCAGCGCGAAGAGATCCCACTCGAATAATGAGGCGTTTGACTGATCAGCGGGACAGTCGCTAGCATGTCGGCAGCGCGGTCGTGACAAAGTGAGTTCCACCCCATGAGTGCTCGCCGCAAATCCGAAAAGAACACGGAACCGCTGCCCCAGCCGGTATCTCGCCGCCACGTCGCCCGGACAAGACGCCCATTATTCCTCCCTCGATTGCTGCGCGAGCAGGCTCGTAACGGCATCTTTCTTGGATCGGACCAGGATCGAGCACACGAGATCATCAAACGATGGGCCGATCTCGATTTCAAGGGCCACCTCGACCAGAAGGAGGGCGCTCGCGACGCAGAGTTCTTGCGCGACATCTTCGGTGAGGCGCTCGGATATCGTCTGGGGACGGACTCCCCCGACCACTACGACCTCGAACGTGAACTGTCCGTGCCAAATGGGTCGGCGGACGGCGCCCTGGGGAGCTTTCCGCTGGCTCCGGGCGGATCGCCGGTTGCGGTCATCGAGCTGAAGGCGGCTCATGTTGACCTGGATCGACACCGATTCAGTGGCCGCACCCCGGTACAACAAGTTTGGGACTACCTTTACGTGCTTCCCAATTGTCCGTGGGGTATCGTGAGCAACTTCGTCACGATTCGCCTGTACCATCGCGACAAAACGCCCCTGGCTTACGAGGAGTTCTCACTCCAAGGCATGCGCGATGTGACGGAGTTTCGCAGGTTCCACTGCCTATTCCATCGTCGGGGTCTGCTGGAAGGGGCGCTCGGCCGGCCTCCGCTTGCGCTGGAACTGCTTCGCCAAACCGACGAGCGCCAGCGTGAAGTCGGTGACAGCTTGTATGAAGAATACAGCTTGAATCGCGCCAATCTAATCGCCGAGCTTCATGAGAATCGGAACCAATCGCTGGATGAGGCCATTCGCGTCGCACAGAAGATCCTCGATCGGATCATCTTTATTGCGTTTTGCGAAGATCGTGATCTTCTGCCTGCGCAGGTAATCCAGCAGACGTTCGACAATGTGCCGCAACTCGCGCGGGTCACGAATCCCAGATGGCGTAACTTTCTGGATCTGTTTGTGGCCGTTGACAAGGGTCATAAGAACCTCGGCCTGGAAGCAGGATACAATGGCGGTCTCTTTCGCTTCGACCCCGAAGTTGACGACCTGCAGCTCGACGATCAGTGGACCGATTTCTTTCGTGACATCAGCGCGTATGACTTTCGGGATGAGGTCAACGTCGACGTATTGGGGCATCTTTTCGAGCGTTCGATTACCGAACTGGAGCGGATACGCGTCAGCGGCCTCATTGGTGAAAACGGAGACGAGGGCGATCGTCCCGGCGCCATGAAGAAGTCGGCGCAGCGGAAGCGCTTCGGTGTGTATTACACGCCTCCCGATTTCACCAGATTCATCGTCGCGCAAACGGTCGGTGTCCTCGCTGAGGAGCGGTTGAAGGCGCTGGCGGCTCGGATGGGGGTCGATCCGGATGCGCCCGGCGATGATGACGCCCTGGTCGATTACTGGCGCGAGGGCGCGAGGGTGCTACGTGGCATTCGTGTCTGCGACCCCGCTTGCGGCAGCGGAGCTTTCCTGATCGCGGCGTACGATGAACTGGAAACGCGATATGTCTTCGTGGCGGACAATCTCGAAGCCCTGGGTGCAGAGGAAGATGCAGGGCGGCTTCGCGACGAATTCCCAGACTTTATCCTGAGCGAAAACCTCTTCGGCGTGGATGTCTCGCAGGAGGCCGTGGAAATCACGCAACTTGCGCTGTGGATTCGCTCCGCCCGACGCGGCAAAACGCTCGTGGATCTGGCGGACAACATTTTCTGCGGCAATAGCCTGGTGGCTGACGCGGACGTTCATCCCCGTGCGATGTCGTGGGAAACCACTTTTCCCGCCGTATTCAAGGGAAAGGGGGGCGGGTTCGATTGCGTGATCGGCAACCCGCCGTGGGAGCGCATCAAGCTGCAAGAGCGCGAGTTTTTTGCCCACGCCGCGCCGAAGATCGCGGAAGCGGTTAGCGCCGCCACGCGGCGCAAGCGGATCGAGTTGCTCGAGCAGGACAATCCTGAACTCTATCATCGTTACACCGACGCGCAAGCACAAGCGGAGAAAATGCTGAACTACGCGCGCAGTTCGGGACGATTTCCGCTCACGGGCAAGGGGGACATCAACTACTACGTGCTGTTCGCGGAGTTGGCGCGCTCCGTCGTTGCGAAGGACGGGCTGGTAGGCTTACTGGTGCCGTCCGGCATCGCCAGCGACAACACCACCCGCGCGTTCTTCAATGCGTTGATGGACGGCGGTTTGTTGGTGCGGCTGCACGATTTTGAGAACCGCAAGGGTGTCTTTGCGGATTTGCACCGCTCGTTCAAGTTCTGTGTGCTCGTTTTCGGTGGCTCGGATCGGCATTGCGACGTGGCGGATTTTGTCTTTTTCGCACACCGTATGAGCGATCTGGCGGATGACGATCGGCACATTGCG
>Ga0055452_10000200_pt1 | contig 14968 bp, 13 predicted proteins | sample China_Galinas_PW_6_FD_57735 | JGI IMG/M metagenome (GOLD analysis project Ga0055452, IMG submission 57735) | Wetland microbial communities from San Francisco Bay, California, USA, that impact long-term carbon sequestration - China_Galinas_PWC_D2 | ecosystem: Environmental > Aquatic > Marine >... | reverse complement strand
CCGGTTCCCAGCCAGCCCGAGCGCAGGCAATCGACGACCTCCTGGATCTCGGGCTCCTCGATCAGGGGCGCGCCGAACACGAGGAATCGCTCACGCGGCACGCGCGGTCCTCTCGTCGATGGCGCCGCGCATCACTTCCACCATCCCATCGGCGTAGCGCTCGATCGTGAACCCATCGAGGACGTGCCGCCTCGCATTCCCTCCGAGCTTCGAGCGCAGCTCGGGCTGGCTCAACAGCATCGACAGGCGCGCGGCGAGGTCGGCCGGGTCGTCGGGCTCCACGAGGAATCCCGTGCGGCGGTCGAGCACGATCTCGGGCACCCCGCCCACCCGGGTCGCGACCTGGGGCAGCCCACAGGCCGCCGCTTCGACCAGGCTGAGCGGGAGCGCCTCGAGGCGGGAGGCGAGCACGTGGATGTCGAAGACGTGGCGGTAGTAGGCGTCGGCTCCGTCGACGGCACCCGGGAAGTGGACCGCTCCGTCGAGGTCTCGTCGCCGCACCCGATCGCGGAGGACCTCCTCGCCGGGACCCGATCCGACCACGACGAGGTGAGCGTCGGGGCGCTCGCGACGGATTCGGGCGAACGCCTCGATCAGCACGTCGATGCCCTTCCGCGGAATCAGCGAGCTCACCTGACCGATGACCGGACTCGCGGGCGGAATTCCGAGGCACGCGCGCAGCGATCCCTCGCGCTGGTCGGCGGGTCGGAAGCGTCGGGTGTCCACGCCGTAGCGGACCACGTGGCTCTCGCCTCGAAAGCGGATCCTGCGTTCGGCGGCGGACTTCACGGCCTCGCTGCCGAACACCACCCGCGAGGCCCGGTGCAGGCGATACAGGGCCAGGTAGCGCAGCGAATAGTCCGAGTGGACGTGCGCGACCAGCGGAATGCGCGCACGTCTGGCCGCGTAGAGACCGGACTGGCAGGGTCGGCCGTTGCTGGCGAAGAGCAGGTCGGCGCCCCAGCGCAGCGCGGCCGCGTGGATGCGACCGATGGCCCGACGCCATGCCAGGAGCTCGAGGCGCCAGTGGCCGGCATCGATCATGATCTCGGGGATGCGAATGAGCTCGGCGCGGGCGCCGGGGATCCGCGAGATCCGCTCGGCGAGCAGGGCCTGGTTGCAGAGGACCACCGGCCGGAACTCCAGCGGGTCGAGACGCTCGATCAGGCGCAGCAACGCCTCCTCGGTGCCGCGGATCCAGTTGTCCCCGTAGTGGACGAAGAGTACGGTGCGTTGCATGGTTCGCGTCGTGACCGAGGCGGCTCGCGTCGTGGAAGATCGCTCTTTCGCGACACCGGGCCGCGAACGCCGATGGGACTGAAAGCTACCAGATCCCGCCTGGCAGCCGGCTCCTGCGCCTCCGGGGCTTCGCGAAGTGACGCGCCGGCTCGGCTCCCGGTCGCGGACCGCTCGGCTAGATTCGGCAACGATTCGCGCCCGGGTCGATGGCCCGGAAGCGCAGGAGATTGCGCGTCCAGACGGGAGGCGGGTCTCCCAGTCCGGTGTCCGCGCCGCGCCCCGCGCGTCGATCGAAGCGGTGCGTCTTGCCGTCGCGCAGGTACTCGACGAAGAAATCGCCCGAGAGGGCGGCGACCTGCGCCCGCAGCTCGTACCAGGGCAGCAGCATCCCCCGATCGACCAGCTGCCCCAGTGAGGGCTCGTCGCTGGCGGTCACGCGAACGAGGTCGTCCTGGAGATCCGTGAGACGGACTCCCGAGCCCAGGAACAGGTGATTGGCGAACCCGGCCTCGGTCCGCAGGTTGCTGAACATCGAGAAGCTGCTGAGCGTCTTGAGCCCGAGATAGGGGCTCGCGCCGTTCAGGGCGACGAGGGCCGGAAAGACGAGCCACAGGGCGTGCCGGGGTCGCAGCGCGTGGGTCAGCACCGTCGGGGCTCGCTGTCGCCACAGGAATCGCAGGTAGAACGCCGCGATCGCGACGGCATAGACGTCCCAGACGCAGATCAGGAACGAGTCGCTGAATCCCGTCGCGGCGCCGACCGCGCCGAGCGAGGCCACGACCGCCGCGACGCCCACCCGCAGACGCGCCGGGCCGCCGAGCCGCGACCGCAGCGCGACCAGACTCGCTCCGATCTCCCGGGTCAGGTCCGGCGACGTGAAGAGGAAGAGGACCGCGTAGAGCGTGGAAGAGAAGCTGAACAGGCCGCGGTGGGGGTACTGGGCGAGCACGAAGTGGAAGGCCAGGCCCATCACCACGCCGATGGCGCGCGTCCGGGTGAACGCGAGACACAGGGGAATGCCGGCCTCGATCAGGAGCGTCCCCGCGATTCCCGCGTGCCCCATCCAGGAGGGGAGGTCCGTCGCGCCGAAGCGAGCGAGAAGACCCGCCAGCATCGTGGCGCCGCAGCTCACCTGGGGATCGAGGAAGTCCCAGTTGAGCTTGTGGAGCACGGCGAAGGCGTAGAGGACGAGCAGCGTGACGCGCGCCGGCGCGGCGAAGGTCTCGAAGAGCGCCTCGCGAGCTCGCGCATCGGTCGTCAGCCCGCCCGCGGCCGGGAAGCCCCGCAGCGGCCAGCGCCGTCGCACCAGCGAGATGGCGATCGCGGTGAAGATCGCCCCGTTGACGAAGAGCTCGTAGAGGATGTGGTTGGGATGGTAGGGAGCCAGCCGGACGACGTTGATCATCGCGAGCGCCGAGAGCAGGCCCAGCAGGGGGACGAAGCGCGGGAACAGCAGGATTGCCGTTGATGTGGCGACGAGCGATCCGCGAAGCGCATCGGGGACCTCGTACCACCAGGTGAAGGACGCCAGATGGACGAGCATGGCAATCGCCCACAGCGCGCCGAACACCGCGAGACGATCGATACCCGATGCCCGCTCGATCGCGGTCACGAGCGTTCGATGGCTCCCGAGATGCGCCTCGCGTAGGCGTACCTCGCGCGGAGCGCGGCGTCGGCGAGCCGGCGCAGGCCCGGTCCGGCCGGATCGGGTCCGTTCCAGGGATCCAGACGCGTCTTGGGGCGAAACCCGAATCGGATGTGGTTGAGGACCGAGCGATCGTGCTGGAGGCGAGTCTCCGTCTCGCAGGCCCGGAGGCCTTCTGCGGACAGGGCGTGGTAGCGGTAGAGCGCCAGGTGGCGGCCGAGACCCCGGCCGTGGTAGCGCCTGCGCAACCCGGCCATGTGGCCGCAGCCGATCTCGGGACGCTCGCGGAATACGGCTCCCGACACGGCGCCGATCGGTTCGCCCGAGTCGACGAGGAGGTAGGTGTGGCGGACGTCCAGAAGCGAGTGTTCCAGCAGCAGCCGCTCGGCGTCGGCCCTGGCAAAGCGCCAGCCGAAGGCCTCGCTCTGGATCTCGGCCCAGGCGTCCAGGTCCGCGCCATCGCTCGGATCCATCTCGCGGATCCGCAGCGGATGGATGTCGCGGGAGAGCGGGGGGAGATCCCGCAGATCGCCCTGGAGCCAGATCGGCGTCGCGAGCAGTCGACGAACGCTCGTCCTGGCGAAACGCGGAATGAATCTCCGCAACTCTCCGGCCCTCGTTTCCCGACCCGATCCTTCCCGATCATAGCCCGCCTTCGACGCCGCCGATCCGATTCTGCGTCTCCGCCGACGCCTGGGGTCAGTAGCGCCGCAGATTTCGCAGCCAGGCGCGGATCCTCGCCGGGCGCAGGAGCTCTCTCAGCTCGTGGAGTCCTCGTTCGACGTGGTAGCGCGCGTCGCGCAGCCAGCCCCCGGCCCGGTACCGAATCCCGTGCAGGAGGTGCCCGGCTTCCCCCCAGGCCTTCTTCGCGAGCCGCTGGATCGGCTCGATCACGGCGAGCCCGACGAGGGGAAGCAGGATGGGGGCCAGGATGACGAGCACGACCCGGCCGGTGAGCGGGCGGCCCACCGCGTAGAACTCGCTCGCACCCATGAGCCCGAGGAACCAGAGCACCGCGCCCAGATAGCCGACCCCATTGTCGCTGTACCGCGGGTGGATGCGGCTCAGGATCGGACGGAAGGGGAGCTCGAGGATCCTGTCGAAGAACGCCACCACGGGGCCGGGGCGGTAGAGGGTGCTGGCGTGGAGCCCGATCGTGGCCAGGGGGGTGCCGACGAGGAGCGCGATCCAGACCCAGCCGAGCCAGTAGTACGCGCGTGGATCGCGTTCGTAGCCGACGATCCACGCGTCGCACCAGGCGCCGAAGGCGGCCATGCCGTCCAGGGCGTTCATCGGCGGTGCCCGCGCAGGAACGTCTCGATCTCGCGCAGCAGCGCCTCCGAGTCCGCGTCTTCCCGCGCGGGGTAGAGCGTCACGCCGGCGTCGCGTTCCAGATGCAGGGTGACCGTGACATCGCCGACCCCGAGGTCCCCGTAGCGCTGGTCGAGGCCGTCGGCCCGGGTGGTCCAGGTCCCGTCGAAGTGGTGGGCGAGGGCGGCGGCGACGTCGTCGAAGAGGTCCGGGTCGCCCTGGTCGGCGAGGATGATCTCGCCCTCTTCGACGCGCAGGTTCATCGGCGTCGGGCCCGTGGGCCCGGAGACGACGCGGATCGGGCTCTCGCCGTCGCGGCTCGTTCCCGAGAGGTGCGGCCCCGGGTGCGGACGCCCGGCAGACCCTCGCCCTGCGTCCGCAGCGCACGTTCGCGCCCGACGCCCCTGCCCGAGACGTCCTGCATGACCGGATTCTGACAGATTCGGAGGCGAGATCCCTCCGGCTGACCACGGCCCCTTCGCTCACGCTTCGTGTACGAGGTGGATCTCGCGCCCGATCCGTTGGAAGCGCCGTGGGGACCATCGACGTCTGGGCGCAGATCATCACCCCGCGAACGGCCGAAGCCCGGTGGCTGGAGCCGCTCCTGCGCTGGACCGGCCAGACGGGGAAGCCCGGCGTCCCGTGGCTCTGGAACCTCCCGCCCGACGACGAGCTCTACCACCCGGTGTATGCGGCCTGCGTCGATGCGGGGGTCCCGTTCTGCACGCAGAGCGGGCACACCGGGCCGCTGCTTCGATCCGAGACGGGGCGTCCCATTCCCTACCTCGAGGACGTCCTGCTCGATCTTCCCGAGCTCGTGGTCGTCGGCGGCCACGTCGGCTTCCCGTGGGTGAACGAGCTCGTTTCACTGACGATCGAGTTCCCGAACTTCCACTCCGCCCGGCGAAGCTCCGCTCCCCGAGGTGCGCGCCGCCCCAGGCGGGTCCTCGGATCCGGCCCGACCCACCCGCCGGAGTCCGGGCGCTCTTCAGGGCGCGCGGAATCGTGCGGATCACCGGAACCCATCGGGTCTCGAGACGAGGCCCTCGATCTCCGCGGGACCTTGGCCCATCCTCGCCCCGGCTTCGCGTCCCGGGCGGGCAGCGTCGTTCGCAACGGGCTCCTGCACCGCGCTTCCCAGCGGCCTGGGCTCAGCTACGAGCTGGCGCCGGGGCGCGATCTCACCCACCTCGGCGTCCGGGATCGGATCAATTCCCATGGCATGCGCGGGAGGGAGCCGCTCCCCGACTCGCTCGCTCCGGTCCGGATCGCGGTCATCGGGGGCTCCCGGACCTTCGACCATGCGGTCGACGAGAGCGACATCGACCCGGTGCGGCTGGGCAATCTCCTGGACGCGGCCGCCGCCGGCAGCGGGGTGCGCTTCGACGTGCTCGACTTCGGCGTGAGCGGCGATTCGACCCGCGATGAGGTCGCGGTGCTCGAGCAGGTGGCGCTCCCGAGGAAGTCGCGCCTGATGATCGTCGGCTACACGCTCGATGATCCCGAGCTCGAGCCCCTCCACATCCACTTCCAGCGGGTGCGCTGGTGGCAGCACCTCGCTTCGACGTGATCGACCTGCTTCCGGACTCCCGGACGCAGCCGGCCGCCGCGCTTCGGGTCTCCCCATCGGGCGGTCACCCCAACGCGGCCGGCCGCGCCCTGGCGGCCAGCATGCTCTTCGAGTCCATGCGGCGGTCGACGGATCCGGCGCTGGCGTGGCCGCGCGATCGATCCCCGCCCCAGGCGGGATCTCGTCGCCTTCGATGCAGGTGGGAGGGCGAAGCGCCGGGCGCGGGGATCGGGTCTTCCACTCGCGGGCTCGGGTGTATAGGATGCCCCCATCGTCGATCGCGTCGATCTCCCAGGGGGCAACTTCGCCATTCTTCGTCCGGTCGGGTACCTGATGCCGTTCTTGGCGCTGGCCATCCTGGAGACGGCGACACCCGCATCGGCCTTCGTGCGTCCCGAGCACGAGTGGTTCTCCCGCCGGGCGCTCTGCCTGGTGCTCGCCAAGCTCGAGCGCGACGGGCCGGACGAGGCGGGACGCCAGCCCCTGGCGGTGGCAGCGCTCCGGGCGCTCTCCGAGGGCAGCGAGCGCCCCACGGACTACGGCCTGCTCGTCGCCTATGCGGACTACGTGACCTTCCCCAACGACATGGTCGACACCTCCGCCAGCGGCGCCGCCCGGATCTCCTCCGGCCACGTCCGTCGCCGCATCAGCGACACCGTCGCGGTGTACTCGGAGCTGCTCCGGAACCCCCACCACTTCCGCCAGCTGGGGCTCTCGCAGTACCACATCTGGCACGACACGGCGGTGGACCGCGCCCTCGAGTACGCGCGGGAGGGGCGCGAGGCGGATCCGATCTGGGACGCCCTGGCCTACAACGCCTACGCGGACCACTTCCTCGAGGACTTCTTCGCGCCGGGTCACATGACCCGTTCGCCCGACGAGATCTCCCACATGGGGAACCTGCGCATCCACGACACGGAGAACTGGACCGGACGCGAGTTCGTGCCCGGGCGCGGGGCCGGCGGCCTGCTCGGGGCCGTGCTGGGAGACACCCAGGAGGAGCGGGTCGCCGCGGTGCTGCGCTGTTTCCCGCCCGAAGACGGCATCACGCCGGCCGACGTCGAAGACGCGCTCGCAGTCGTCTCGCTGCACATGAAGGGAGACAACCAGGTGTACCGGGAGGACGAGGGCGTGCTCGAGGGCCGCGAGCGCCAGGCTGCCTTCGTGGTGCTCACCATCGCGCGCTCGATCCTCGACGTCACACAGTCGTTCATCGACGCGATTCCCTACAACTCCTTCCCCAACCGCAGCTGTCCGGCGCTACCGCTCGATCAGGACTCGGGCGTCCCGGGCCCGCCGATCGACTGCTACTTCGCGGTGGACGAGGTCGAGGAGAACACCTACTTCGCCGGCACCCGCGTCGGGAGCTACCTCTCGGACCCCGACGCCGCCCGCGCGCCCTGGGTGTGGCCCTCGCTGGGGGGCTCGACGGAGATCCAGCGCATCGACGGCACCTCGCGCTGGGCGACGGGGGTCGAGCTCCTCTTCGACCTGCCGACCCGGGACCTCTTCGGGCTCTTCGGACAGACCGGCGAGTGGATCCGTCACTACTCCTTCGAGCTCGGTACGGGCTACACCTACGTCAACAAGGGAGCCCTCGAGGGCGACACCTCCTACAACGGCCACGGACCGGACCTGCGCCTCTACCTCCGCATGAAGCAGCTCTACATGTTCGCGTCGACGGAGTTCGGCTGGCGCTTCTACCACGGGCGAGGACAGAGCACGAACAACTACCGCGTCGGCGGCCGAGTCGGCTTCGGCAACGGCATCTTCTGGGCCTACGGGAGCATCGCCCGGGACAAGCGCATCACCAACAACGGTGCGTCCTGGGACACCTCGACCATCGGCTTCGGCGTCGCGGTCACCGTCCCCAGCACGCGACTTCTGGGGTGGATGTGGGGGCACTAGGCGCGGGCGGGCCGCTGGAGGCTCCGGCAGGAGACCTCTCGTCCGGGGCGCCGTCCGGCGAGCCGCGATACGCTGCCGCGCCATGAGCGATCCGGTCGTCGAATCCTACGAGGCCGTCCTCTACCCGGGACCGCCCGTGAAGGCCTCGCACCCGCTCTACCTGGAGACCCTCGCGACCCTCCACGGGCTCGCGCCGACCCCGACGCCGCGGGCCCGGGTCCTCGAGATCGGCTGCGCCACCGGGGGAAACCTGCTTCCCATGGCGGCCTACCAACCCCAGGCCCGCTTCGTGGGCATCGACCCGAGTCCCCGCCAGATCGAGCTCGCGACCGCCAACGCAAGGCGCGCGGGGCTCGCCAACGTCGACCTGCGGGTGTGCGGCGTCGGCGACGTCGACGCGGGCTGGGGCGTGTTCGACTACATCGTGTGCCACGGCGTCTACTCGTGGGTCTCCGAGGATGTCCAGGCGGAGCTGATGCGCGTCTTTCGCGAGAACCTGGCGCCTGCGGGGGTGGTGTACGTCTCGTACAACGTGTTGCCGGGCTGGTTCATGCGCCAGGCGGCCCGGGACCTGATGCTCTACCACACGGCGCCGATGGCCGACACGCAGCAGCAGATCGACCAGGCCCGGGCGATCCTCGGAACCCTGGTGCAGGTGCGTGGCGAGGACGACTCGGCCTACACCCGCGCGTTTCGCGAGGAGGTGGAGATCACCGAACACTCCTCCGACGCCTACGTCTTCCACGAGCACCTGGAGCGGAGCAACACTCCGGTCTACTTCAAGGACTTCGCGGCGCGGGCCGAGGCCGCCGGACTGCGCTATCTGGCCGAAGCGGATCTCCGCTACAACTTCGCCTCCGATCTGCCCGAATCGATCCGCGCCCAGATCGAATCGCTCCCGGTGCTGCGACGCCAGCAGTATCTCGACTTCCTGCGCGGGCGCAGGATGCGGCGCACCCTGCTGTGTCACGCCGACGCAGCCGTCGGAGCGATGGATCCGCGTCACCTCGAGAAGCTCCACGTGTCCCTCACCCAGCCCGAAGGCTTCGAGGTGGTGGACAGCGACGGCGACCCGATTCCCCAGGCGGTGATCTCGGCCCTGCGGGCGGCCGAGCTCGGTCCGGTCCCGGTGTCCACCCTGCGCGCGACGCTGCCGGGGCTCGATCGCCGTGCGCCGGCCGCGGGCGAGGATCCCCTGGCCGATCCCCTGATCGGCTTCCTGTGGCTCTCGCTCCTGCACGACGGGATCGAGGCGGTCGTGCACCCGCCCGAAGTCTGCTTCGAGGTCGGCGAGCGACCTCGGGTGTCCCCCCTGGCCGCGATCGAGGCCGAGGCATCCGGGCGCGCGACGACCGGCTTCCATGCAGGAGTGCACCTCGATGCGATGGGCCAGCGGCTCGTCGCCCGCCTCGACGGCGCCCACGACCGGGACGCCCTCGCGGGTGTCGTCGCGGCGGCGGTCGCCGCAGGCGAGTTCGAGCTCGAGCCCGATCCGGCGGCGCCGGAGGAGGCGCCGGACCCGGGCCGGGCGGTCGAGCGCATGCTCGCCCGCATGGCGGGGCTGGGACTGCTGGTCGGCTGACGCGACCGGAACGGGCGCTGCCGCGGGGCTCAGAACCGCGTGGCGGTGTTCCACCAGTGCTCGATCGGGTGGGCTCGGATCCAGACCTCCTTCTGGAGGTTCTTCTTGTCCCGCATCGCGTAGGAGACCTGGTGGCCGGCCTCCCGGGCGTTCTGGGCGATCCTCTGGATGCGCTCGAACTCGCCCACGCTCTCGGCGATGAGCGGCTTGTCCCCGATCTCGGGCCGGGCCCCGGCCAGCTGCTCGTAGCGGGCGTCGGCCTGCTCGAACCTTTCTCCGTAGGCGTCGACCAGGTCCTGCAGGGCCGCCTCGTCGTAGCCCTTGAAGGGACGGAACTCTTCCTGCTGCTCGAAGTTCCAGGAGAGTGCGGCCGCCGCACCGGCGATCATCAACACCACGACGAGTACCGACTGGAACGCGCCCAGCCCTTCCTTGGTCTTCCCCATTGCGATTCTCCCGTTCGCGCGGCGTTCAGCGCGGGGTCCCGTTCGAATCCGCTGCATCCGGATCCGGCGCCTGCGCCACCAGCTCGACCACGGTTCCGTTCTCGATCCGCGCCTGGATGCGGTGGAAGTCGTCCACCAGGACGACGCCTTCCACGCCGTCGTCCACGAGGCGGATCCCGACGCTCTCCGCCATGGCGTTGCGGGCTTCGGCGTCGAGGTCCTCCCAGGCGGGGTCCAGCACGCCGACGAAGCGGGTGCGGCCGTCGCGGCTGTCCCGGTGGCCCGAGACGAGCATCGGGGAGATCTCGGCGAGCTCCACGCTCGAGTACAGCCGGAGCTGCGGCTCCCGAGGCCAGAGCAGGGCGGCGCTCGCGAGGAGCGCGATTCCGAGACCCACCACCATGGCGGTCGCCCGGAAGAGCGGCAGGTCCGAGCGGAACTGTCCCTCTTCGGCTCCGACAGGACCTTCGCGCAGCGGGGCGTCGCCGCCCTGGACCGCCCGGGACGGTCGGATGCCCAGGTGGCGGGTCTTGAGCTCGAGCAGCCGGGAGGCTTCGACGTACTGCCCCTGGGCCAGCAGCTTGCGGGCGGTGGCCATCATCTCCCGCGCCACCTCCCGGAGCCACTGGGCGTCGAGGATCGAGACGTCGATGCCGAGCCCCTCCAGGGTCGAATCGAGCCGGGGCCGATGGCGGACGACGAGGCCCAGGGTCACCGCGTAGCGGACCAGCGACGCGGGGTGGTCGTCCTCGGCGACCTCGAAGAGCTCGAGCTCCACGGGGCCGAGGCTGCCGAGCTCGAAGCCGGCCACGAGATTCGCGCTGGCGCCGTCCTCGTTCGGGTCCCCGGCGAGGCGCATGCGCAGCGCCGAGACCAGCCGGCCGAACTCCGCCGAATCGAAGATCGAGTGGGTGGGCGCCGGGCCCTCGTCGTCGAGCTGGAGCAGGTCCTCGGCCAGGCGGTCGAGGGTATGGCTTCCCTCGATCACGTCGGCGAGGCGGTTCCACATGGCGACGTTGTACGCCACGGCCGCGGCGAGCACGCGGGGATGCAGGATCCGCCCGCCGAGCTCCTCCTTGTAGCGCCGAACGCGGTCCCGGAGCAGTCCGAGATCCTGGTCTTCGAGCAGCTCCTCCCGGGCGCGCTCGAACATCCGTTCGGCGGCGATCACCGCCGGGTCGGCGGCGTCGATCCGGCGCTCGCTGTACGCCCCCAGGCGCGGTGCCGCCTCCAGGGGCTGGCGCGCGACCACGCGTCGTCCACCCCGCTCCTCGCAGGCGAGCAGGGTGACGAGGTACTCGAGCAGGCGCAGGGTCTTCTCGTTCTCGGTGTCGCCTTCGAGCACGACGTCGATCAGGCCGCGGACGGTCTCCGGCTGCTGGGAGGAGAGCAGCGGAAGGCTCGCGCGAAGCTCGGAGATGGTGATCCGACCGAGGGTCTCCCGGACGCGCGCGGAAATGTCGTCGAGGCGGCGATCGATCGGCTCGAGCTCGCTTCGCTCGGGGGCCGGATCGTCGCCCGCTTCCTTCAGGCGCAGGCTCATCGCCTGCAAGTCGACGAGGACGGCGCGGCCCTGCTCGACGGTGCGTTGGAGCTCCTGCGGATGGAGCGCGTCGGTGAGGGCGCGCTGGGCCGAGCGCAGGGAGGCGAAGCGGCGCGAGCGTTCCTGGATGTCCTCCGGGCGGACTGTCCCGGCCTCCACCGGTGCGTTCTCCATCGCGATTGCCTCTCCTGCGAACCCCGCCGATTCGACGCTTCGGGGGCTCGGGTCGTCATGGATTGAACGGCAGTCCGCAGCCTGACTTGACCCTGAATCGGGGATCGCGGTTTCTCCCGGGAAACCCGTGGCTTCCGCGGCGATCTGCGCATCGCCGAGAGGCCGGTCGGGGCGGACCGTCGCGAATCGCTAACACCCGAGCGCGGAGATGCCGCTGTATGAGGGGTGCCGGTGGTTCCCATCGGGCTCGAAACGGGGGCGTGCAGGCGATGTCACGACGCAAGCGGAAGTGGTGGAACTCCTTCGCCATCGAGCAGAGCTTCAAGCAGCGCGCGCTCGTTCGCGTGCTCGGTCTCACGCTGGTGTACGTGGGCATCTCGACCGTCGTGGTCGCGACCTTCTACCAGCAGATGATCCTTCCCTTCGCCGGCCTCGCCGATCCCCGCATCGGGATCGGACCGCCGAACCTCGCCCGGGCGGTGACGGTCTGGGCGACGTTGATGATGGGAATGAGCGCGCTCTTCGCGACGGCCACCGGACTCTACTTCGGGCACAAGCTCGCGGGCCCCATCTACCGCTTCAAGATCGAGCTCGGGCGGATCGCCGATGGCCGTCCGGTGCGGCCGATCGTGCTGCGCAAGGGCGACGAGTTCCACGACGTCGCCGACGCGCTGAACCGCGCGCTCGATCGCATCGAGCGCGCCGAGTCGGCGCTCACCGATACGCTCCACGAGCAGCAGAGCCTCGACGTGGTGCGCGAGGTCCACCTCGCCATGCTCGAGGGACTCGGCCAGATCGACGTCTCGGGCCTCGGCGAGGCCGACCAGCGCCGGCTCGAGACCTGGCGAGAGCGCCTCGATCAGCTGCGCCCGAAGCTCGAATCCCAGGGCTGAAGAGCGCCCCGGCCCCGCGCATCGGGGCCTCTCCGCCCCGAAATCGGGCCTTCTCGCGTCCACGGGGTCGTCGAGAATTCGATTGCCAGGCCCCCGCGGTTCCGCACTATAATCCGCCACCGACTCGCCCGGAGCCAGTTCGCGGATCGGCGCGGCCGGGTGCAGTCGGGTTCGGTCGTGTCCGGCCCGGTCGCGAGTGGCTGGGTCGCAACTGGGAAGATCGCGAGCTGACACGATCGCGAACGGGTCGCGTGCGGTCGCCGATGACGAGATGACGGAGATGACGGGGAGGACATGCGGAAGCTCATCATCGCGCTGGGGGCGGCGAGTCTGTTCCTGGCGATGCCCGGCTGGGCCCAGGACGACGACGACGAGGAAGAGGCCAACACGGGCTTCGATCGGCCCGGATTCTACGCGTCCATCTCGGCGATGTACGCCGTCGAGGACATCTCCGACCAGAAGGTCCAGTTCGGCGACGAGAAGGTCAGCACCGACTTCCGCAACGCCTGGGGCGGGAACTTCCGGCTCGGCTACCGGGTGAACGAGGTGCTGGGGGTCGAGTTCGAATGGGAGGGCTTCGATGCCTTCGACGACTCCTCGGGCACCCAGACCGACATCAAGGGCTGGCTCGGCACGATCAACGCCAAGGCCCACCTTCCGGTCGGTCGCTTCCAGCCCTTCCTGCTCTTCGGCGGTGGGCTGATGCAGCAGCGCACCGACGGGCCCAACTCCAACGGGAAGACCGAGGAGTCCGCGGTGATTCGCGGCGGCGCCGGGATCGACGCCTACATCACCGATCACATCGTCTTCACCAGCGACGTCACCTACGTTCTGCCGTTCTACGACAACAGCGACATCGACTACGTCGCGATCTCCTTCGGATTGGGATACCGGTTCTGATCCGGGGCTCCCACTCCGCGGCGCGCCGGGTGCTCCGCATCCGCTCCTCCTGAGCCCTCGAGGGCGCCATGGCCGACGCGTCGCCGGGCCCCGCCCGCAACAACTGGTTCCTCCGCATCTTCTTCGGCGGTGCTCCGCGGCTCACGCCCGAGCTGCAGCGCGTGCTGCGCCTGGTGGCGCTCGGGATGATGTTCGAGAACTACGACATCGGCCTCGTGAACGCGGCGCTGCCCCAGATCGCCCACGACCTCTCGATCTCGGCCCGCGAGACCGGCCTCTTCCTCGGTGTGATCCGGATGGGAGGCTTCGGGACGATCCTGATGATCCCCTTCGCCGACCTCCTGGGTCGCCGGCGGGTCTTCCTCGCGGCGCTGATCGGCATGAGCGTCGGCACCTTCCTGACCGCCTTCGCCCAGACCCCGGTGCAGTTCATGGCCGCCCAGCTGATCACCCGGGCCTTCATGCTGACCGGCGCCGCCCTCGCGGTGGTGATCGTCATCGAGGAGTTCCCCGCCGAGCTGCGCGGCGGCGCCCTCGGGCTGCTGCTCATGATCGGCGGCCTCGGCTACGGCCTCGGCGCGGCGCTCTACGGCGGCATCGACCTGTTCCCCCACGGTTGGCGAGACCTCTACGGCCTGGGCGTCCTGCCCCTGGTCGTGCTTCCCCTGCTGCGCCGGGCGCTGACCGAGACGAGGCGCTTCACCGCCCACCGAGAGAGCCTGGGGGACGACCTCGTCGGGGGCCTGCGCGGCTGGGTCGAGCCGGTGATCGCGCTGGTCCGCGGGCGCCCGCTGCGCACGGCGGCGATCGGACTCGCCGGATTCTTCTCGTCGATGGGCGGCATCGTGTTCTTCCAGTACACGAGCTACTTCATCCAGAACGTCCACGGCTGGAAGCCCGAGCAGTACGCGGTGGTGGTCCTGCTGGGCGGCCTGATCGGGGTCTCGGGCAACGTGCTCGGCGGGCGCGGCTCGGATCACTGGGGCCGCAAGCGGGTCGGCGCGCTCTGCCTGGCGAGCGCGCCGCTCTGGTCCGCGCTCTTCTACCTCGGGCCGAGCAGCACCCTCATCCCGGCCTGGGGGCTCTACGTTCTGTTCATGTCGGCCGGGGACCTGATCGTGCGCGCGCTGGCGTCGGAGCTCTTTCCGACCTCCCACCGCGGCACCTCGAGCGGATGGCTGGTGCTGGTCCAGACCCTCGGCTGGACCACGGGTCTGCTCCTCGTGGGATTCGGCACCGAGGCGCTCGAGGACCTCGGGCCCGCCGTGTTCGCCGTGTCCCTCGCCACGGTGCTCGCGGCGCTCTGCCTGCTGGTCCTGCCCGAGACGGGTCGCCTCGAGCTCGAGGTGGCGAGCGGCGAGCGGGCGGCGCCCCCCGGTGGCGCGGCCTGATCAGCCCTCGAGCGGCTCGAGGGAGAGCGGCAGCCCGTCGGCGGGCTTCGAGATCGGCGCCTCCTGTACCGGCATCGCGTAGCCCGCCGGGAAGCTCCAGCGGAATCGCCGGACCAGCGCCGAGACCACCGCCTTCACCTGGAGCTCGGCGAAGCGCCGACCGATGCACAGGTGCGCTCCGCCGCCGAAGGGCACCCAGAGGTGGGAGTGCTGCTGGTGCTCGGCGCGGCCCGGGGCGAAGCGCTCGGGGTCGAATCGGAAGGGCTCGCGCCACCACTCGGCCATGTGGTGGGTGTGGAGCGGATAGACCGCCACCATGGCGTTGGCGGGAACGCGGTAGCCGCCGAACTCGAACTCCCGGACGCT
>Ga0055452_10000199_pt1 | contig 14975 bp, 11 predicted proteins | sample China_Galinas_PW_6_FD_57735 | JGI IMG/M metagenome (GOLD analysis project Ga0055452, IMG submission 57735) | Wetland microbial communities from San Francisco Bay, California, USA, that impact long-term carbon sequestration - China_Galinas_PWC_D2 | ecosystem: Environmental > Aquatic > Marine >... | reverse complement strand
CCTGCGCAAGCTCGGCGCGCGCATGGGAATCGATGCGGACTGGCTCGGCAAGTACCGACCTCTCGCGCGGGCCGGCTACTCGATCTACGTCTACCGCTTCCCCGCCGAGGCGCCCGACTCCTGACGCCGGGTCGCGGGGAGCGGCCACGCATCGCCCTCGCGGGCCCCGAGAGATTTCGGAAGCGGTCCGCGGCCTTCGAGGTAGCGCAGCATCTCCCGCGAACTCTCGGTCGCCTCACCGGTGGCTTCGAGCTCGTTCAGCACGCGCAAGGCTCCATCCACGTCGCCGAGGTCGTGGCGAATGGCGGCCAGCAGCACGTAGACGTCCGGGGGCTGGGGGGTGGCGAGCGCCCGCTCGAGCTCCCGGGCCGCATCGGCGAACTCCTCGCGCTCGGCGAACATGCCGCCGATCAGCAGATGGGCCCGCGCCGCCACCTTGTCGCCCTCGGGAACCGCGCGCGCTGCGGCATCGAGCGCCGTCATCTCGTCCAGCGCCTCGTCGGGTCGCGACGCGGTGAGGAGCAGGAGAACCAATCGGACGCGCGCCTCCAGGAAGGCCGGGTTCGCGGACACGAGGAAGCGCAGCGCCGCAATCGCCTCGGATGTGATGCCGGCGCGCTGGAGCATCGCTGCGCGGTCGAGCGCGGCGGCTTCGGCGATGTGGTCCTTGGGATCCGGGAGCCCGTCACTCCCCTGCTCGGAATAGGGACCCGGCATGTAGCCGAGCGCGGCGAGGGCTCTTCGCTCGTCCGGTCCGAGCGTGACCGGATCGGGTCGAGACGCGCGCTCCTCGGCCCGCGCGATGCGCGAGGCCAGCTCCGCCGCGAGCGCCGAGGCGCGCTCGGAATCCTCTCCCGCGCGATTGGTCATCTCCCCGGGATCGTCGTCGAGGCGATAGAGCTCGGGACGCGGCGCGGACACGTACTTCTCCGACCCGCGACGCAGCGCGCGCAGCTCGCTCCAACCGTAGTTGAAGCGGGTCATGTACGACTCGGCGTAGAGCGCCCGTTCGGGCGCCGCGCCGCGACCGGCGAGCAGGGGCCACAAGCTCACCCCGTCGCCGTCTGGGGAGGGCGGGACCCCGGCCGCTTCGATGAGGGTCGGGGTGACGTCGACCAGGCCCACCGGCGCAGTCTCGACGCGGCCCGGAATCACCCCGGGACCCGCGGCGATCATGGGCACGTGGAGGGTCGACTGATAGAGGAAGATGCCGTGGGAGATCTCGCCGTGTTCGTTGCGCGACTCCCCGTGGTCGGCGACCAGCATCACGAGCGTCTCGTCGAGTCGGCCCCGGGCGCGCAGCCCGTCGAGCAGGTCTCCCAGTGCGCGATCGGTCGCAGCGATCTCCGCCTGGTAGAGATCCTCGGCAAAGCGCGTTCTCTCGGGCTCGGGAGGCCGGAGGGGTGAGTGGGGCTCCATGTAGTGGACGAAGAGGAAGAAGGACTCGTCGCCGATGGTGTCGATCCAGGACAGGGCGTCGCGGTTGACGTCTTCGGCCGGCCGCTCGCCCAGGAAGAGGACTCCCGGGGTCTCCCGGTATCCGGGCGCGGTATAGCGCTCGAAGCCCCGGGCGAGGCCGTAGCGTCTGGCGAGCACCACACTCCCCACGAATGCGCCGGTGCGAAACCCGGCCGAGGCGAGGCGCTCGGCGAGGGTTTCGATCCCGGGCGAGAGCGCGAACAGACCGTTGTGGCGCACCCGATGGCGAAGGGGGTCGAGGCCGGTGAGGAGCGATGTGTGGCTCGGCAGGGTGATGGGGCTCGGCGCCATGGCGTCGGCGAAGCGCACGCCCCGGGCCGCGAGCGCGTCGATCACCGGCGTTCCGGCATCCTCCTTCCCGTAGGCGCCGACGCAATCGGCGCGCAGGGTGTCGATGCTGACGAGCAGGATGTCGCGCGGGGCGGGCGCCGGCGGCGCGGGGCAGCCGAGCGCGAGGATTCCCGCCCCGGCCGCGGCGATCCAGCGCCATCCCGTTCTGCGCCCGTTCATTCCGCGCTCCGATCGGCGTCCACCCCCGCACCCTCCTGCAGGGCGCGCAGTCGCTGCCGGGACTCAGCGTATCCCGGGTCGCCGGGCGTGAGCGAGGCGTAGGCCTCCCGGGCGCGCTGCCGGCTCCGCCGGGCCTCCTCTCCGTGGCCCAGGGTGTCGAGCAGCCGCCACTCGACGTCGAAGGCGGTGGCGAGCAGCAGACCGCCCAGGGTCGGATCCCCCGATCGCCCGCGCTCCAGCTCCTCGATCGCGCGGCGCACGAGCGCGAGGCCCGCCTCGGCATTCTCGTCCCCCCGGCGGCCGGCCTCGGCGAGGAGCGCACCCCCGAGGCGCGCCCGCGCCTCCGGCCAGTCCGGCCGGAGGGCCACGGCGCGTTCGAAGCGCGCCTCCGCCTCGTCGATGCGCTGCTGCGCCATCAGGATGCGCCCGTGCTGCAGGTAGTAGGCGGCCGTGTAGAGACCCCTGGACTCGGCCACACCGATGGCGCGCTCTGCGAGCTGCGACGCGCGCGCGAGCACCTCGCTGCGCTCCTCCTCCGGAAGCGCATCGACGTCTTCCGCCAGCAGGATCGCGGTGTTGATCGCGAAGAGCTCGTTGCCGGGACGCCGGGTCTCCCCCTCTTCGAAGAGCGCGAAGGCCTCCCGGCGCAGCGCCGCGCGACGCTCGGGATCGGCGCTCGCCCGCGCCTGCCCGGCGCGGACGAGGCCGAGGTTGAGCGCGGACATCGCCGTCGGGGGACCGACCGCCCGCGCGTGGGTCCACAGCGACTCGGACGATCGCCACACGGCGCTCTGCCGCCAGGTCGCGACGCCGAGGACGAGCACGACCGCCACCGCCGCCCCCACACCGGCCCGCGCCGCGGTACCGCCCGCATTCAGCGCAGCGAGCAGCGCTCCCCCGGCCAGCAGCGCGAAGGGAATCCCCGCGAGGTACGCGTAGCGGTCGGCGACGAGCTGGGGCCCGGTCTGCTGGACGCCGAGCACCGGAGAGACGATCACCGCATAGGCGACCCAGGCCGCGAGCCATCCGGGGTGGCGCCGGGCCCTCCACACCAGCGCGAGGGTGATCGCGACGCTGACGATCGCCGCGACGAGGAAGCGGGGCGTGAGCCAGCCGAGATCCTCGGGAATCGGGTAGAGGGGCGCGAGTCCGAAGGGGAAGAGCGTCTTCGCCGGGTAGAAGGCGAGGCCGTAGAGACCCTGCACGATGCGGTCCGAGAGGCCGTACACCTGCAGGTAGTCGAGGCTTCCCTGCTGGGCGGTCTGCGCCCAGCGGGCGAGGCTCGCGAAGACGACCGAGAGCGCGATCACCGGCGCCTTCTCCGCCACCAGCGCGACGGCGCTCCGCGCGCCGGACACCCGGCGCAGGGGCCAGGCGTCGATCACCAGCAGCAGCGCGGGCATCACGATTCCCCAGGCCTTCGCGAAGAGCGAGAGCAGCAGCAGGAACGGATACAGCAGCGCCCAGACCGGCTTGCGCCCGGTCGCCGCCTGCGCCGCGGCCCACGCCGACACCGCGAACAGGAGCGCCGCCAGCGCGAGACCCGGTGCACCGAGGCCGCGGAGCGAGAGGTGGGTCGGATCGGCGGTGGAGAGCCAAGCGAAGCACGATCCGACGGCCGCGACCGCTGCAACGACGGAGACGAGCAGCGGCCGGCCGCGCAGGCGCGACGCTCCGGGCGCCGCGCTGGCCCGCAGGTAGGCGAGCACCGCGAGCACGAAGAAGAGGCCCGAGAGCACGTCCCGCCGCTCGGTCACCCAGCAGACCGATTCGCAGCGAAGCGGGTGCACGGCGTGCACGAGCGCGGCGAAGGCCGCCGCCAGGGCGAGGTGCGCGCGCGCCGGCGCCGGCGACGCGCCCGCCCACGCCAGGCCGAGCACGCGCCAGGCCAGGAAGTAGAGCGCGACGGCCGTCGCCGCGTGGAGCGCGATGTTGGTGCGGTGGAATCCCGCGGCTTCCGGGTAGTCCGGCCCGGTGAGACCGAGACGCGCGTAGTCGGCGGCGAGGCTCATCCAGCTCAACGGCTGGAAGTGACCCATGTGGCTCGTGGTCCACATCCAGCCGAGGTTCGCGGCGTCGAACCCCCGGAACGCGAGGTTCCCGGTGATGTTGGACGCGTCGTCCCAGTTCACGAACGACGCCTCGGCGGCGGGCCAGAACGCGAGCACGCTGGCGGCCAGGACCAGCAGGGGGAGCGCCCGGGTGGAACGCATCGAATCCTGGACCCTCGAATCCGCCAGTCTGGAGTCTCCGCCAGGGGCCTCGCCCGGAGCCCGGTCGCGGAGCCGCCAGCGAACAGGGTCGTGAAAGGCGGACACTCCCGGAGCGCGTCGGGGTATCATTCTCGTGTGACGGCTGCAGGTTACACCATCCCCTCTCGCAGCCCCGGCTGGCTCCACGGCGCCGCCAGCGACCTCCTGCTCGGCGCCGGCCTCGGCTACCTGCTCTCGCTCCCGCTGCTGGTGGCGATCGGCGCGGCCCTCCGTCTCGATCGCTGGCCCCTCGAGGCGACCCTCGCCCTCGGCCTGATCTTCTCCACGCCCCACTACGGCGCCACCCTGCTTCGGGTCTACCAGCGCCGGGAGGACCGGCGCCGCTACGCGCTCTTCGCCGTGCACGGGAGCCTCGCCCTGTTCGCGCTGCTGGTCGCCGGCATCCGGCTGCCCCAGCTGGGCTCGCTCCTCATCACCGTGTACCTGGCGTGGAGCCCCTGGCACTTCGCGGGACAGAACTACGGCATCTCGCTGATGTTCCTGCGCCGCCGCGGCATCGACGTCGACGGCGGAGTGCGCCGCGGGCTCTACGTCGCGTTCCTGGTCTCCTTCGTGCTGACGCTGCTCGTCTTCCAGACCCAGGGATCGAGCGCGAGCTTCGCGCCGGATCCGGTGTCGGGCGGGGAGGGCTACCGGCCGCTGCGGATCGGAGTTCCGATCGGGTGGACGCTCACGCTGGCCCCGCTGCTGCTGCTGATCTTCGTGGCCAGCATCGGCGCGGCGCTGGTCTCGCTGCGGCGCGCCGGCGCCGGACTCCGCGACTGCGGGCCCGTCGTGCTGCTCCTCGTCTCCCAGTCGCTGTGGTTCGTGGTGCCCGCCACCGCGGCCGCCTATGGACACTTCTTCGAGGGGATCGCCTTCACCGCGATCTGGTCCTCCATCGCCCACTCGGTCCAATACCTGTGGGTGACCTCGTACTACGCCGCGCGCAGCGGCGGCGAGAAGCGGGTCGCACCGTTCTATCTCCAGGCGCTGCTGGCGGGCTCGCTCATCACCGTCGTGCCGGGCCTCGCGCTGACACCCTTTCTTCCCGACACCCTCTCGTGGAGCGGCGGCTTCGCGATGCTGCTCTTCGCGGTGGTGAACCTCCATCACTTCGTGCTCGACGGGGCGATCTGGAAGCTCCGGGAGGGCCGCGTGGCACGGGTCCTGCTGCGAAGCGGCGGCGACGACGCGCCGCCGGACCCCGACCGGGGACGCGGCGTTCGAGCGCTGGTGTGGGCGCTGGGTGCCGCCTGCGTGGCGGTCCCGCTGATCGAGATCTACGACAGCCACTCGGCGCGCACCGGCGACGAGGCCCGCATCGGCTCCGCGGTGGAGCGCCTGGCCTGGATCGGACGCGAACGCGTGTCGGTGCTCGGAACCCTGGCCGACCTGCGCGCGGCCGAAGGCGACCAGGCGGGCGCCGAGGCGCTCTACCGCCGCGCGCTCTCGCTCCGGCGCGACCCGGCGGTGGTGAACAACCTCGCCTGGATGCTCGCGGTCGACGACGACGCCACCCCGGAGCAGGCCGCCGAGGCGGTGTCGCTGGCCGAGGAGACCCTCGACCACTACGGAAGCGACGACCCGGAGGCACTCGACACCCTCGCCGCCGCCTACGCGGCGGCGGGGCGCTTCACCGACGCCCAGCGCACCGCCGAGCGCGCGCTCGCCCTGGCCAAGGCGAGCGGCGCCGGAGATCCCGGGGTGCTGCGCTCGCGTCTCGCTCTCTACCGCGCGCATCGCCCCTACCGCGTCCACTGATGCATCCCCGGATCGCCGGAAGATCGCGGACGCGCTCTCGCCGCGGGCCCCGCTCGGGGCGCGCGTTGCGCCCGGGATGCCGCCCCGTTGCGCGCTCGTGTCTGTCGCAATGCCCCAGGCGAAGTGGCATGATGGATGGCTCGGGTCGAGGCCACCCGGGCGGAGACATCGATCATGCGCGTGCTCATCACCGGCGTCGACGGCTACCTCGGCTGGACCCTCGCGATCTACCTCGCCCAACGAGGCCACGAGGTCGGCGGCATCGACAACTACGCCCGGCGCCTCTGGGTGGGTCAGATGGGATCCCAGTCCGCGATACCGATCGCGCCGATGGCCGAACGCCTCTCGGCCTACCGGGAGCACACCGGCCAGAACCTGCGCTTCTACCGCGGGGACCTCACCGACTACAACTTCGTCCTGAACGCCTACCGCTCGTTCCGCCCCGAGGCGGTGGTCTACCTGGGCGAGATGCCCTCCGCGCCGTACTCGATGGTGGACGTCCACAACGCCGTCTTCACCCAGACCAACAACATCATGGGAACCCTCGTCTCGCTCTACGCGCTGCGCGAGACGGTGCCCGAATGCCATCTCGTCAAGCTCGGAACCATGGGCGAGTACGGCACCCCCGACGTCGACATCCCCGAGGGCTGGTTCGAGCTCGAGTTCCGCGGGCGCAAGGAGCGGGCGCTCTTCCCGCGCCGCGCCGGCTCCTGGTATCACCAGTCGAAGGTCCACGACTCGAACAACGTCGAGATGGCCTGCCGGATCTGGGGTATGCGCTCGACCGATGTGATGCAGGGCGTGGTCTACGGAACGCGCATCCCCGACATGGGCGAGGACCCGACCCTGCGCACGCGCTTCGATTTCGACCAGGCCTTCGGCACCGCGATCAACCGGTTCTGCTGCCAGGCGGTGATCGGCCTGCCGCTCACGCCCTACGGGAAGGGACACCAGAAGCGCGGCTTCCTCCCGCTGTCCGATTCGATGCAGTGTCTGACCCTCGCGGTCGAGAATCCGGCCGAGGCCGGCGAGTACCGGGTCTTCAACCAGTTCGAGGACGTGTACGAGGTCACCCAGCTCGCGGAGCGCATCCAGCGGGTCGGCAGCGAGCTCGGGCTGGAGGTGAAGATCCACCCGATGGAGAACCCGCGCGCCGAGGCCGAGCAGCACCGCTACAACCCGGACCACCAGCACCTGCTCGACCTCGGCTACCGGCCCACCACCGACATGGACTCCGAGCTCCGCATCATGCTGGCCGACCTGATGGCCCACCGCGAACGCATCGAGGAGCGCCGCGAAGCCCACTTCCCCGACATCCGCTGGGACGGCACGCGCCGGAGATCCGACTACCTGAGCGAGTGACGGGCCGGAGGCCGGTCGCAGCGCCATGTCCTTCCTCCGCTGGCTGGGACTCCTCGTTGGAATCGGGGTCTTCCTTCATTCGTTCGCCCGCTTCCGCGGCGCCCGCGCCACGCGCTTCGATTTCGGCCTGGGCTTCATCTTCTCGCTCTCGCTGATCGTCGTCTCCGCGGTTCCCGACTCGGTCAACCTGCTGCGCGACATGCTGATGCTCGAGCGCGACCAGTTCTCGCGCCTGATCGCCGTGCTGATCGCGTCGAACGTCGCGCTCTGGCTGCTGATGATCTCGGCCCGGGCGCGCGCGCTGGATCACGCCGACGGGTTCGACCGGCTGGTGCGCAGCCTGGGCGTCTCGGAGTTTCGGCGACTGCATCCGGACCTCGAGCGACTCCCGCCGGTGGTGGTGGTGATCCCCGCCTACGACGAGGCCGAGAACGTCGGCGCCGTGATCGAGGCGATGCCGCAGACGGTCTGCGGCAAGGCCCTCACCCCCCTGGTGGTGGACGACGGCTCCGACGACGACACCGCCGGAGCCGCCCGGCGGGCCGGCGCCCTGGTGGCCCTGAGCCCGGTCAATCGCGGAGGAGGCGCCGCGCTGCGCCTGGGCTTCGACATCGCGATCGAGTACGGGGCGGAGATCGTCGTCACCATGGATGCCGACGGCCAGCACCTTCCGTCGGAGATCGAGAGGCTGGTGCGGCCGCTGGTCGACGGCGACCTCGCCTTCGTGATCGGCTCGCGCATCCTCGGCCACCACGAGCGCGACAACCGGATGCGCTGGGCCGGCATCCATTTCTTCAACACGGTGATCCGCCTGCTCACTCCGGTGAAGATCAGCGACTGCTCCAACGGCTTCCGCGCGCTGCGCGTGCGCGAGCTCTCCCAGGTGCTGCTGCGCCAGGACCAGTTCCACACTGCCGAGCTCATCATCGAGGCGGCCAAGCGCGGCATCCCGATCGGCGAGGCGCCCGTCACCGTGAAGCGACGCATGAGCGGCGAGAGCAAGAAGGGCCGCGACTTCCGCTATGGCCTGTCCTTCGCCCGGACGGTGATCAAGACCTGGTGGCGCTACTGAGCCGGATCCCCGGCGGCCCCGGTCTCCTCCGCCACCGTCTGGGTGCGCCGGCGCATCTCGATCAGCATCCGGGCCGCGTTGCGCCGGTCGACTTCGGTCTCCACGACCGGCTTCTGGTAGTGGACGACCCGCTGATCGATGAGCAGGCGACCGTCCCACATGGTGGCCTGGACCGTGAGCCGGTTCTCCCCGGGCACCAGGGGGAGGAAGGCGTCGAAGCGGCCGTCGTCGGAGGTGCGCAGCGCCCGGGCGCGCTCGCCGGTGGTCTCGTTCATGATCTCGAGCCGGAGCGGGGCGAGGACCACGCTCGGCAGGTCGTTGAGCAGCAGCCCGGGCCGGCCCACCTGGAGCAGGCTCCCGCCCGCGGCCCGGGCCAGGGACTCGAGAAACTTCGTCGACTCCTCCTCGACCTCGCCGAAGGAGAGGATGTAGAGGTCGATCCCGTCGTTCGCCAGCTCGCTCGCCTCCTCGAGCGCCGCGCGCACCGCCCAGAACTCGGCCCGGGCCAGGCGGTCGAAGTTCGTGCCTTCGGGCTTGCCGTCGGTGAAGAGCAGCACCGCACGCGGCCGGTTCCCGCCCTCCTGCTCCCGGGCGTCGTCGAGCATGCGCGCCGAAGCGGCCAGCACCCGGCCGACGTCGGTGCCCGCGGTATCGAGGCTGAACGAGATCGCATCGATCGCTTCGAGGGCCCGGGACGCGGGCCCGAGATAGGCGCGAACCAGGGGCGTCTCGGTGTAGGTGAGGACGGCGATCCGGTTCCTGCGCTGGGAGAGCCCCTGCACGAGGGCGCGCGCGGCGATCAGCTCCGAGTGGATCACCGCGTCGTCGGGATCGCTGGTCCAGAGATTGTGGTGCCGGTCGTGGAGCTTCTTCTCCCGCGCCCACTCCCGGGTCGACCCGGTCACGCCGTCGCGGTCGAGATCGAGGCCCGAGGCGAAGAGCGTCGTCTGGGAGAGATCGATCGCGATCACGACGTCGCTGTCGAAGAGCTCCGGGACCTGGATGCGTCCGCTCACCTCGACGAGCGGGGCCGAGAGCCGGATCCGCTCGCCGTCGGCGGGGCTCGCGATGTCGAGGGAGCCGCCCTCGGAGTCGCCGCGCGCCTCCGCGCCCGGATTCAGCGCCAGCGCGCAGATCCCCGCGAGCAGGGTCGCCCGCAGCGTTCGAGCGCGTGCGCTCGGGCGTCGTGAGAGCGGATCCGGTGCGGATCGCTGCGCTTCCAGTCTCGAGCGGATCGAGCAGACCGCGCGAATCGAACGACGCGAGCGAATGCGGACGTTCATTCCCACCTTCCAGCCCCGGACCATTATATCGGGAACGACGCGATCCTCCCGTCGACGATTCCGCCCGTCGTCTCGGACGCGGGCTCGGCCCCCCACGGGCGCGTGCGAATCCCACCCCTCGCGCTCGCTTGTCATCGAATGTCTCCTGGGAGACTCTCTGCCTCTTGGCCGCGCCCGCGGCTGGAGGCGAATCGGTGATCCCGGCGATCCGAAGAGCCGCGTGCGTCGCGCTCGTGCTGCTGGCCGCGCCGATCGCGTGTACGGGAAGGGACCCGCGCCCCGTCCCCGGCGACCTGCTGGTCCGGATCCAGTCCGATCCCGCGTCCCTGCTCGGCCAGGCCCACCCCGTACCGCCCGACGACAGCGCGCGGCGCGAGAGACTCGAGAAGCTCTTCGCCGAAGCCGGTTGCCCGGCCCGGGACGAGACCGGAAGCGGTGACCTGGTCTGCCGGGTCCCGGGCGCGGACGACCAGTGGATCGTGGTGGTGGCGAGCTACGACGAGCCGCCGGGCCCGGTCGACTCCAACGACTGGCCGAGCGCCGCGCTGCTGCCGCCGCTGGCGCGCTCGATCCAGATCGAGCCCCAGACCCACTCCTTCGCGTTCGTCGCCTTCGCCGACCAGCGCCACCGGCGCCCGGGCTACGGGACGCCCGGCGGGGCCCGCTACTTCATCGACCGCCTGCCCGCCGAGCTGGGATCCAAGACCATCGCCATGGTCTCCCTCGGCGGCTTCGGCGAGGGCTTCGGCCACGCGCCGATCGGCTTCTGGGAAGCCCAGGCCGATCCCGACCTGCGGCTCGATCTGCACTCGGTCGCGAAGTCCCTCGACCTGCCCGCGCGCAACGTCCCGCTGAAGAAGTTCCACGCCAGCGACCTCGGCGCGATCGGGACCCCGACCGTCCCCAGCATCTTCCTCTTCGTCGCCGACCCCGAGATCGGGGGGCTCGCGGGGGAGTACCTCGACTCGTTCCGCTTCGTGGCCGTCTACCTCGGATACATCGACCAGACCCTCGACGTGCGGAGCAAGCCCGTTCCCCTCGACGAGATCGCGCCCTTCGAGCGGCCGCGCTCAGCCGTCTCGCTGGGGGGCGAGGGGGCCGACGACGAAGGCCAGGGCGCAGACGGCGCCGGCGAACAGGACGTTCGAGAGCATTAGCATCGAGAGCGCGACCGCCTGCGCGCTGCCGATTCCGTAGCCGGCGAGGATGGCGATCATCGCCGCGTCCCGGGTCCCGGCTCCTGCGATCGAGATGGGGAGCGAGGCCACCAGCGACGCCACCGCCGAGATCCCGGCCATCTCGAGGTAGGAGAGGGGCAGGCCAAGACCCAGTCCGAAGCAGTAGTTCCCCGCGTAGGTGACCGCCCAGGAGCCGACCGTGAGCAGCGCGGCGCGCAGCGCCACGCCGCGGCCGAACCCCCGGACCGGGTCCGCGGCGGGCTCGCCGGTGGCGCCGGGGGCCTCCGCCGGCTTCGCGGCGGAGCCTTCGACCGAGAGCACCAGGCGGCGGCGCAGCGGCTCGCCGCGGGGGCTCGCCGCGACCCACCACAAGAGCAGCATGGCGGCGAAGGTTCCCGCGGCCAGCACCCAGATCCACAGCCCGCCCCGGGACGGCGCGAGCACCACCAGGGGCAGGGCCCCGCCGGCCAACACCGCGAGGAAGCCGAGGTCGGCCATGCGGTCGATCACCGTGCACAGCAACGCGGCGCCGAGGGGCGCGCCCCGTCGCGCGACCATCACGCCCTTGGCGAGCTCCCCGACGCGTCCCGGGGTGACGACCCCCGCGGCGATGGACTGGGCGTAGAGCGCGAGCAGCTCGGAGAAGCGCCAGGGCCGCGCGTAGGGACCGAGCAACACCCGCCAGCGCCAGGTGCGAAGCGCGATCGGCGGCAGCGGAAGCAGATAGGCGAGAACGAGCAGCATCGGATTCGCCCCGGCGAAGGCCTGGGCGAGCGCCCGGGGCTCCAGGGTCGAGAGGATGACGACGAGCAGTCCGGGGCCGAGGGCCAGCCGCAGCCAACGCCATCCCCGGGAGCGCGACCGGGAGCGGGGGCGGCCGCCGGAGGCGCCGTTCGCGGACCCGGAGTCGGGTTCCGGGGAAGGGGACGGTGTGCCGGCCACGGTCGGCAAGCGTAGCGTCCCGGCCCGGGTCCGGTCCGCGTTCGCGACCGCCGCAGCCGTGCGGAAGGGCGCGCAGATCGGCCTGAACTCGGCTCTTTCACCGGCAACTTTGTGATAGCGTAGGCCGCTCCGCAGCCTCCCCCCCCTGCGTCCGATCCGCTTCCTGCGGACCGGTCCCGGCGGTGGTGGCTTCGGCCACGCACCGGGACCGAGACGGGTTTCCCGGGCGTCACGGAAACGAGACGAGGGAGACCAGCATGCGACACCATCCGGCGGGCTTCGCCGGCGCTCGGCTGGCCGCGTTGATCGCCATCACGGTGATCTGCGCCGGCCCGGAAGCGTTGGCACAGGACGTCGAGCAGGCGATCGACACGCGCACCCAGGCGAACAAGGAAGGCGTCGCGTCCCAGAAGAAGATCGACGCCCTGAGCGATCAGACCGACGTGCTGCTCTCCGAGTACCGGACGACGATCAAGCAGATCGAGTCGCTGCGGGTCTACAACCGGCAGATGGACCAGCTGATCTCCTCGCAGATGGACGAGCTCGCGTCGCTGCAGGATCAGCTCGACAACGTCGAGCTCATCGGCCGCGGCGTCACGCCCCTCATGCTCAACATGATCGACGGGCTCGACAAGTTCGTCTCCCTGGACGTTCCGTTCCTGCTGAAGGAGCGCACCGAGCGGGTCGAGAACCTGCGCACCCTGATGGACCGCGCCGACGTCACCAATGCGGAGAAGTACCGCCGCATCATGGAGGCGTACCAGATCGAGAACGAGTACGGGCGCACCATCGAGGCCTACAGCGGCTCGATCGGAGAGGGCGCCGACGAGCGCACCGTGGACTTCCTGCGCCTCGGGCGCATCGCCCTCGTCTACCAGACCCGCGACGGTCTCGAGGTCGGAGCCTGGGACCAGAAGAATCGCAAGTGGGTGACGCTCGACTCGAGCTACAAGCCCGCCATCAAGGAGGGGCTGCGGGTCGCCCGCAAGCAGGCCGCGCCGGAGATGCTGCGCCTGCCGCTGCCCGCGGCGACCCCCGCCGGAGGAGAGAGCTGATGCGCCCCCTGAACCCGACCTCCCACTCCTCCCGCCGGGGCCGCGGCCTGCGCGTCTCGGGCATCGCCGTGGCGCTGATGGCGCTGGTGCTGGCGGCACCGGTCGCCCTCGCCCAGGAGGCCGAGCAGGGCGCGACGCCGGATGCGACCCCGCCGCCGACGCCGGTTCCCGAGGCCAAGTCGCTCCAGGAGCTGCTCGAGATCGTGCGCCAGGGCTGGCGCGACGAGAAGAAGGAGAACCAGCAGCGCGAGGCCGAGTTCCGCCAGGCCAAGGCGGACCAGGAGAAGCTCCTCGCCAACGCCAAGGCCGTGCAGGCGCGGGAAGAGGCGCGCTCGGAGGAGCTCGAGCGGACCTTCACCGAGAACGAGACCAGGCTCGCCGAGACCGAGGCCACCCTGACCGAACGCCTGGGCAGCCTGGGCGAGCTCTTCGGCGTGGTGCGACAGGTCGCCGGCGACGCCGCGGGCATCGTCGACGGCTCGCTGATCAGCGCCGAGATCCCCGGACGCGAGGAGTTCCTGGCCGAGCTCGGCAAATCGAAGGCGCTGCCGTCGATCGAGCTGCTGACGGACCTGTGGTACGAGCTGCAGCGCGAGATGACCGAGCAGGGCAAGGTCGTGCGCTTCACCGCCCCGGTCCTCACCCTCGAGGGCGGCTCCGAGGAGCGCCAGGTGATCCGCGCCGGCGTCTTCTCCGCCATCTCCAACGGCGAGTACCTGCTCTGGGACCCGGTGAACCAGCGCCTGACCGAGCTCGCCCGCCAACCTCCCAGCAAGTACCTCAGCACCGTGGCCCCCTTCGAGAAGCTGACGGAGGGGATGGGGCGCCTCGCCGTCGACCCGGGCCGCGGCTCGCTGCTCTCGGTGCTGATCGACACCCGCACCCTCACCGAGCGCATTCCCGAGGGCGGCTACGTGGGTTACACGATCATCGCGCTCGGCGCGATCGCCGCGGTCCTCGCCATCGTGCGCTGGTTCATGGTCTTCGTGGCCAGCCGCAAGGTCGCGGCCCAGCAGAAGAGCGACAAGGCCGACCCCGGCAACCCGCTCGGGCGCGTGCTGGGGGTGTACGAGGCCAACCGCGACGTCGATCCGGAGACCCTCGAGCTGAAGCTCGACGAAGCCGTGATGCGCGAGTCGTCGAAGCTCGAGCGCTTCATCTGGCTGGTGAAGGTCGTCTCGGTGGTGGCGCCGCTGCTCGGACTGCTCGGCACCGTCACCGGTATGATCCGGACCTTCCAGGCGATCACGCTCTTCGGCGCCGGCGACCCCAAGATGATGGCCGGCGGCATCTCCGAAGCGCTCGTCACCACCATGCTGGGTCTGATGATCGCGATCCCGTTGGTGCTCCTCCACGCGCTGTTGGCGTCGAGCACCAAGCGGATCATCGAGATCCTCGACGAACAGAGCGCCGGGCTGATCGCGCGCCAGGCGGAGCGGAGCGGTGCCGGGGTTTGAGGTCGTAGAAGCGGTTCAGGGCTTCGTCGAAACCGGCGGGGACGTCCTGATCATGATCGCGATCGTCACGATCGCGATGTGGACCCTCATGCTCGAACGCTTCTGGTACTTCGTGTGGGTGCATCCCGTGCGCGTCAAGCGCGTCATGGCGCAGTGGGAAGGGCGCAGCGACCGCTCGTCCTGGGTCGCCCAGCAGATCCGCCGGCTGCTGATCTCCGAGGTCCAGCTCGACCTCGACTCGGGGCTCACCATGATCAAGACCCTGGTCGCCCTGTGTCCGCTGCTCGGTCTGCTCGGTACGGTGACGGGCATGATCGAGGTGTTCGACGTCATGGCGATCGCGGGCAGCGGCAACGCGCGCGCGATGGCTTCGGGCGTATCCAAGGCCACCATCCCCACCATGGCGGGCATGGTGGCGGCGCTCTCGGGGCTGATCCTGAGCGTCCAGATCGAGCGCTTCGCCCGGGAAGAGGGCGCGCGCGTCGCGGACCACATGACCGTGGCCGAGGAGTAGAAGATGCGGAGAAAACGGGGCGGAGAAGGCGACGACGAGAGCGAGGTCAACCTCACGCCGATGCTCGACGTGGTCTTCATCATGCTGATCTTCTTCATCGTGACGGC
>Ga0055452_10000198_pt1 | contig 14992 bp, 11 predicted proteins | sample China_Galinas_PW_6_FD_57735 | JGI IMG/M metagenome (GOLD analysis project Ga0055452, IMG submission 57735) | Wetland microbial communities from San Francisco Bay, California, USA, that impact long-term carbon sequestration - China_Galinas_PWC_D2 | ecosystem: Environmental > Aquatic > Marine >... | reverse complement strand
CATCATCATGGCCACCCGGGAGGCGCTGATCGCGGTTCCGCAAACCATACGGCAGGCGGCGTTCGCGCTTGGTGCCACGCGATGGCAGGTTGTGCGTGCGCATGTGTTGCCCTCCGCCCTGCCCGGCATCGCGACGGGTGCAATCCTCGCGCTATCACGTGCCATCGGTGAGGCCGCCCCGCTGCTGGTGATCGGCGCACTCACGTACGTCGCCTTTGTGCCGGAAGGACCGCTGGACGCGTTTGCCGCCATGCCGCTGCAGATTTACGATTGGTGTGACCGACCGCAGCCGGAATTTCACCATCTCGCGGCCGCCGGTATCATGGTCCTATTGGGCATCCTCCTGCCGATGAACGCGGTGGCGATCGGCATCCGCGCATGGCACCAGAGGAGAAAGGTATGGTAACCGCTATGGATACGCGGTCTGCACCGACATCAGAGACGGCACCCGCCACGCCATCGTTTGCGATAGCGATAGATGCCACGCCGCGGAGCCCTGTCCCCGATACGCCAGCGGTCGTCCGCGCGCGAGATGTGAGTATTTTCTACGGCAGTTTTTGCGCCGTTCGCAATGTGAGCCTCGACATGGGTGCCAATCGCGTGACGGCCATCATCGGGCCGTCCGGTTGCGGCAAGAGCACGCTGCTCCGCTCCATCAATCGGATGAACGACTTCATCCCAAGTATGACGGTCACCGGGCTATTGACTTATAACGACCGAGATATTTACGGTTCCGATTCCGATCCTGTCGCGCTACGCCGCCATATCGGCATGGTCTTTCAGAAACCGAACCCGTTCCCGAAATCGATTTACAAGAACGTCGCATGGGGACCCAAAATCAACGGCTACCGCGGCGACCTTGATGAACTCGTCGAGCAATCACTACGGCACGCCGCACTCTGGGACGAGGTCAAGGACAAGATCCATCAGAGCGCCTACGCGTTGTCCGGCGGCCAGCAACAACGTTTGTGTATTGCCCGGGCGATCGCCCTGCAGCCGGACGTGTTGTTGATGGACGAGCCGTGCTCCGCGCTCGATCCGATCGCGACGGCGCGCATTGAAGACCTGATTGACAAGCTGAAATCGGCGTACACCGTCATATTGGTCACGCACAACATGCAGCAGGCGGCGCGTGTGTCGGATCGCACGGCTTTCATGTACATGGGCGAACTCATCGAGGTTGACGACACGACTACCATGTTTACGACGCCCAAGGAGCAGCGGACCCAGGACTATATCACAGGCCGTTTCGGATAAGACCCATGACTACGCACTTCGTGGATTTGCTGGACGATCTCCGTCGCCGCTCGCTACGTATGGCCACCCTGGTGGAGGACATCGTTTCCGAGGCGTGTGACGCCCTTCTTCGCGACAACGAGAGCCTTGCGCAGCGGGTCATGGGTCGAGACAATGACGTCGACACCGAAGAGGTTGAGGTGGAGGCGGAGGTGATTCGGCTGATGGCCCTATACCAGCCTGTGGGTGCGGATCTCCGCTTGCTGTGCACGGTGCTGAAGGTAAACAACGACCTCGAACGAATCGCGGATTGCGCAGTGAATATCGCGGAGCGTGCCTATCATCTGGCATCGGCGAGGACCTTGTCGCTCAAGGAAGAAATCGAGCGGATGGCCCCTGTGGTTCTTCAGATCCTGCGCGATGCCGTGCACGCTTACGGCTCGCAGCGGCCTGACAACGCTAAGAAAGTGTTTCTAGACGAAGATGCGGTAGATGCCATGTACGGTCAGGTCATTCGCCGCGTGGTCAGCGATGCCGCCGAATCACCGGACGACATGGGTTCCATGCTGGATTTCGTCACGGTAGCGAAAAACCTGGAACGCATCGCCGACCACGCCACCAACATCGCCGAGGACGTGGTCTATTTATCGACGGGCGAAATCGTACGGCATCAGATTTAGCAGCCCGCCCGATCGTGGTTGCGAGCATCAGTCATTTCGCCTCTCTTGCCGCGCAACATTATTATCCAGGTTAAACCGGGTAGAATTCTCGGTGCTCTGAAGTCCTCAGGGTAATCTCCCCCATTGCGAATATTGACCGCACAATCAAACCCGGTATTCTTCCTGGCTCAATGCCTGGTGTTCGTGCCGGTAGGCACGCGTCGACCGGCCGACGAACCGCGTCCAAGAGTAGGAGAATGATGATGAGGAGGTTTTCCAATATTGCCAAGGCGTTCGCGTTGGTCGCCGCGATCGGGGCCATTGCCTGGACGGCCAACAGCTTTGCCAAGGGCAAACCGGGCCCGCTCGATTGCCCGCGCGACATCCTTTGCCCGGATGTTTACAATCCGGTGTGGTGTGACCAAGGCATGTTCCCCAACGCCTGCTACGCGTACGCGGCCTGCGCCACCAACTGCGGGGCCGCCGGCAGCTAGGCTGACCACGTTTTGAGAATCGAGGCTCTGGATCGGTTCGTGGGGCGATCCGGGGCCCGTTTCTTTCCAGACTCCCTTGGGCAGGCGGTGACCAGACCCCGCTCGGCCTCTCCCCTCCCTTCTGCCGGAGTACTCACCAGTTGGTCCAACGATCGGCCTGTTGTGTTCACATGGCCTAAGGTCCCCGACGATCCAGGGAACACGGTCTTGGCCAGGAGGGTCGGCGAGTTCCGAAAAAACCTGAGGAATCTCATTTGACAACGGAGAACTGTGTCGTACACTAGACTTAGTTGACTGATCAACTAAGCGATCAAGACGGAAGGCCGCCCTAGTCGTACGGGCCCCGAGCAATCATGGAACAAACGCCACAAGCCAAGACGAAGCCGACTCCAACGCGGGAGCGACTGGTGGAGACGGCTCGGCACCTCTTCTGGGCTCGGGGCTACGAGGCCACAGGGGTGGCGGACGTGCTGCGCGAGGCCGGCGTCAACAGCGGCAGCCTTTATTACTTCTTCAAGACCAAGGAAGAACTGCTGCTGGCCGTCTTGGATCGATACACGGAACTACTGCACCCCGAGGTGATGGACCCTGTCTTCGCAAGAGTCTCCGACCCGATCGAGAGGGTTTTCGCCGTACTCGGCGGATACCGCGAGATGCTGACCATGACCGATTGCCGGCAGGGCTGCCCCATCGGCAACCTCGCGCTGGAGATGAGCGAGAAGTCGGAGGCGGTCCGCGAGGGCATCGCCAAGAACTTCGTCGGCTGGCGAAACGCCATGGCCGGATGTCTTTCGGAGGCGCGCGATCGCCTGCCCGGCGGTTTCGATTGTGACAAACTGGCGGCGTTCATTCTGACCGTCATGGAAGGGGCAATTATGCAGGCGCGGGCACACCGTAGCCTCGATCCTTTCGATGCCTCTGTGGCCTCATTGCGCGACTACGTGGATCGTTTGTTGGCGGATGCGGAAACGAAGTGATTGAAGCAGGTTTGGGCTGAATTGGCTGGAGATGACAAAATGAGGGTTAATCAATGGTTTCACAGCACTGGGGTCTTGATCATGCTGACGTGTACCGGCTCGTCCGCGGCAGCGGAGCCCGCTGAGCGAATTCTGGAACTCGAAACGACAATCCGCGCCCCCCTTTCCGCGGTCTGGGCCGCTTGGACGATGGCGGAGGGTGTGACCGCGTATGGACCGGAGGCGGCGTCGATCGAGATGAAGATCGGCGGCAAGTACGAGTGGTACTTTTCCATGGAAGCTCCGCCGGGTTTACGTGGGGCCGAGGGCTGCACCGTGCTCGCCTACGTTCCGGAGGAACTGCTTGCCTTCACCTGGAACGCCCCACCGTCCATCCCCACGCTGCGCGAAGCCGAGGCGCGAACACAGGTCATCGTTCGAATGGCGCAGAAGGACGAAGGAGGCGTGTCGGTCGCGCTGACCCAGCGGGGGTACGGGACCGGCGAAGACTGGGATCAATACTACAAATACTTCTCGAAGGCCTGGCCGCGCGTGCTCGAACGGCTGAAGGCCCATCTTGAATCCGAAGCAGCGGCGTCGAGTCACGTGTCGGCGCGCGCGAAGCCGGTGAGGGATTCTGTAGACAGGAACGTGCGGGTGCTCGTGTACGAGGGCGTGAAATGGCAGGACTTTCACGTCGAGCTGCCAGTATCGGTGGAAGAGGCCTGGCGCTTCATGGCAACCCCTGCCGGATTGAATGAACTCTTCGGCGGCCACGCCACGGTAGAACTGAGGCCCGGCGGCACGTACGCCATCTGGCCCGGCGCGGCGCAGAGCGTCCTTACACACCTTCCCAGGAGGATGCTGGCCGGCACCGGCAGCGCCCCACCTCAGTTTCCGAACGTGCGCAACGGCGGCACGTGGTTCGTCTATCGTTTCGAGCCGATTGATCAGCGCCGCTCGCTGCTCAAAATGGCCCTGCTCGGATGGCACGAACACAAAGAAAGGGAATGGGACGAGGCGTTCGAGTATTTTCTCAAGAACAACGCCGTATTCCTCAATGACGTGCGCGAGCGGGTCGAGAAGATCGTCTCTGAACGTGACTAAGACCAAAGCAAAGCCGTAGTTAGAGGCCACGCCATACTGAATGGGCCGGAGAAATGAAGTTGAAGAGCATACGAATCAGTGCCGTCACGATGGCCGTGGGGTTTGCGGCATCCGTCGCCATGTCGATGGGATCGGGGAAAGGCGAGGCGGCGCAGGACAAGGCAGCGGCCGCTACCGCGGCGCACGACATTCCCGTGTACTATGCGGTTTTCTGGACCAAGACGTCGCAATGGCCTACGGATCAATCGGCGCCGGCTGTTGCCCGCGTCACCGCGCACCGCCGATACATGAGCGAATTGAGGGATCGGGGCGTGTCGCTCGTCGGCGGTCCGTACTACCCGGATCGGTCCGGCGCTATTCTGATCATGAAAGCCAAGGACAAAGAGGACGCGACGAAGCTGATCGGTGACGATCCCGCGGTAAAGAACGGTTTGTTCTTTGCGGAGGTCAGACCCTTCTATGCTGCGATCCGTCTTGATTCCAAACGGTAGGGCGTCGTCGATCGGCCGCCAACCGGTGTGGCGCCGGCGCATGTGCGCAGGACGGAACGCCGGAGAATGGCAGTCTGACGTGATGTGCAACTGAACTTTAGTCGCAGGGCGATAGTAAACACCAGTAGATAATGAAGGAGATGAGATGACGACGGCAGGCGAAACGATCGAGATCGTACCGGATGTTCGTGACATCGGATTGACCGCGCTCTTGTTCGCGCGGCGTGTCACGATGGGGTTGCTGGAGGACATACCTGAGGATCAATGGTTGTACCAACCGGTACCGGGCGGGAATCATGCCACGTGGGTGATCGGGCACATTGCCTTCAACGACGACAACTTTTTGGTCGGCCTTGGCGGGGGCGATGCCCAAGTGCCTGCCCTATGGAAAGACGTTTTCGGGGCCGGCTCCACGGTCACGAATGATGCGACGGCGTATCCTTCTCGCTCCGAACTCCTGTCACAGTTCGAGAGTCGTCGCAACGATTTGTTGTCGTTTTTCAAGAACTTGCCGCCGGACCGGCTGACGGCGGACGTGCCGGAGCCATGGCAGGTCTTTGGCAAGACCCCGGCCCACGTCATGAATTCGTTGGCCTGGCACGAAGGCCTGCATGCCGGGCAGTTGACCGTCATACGTCGAGCACTGGGGCTGGGGCCCAAGTTTGGATGATCTTCGGGGCCGCCGATAACCGGTGATGCGCTCCAGTCAATAGACAACGTCAAGGCGTCGCGTTCTCGTCGGGCTTCTCAATGCGGAAGATTCCCCAAAGCAGAAGAAGCGCCACGGCCCAGCCAACCGCGAATCCGACGGCCGTGTTGATTCCCAGGCAGGCGCCGGTCGTCAAGATCATGAGGAAAAAGTCGACCCGGCGGGTCTGATCGCGGCAGACCATCGCGAGTTCCAGGCCGCTGAACATCAGTAAGACGCCGAGCACCGACTTGGGAAACTCCTGTAGCCACAGCAACAAGGAACCGCCGACGGCCAAGCCCAGGACGATCTTGACACAGCCGAGCATGACCATGCTCCCCCCCGTGCGCGCCCCGAAGCGATACTGGGCGGCCAGCCCACCTGCGCCGTGACACACCGGCATGGCACCGAACGGACATCCAATGAGATTCATGAGTGACACGGATAGCGCCACGTGCTTGGGCGCGGCTGGATGGCGGGGAAACAGATCCACAGAAAGCGCACAAATGGCGATCACAGAGTTCAAGGTGGTCAGCGGTAGTTGCAGCATCGCACCGCGCCAGAACCCGGTTCGCCAGTCTCCAAAGGCCGTCAACTGCGGCATCGACCAGGCGCTGCCCAGTTTTGTGGTTGTCAGAAGATCGGGCTGCGCCACGAGGAGCGCCACGAGTCCGACGAGCAACACCACCAGCGCGCCCGGCATGCGTTTCGAGTAGTAGAACGCCAGCACAAGGACACTGCACGCCACGCCGAGTCCGACGCTGTCCCAACCTATCAGCCTTTCCGTCCCACCGATCATTGTCACGCCGCCGCTCAAGAGCTTGAGTCCCAGGGCCAACTGCAGGCCGCGGACGACCGCCTGAGGGATCACCCGGTTGAGCCAGTCGATGAGCCCCGAGAGCGCCAGCACGAGCAGCGCCAGACTCGTCAGAATCCCAGCCGTGAGGATTTGGGATTCGTTCAATCCCTCTGCAATCGCCACGGTGGCGATCACCTTCATCGGTTGTACCGGTATGGGAATGCGAAAAAGAAGGCCCGTCGCGATGTTCATCAATCCGCCGATGACCAGTGTCGGTACGAGTTGCAGACCGCAACGGTTCACCATGCCCACGAGCAGTGGGATATAGGTGCCCAGATCGCCGAGTGCGCCCCCGGCTTCGTGACGATCGAATCGCAACGGGACACGATCTGACGGAGTTTTGTCGTTCTTACCGCTCACACGACATTCTCGCGAATCGCACGGGCCGGCGAGCGGTCAGATGCAGCCTGTCGGTCGTCTCGTACAGGCACTTGCGCTTGCTTTTCCGGTACGCCGACAACAGTATCCCGATTGGCGGACGTCGTCCACTATGTTCACTGTGATCGGCGGCGGCGGTTGATTCGACGTGAGGCGTATCGAAAGGAGACATCACCGTGAAATCGTTTAGACGCGAACTCTGGTTTGACGTGCCGACACGACGCGCGTTTATCAACATTACCGGCCACGTGGAAGACGCGCTTCGCGAGAGCGGCATTCGCGAAGGTCTGTGCCTGGTCAACGCCATGCACATCACCGCCAGCGTCTTCATCAATGACGACGAGTCCGGCCTGCACCAGGACTACGAACGATGGCTGGAGGCCCTCGCGCCGCATGAGCCGATCGACCAGTATCGCCACAACCGCACCGGCGAGGACAACGGCGACGCCCACCTCAAACGGCAGGTTATGGGGCGGGACGTCGTGGTGGCCGTCACGGAAGGAAAGCTCGATTTCGGGCCCTGGGAGCAGATATTCTATGGAGAATTCGACGGCCGCCGCCGGAAACGGGCCCTGGTGAAGATTATCGGTGAATAGGGGCCGCCCCACGAGTCGATAGAGAGTGATCCGCCGATTGGGACTGACAAGACCCTGCCGCAATCTGTGGGACTTTATTTGACCCGCTGCCCCGGACGGAGTATACTTTACGGTTTTGTTAGATGGTTAACCGTATGGAATACCAACGTGCCCTATCGTACGTTCAACCTGAAAGAGTTCGCCAAGCACGTCTGTATGGACGCGCGCGACGTCGAGCGATTGGCCGACGAGGGTCGGATACCGGGGCACAAGGTCGGCGGCAAGTGGCGTTTTCATCGCGGCCGGGTGACGGAGTGGCTGCAACAACATATCCACACGCTTGACGGTGACCATCTTCATGCCCTGGACGAGTCCTTCGGCCAAAAGGTCAATGCCACTTCATCCATCGAGTCACGCACGTTAACAGACCTGATTCCCTGCGACGGGATAGACGTCCAATTGCCTGCCCGCACACGGGTGTCGGTTCTAAGGGAACTCGTCAAGCTCTGCGAACACACGGGGCTGCTGTATGACGCACGTGGCCTGCAGGATTCGCTGGTGGAGCGCGAGGCGCTCGGATCAACCGCCCTTCCTAACGGCGTCGCGATTCCCCACGCCCGGCAGCCGCTGCCCTACGCCACCGCCATGCCGCTCGTGTGCGTCGGGCGGGTGGGAGCGGGCATCGCCTTCGGCTCGATCAACCACTGCCTTACGCACCTGTTCTTCCTCATCTGTTGTCACGACGACGAGCAACATTTACATGTGCTGGCCCGCCTCATGCGCATCCTGGATCAGGACACGGTCGATTTGCTGATGGCTGCCGAATCCCCCGACGCGCTGCGCGCCACACTCGCCAATAGAGAGCGGCACGTCATGGCGTACGTCGGGTCGGCATAGGCACGTCCCTCCGCGGCGCTAGCCTCACACGGCAACCGACAAATCTACAATCGAACTGCCGCCTCACCGTTACTTCTTCTGCTGTTGCTTTTGAATCTTGGCCCACGTATCCTTGAGTGTCACCGTGCGATTGAACACCAGCTTCTGGTCGCTCGAATCAGGATCAACGCAGAAGTAACCCTGCCGCTCGAACTGAAACCGCTCGCCTGGTTTGGCACTTGCGACGCTCGGCTCCACCTTGCAGCCTGACAAAACTTTCAGCGAATCCGGCTTCAGACCGTCCTTCCAGTCGGCACCGTCCGGCACATCGGAAGGATCCTGTTGCGTGAACAGATGATCGTACAGACGCACCTCCGCGTCGAGCGCCTGCTCGGCGGTCACCCAATGCATCGTGGCCTTGACCTTGCGACCATCCGGGGCGTCACCACCTCGGGTGGCCGGATCGTAGGTACAGCGCAGCTCGGCGACCTCGCCTGCGTCGTTCTTGATTACCTCGGTACAGGTGATGAAATACGCATAGCGCAGACGAACTTCGCGCCCCGGTGCCAGGCGGAAGAATTTCTTGGGCGGGTCCTCCATGAAGTCGTCGCGTTCGATGCAGAGTTCTCGGGAGAAGGGTACTTCTCGCGTGCCGGCACGCTCGTCTTCCGGGTTGTTGACGGCGTCGAGTTGTTCCGTCTCGCCCTCAGGATAGTTGACGATGACGACCTTCAGCGGATGGAGGACGGCCATCACCCGCGGCGCCCGTTTGTTCAAGTCATCCCGGACGGCGTTCTCCAGTACGGCGATGTCGATGGTGCTGTTGAACTTGGCGACGCCGATCCGGTCACAGAACGTGCGAATCGACTCCGGCGTGAAACCACGGCGCCGATACGCTGACAACGTCGGCATACGCGGATCATCCCATCCGCTTACATGTCCTGCCTTGACCAACTCGAGCAGCCTACGCTTACTCATCACGGTGTGGGTTAACTCGAGCCGGGCGAACTCGATCTGCTGCGGATGGTGAACGCCCAGCTGGTCGAGAAACCAGTCGTACAGCGGCCTGTGGTTCTCGAACTCCAGCGTGCAGACGGAGTGGGTGATGCCTTCGATCGAATCTTCGAGCCCATGGGCCCAGTCATACATCGGATAGACGCACCAAGCGTCACCGGTACGGTGGTGGTGGGCGTGCAGGATGCGGTACATGACCGGATCGCGCATATTGAGATTGGGCGACGCCATGTCGATCTTGGCACGCAGTGTGCGGGAACCGTCGGGGAACTCGCCGCCCCGCATGCGCGCAAACAGATCGAGATTCTCGTCCGCGCTACGGTCGCGATAGGGGCTGTTTTTCCCCGGTGACGTCAGGGTGCCGCGGTGCTCGCGCGTTTCCTCGGCCGAGAGATCGCAGACGTAGGCGCAGCCCTTCTTGATGAGCCGGACGGCGTAATCGTACATCTGCTCGAAATAATCCGATCCATAGAGAAGCCGGTCTTCCCAGTCGAAGCCCAGCCATCTTACGTCGTCGATGATCGAGCGGACGTATTCCGCCTCCTCCTTGATCGGATTGGTATCGTCGAAGCGCAGGTTGCACTTGCCGCCGTATTGGCGGGCCAAGCCGAAGTTCAGGCAGATCGACTTGGCGTGGCCGATGTGCAGATAGCCGTTGGGCTCCGGTGGGAAACGCGTATGCACACGTCCGTCCCATTTGCCGGCCCTGAGATCGTCCTCGACCATCTCCCGGATGAAATTCAACGAACGTTTGTCAACCGCATCTGTCATGGGTAATCGTCCTGATCGAGCTTTGTCCGAACTCACGGCCAACACCGTATGTGGCGATGTTACGGGCACGATTTAACTGCAACAAGACCGTCCCAAGCATCGTCAAGAGGGTCGTGCGGCACGCACGGTCGATCCGGCCAATCTCATTACCTGAGTCGCACCGGACTTTGGCTGAAAACGGCGACGAAGAGAGGGCCACGTTACCTTGGCGGATGCCGAAACAAGGATGGCGACCCCAATTGCGTGTAAAGCCGTGCTGAAGAGTAAGCCCATACGACCTGGCTTGCGACGAACTTGACGGTCATTCGTTGTCGCATCCGGAGCAATCAGCCTGGCCGCGACTGACATGCGGCAGCCACACGTTTTTCGTCGCGGTCCAGCGCTGGGATAATCACTCACAAAAAACCCTCTGCTATTGAGTTCGAGTGCGGATTTGGGTTACCATTGCGCTCGATTCCACAGTGCGCAAACGATCAGGCCGCACAAGGTGGCGATCCGGGCTGGGGAGCACCGATTGAGGATCGATCCTCGCAAACATCCCCCATCAAGCTGTATGACGCGTTCAAGGGTCACGTTTGGTAGTTCAACGGGAGGGAACGACTGTGAGACAGTATCTGTCCGGGAAACAAAGTGCCTCGTGGTCAGGAGGCGCAAAAATGTGGGCTGTCCTTGGCGCGGCCATCGCAATTCCGGCGGTGACCCTTGTGGCACTGGATTCTTATTCCCTTTCCTCGGGTTTGGACATCTCGAGCCCTGCCGTTCTGCCGGCAAAGCCCGATTCGAAGGCGACGGCTATACCCGTAGTGCCAAGAGACGACTTCCAGGCCATTCCCGATATCGATGCGCCGACGGATCCGCGTGACGACGGTCTCGATGGCCGCGCGCCGCGCGCGGGCCGATCTCAAAGGGTCGGACCGCCCATTGGCGGCGGTATTTGGGTCAGCCAGGGCGCCGCGCCGGCCCAATTCGGACAGAATGAAAATGTTATTCCTGACAACGAGGTCGACGGCGCGGTTCACGCGTTGGCGCCTCACCCCACCAACCCCGATATTCTCTATCTCGGCGGTGTTAACGGCGGCGTGTGGAGAACGACAAACGCTACAGCGGTCAGTCCGACCTGGACTCCTTTGACCGACCTGGAGAGCGGACTTTCCATCGGTGCGCTCGAGTTCGATCCCACCGATGGAACCCATCAAACGCTCGTCGCGGGTGTCGGTCGCTTCAGTAGTTTCGGTCGATCCGGCCCCTACCGCACGGGCATTTTACGGACGACCAATGGCGGTGCCACATGGACAGCATTCGACGGCGGCGGCGTCCTGGTGGACAAGAACATCTCAGGTGTGGCAGCGCGTGGCAGTACCATAGTCGTATCGGTCAACGTCTCCGCCCCATTCTTTTCGTCCGATACGGGCGTGTATCGCAGCATCGACGGCGGCGTCTCGTTCCTCCAGGTCTCGATTGGCGATGGAACCGTCACCGGGCTGCCGGGCGGACTGTCCTATGATTTGGAAGGCGATCCTACCAGCACCGGCACACTCTACACAAACATGAATTATGCCGACGATTTCGGCGGAACCAACGGTATCTACAAGTCTACGGATACGGGTGCGACCTGGGCGAAGGTCAGTAACGCCACCATGGATTCCTTAATCGTCACCGGTAGTACGAGCAATATCGAAATAAGCGTCGGAAGTGCCGGAGAAGTGTATGTGGCCATCCTGAACTTCGGCCAACTCCGCAATGGAGGTGTGTTTCGATCGGGCGATGGCGGTGCCACGTGGGTGGCGATGGACATTCCGCTGACAAATGAGGGCGGCGCCGACGTCGGCATTAATCCCACCTTCAAACCCGACGCGGGCATACCTGGTGGCCAGGGGTCGATTCACTTTTCGATTCAGGCCGATCTCAGCAACCCGAACATCGTGTACGTCGGCGGCGATCGGCAACCGGCGCCGCTACCCAACTCAATCGGCGCCTTCGATTATTCCGGCCGACTCTTTCGGGGAGACGCATCCCAACCGCCCGGCAGCCAGTGGGTCCACCTGACGCACTCCAACGTGCTCGGGGCACCAGGCGGCGGCACGGCGAGCAGTAGTGCGCCACACGCCGACTCGCGAGAGATGGCCATGGATGTGAATGGTGAGATCATCGAGTGCGACGACGGCGGAATCTACCGCCGGACCTTGCCGCAATCCAACGCCGGCGATTGGTTTTCGATCATCGGAAACCTGCAGGTCACCGAATTTCACGACATTGCGTATGACAGAAACTCGCAGATCCTCATCGGCGGGACGCAGGACAACGGCACACTCATTCAAAACGCGACGGGCGGAATCGTCTGGCAGAATATTCGCGGCGGCGACGGTGGTGATGTGGCCGTCGATGATACGACCACGCCGGGCTTTTCCCTTCGGTACTACAGTTCGCAGAACCTGGGCGGCTTCAGCCGGGCGACCTACGACGCGGCCAACGGCCTCGTGCAGGTAGATTTTCCCACGCTGGCGCTTGTCGGCGGAGGCCAGGAACTCACCGGACAATTCTCCACTCCGATCGCGCTGAGCAACGAGGACCAGACTCGGTTGGTGATCGGCGGCGGAGGGGCCGTCTACGAGTCGCTCGATCGGGGCGATACGATTCGCGTCATTGGCGCCGGCATTTCGGTGAACAGCACGACCGCGGGTAGTGCCATAGCCTACGGCGGGCGGCTGGCGGGCATTCCCAATCCGGATGTCCTGTACGTCGGCGCAGGCACTTCGGTCTATCGCAGAACGGCGCCCGGATCAGTCCTGCAATTCGCAGGAGCCCCGCCGACAGGCGGACTCGTGCGGGACATCGTGATCGATCCCGAGAACTGGAATCGCGTCTACGCCATCACCGACGTTGAGGTTTTTGTGTCGACCGATGCCGGCACGACCTGGTCCGACATCACCGGCGATTTGACAGGCGTCCAGATCCTGCGATCCGGTGAATTCGTGACCAGTGCAGGCGAGGACGGATTGGTGGTCGGTACGAATATCGGCGCGTTCCTTTCTCTCCGCACTTCCTTGGGAAGCTGGAGCCAGATCGGCACCAATCTGCCCATGGCCGCGGTGTGGGATCTCGATTATGACGCTACGGATGACATACTTGTGGCCGGCACGCTTGGGCGAGGCGCTTGGACGATTCCGAATGCAAGCACGACGATTCTTCCCGACTGCTTCAGCACCACCTGCCTGGGGGCGTGCTGTTATGCATCCTCTTGTACGGAAGCCATGGACCAGGTGACGTGCGACGCGTCGGGCGGGGTCTGGTCAGTAGGTGCTTCCTGCGACACCGCCTGTCTGGGCTCCTGCTGCGATGGGGTGACCTGTCTCGATGGTCACACGTCGGACACATGCGCTGGTGTGGGTGGCGTTTTCCGACTCGGTTCGAGTTGTGAGACTCGATCGTGTTCCGGCGCGTGCTGTGAATCCGTGACTTGTTCTGACGGTGTTACAGAATCCGCTTGTGTGGCGGGCACTTGGTTTGAAGGCCAAATCTGTAACGATGTCTGCTACGGCGCTTGCTGTACGGGCGTCACATGCTCGGACGGAATTGCGGAAATTGGATGCGTGGTAGGTGGCGGGGATTTCTATCTCGGGGAAAACTGCGGTACGGTCTTTTGCCCGTGCGTAAACGGCGTCGGTGACTGTGTCTCGGCGCACGGCGGTGTCGGTTGTGAAACAGAAGAATGTTGCAACGCCGTTTGCACGCAAGACTCTTCATGCTGTGATACGGCCTGGGGCTCCACCTGTGCGGATCTGGCGCGGGCTTCGTGCGCCGAAAACGACGACTGCGCCGATGCGTTCGCCATTCCAGAGGGGATCACGCCGTTTGATAATTCGCTGTCGTCCACCGACGGCCCACCGGATTGCCTCAACGGCGACGCAAGCGTCGGTACCAAGGATATATGGTACGTACACGACGCGGCGTGTACGGGCGACATGACCGTCAGCCTGTGCGTCAATACTAACTATGACAACACACTGCAAATCTACGAGACGGCCGCGTGCGGTCCGTTCGGCGCGCAGCTCGGGTGCGGTGACGACTCGTGCGGTCAAGGCGGCGGACCGGCCATACTCACTGTGCCTGTCGTAAAAGGGACGCAGTACTTGATCCGCCCTGGCGGTTGGAGTGGATCCTTTGGTTCGGGCGAGATCGAACTGTTCATCGATCCGGCCGACACGGGAGACGACGATGGTGACGGCGTTGTCAATTCGTGCGATCCTTGCCCGTTCGACAACCCGGATGACACGGACGGTGATGGCGTCTGCGATTCAGATGATATCTGCCCCGGTGGCAATGACTTGATAGACACCGATGGAGACGGTGTCCCCGACGATTGCGATGCGTGCCCTGTCGACAATCCCGACGATCCGGATTTCGACGGTATTTGTACATCCGATGACAACTGTCCGTTGCCGAACCCCGGTCAGGAAGACTGCCAGCCCAACGGCATCGGCGATGCGTGCGACATCGCCGATTGCGCGGGCGACCCCGCCTGCGGTGATTGTAACGGCAACGGCATTCCAGACGCTTGCGATCCTGACGCGGACGGCGACGGCGTCCCGGATGATTGCGACCAATGCCCCGGCTTTGACGACACCATCGACACCAACAACAACGGCGTACCCGATGCCTGCGATTTCGAAACACCGGCACTTGCCGGCCCACCCTACGACGTCTTGAAGAACCGCTACCTCTCGATCGATCCGCGAGGTGTGGGCCAATTGAACGTTGGCAAGGACCTTGACATTCGCTTGACACTGGTGAGCACTCTGGTAAACGGCGTCACGGCCGTTGGATCGGAGTGGTGGGCCAACGCGCCCGACGCGAACTGCATTTCCATCGTCGGACCGACGCGCCCGGC
>Ga0055452_10000192_pt1 | contig 15126 bp, 12 predicted proteins | sample China_Galinas_PW_6_FD_57735 | JGI IMG/M metagenome (GOLD analysis project Ga0055452, IMG submission 57735) | Wetland microbial communities from San Francisco Bay, California, USA, that impact long-term carbon sequestration - China_Galinas_PWC_D2 | ecosystem: Environmental > Aquatic > Marine >... | reverse complement strand
ACGCCCCTCCTGACCTTTTTTTGCGACCTTTTTGGTTCATTGTCCGGGTGGTTCGTGGCCGTTGTTCTCAAGGACATTCCGTCCGGGCCGTACTGGTGGTACATCGAGGACGCGATCATGACGTGGGACGTGGGCGTGGGATTCACGAAGAGCATGCTGTTCGGCGGCCTGATCGGATTGATCGCGTGCTACAAGGGGTTTCACTGCCGCACCGGCGCGGAGGGCGTCGGTCGTGCCTGTACGGAGTCATTTGTCGCCAGCTTCATTTTGATTCTGTCGACCGATTTCTTTATCGGGACGTTCCTGTCCGGAATCTATCGTGGCATCTGGGGGTTGAAGGTGCTGGTCTGACGTGAGGTTCATTCAGTATGCCAGGCGCCGCGCCAAAACCGAATGGCAATCCCCTCTTGCGGCTCGTTGACGTACACAAGCGGTTTGACAAGCTTGTGGTGCTCGATGGTGTGGATCTCGATTTGCGCGAAGGCGAGACGACCGTCATCATCGGCGAGTCGGGCGTGGGCAAGAGCGTGATCCTCAAGCACATGGTGCGGCTGCTTCGGCCCGATACCGGTTTCGTGTATTACCGTGACCAGCGGATCGACGATCTGCCGGAGCGAAGACTGGTGGACATTCGATCCCGATTCGGATTTCTCTTTCAGCTCAGTGCTTTGTTTGACTCCATGACGGTGGGCGAGAACGTGGCTTTCCCGATACGGGAGCATACTTCGCGCAGCCCGGACGATATCCGCAAGGCGGTGGCGACGAAGCTGGAAATGGTCGGACTCAACGGAATCCAAGGTCAATGGCCCGCCGAGCTTTCCGGCGGGCAGAAAAAGCGCGTGGCGCTGGCACGGGCGATTGCGCTGGACCCGGAATTGGTGCTGTATGATGAGCCCACGACCGGACTCGATCCGCCGCGCGCCGACGAAATCAACGAGCTGATCCTCAAGCTCAAGCGGGAACTCGGTGTCACCAGCGTGGTCGTGACGCACGACATGGTGAGTGCGCGAAAGGTGGCCGACCGGATTCTCATGCTGTACAAAGGCAAGTTCATATTCGACGGTACGCCCGACGAAATCATGGGCACGACGGACGACCGCGTGCGCAGTTTCGTGGAGGGGCGGTGTACGGAGGACGTCCTTGCCAGCCTCAAGGTGAAAGGCGGATCATGAGAGAAACAACGCGCAACCTGTGGGTGGGGCTGTTCGTGGTCATCTCGCTCGGTGCGCTCGGCGTGTTGATGGTGTGGTTCGGTGAGGCGCCGTCGTGGCTGGGCACCGCGGACTGGACGCTCAAGATCACCGGCGTGCGTGAGCTGAGTGGCGTGGGCGACGGCAGCCCGGTAACGCTCAACGGCGTCGAGATCGGCAGGGTGCAGGGCCTTGATTTCGTCGACAGAAATCGCCCGGACGAGGGCGTGGTGATCATCACTCGAATCAACCGGATTTACACGGTGCCGCGAAGGGCGTACGCCAAGGTGTACGGAGCCACCTTCGGTCTCGGCGCGGGACATGTGAACATTGTGGTGGAACCGGGCGCGCCGCCCGTACCCCTGCCCAAGAAGGGAGCGAGCATCCCCGGTGAAATGCACAGTATCTTCGGCGAGGTCGTGACCAGGGACATGCTGGACTCTCTGGAACGGACGATCTCTAACGTGGGCGACCTGACGAAGGCGTGGACCCCCGTCGGCAGCAATCTCGCCCAGTTGCTGGAACTGCGCACCATAGAGCAGGTTGGCCAACCGGGGGCGCAGGAAGCGGGCATGACGCCCAACCTCTCCACGGTGATCGAACGCATCGACAACCTGGCCAAACATGTCAACGCCGTGCTCGGCGATGAAAACGTGAGAGAGGACGTGCAAGGGGCCATCGCCGATTTGCGTGACGCCAGCGGAAATCTCAAGTCCACGATCGAATTGTGGAAATCCGAGAGCCGGCGGATTTCGGATAACGTCAATGAGGGCGTCGACCAAACTGAGGTGAACTTGGATCGTGCGTTCGACAAGCTCGTCGACGTGCTGGGCAGTCTTGATGAAAGTGCTGATAGCCTGGCACGTATTACCGATGCCATAGCGAACGGGAGCGGCACCGCCGGTCTCCTCGTGCGGGACGAGCGCCTCTACGAGGCCGCCGTCCTGGCGCTGGAACGCTTCAGTGATTCGATGGCCACACTGCAACGCATTCTCGGAAAGGTGGAAGAGGACGGCTACATCACGGTCGGCCAGGCACCCAGCGGTGTCCTCAAAAAGAAGTTCGCTGTCCCGGGCCGGGCCATTGCCGAGGATTGACGGACGGCGTACGGGGCAAGGCGCACTTACCTCCTACTCCTCCAGGGCGAACGGTTCGCGCCGGTGGCGGCGTCGCTTCAGGGCGTTATCCGCGATCCATCCGCAAATAAGGACGCACCAGAAGCACACGGGGCACCAGACGGGCATCCGCCACGTGCCGGTTGTGATGCGAATGTGCTCCGCCTCGAAGTAGGCAAGCGATGCGACGGAGGCGGCGAGCCACATCATGCGCGGTCGTACGAGTTGAAACAGCCCGATCCACGTCAAGTACCAGTAGTGGACCACCGGCAGCAGAAAAATCAGCGACCACATGGCCGCCCTCGCGTAGGCTTGCAGGTCTCGATGCCGCATCGCGAGCAAGACCAAGATGACCACCAGAACCGCGCCAAGGAATAGACGTGACACCATGAAATCATCCGACAGCAGGGATAAGGTGCCGGGAAGACTGAAGAACATGTCCGCCTGTCCGAATCGCGCAAGGCTATGAAACACCGATCCCCCGGCATCCAGATACGGTAGATAACAGATCACGACGACGGCGAGGGCCGCCGCGCCGGCGCGGCGGTGTCGCCAGAGCAACCACGGCAGCAATACCGCCGACATCAGCTTGGCCGCAATCGAAAGACCGATCATGACGCCGGCCAGTTGATGACGACCGCGTGTCTCGGCAAGCAGGCCCAGCGCAACGAACAACAGCATGAGGCTGTCCACATGTCCCTCAATCGCGAACGCGGTGACCACCAACGGGCACAGCCCATAAATGCCGGCGAGGTGCCGCGGTCGACCACAATGGCGTAGAACAAGCGCCAGGATCACGATCGTCAGCGCGTCCCAGAGCACGTGCATCGCTTTGATGGTGTGGATGGAATCGTGGATGCAGGCGGCAAGGCGAAACTCCATCTGGGCCAGCGGCGGATAGATCGCGGGGTAATCCGGATGGTTGATTCTGTGCCATTGGTCATCACGAAGGTGGCGGAGCGACTCGTCATCCGGTGCGATGGCGAAGGGGTTGAAGCCGGCCTGCTGGATGCGGCCTTCCCAGGTATAGCGCCAGGCATCGTCGGACGGATGCGTCCCGATCAACGCGACGCGGAAGGCGAGCATCCCCAGAAGCCACCAGCGCCAGTCGCCGAGCACTTTCTCGCTCTCGATGCGGGCCAACACCCACACCAAGAAGAAATACCCGATCGTCCCGCAAAGAAACAGAAGCTGGAACGACCGGACGTGCGGCGTGATGCCACCTCGCCAGGCCGCGTGGACCACGAAGCCGCCGAGCAGGAGCCAGCCCACCGCTACCACGGTGCGCAGTCGCCGCGGTGTCAGGATATTGTCGTTTTCACGATCTGCACTCGAGGGCGCTGTCACGGATGGGCCTCACCATTGCGGACGAAATCGATCAGATTCCCGATCGATACGCAGGAGAATATCGCTGGGGCTAACCGGCGGAAGGCGACTTTGCCGCCGCCTCGGCGCCAAGCGCCACGGGCATCTCGCCGTAGGGCACCGCCGGTGCAGGGGCGCGGCGCGGTCGGGACAGCCAGCCGATCACGAGAAAGCCGATGGCGTAGACCAGCAGGAAGAAGCTGAAGGCACGGTGATAATCGCGGAAATACACGATAAAGGACAGCCCCGAATAGACGCCCAGAGCCAGTTCGACAATCCACAAGTGGTCGTTCATCAACCGGTAGCTCGACGGCCTCGTGACCGCGCCGGTGCTGCCCGATTTGGGCGTTCGCACGAACTCGCCTCCGTGCGAGAACACGCCGCGCACCACCGCGATCGCATTGCTAAGACACAGGCCGCACCCCACGACGAACATGTAGGGAATGATCCTCAGTCCTGAGAACTTCCCGCCCAAGCTATACCGTGCGTAGGCATACACCAGAGACGGAGCAAAAGCTGACGCCAAAATGACAGCCCATGCAAACCATATCCAGTTGCTCGCAAAAATGCGGTCGCCGGCAAACACGATCAGCATGGGGCGCGCGATCAAGGCCAGCACCAGCATCCACATCGACACCGAGTAGTGCGTCAGATGTAGAGTCGCTTCCACTTTCTCGCCCAGTGATAGCGGAGCGCGCCAGATGCGCGGTAGCAGCTTGCACGCCACCTGAATCGACCCGGTCGCCCAGCGGCGCTGCTGGCTCTTGAGGGCGTGTACGTTCCCGGGCAACTCCGCGGGGCAGGGCATGTCGAGGCAATAGTCGAGACGCCAACCGCCGAGTTGGGCGCGATAAGAGAGATCAAGGTCCTCCGTAAGGGTATCGCCGCTCCAGCCGCCGACGGCGGGATCATCGATGGCGGCCTTGCGCCACACGCCGGCCGTCCCGTTGAAGTTCATCATCAACCCGTTCCACGCGCGCGCGCCCTGCTCGATCGCGAAGTGCCCGTCAATGCCCAGCGCTTGTGCCTCCGTAAGCCACGATTCACTACGATTCAGGTGCTCCCATCGACCCTGCATGCATGCCACCGCGGGCGCGTGCTCCAAAAGCGGTATGGCTTTGCGAAGAAAATCTGTCGGTGGAACGAAGTCGGCATCGAACACGGCCACATAGGTCCCGCGCGTGGTGGCCAGTCCATGGGCCAGGGCACCCGCCTTGTACCCCTCACGGGTCGGGCGACGAATGACCTTGATGTCGATCCCGGTCCGCGCCAAATCCTTGGCAATTCTATCTACGATACGTACGGTGTGGTCCGTGCTGTCGTCGAGCACCTGAATCTCATGCCGTCCTGCGGGGTAGTCCATGGCCGCGACCGCGGCAATGACCCGCTTGGTGACGTCCGCTTCGTTGTAAATCGGAATCTGGCTCGTGACGACGGGCCATTTTTCATCGGGCTCTCTGGCGCGATAGGCACGAATGATCGCCCGCTGTTCGTCTCTTCGAGACGTCGCGCGGCGGCGGAAGAGGAAAAGAAGCACGTACAGGTGAATACCGTACACCGCCAGCGCACAAGTCGCGACGCCAAACGTGATGAGCACAACCCAAAGCAATACCGGAGCCACGCGCTTTCCTTTTTACTAACCCTATCGAGCTCGGCTGACACAGAATTCGTTCGCCGCGCCCGGTGAACGATCAACGCTTCAGATTCAGTGTCCAATCGTAGTCGATATAAGAGATCGACCACTGATCCGCGGAAAGCGATCGCGCCAACAACGGATCGTCCACGTAATGCGCAAGAAATTCCAGGACCGTTGTGGCCGATGGCGACATATTCTTGTTCGTCAGATCGGCCTTGTACCAGTCGATCAGTTGCGAAAGGTACACGGTACGTCGCGCCTTATCGAACCGTGCCTTGGCCGAGTCCTTCAGAAACATCCTAACAGCATCGGCCAGTTGTGTCTCCAGCCCAATCGCCTTATAGGCTCTTCGCTGCAACACCGGACACCCCTTCGCACAACACACCAATGCGAAGTGAATACGCGGATCCGACCGACCCACGCCCACCGCGCGATAGTGTCGGCGGTCAGCTTGTTCCCGCAACGGTTTTTGAAGAATCACCGCTTTCTCGATTTCGTCCAGCGTGTATCTTCGACCGCCTACGACGAAGCGCAATCCCATGAAAAAGCCCTTGCCCTTCTCACGCACGCCGGGCACGTCCACGCGCACCACGCTGTAATCAGGCCACGAGGTCGTGTCGCCGGGGAGCGTGGCGATGACGCCCTGTATCGCCAGTGCGTTGTAGGCATTCACCCAGAATGCCAGACGCTCCTTGTCGCTCGCTAATGCTGCCGGATCTGTATTCGCGAGGCGATGAAGATATTCCAGGTATCGCACGTCTCTGCCGATGGCGGCATAGTTAACCAATCCGTGGTCGTCGACATGTTCATACAGAACTGCGGACCACAGGGCGTGATCGAAGTTCGTCCGATTCCACGAAGTCGCGAACGCGCTGCTCTGCGGTACATCGATGTCCCGCGCCAGGACGGTCGCGCTGAGCACGAAAGCGGTCCACATCGCTGCCGTGCCGACGGCCAGATACAATCGCATGATTGCCACCCCCGTATCCGTCGGATGCTCGGGCACGTAATGATGCACGCCCCAATCCGCACGCGGCGCGCACCAAGACCCTCTGCCACCTATACGAACCAAGCCCCGAAAAGCTCGCACAAACCGGACCATTCGCAAAGCCTCCTTCACCCCCGCAGACGCCGAGGCCACGGTGGCTTCGTTCATTGACAGTGCGCGAACGCTGTCCGTAGAATAGCACAGCACGAGATCGCTAACCCAAACACCACATTTGCGAGCCAGTAGTGCCTAAACTTAAACTGTCAAAACTTTGTTCAGGCTTTAATGAGAACGGATTCGCGGCCCGCTTGGAAGGGCCTGACCTCATCGTAAACGCGGTAAACACGCTCGAAGACGCCGGAGATGGCGAAATCACGTTCCTTTCCAACCCGAAGTACGAGTCGGCCGTGGCTACGACGAAGGCCTCTGCCGTGATTCTCAAGGACGGCGTGCCGATACCCGAGGGGGTTTCCGGCATTCGATGCGTCGATCCCTATGCCGGCGTCACACTGGCGATTATCGCCCTGCACGGCTACCGCCAACATCCTCGCTGGGGGATTAGCGAAGGCGCCCACATTGCCCCGACGGCCCAGATCGGTCCCGACGCCAGCATCGCCCCATCCGCGACAGTGTCAGCCCAGGTCACGATAGGCGACCGGTGCGTCTTGTATCCGGGTTCCTTTGTGGGCGAAGGTGCAAAGATCGGGCATGACTGCGTCCTTTTCCCCAACGTCGTGATCTACGATCACAGTGTTCTCGGCAATCGTGTGACGATTCACGCAGGATCGGTGGTGGGGCAGGACGGGCTGGGCTATGCGCCAGTCGACAAGAAGTGGGTCAAGATTCCGCAAGTCGGGCGGACGGTGATCGAAGACGATGTCGAGATCGGCGCCAACTGTGCCATCGACCGCGCTACGCTCGGGCGTACGACAATCGGCGCGGGCTCCAAGTTCGGAAATCTGATCGTCGTCGGTCACGGCACCACGGTCGGTCCGGATTGTCTGTTCGTCGGGCTGGTGGGCGTGGCCGGTTCGGCCAAGGTTGGCAGGCACGTGACACTTGCCGGACAGGTCGGTGTGGCCGGTCATCTGTCGATTGGCGACGATGTGACCTGCGGCGGTCAATCCGGAATCGTCGGCGATATCGAGGCGGGTTCCACCGTCAGGGGCATGCCGGCCATGCCCGTCGAGAACTGGCGTCGCTCCGTAAAGGCCCTTCCCAAACTCCCGGAGCTGCTGAGACGCGTCAAATCGCTGGAACAGGAAGTAGAAGAACTTCGCCGCAAGGTGGACACCAACCCATAGTCGGGACGAAGCTAGGCTTTTCTCTTGCGGGTCTGGGTCTGGTCATTCCGTAGTCCCGGTACTACGTTTCGATGTGCGGAATCCTGTTTTCTGCAGCGCACGCGGCGCCGCACGAACCACCACCCGTCGAAAGGCATCGTGTGACGGCAAGTAATCCACCAACACCATCGCCGCTGGTCGATGGGCCTCGGGCCGCTCCCGAATCTATCGAGGTAGTCGATCGACGTGTTGAAGGGCGTCTCGGCGTCGTCTACGGCGTGGCGGCGTACACGTGGTGGGGTCTCGTGCCGATCTACTTCAAAGCCGTCGCGCACATCCCCGCGCTGGAGGTTCTGGCACACCGCGTTATCTGGTCGGTGTTGCTGCTGGTCATTCTGCTGCGCTTGAAGCGTCGTCTCCGTACGGCACCGGCCATCCTGCGCGAGACGCGGACTTTCCTCACGCTGTTGGGAACGACGGCTCTCATTGCCCTCAACTGGTTCGTGTTTATCTGGGCTGTCGCCCATGATCAGGTGCTGCAGGCGAGCCTCGGGTACTTCATCAATCCGCTGGTCAATGTGGCGCTGGGGTTCATCTTCCTGCGCGAGCGGCTGCGCGGTTGGCAGATGGTCTGCGTGGGGCTTGCGGCGATCGGTGTCACATATCTGGCGATCGACGTCGGGGAGGTTCCTACAATCGCACTCGTGTTGGCGGGATCGTTCGGGCTTTACGGTCTGTTGCGCAAGACCGCCAGGGTGGACGCGCTTCTCGGCCTCTTTGTCGAGACATTGCTGCTACTTCCCCTGGCGCTGGGATACGTAGGCTACCAGACGCTACAGGGTCACGGCCGTTTCGGAATCGGTTCGTGGGAGGAGAGTGTTCTCCTGGCGGCCGGGGGGATCATCACGGCAACGCCTCTTCTATGGTTCACAAACGCTGCGCGGCGGTTGCGACTGGCGACGCTGGGCTTCTTGCAATACATCGCGCCGACCGGGCAATTTCTGCTCGCCGTCGCCTTGTACGGCGAGGCGTTCACGCGCGGCCATCGTATCAGCTTTGGTTGCATTTGGACGGCGTTACTTCTTTACTCGATCGATACCGCAATCCACTCGAGACGACGGCGGTCGGCAGCTGCGATCGGTGGCGGTTCTGGTATCACGCCTGTCGACTAGGCAAGTGGACGACCATGGCATGCGGCACATACAATCCGCTTCCCCGGACCGGGTGTCGGTCGCGGGGGAGCATGAGCAAAGCAGGGGCGACCGCGGTTTGCGTCGACCTCGCCAAGGCGAACAGAAGGAGCCCAGCAGCCCAATGACTGACGACTGTCGTATTCAACAATTCGAGCAGATGGTGTTGGCAGACCCGGAAAACGAACTGGGGCATTTCAGCCTGGGGCGTGCCTATCAGGACGGTCAGCGATTCGAAGACGCAGTACGCTGTTTCAACCGCGTACTCGAGATCAATCCGAAGATGTCGAAGGCGTATCAGCTTTTGGGCGAGGCGCTCGACCAAGCCGCAAGACGCGACGAGGCTGTAGAGGCCCTGACACGCGGCATCCGCGTGGCCCATGAACTGGGCGATCGCATGCCACTGACGGAGATGGCTGACAAGTTACGAAGTTGGGACGCCCCCGTCCCAGAGGAGGCCCAGGTCAGTGCGCCGAGTGCCGGTGCCGCGACGACGATCCAGGGGGATTCGTCCAGTGGCTTCCAATGTTGCCGGTGCGGGCGGCCCTCCGGGCAACTCGAAAAACCGCCATTCAGAGGTGTTCTCGGCGAAAAAATCTTCAATCACACTTGCAGTGGCTGCTGGCGCGAGTGGATTCCCATGGGGACGAAAGTGATTAATGAGCTGGGGTTGTCATTGAGTTCGCAGGCCGGGCAGGAATCATATGACCAGTATATGGTCGAATTCCTGCAGCTTGAAGACGTCTAAGCCACGCTGCAATCCGTGCTGTCGGGGCTGATGGCACGATTCATGTCCCGGAGAGCTATCGATTTCGCGGCCGGTTCGCCCGGCTGCCTGGCATGTGAGTTTTTGTCAAATCGCACGCGGGTCGTGGTATGATGTCTCCTCCCTTCCGCGTGTGTAAGGGCGAAACTGATGTACCGAGGCCTACAATCGGCCGAAATTCAATATAGAGCGATTTCAGTCACACTGGCGTTGGGTGCTGGATTCGTGTCATCCGAATCAGTATAATATTGTCGGGGTGTATGTATTGGCTTGCTGCGCCCCAACGGCTTTCGCACGTCGAATCTCGTTTGTCGAGGGGGGTAAGAGCCATGGAGTTCTGTCGTGAGCACGGCGAGTAACTCGTCGGACATCGCGCCGATCGTTGTCGAATCGGCTGCACAGCTCGCGCTGGTGCCCGTTCGAAAGGGCAAGGCGGGTGCGCCCATTGTCTGTCGACGTACTGTCACGCTGCTCGGCACCCAAGCCGGCTGCAAGGTCGTGCTCCATGACAAAAGGGTGGCGCCGGTCCACGCCGCCATCGTCAACACCGGCGAGCGGATTCTCGCGGTCGACCTGGTCACCCAAACAGGTACCCAGCTCAACGGTCTCAAGCTCGAACACGAAGAACTGAACGATGGCGACATGCTGGCGGTGGGGGCATGGTCGTTTCGAGTGGATATTACCGCGGCGCCGCGGACGGAACATGCGGACCTGCATCGGCTCGGCCTCGATCCGACGCCACACGTCGTGGCGCTGGAGCACCTCGATTCGGGTCGCATCCTGCAATCCAACCGTGGTGTCTGTGTCATCGGGCGGCGAAGCGGCTGCGACATTGTCATTTCCGACCCACAGGTGTCGCGCACGCAGTGTCTCCTCTTTGACTATCAGGGAAATCCGATCGCGTTCGACCTTCTCAGTCGAAATCATACCTTGGTCAACGACAAGCCCATCACTCACCAGCAGTTGAGAGACGGCGATATCATCACGCTTGGCGGGACGTGCTTCCGGTTGCGTATTGTGGAGTCGAAGGTCGGGCAGGGTGGCGTCAACGGCAAGCAGAAGCAGGCCGCATCGGTCACGCTCGATTCCAAAGATATCCCGGCCGATGAGATCGATATAGAAACCACCGAGAAGTCCCAACGATGGCGAATCGCCGAGCGGTTGGAAAAAGCCACGCGCAAATCCTGATTCACTCCGATTTTCAAAAAAAGGCGATGGTATGGTCGAGTGGCATGGGCAAGCGATAGTTTGCTCGTGGATCTGCGGCGTGACACGGGCAAACAAGTTTGCCCATGCCGCCCAGGCTACGCAACGCGTGCCGGCGCACGCGGATTCAGTCATCTCGATCCCCGGCCATGACGTATGAACTGGGCGTAACGGCCTGGCAACTTGCTGTCCGTACATAATGGCCTTTATAATTACGCCATCCGGCTTGCGACCGCGTGATCGCCGGCCGTACGATTCGCCAAGCACCATCCGATCATGAGGACAGCCAGATGACGACCGCCATGACCAACCCGAATACCGCCAAAACCGTCCGATCCCCGCGAGGCACCGAAATGACGTGCAAAGGGTGGCAGCAAGAGGCCGCGATGCGCATGCTGATGAACAACCTCGATCCCGACGTCGCGGAAAACCCCGCAGAACTGATTATCTACGGCGGAAGCGGCAAGGCGGCGCGCAGCTGGCCGGACTACGATCGTATCGTCGCTGCGCTCAAGGCACTCGAATGTGACGAGACGCTGCTCGTGCAGTCGGGGCGGGCCGTCGGTGTGATCAAGACCCATCCCGACGCGCCGCGCGTGCTGATTTCCAATGCCATGCTCGTGCCCCATTGGGGCACCTGGGACGAATTCCGCCGCCTGGAAGCACTGGGGCTGACCATGTACGGTCAGATGACGGCCGGCAGTTGGATCTACATCGGCACGCAGGGCATTCTCCAGGGGACGTACGAAACATTCGGGGCGGCCGCACGCAAGCACTTCGGCGGCTCAATGAAGGGACGGCTGGTTGTCACCGGCGGGCTCGGCGGTATGGGCGGCGCCCAGCCGTTGGCGGCCACCATGAACGAGGGCGTCTGTTTGTGTGTTGAGGTGGATCGGCACCGCATCGAACGACGCATCAACACACGCTACCTCGACAAGTGGACCGAGAGCCTCGACGAGGCGCTCGCGTGGGTCGACCAGGCCTGCAAGAACGGTGAGGCCCTATCCGTGGGCCTGCTGGGGAATTGCGCGGATGTGTTGCCCGAGCTGATCAAGCGAGACGTCACGCCTGAGTTGTTGACCGATCAAACATCCGCGCACGATGCCTTGAACGGCTACGTACCCAACGGCATGAGCTATGCCGACGCCGTCAAACTGCGCCAGACGGATCCGGATCGCTACATCACCGAGTCGATGCGGGCCATGGCCGAGCACGTGCGGGCCATGATCGATCTACAGAAAAAAGGCGCCGTCACCTTCGACTACGGCAACAACATTCGCGGGCAGGCCAAGCTGGCCGGCGTCGAGAATGCGTTCGACTTCGAGGGCTTCGTGCCGCTGTTCATCCGGCCGCTCTTTTGCGAAGGGCAGGGTCCGTTTCGGTGGGCCGCCCTCTCCGGGGACCCCAAAGACATCGAGCGGACGGATCGCGCGGTGCTGGAGACATTTCCGGAGAACGAACATCTCTGCCGCTGGATCAAGCTGGCCGGCGAGCGCATCGCCTTCCAGGGGCTGCCGGCGCGCATCTGCTGGCTGGGCTACGGCGAACGCGACAAGATGGGCTTGGTCTTCAACGATCTGGTGGCCAGGGGCGAGATTTCCGCGCCGATTGTTATCGGCCGGGACCATCTCGACTGCGGCAGCGTGGCATCGCCCAATCGGGAAACGGAAGGCATGAAGGATGGCTCCGACGCCATCGCCGATTGGCCGATCCTCAACGCCCTGGTCAACACGGCCTGCGGGGCGAGTTGGGTCTCGGTGCACCACGGCGGGGGCGTGGGGATCGGCTACGCGATTCACGCGGGCCAGGTGATCGTCGCCGACGGTACGAAGGAGGCGGCCGCCAGACTCAAGCGTGTACTCGCCGCCGACCCCGCGACGGGCATCATACGGCACGTCGACGCGGGCTACGAGAAAGCCGAGCAGGTCGCCCGCGAGCGCGGCGTGCAGATTCCGGGGCGATAGGGCGGCGTGTCACTGTCAAATCACCGTCACTTGGTGTGCCACTGCTCTCGAGCAGTGCGCAGACCGTCTCTTAATCACATTGACGAAGCATCGGAGACGAATGGTGTGGCCGGGCCGTGCCCTACGACCTTGCGTACACCCGTTGTTCGCCCCAAAGGGGCAACGACATGGCAGCCCAGGGCATCGCCCTGGGGACGGGGACCGGGGTTACGCAAGAGCCCTGAAAGGGCGCCACACCCTCGAGTTACCATTGTCCCGAGTTCAATGAGCGGTACGTTGGCGAGAGACAGTTTGTGGCGCCCTTTCAGGGCAATTGTGCATTGCCTGTCACAAACCCAGGGCGATGCCCTGGGCTAACATGTTACCCCCCTTCGGGGCGAAGCGTGACTGCGGCGTGTCAGTTCTTTGAGACTGCGTTCACTTTGATTACACAGGCGGTAGCGGCACCGTCAGGTTGACGGGGATGACGTGGCATTCGTCGGCGGTCACGACGATGTCGTTGACGGTGGCCGGATCAAAGCCGTCGCCCTCGATCGACAGGGTGTAGGTGCCCGCGCGCTCGCCGGCGCCCACGTACACGCCGGGGCTCGTCGCGGCGTCCCATTCCATCATCGTTTCCGTGAAATCGCCCTGGGAAAGCGTGAGGGTTGCGCCGGTGACCGGATTCCCCTCGCTGTCGGTGAGCGTTGCGTTCAGTCCGTACACGAAAATATCCGTGCAGATGACGCCGTCCGGAAACGACGGGCAACCCACTAATAGCAGCATCACACCCGATGCCAACAGTGCCGTTAGTTTATTCATTATTCTAACCACCCGCTATGGAGACCGCCTGATGCCACGTGAATACATGGCGATTCTCACGGAACAAGAGTGTCCGGGCAAGGCGTAGGAGCACCCAGTGAAGCGGCAAATCACGTGAGGCATTCGCTGCACGGCCCAACCGGCGATCGGGCAAGCGCCCGGCGCGATTCCGCATCGCGGAAACTGCCGTACCTAGCGTTAGGACGAGGCGTGATACCCGACAGTCTCAGGCGTGGATCGTGTGTCCCTGCGTCGCTCCGTCGCCTTCCTATGTGGACCCACTCTCCTGGATCCGCCCCAACAAAACGGCACGACTCGGAAGCCCGGCTGCCCCGCAGACTTTCCGGACGTTGACCCACGACACGGTGCGTTTTGTGGGCATCGATGTTGCGTGAATACCACACGGCAGCACAGCCGGCGCCCCCCAGCGCTTGGGCTTTCTGCACGCTCATTGCCTCTAAACTGCTTTCTTACAAGAAGTTACGTGGATTCCTTGTCTCCCGGGCAGGCATGGCATCCCGGCGGAACACACGGTGCCCTTTCGGTATGGAGCGGGGCGACCTCGTGTCGTCCGGCATTCGCCCTCATCGGCGATGCCAAGGGAGGGGACCGTATTTGGCCTTGGGGGAAGAAGCTAACGGAGGGGGAGAAGCACTCATGAACGAAGACACGTTTCAGCGCAAGCTGGCCGAGTTGATTGCGGAAATCGGCACGTTGCCCGCGGGCGAACGTGACAAGCTGGAGATGCTGGCCGCCCAGACGCGCAAGCGTCACAACCAGCTCAAGCAGACGGTGAGCAGCCTGCAGGAGAGCATCGACTTCGTGCGTTTGAGCATCAAGTACCTCCTATTCGACCTGGAGGCCACTCGGCGCGAGAACGCCCAGCTCCGTAAGATGCTCGACGAAGGCAATCAGTAGACCGGCGGACAGCGGCCCTGCCGCGCGCCGCGATGCTATGCGTTGCGGGTTTCGGATCGTTGACCATTTCAATATGTCTGGACCCTGCCGTCGTTCGTCTGCGTGAGTGTCTTTTCGCTCCGCTCACCCATTCAACGGCGACAGTACCAAACCCACGGGAATCAACATCCGTGGGTTCCTTTCTGCGCACATGGCGAGAGCGGCAAGGCGAGGGATCGCGAGGCAGATGACGGCATGTGCCGCGATCCCTCCGAAGGCACTTGCGTCCAGGTGGTAGCCAAGTTATCTGTTGTGATACGATTGGTCGCCCGCGCGCTGGCGCGCTGTGTTGACGACTCCGACCGACGAAGAGGAAGTTCAGGCCAATCGACTGGCCACGCACCGTGGGCGTCCCTTGGCGAATGACTCGTTCCTGAGTAAGTTGGAGCGCCGTCTCGGCCGGCGCCTCCGTCCCTTGCCCGTCGGACGACCGAAGAAGAAAACGCGAGCGGAAAAGAAAGGGCAGAAGAGCAAGAAATAGCTGACTGTCCCGAATGGCACTGCCGCCGATTTTGAGCCTTGAGCGAGTTTCTCGTTTGCGCTTGTGCGCACGACGGTAGCCACGCGACGCCCCTGATCTGTTTGCATAGCCGGCGGTATCGACCTCCGCATCCATGCGCGCGTCAACGCCATTCAATTCTACTTGCGGCGGGCGCCCTCCCTGG
>Ga0055452_10000191_pt1 | contig 15177 bp, 9 predicted proteins | sample China_Galinas_PW_6_FD_57735 | JGI IMG/M metagenome (GOLD analysis project Ga0055452, IMG submission 57735) | Wetland microbial communities from San Francisco Bay, California, USA, that impact long-term carbon sequestration - China_Galinas_PWC_D2 | ecosystem: Environmental > Aquatic > Marine >... | reverse complement strand
GGCTTTGGAAGATCGTAACCCCTTGTGGCGCAACGGGTTTAATGTGCGCTGGCCCTGGCAGCCACACAGAGTTCGGATCAAGCAGTGACGTTCATGCTCACTAGGAATTCAGACACGACGACGCGGCTTCGAATGAAAGTGATTGACAACGGTAAGCCGGTCATAGATAGACAATTAATGACACGAATCTGGCAACAGATTGAGCGTGAAGCCATGCTGGATGCGCCGAACGGCAAAGATGCGCCTCTTAGCGAAGAGTGATCGCTCAGCGAAAGGCCGCACTTGCAGAAGAGGCCCTTTTCGTAGCGGCAGGGAAATGTGCCCGCCTTAAATTCGCGATTCGAAGATCAGTACGTGGATAGTCGGCGATCGCCGTGATCAGGATGAATATGTGCCGGATCAACACCGGTACAGACTCAGTAGCCCATCGACTTGACTGGCTTGAAGTACGGACTGCCTCAAAGTAGGATTTACCAAACGCCGCAAGTCCGCACTTGGTGTCCTGGAAAGGAGCGTGTGAGTATGAGCCGTTTTCGCTTCGACATACTGCGTTCGAATACGTTGCTGATTGTCCTGGCATTGGTACCGGCATCGGCGGCACAGGAATGCGCCAAGGAGGGTAGCTGCTGCCAAGGTAGCCGTTTGCCCGGCTGCAACAATGCGATTTGCCGAGATGCCGTGTGTTCATGTGATCCTTTTTGTTGCGAAGTTGCCTGGGACGATGATTGTGCCGCCTTCGGGCAAAACGAAAGCGGTTGTGGGGCCGCAGCTTTGTGCAGCATCTGCGCAGACTCCGACGATGACGGCGTGCCTAACGACCTGGATGTTTGCTGCGATACTCAGGTTGGCGTGACAGTTGACCAAGAGGGACGTCCCCGCGGTGACCTGGACGGTGACTGTGAAGTGGATCTGACGGACTTTGCGATCCTCGTCGGGAATTTCCGCGGTGCGGCCAATGCTATCGGAGCATGTTGCGTGATCTCGCCATCTGATTGTGACGACGGCGATCATTGCACGGTCGATACCTGCGACCCCCTGACCGGATGCCAACATGGGGCCGTGACTTGTGGAGAGGGTCTAATATGCGATCCATCTACCGGTGAGTGCGTATCCCCAACTTGTAGCAACGACGCCGAAGGCGATGATGGATTGTTCTGTACGGGCCACGAATCGTGCAATCCCGGCCACCAGGATGCAGACGCGGATGGCTGCATCAGCACCGGAAACCCATGCGAGAACAGCAGTACGCCGGCCTGTGATGAGAACACGGACAGCTGTCTCGGTTGCAACTCAAGCGCTGGCTGTGATGATGGGTTGGCTTGCACCATAGACGTCTGTAACCTTGGTCCGCACAGGTGCGAGCATACGAATATCGATGCGGCCTGCAACGATGGTTTGTTTTGCTCAGGTACCTGGACATGCGATCCGGCCGATGCAAATGCGAACGGCTCCGGTTGCGTGAGCACCGGAGACCCATGTTCGAATCCGACGCCGATCTGCAACGAAGCGACAAATAGCTGTGATCCCTGCATATCCCCATCCCAATGCGACGATGGGATAACCTGCACGGACAACAAGTGCATTGCAGGATCGTGTACGAACAACCCGATCGATGCGAACTGCCCCAACCCGCTTAACTGCGACGGCGTCGACATCTGCGATCCGTCCGATCCTCAATCCGATGGTGACGGATGCGTGCAGCCCGGCAACCCCTGTGCACCCATGCCGTGCGATGAGGCGACATACATAGTCGGCGATCCCGAAACCTGTGTCGGTTGCGCAAGCAACGCCGATTGCGACGACGGCATCACTTGCACTCTTGACACTTGTGATGGCGTGACGGGCAATTGCTCGCACAGCAACGCGGATGCGCTTTGCCCGGACGCCGCATTTTGCGACGGTGTCGATGTCTGTGAACCATCCGACCCGGATGCCGACGCAGACGGTTGTGTCCCGAACCCGTATGCCTGTGACAACGCCTGCAGTGAGAACACGGACTCTTGCTTCGATTGCACGTCAAACGCCGAGTGCAACGACGGCATATCCTGCACCGACGACATCTGCAACGGCGGCACCGGCAGCTGCTCGCATTATGACAACTGCGGGTTGCTGACGTGTAACGTGCAATCCGCTCAGTGCGAATGACCACCACGACTCGCGTTCCCGGACGGGCTGTCGCCTGCGGTACGGACACGACGTGACGGGACTGGTCAAGGTCCAGTACCCTGAGCGCGGCACGCTCATCAAGGACGCCGACACGCCCCCCGCAAATCTGTAAGTCCTTGAAAAGCCAGTCACTTACGGCTGGCATGCTTTGTGCGCAGGGCGCCCGGTTTTGAGTATCGACGCTTGGGTGGACCTCATACAGGTCTTGAATCCCATCGGGCCGGACGTGGTTAATTGGCCGCCACCCGTCGTGCATTTCTGCTGGAGGGCCAGACTGTCATGCCGCTACGAAGTCCTATAACAGCTTCAACTCGCATCGTCCAAACCTGGGCACGCGGCGGTCTCCGGCTTGATCGATAGAAATGGTGTGCTGCCGACAACCAAATCGCGCCAAAGACAGGCTACCTGATTCAGTAACCTATCGACTTCCACTATTCACCGTCGCTCCAGAAGAATTCAATTGTCTTACGGAATTCGCGTGACGCTTCGTATGTTCGCTGGACCTGCTCCAGGGCGCGAACGGCCGCGAGTGGCCACCAAGTAAATTTGGTTGCGCGAAGACTCGTACGGCCAAGGTAGAATCTGATATACTGGCAATTGCTCAGAAGTCCGCCACATACTTGGATTTGCCGCCCGAGGTGGTATTGGCATGACGGAGCATCTATCGCCGTCCGGGCACTCGCCATCGACTGGGCACTTTCACAAGGATGGTGAGGGTCACGGTAGACGTTCCCGCAAGAACTGGAGATCAAGAATGGCCCGGCTTGAAAACGAATTGGGCATCAGTCAGTACATTGGATCGCCGGCACCGGCTGAACGGGCGATCACGTTGATTGAAACTGTCATTGCGAGCGGTGTCGTAATTGTCCTCGTGTTGTGTGTGGCATCGACAACTGGAAATGTGCGCGAACGCAGCAAAAACAGCGTGTGCCTGAACAACCTCTCACGCATCGGCTACGCCAACCTGATCTACGCCGCGAACGATCCCACCGATCCGGCTCTGCCCGTGCACGGCGCGTATCTACTACAAGATCCCGGCAATCCGTCCTGTCTCGGTGAGTATGAATGGGGCGGCAAAAGCGGTGTCGGGCAGCAGGGCTTCGTCGAGGGCGCCGTTGGCGAAAACGACATTCTGACGAGCCGCTATGGCACGAAGGCGGGATTCGGACCGGCTACGCGTCCGTTGAATGACATACTCTACGGCGGCGGCCTGGACGACCATCTGATTCCGGAGTTCGACCCGGAGGGAGCTGCTGCCGATACGCAGCTCGACCTATTTCTCAATCGCTGCCCCAGCGACAACGGGTACACCGGGATTCACAGGCCGGCGTTTCGTGACGAGCGGCGTACGTCGTTCGATCATTACGGCACCAGTTACGCCGCCAGCCTGTTTAGGACTTCATGGGTTGGCGGCGGGCCGATTTTTTCGAACTCGCCCTACCTGCACCGCCTGTCGGACGTTGTCGCCCCGGCCACCACGATCGCTTACATGGAGAATAACGGCCGATTCGCGTGGGACGCCTCACCGCCACCGCCGGCGTGCACGGCAATCCTCGGCAACGACGGCACCCCCGGCACCGTCCACGGTTGGCACGGCAAGGACTGGACATTTAACGCAGCGTTCCTGGACGGACACGCCAGCGCCATTTACATGCGTGGGTACCACATTCCGAAGGTGCTTAGCGATGAATACGAACAAGCGCGTTCGACCTGCATTATCATTCGCGGGGAAGACTGGCAGCTTGATACGCTTCCACAAGCGTTGACGCAGACGTACATGTATTGGAACGGCGCCGGCGGCTTTTGCGGAGGTCGTGAGTAGCGCGAACCAGGAGATCAAGAATGTTGCGGAGTGAAAAGCTGATTCGCATCAGTCGTGGGTTCGACCCGGCGTCGCGGAGTGGACGGGCGATCACGTTGATTGAGCTTGTCATCGCGGCCGATGTCGTGATCGTTCTGATCTTGTGTGTGGCCGCCACGACCGGAAACGTCCGCGCACGAAGCAAGAACAGCGTATGTCTGAACAACCTGTCGCGTATCGGCTATGCCAACCTGATCTACGCTGCGAACGATCCCAGCGATCCCGCTCTGCCCGTTCACGGCGCGCAGTTTCTACAAGATATTGACAATCCGACGTGGATTGGTGCATACGAGTGGGGCGGGAAATCCGGCATCGGCGATCCAGGTTGGGTACCCGGTGCGGGCGGCGCCGAGTTCTTCTTGACGTCCCGCTTCGGCACAAAGGCCGGGTTCGGACCGGCGTCACGCCCTCTCAACGAAATCCTTTACGGCGGCGGCTTTGAAGACCATCTGAATCCGGTCTTCGACCCCGACGGCGCAGTGGCGGATACGCAGCTTGATCTGTTTCTCAACCGGTGTCCCAGCGACAACGGCTACACGGGCATACACAAGCCCGCGTTTCGTGACGAGAGGCACACGTCCTTCGATCATTACGGAACGAGTTACTGCGCCAGTTTGTTCATGACGTCATGGGTGGGCGGCGGGCCCGTTTGGTCCAATTCTCCCTACATGCATCGCCTGTCAGACGTTGTAGCTCCGGCCAGCACGCTCGCCTACATGGAAAACAACGGTCGATTCGCCTGGGCAGCCGATCCACCGCCGAGTGCGTGTGCAAGTCTTCTCGGCGACGGCGGTGTCCCGGGTATTGTTCATGGATGGCATGGAAAGGACTGGACATTCAACGCGGCATTTTTGGACGGCCACGCGGTGGCAATTCACATGCGCGGATTCCATAGCCCCAAAGTACTTATTGATGAAAACGAACAAGCGTATTCGACCTGCATCATCATACGCGGTGAAGACTGGCAGCTCGATACGCTGCCACTGCCGAATACACCTCTGGGGTTGGTTTGGCGCGGGGGTGGGCGCGTTTCATGGGAAGGCGGCATCGAGTAGCTAGTCTCGCATGACAGGCAACAAGGTACCGGAAGGAGCCATCATGGTTAAGGCATGGAAACTGGTGATCGGGCAAACCACTAGGGCACCATCGGCTCGCTACGTCACCATTGTCGCAGTGTGTGTGATTCTCTTCTTGAGCATCATGGCCAAGCCGACGATCGCGGTGGAACCCAACGACACTCTGGCCACGGCATCTGCAACTGGTCTGGTGGGTACGGGGCAAGTCACGATCACCGACGCAATAGTCGGCGACGGCACGTTTCCCGAGCGCGACGTGGACATCTACAGCCTTGAAATTGCTCCAACCATACCCATGCCGATCCACTTGACTGCCACGGTTACGGCGACAGGACCGGAACTGGACAGCTATTTACGACTGTTCGACGCTAGCGGTGCTCAATTGGCCGCCAACGACGACGTGGCGCCCGAAGACACCAGTGCACATGTCACCACATATCTGTTCACGGCCGGCACCTATTACCTCGGCGTCAGCACATCGGGCAACGCGTTCTACGACAACGCCACGGCGGATAGCGGTATGCCGGGCAGTACTGGCAGCTATGAACTGACCGTTACGACGTCTCCCGCTATACTGAGTCCAAGCCCCTTCGAACCCAACGATCATACGGCAACAGCGACGCCTGTCGGGAGTGATTCCTTCACCATCTCAGGAGAGTTCATCGGCGACGGAGCGCACGGGCGCCGAGACGTGGACATTTACGCCCTCGAGGTGGGTGCCGCCGCCCGAATCGACGTGGAAGTGGCAGCCGAGTCGATCGGCTCCACGCTCGATCCCGTTGTGCGCATGAGAACTTGCACCGCCATCATTCCTGAAAAGACGTGGGACGATCCATGCGGTCTCGGCTCGAACGACGATCGCGGCGACGGATCGCGAGACGCAAAGTTGTCAGTCGGCGTCACGTCGGCGGCGACGACCGTATATATCATGGTCTCCGGTTCCGGGAATCGAAGATTCGATCCCACTAGGGCCGGCTCCGGAGAAGTGGGCAGCGTCGGGGCTTACGAGCTGCATGCCATGGTCACATACTTCAGTGATTCAGGCATACGGGAACCGAACGACTCGATCTCCTCATCCTATCTGATTCACGACGGCAGGCCGCAGACGGTCTCCATTACTGCGGCCATCGGGGACGGCCCCTACGCGCGCACACGGGGAGATCGCGATTTCTATACCGTGCAGACGTTCGCAGAGAGTAGGATTTTCACCGCCACCGTCACGCCGGATTCGGGCAGTGGGCTCATCCCGGTGCTGGCCTTGTACGATCGTGCGGGCACCTTGCTCAGCTATGCCGACAATCATCATCATTCGCAGGAGCTGGAGCTGGCGTTCCCAGCGTTGTGTACGGACAGAGGAAATACGTACTACCCCGAGGTCTTCCATGTCATGGTCATGGGCGCCGGGCAGCGCCCTCCGAATGATCCATTCGTGCCGTGGCCGGAGGAACATCGCTTTGAAGAGCACCGGGTTGGCGAAGGTACGGGAAGCCAGGGGGCTTACCGCCTGACGATTCGGACTTTCCAGGAAGACGAGTGCGGAACGGAACCCAACGACACATTGGATACGGCTTCGCCCTCCAGCATTGTCGACGAAGGGCTATACGTGTGCACGAATGGCTTTCTTGGTGATTCTCTGTGCCCGGGAGAACCTGACAATGATGCTGACGTGTGGTCCTTCGAAGTCACAACTGCACCGGCACTGCTTGAGGTCGGCTTATGCGTTGAATCCAGGGATGCGGTGGTACGTCTTTTTGATTCCGCGGGCCAATCGATTCCATTTGATTCGCGGGCTGGCAAGACTTCTCATCGCCTACTGACAGAACCGGGCACGTACTTTGCTGCCGTGACGAGAACTTATTACGGATTCGATCCTTTCGAATCATGCTCCAGCGACCCAGGCTACGCAGAATTCGATCTATCGATTCGCTTGACTCGATCCACTCATCGTTTTTCCACCGACGAGTCCGCAGGCGTGAACCGCCGTGCAACCGACATCACGCCGTGGCTGTTCTCCGCCGGAATTGATGCCGAGTTCAACGTGATCGCGGCCATCGATCCGGCCACCGGTGAAGTGGCGGCACACATCGACGCCCCTGAACGCCACCTCGGTGGTACCGGGGGCATGGCGTATGATGGAGCCAACCTGTTCGTTGTCGGGAGCGGCCGTTACCCCAAGCTGTATCAGCTTGACGGCATCACTGGGGAGGTCTTGAACGACTATGTCCTTTGGCAGGGTTCCGGCTGGTACAGCGATGCGGTCACGTTGGGCGATGAGTTGTACCTGTTGGACTTCTACGATCGCGCAATTCACGTGATCGATCCGGTGGCCGCGCGATTCCTTCGCTCCATGCCTGTGCACTCCGCAACTCGCAGGCCACCGATCGGGGGCGGATTGGCCGCGCTGGCCGGACCGAATCGGCTATACGTCGCCGACGCCTTTGACACCGGAGACATTTACGAGGTCAGTCCACAGACAGGCGCGATCAATGCCACGCTTCCGGCGCTGACAAGACGCCCCACAGCGCTTGCCGGTATCGGGGATTGGCTGCTCTACGCTGCGGACTGGCTCGCCGGCACAGCCGAGATCATCACTCGTACGGGTGAAAATGTCGGCACACTGTCGCTTCCGGAACCAAGCGCGTCGCTTGCAAGTCTTGCTTTCATCGACTTCTTCGGAGACTTCGACGAAGACGGCGACGTAGACCTTGTCGACTACCGCCGCTTCCAACGGTGTTTCACGGGATCCTTGAACTTGGGCGAGCTTGCCGACGAGTGTATCATTTGCGACCGCAACGGCGACGGTTATGTCGATGCGTTTGATTTCGTCCCGTTTCCAAACGGCTCGACCGGCCCATAGGTACGACGAATGAACGACGAATCTTTCGGCGTGCGACCTGTAATGCGATTCCACGAGCGCGCGTTGGACTTTAGCAAGGGTAACGAGGTGGGCACGATGCAAAGGAAGATTATCTGGACTGGCGGATTGGCTGCCAGCGTCCTGGCGGTGGCGATTGCAGTTAGGGCGGCCGACTCAAATCGACCAATTGCAGTGAGAGGCACTGCGGATGAGGGTGGGCTTATTCTCCTCGACGAAATCGATTGCGCAATGCTCGAGCCCGCCGCAAGTAACCCTACGGTACGGACCCAATACCCGGTCGGCGATCCGCGCAATAATGATGTTCTGGCGGGCGTTCCGGAGCCGTGCGTCGGGGAGTCGAAGAAGGTCTACAGTGCCACACTTGGTCAGCTTCTCTTTCGCCCCCAAGCGGGCAATCGTGTCGCCGACGACATCATCACCGAACTCGTCAGGCCTTGCAGCCTATGCTCGTTCTCGATTCGAGTGACGGGTGGTGTAGAGAATGGCGAAGGTGAATTCCTCGCCGAAGTTGAGCTGTACGACGGGTGTCCGGATGTAAACGCGGACGGAGAACCGATCCCCGGAACGCGGAAGCTGTACATGCTCGAGGACGATGACATCGGCACGGAATACGATCTGATGATACCCTTCGGGGATCGAGGCATATGTGCGGATGGGGCGGCGTGCCTCGTCTCTGAGCAGGACTGCGGCGGGGGCGTCTGCGACGATGGTTCCGCTTGCGACTTAGCCGCACCGGATTGTCAGGACGGATTACCGTGCCTTCCCGACAGTTGTGAGCCGGATCCGCTGGAGATCCCCGCAGAAATCTGGGTGCGCATTCGATTCAACACGGATGACGCGGCCATCTTAGTGGGCACTCCGCCGCGCCACGGCTTCTCAGCCGACAGCTACGACGACGTGTTCGGCACCTGCCGCAACTACTTCGGCGGCTATCCGACCTGTGCGCATGCGACGTTTTACACAGAGGTGTATACGCCGCCGGAGTGCGAGACCCACTTCCTTGCCTATTTGGCGGCGAACCCCGTTTCGCTGGCGTTTCTTCCGACGGCGCTGCCGGGCGCATCGCCGACGACGAGGCTGGCCGATGACATCACCTTGGCGGTACCGTACTGCATTCTGAGCGCGTATGAATTGGGCGTTAAGGGATCATCCGGGAACTATACACTTGTCACGGATATGCGCTGGCCTGAGATTAGCGACGTGGTGCCCGAAACAGAAAACGTGTTCCCAGGACGCGGTGAGTCGGGCAGTCTGGAGATTGCACATACGACCATCCCCCATGACGTCGATATCGCTATTCAAGCGAGCCACCGGCCGCTTTTTCTGAGCTGGCAGGCTGACCGGGAAAACACGGGCGTCGTCGAGGTCGGCGTTACGCAGTTGGGTACCAGCAGGCCGCAGTTCTTCGTGTTCGACCTTCCCCCGTACCCCGGCGCGTGGTCGATCGCTCCCTATCTGCCAGGCAACCGCGGCACGTTTTATGCGGCTGTCTTTTGCCGCGGCGAGGAGCCGCGGGGGGCGTGTTGTGGCAATCAGCCTGACATCCTGGGCGCCGATATTGAGTGCCTCGATGACGTACCTGCGTCCGCTTGCCCAAGTTCGCGATGGCTGCCCGGCACTACGTGCGCGGAGAATCTCTTTGACCCGCCCTGCGGCACTAGTGCGTGCTGTTTGCCCGACAATTCGACGGAATATCTTTTCTTCGATGAGTGTCGTGATGCGTGCATCGTGGACGAGGCTCCGATCACATGTTTTCCGGTGTGCGACGGTGGCGTCAACGAGGGTCTGCCATGTGACCCCGACGGCGACGGAACTGATTGTCCAAGCGCGTCCTGCGACCCGGACGGCAAGTGCCCCGGTGAGCGTACGTGCGGCTTGACTGGTTGCATGCTGGCAGGGGAATTCACTGGACGCCCTTGTGATCCCGACAATCCCAAAGCAGGTGCGAGCGACTGCATGACGTGCAGTGGCATCGGCGAGTATTGTCGCCCGCGTTGTGTGGGCGGCACACGGTCAGGTCGCGACTGCGACCCGACCGATGCGGCAACGTGTCCTGGGGACGACACTGCGGATCCCCCCATTCCGGCCGGTATTTGCGATACCGACTTTGATTGCCCCGGAAGCGAAACCTGCGAGGTCCATGGACAGACCTGCGCGACGGATCCCAACCAGTGCGGCCTACGTTGCGCGCGATGGAATCCCGATGAATTCGACAGCGATAACGGCTTCGAGTGTCCGAATTTCGCTTGCTTCGATGCCGAAGGCAGCTGTCTTGAGGACGAGGAGGAGATACCGTGCTTCGGTCGTTGCGAGGGAGATCCCAAGGTGCCGTGTCGGTTCGATAGCGAATGCGCGTCCAACCGCTGCCTGGATTCGAATGCCGATTGCCCTGACGGTCGCGCGTGTACGGGCTCACCGCTTAACGTCTGCCATGGTCGTGCTGGTTGCGATCATTTTGAATGCTGTGCTGATGTGTGTAGCTATCGTCCAGTCTGTTGTGAGAGTGGGGTGGGGCAAGGCTGGAACCTCCTTTGCGCCGTCACAGCGGAGAATCTCTGCAATTCTCCGCCCGAGAACGACGAATGCTGGAGTGAATCGCCGGGCGAGGGTGCGACCGAGATTGAATTGAGCGACGACGACACCGGCCTGGCGTGTACCCTCTCCTCGACATCCTGCAGCGCCGCAAAGCTTGCGCTCAACACGAATGCCACGGCTAACTTCCCCGATGATCCTGAGGTTTGCTGCAGCGCCACCGGCGTAAACCAACGTGTGCAGGGTACGATCTGGTTTAAATTCGAGGCCGTTCACGAATCGGCGCGCATCCACACCTGCGGCTCGCCGGACAATTGGCCATCCGTCGACTCCGTGATTCAGGTATTCGAAGCCAACAACGTCACCCCCAATGGAGACGACTTCGATGAGTGCAACTCTCTCGAGGTAATTGGGTGCAACGATGATTCCGGATGCGGTATTACCGGTGAGCAAGCGAGCGTGTGCGTCACTAGATTGATACCTGGCGAAACCTATTTCGTGATGATGGGTTCCAAGCGAGGCGAAAACCTCGGCAGATACTCGATCGAGCTACAAACGCCCTGCCCGATCGACATGCTTCCCCAACCGGGTGACGAGTGTGAATTCGCAGTACCGATCGGGGTAGGACAGACACCCTTCGATTTGGAGGGTGCCTCGATCGACTGCCCGGCGGAACCTATGTTGCCGGGCATGGTGAACGATCTGTGGTTCGAGGTGCCTGCGAATTTCTGTGATGGGCCGAGTGTACTCACCGTGCAAACGTGCGGTTACGACCTTGATCCGGCCGAGCCGAATCCGGACACGACGCTGGCCGTCTATTCCGGCAGCGAATGTCCGCCGACGCTTCTTGCGGGGGCGAATGATGACGCCACGGTGAGCCCGGTTTGTACGATCCCCGTCGACGACGGCGACGGTCTCGGTTTCAGAGACTGCGCAACGGACGCCGACTGCAACCGGGGTTGCAGGATCCTGAAAGGGCCGTGCCTTTCGGATGAGAACTGTATCGGTACCGACACCTGCGATACGAATCCGCTGGCCAAGTGCCAGACCAAGCTGGAAGGAGAAGGGCCATCGAGTGAGGTCGATTGCGTGCTCGACGGGGACTGTACGCGTGGTGTGTGTGAGGGCGGTGTCGCGGAATGCAATACGTCGACCTACACGCACCTCCGTTGCCCAAGCGGTGATCCATGCGCTACAAGCGCCGACTGCACCGAATTCGGAGCTTGCGAGCCCGAGTGCGGGTACCTGCCCAATAGCAATAAGCCGAGGCCATGCATCGCGCAGGAGGAATGCGTGCCCGGCTCGTGCCAGAGCCAGTGCACATCGGCCTCGTTCGTGCAGGTGCCGGCCGTCGCGAACCAGTCCTTCCTTATTCGCGTGGGTGGGGAGTTCCGTACCGAGCCCGCGGGCACACTGCGGGCAGAGTGTGTACGTGACGACTGCAACGAAAACGGCATACCCGACTTGCTCGACATCGCTAACGGCATCCAGCCAGACTGTAACTTGAACGGCGAACCGGATAGCTGCGACCTGCACGATACGGGAATCAGCAGCGACTGCAACTGCAATGAGATACCGGACGAATGCGAAATTGACGCTGCTATTCCCATCAATTGCACCGGTGTGCCCGGCCCGTGCGAGGCTGGGCCGTTCTTCTGCAATTCGTTCGACTGTGATGATGACAGCAACGCGAACGGCATTCCGGACTGCTGTGATGCAGTCGTGCCACCGGCGACCTGCGCAGACTGTTGTGTCGTGGCCGATGATCTGGTTGATGTAGTCTTCGCTGAATCCGGTTCATCACTTAATGACGATCAAGCAAAAAACTGTGCCATCGACGCGCGGGAACCGCATGACATCGACAACGCGGCCAATCGGAACGGATGGGACCGCATGGTCATGTCATTTTCCTGCGATCCCAGTGACATCAGCCTTGACCCCGGCGATTTCACGGTGCAAGTAGTGCCGGCTGGCACCGCGCCGCAGGTCAGTAGTATCGTCATTGACAGCGTGGGCAACACGGCCACGGTGGTACTGAACGAGAAGATCGCGCCCGGCCGATGGACATGCATCGGGCACCCGAATTCCGGCAACCAATGGTGTATGGGCTACCTGCCGGCGGATGCCAACCAGGACGGGCTGAGCGCCGCCAGCGACATCAACGCCCTTATCGACTCGATGAATCGTATCCCAGGGGCTGAACGCCCGACCCATGCCACGGACATCGACCGCAGTGGCACCACGAATACGCAAGATCTTCTACGACTCGTCGACTTGCTGAACGGCGCGGGAGAATTCAGTCAATGGTTGGCACGTGAGCTTCCCCCGTGTCCGTCGGCGAGCGACGGTCGTTCGACGGTGCGATAGCCGGCACGGTGATGCGGCCGCTTCTCATTCCGGTGTGGGCCTGCCTGATCGCCGTGTCGCTATCGTTGAAACAGTATCGTGTGGGCCAGACTCACCCTGCGAAAGTAGCAAATTCGCGAATCTGTGCTGGATGTCGTGGAAACGGAAACGCTGTACGTCGACCAAGGCGAACACCATCGAGAGTTCCCCGCTTTGTGTTCGGCAAGGCTTTGGAAGGTCTGTTCATTGACCGCATGCAGCGGAACGAGAAGCTGTTCGCGAGATTCATGAACGATAAGGACTTTCAGCGAATCGTTACGGAGCATCTATTGCGCCAAGTCTACGCTGAGATTCGTGATGAGGAGTCCGAATCTGCGGCCTGAATGTACGCAGTGCGCTGGTCGCTGGCAAGGTCGGACCGCTTGACCCCGCTCCGCGCAGCATCGCCACAAGACGAACCGCGGATGAGTTGTGGTCCAAGTCGGCCAATCCACGTTACGTGGCGCGCCCTGAACGATGCATAACAACCGTACCCGCCAACAGAACGAGCAATGCCAAGCTCGCCAGGGCCCATGCTGAAACAGCAGGAACAGCGAAATCTGTCGGCGAGCTCGTATATCGAACATAGTGGAGTTCCGATTCGTTGGCGCCTGAATGCGTGCCGTCGCCGAAGTCCACGGTCAACTCGGACCCGGCGCCAGCCATAAAACGTGGCCTGCGGAGTACGCGACCGGCGGCAGAACGCCGCCACCGACAACCCGCTACTTGTCTGTCGGTTAAGTATCTCACGCCATCGCCCAACCGCACCACTTCCCTTGCTCATGGCCCACACCATGCCAAATCGGAACGCCGGTGCGCAGATGCACTTCATTCAGGGGCACCAAATATCTGCCTTCGGCTACGCTACGTTTCGCCCCATTGGAGGAAGACGGTCACATACTCCGACTTGTCCAACGAGATAAGGACGTTTAGGAATGTCGTATCTCGCCACAGCACACTTGTCGATTCAAATCGTTTCACAGAATCCACTTCCCACCAGTCTATCTTCCTGTGCAGGACGCGCGGAACGAACTTCCTGTCCGACCTCCACACCGCATCCCGGAACGCAGGTGACTTCTTGAAAACGACAAGGCTTGTGGCGGCGAGGCGAACACGCAAGTATACTGAATCGTCCAATCCAGGGCGGTGCCAGATCCACTCCGGAATCGTGTTGGTTGGAAACTCGACCCCCATACGTTTACTCCAGAGCTCAAGATCGGTTGTCGTCGCCTTCTTCGCGCTGGGTCGCTCGCATCCGAAGAGCACTAAACACGCAATTGCCAAGGCTTGCAGTACCCCCGATTTTGCTCTCCTGGCTGAATGTGGCTGTCGAACGGATCTACCGAGGGCTACCATTTGAGCGATCCACCTTTCCGGTATGCAAATCCAATTGCTCACCCGTTTTCCACGTAAATTCGTTACTGTACACACCGATCATATGGTACTCCCGCGCCAATCCGATGAGGTGCAGACGCCCCACATCTTTGTCATTGATTTCGCCGACAATTGGTATGATGGCGACTTTCCCGGGATCCCAGTTGTACTGATCGTCGACGTGCATTGTATATTTCATCTTGTATTTGCAGTGCGGAAGAACCTCTACCTCCGCCTCGAGAAGCGCGAACGCACCTCCGATCGCCAGGTGCCAGGCGGTCGACCTTGCTCCAAAGCCCATCCACTTTACCGATATTAAGTGGAACTTCTCGCCCTCGCCTTTGTGTTGATCTTCAGTGAATTTCATCGCATCGTTCAATTCATTCCAGAGAAGCTCCTGCGCACCTGGGTCGCTTGTGAACAGGCGTGCAGCGTTGATATTCAACTCTCTACCAGTATTGCCCAGATAGTGGCTAAGGTGTCGGCTTGCGTCCCAATAGCCGCGCAAGAAACCCCCATCTGCGATTGCCTTCACTTTGAACCAGATGTCGTAATCGCCGTTTCTGACTCTCTGGCTGTTGTACGGCCCAGCACCCGCATCATGTTTCGGATGCGCGGGTCTCGAGTCTCCGAGTTGAAATGGGCTCAGTCCGAAACTGTCAACAAAAACGATCGGATTCGATTGCGCGTATTCGTATAGGTTCATCCCCGCGAAATATCCCGCCGCATCGCGCTGGAGGAACCTCCCGTGGAACGCGTCGTAGGCCCGGGCGCGGTAGTGGTAGAGGACGAGATCGTGAACGTGTGCGGCGGGATCGCCTTCGTTGAAGTCGAGGCGCCGGCCCGTGAAGCGGTACGGGTTGCCCGTGCCGCCGTCCCGGACGGTTGTGGGCGCACCGTAAGTG
>Ga0055452_10000190_pt1 | contig 15245 bp, 6 predicted proteins | sample China_Galinas_PW_6_FD_57735 | JGI IMG/M metagenome (GOLD analysis project Ga0055452, IMG submission 57735) | Wetland microbial communities from San Francisco Bay, California, USA, that impact long-term carbon sequestration - China_Galinas_PWC_D2 | ecosystem: Environmental > Aquatic > Marine >... | reverse complement strand
CCGCCGATAGGGCCACCGGCCTGATCGAATGGCTGCCCACGGTAAAGGATTTCGGTTCGCACACGATCATGATAGAGGCATCCGATCCGCGTGGTGGAACGGCCACACAGCGAATCGCGCTCGACGTTACGCCGTTGCCGGTCAATCGGCCACCGGTGTTCACCTCCATACCCGTCACCCATGTATCCGTAGGGGCAACCTACGAATATCAGGCAACGGCCGGCGATCCTGATGGCGACGATCTGTCCTTCGTCGCGCTAAATCCCGACGGGCTTCCCGATGGAATGACGGTCGGAGGCGATGGCCTGGTCTACTGGGAGTTCGCTCTGCCCGGCCAATACGAAATCGCCCTCCGAGTCACGGATGCGCGTGGTGCGTACGCCGACCAGGTGTACGTGCTGACCGCCGGTGATTTGCCGGCCAACCCGCACTCGCCGCGGCTATTGAGCACACCAGGGACTATCGCGGTCCTCAACCGGGAATACGTGTATCAACCGGTCGCGTACGACCCCGACCCTGGCGATATTCTCGATTTCACGCTGGCATCGTTCCCGGATGGAATGATGATCGACAACGCCACCGGGCGCACGACATGGACGCCGACGGCCGATCAGGTCGGACTGCTGCATCCGGTCGTTCTGAGCGTGGACGACGGCAACGGTGGGTCCGCTGCCCAGGCTTGGGAGATCGAGGTCGTTCAGGATGCGCCAAACCAGCCGCCGGTGATCGAGTCGCTGCCGAACTTCATTTCCCTCGTCAATGAGCCATACACCTATCAGGTGCTCGCGACGGATCCAGAGGGAGGCCGCGTCACTTTCTCGTTGTTCAATGCACAAGCGGGAATGACAATCGGTGAAGACACAGGGCTGATCGAATGGATGCCTGCTGTGGTCGGCCCGGTCGTCGTGGCCATCAAAGCGTCCGATCCGCAGGGTGCATTCGGTGCGCAGGTGTACGATCTCGACGTCTCGCCGCCGAATGACCCGCCTCGGATTACTTCGACGCCTGTGGAAAGCGTCGCCGTCGGTGCCACATACAGATACCAGGTGGAAGCGGAGGATCCCGAGGGAGACGCATTGAATTACTTGCTGCGGACAGCCCCCTCCGGTATGACTGTTGGTCGCACCACCGGCCTGATCACCTGGACGTCCGGTATGGATGACCTCGGCACGCATCCCGTCGAGGTGCTCGTGACCGATTTGTACGGCGGCTCCGACTCGCAGGCGTATGATCTGACGGTGACTCCAGACACCGACCCACCGACCGTGGAGATCATTGTCCGCACGTCGCACGTCAACTCCTCCGGAGAACCTGTCGCGTTTATCAACGAACCAGTCACCATCTGTCTGCAGACCGGCGACAACGTCGGCGTTATCGACAAGGAGCTACTCGTCGATGATACGCCACAAGTCTTAAACTCTCTATCGTGCGTTCAATTGACGCCGGATACAGTCGGCAGTCTGGTGTTGGAAGCGAGCGTCGGTGACGCTGCCGGGAATGTCGGATCAGATGCCCGCGACCTTCCGGTCGTCGATCCGAATGATACCGACGCACCGGTTATCGAGATTATCAGTCCAGAGCCGGGTTCCACAGTCTATGCCCCGGTCGATATCGTAGCGAGCATTACCGACACGGAACCGGCCAACCTCGTCTGGGAAGTACGCCTTTTCCGTGCCGGGCTGGATGCTCACGAGGCCATGTGTGCCTCTCCGGATGACCGCTATGAGTACAAGGTTATCGGCCAGGGATCGGGCGAGGTTATCGAAGGCGTCGTCGCACAGCTTGATCCAACGCTTCTGGCCAATGACACGTACTTCGTCGAGATCTACGCCAGTGACGGCGTGCTTTGTTACATTCTGCCCGTGCCGTATTCCATCGCGGGCGAACTAAAGCTCGGCAATTTCAGAATCGCGTTCACCGATTTGGCGATACCGCTGGCCGGCATTCCACTGGTCATCACTCGAGAGTATGACAGCCTGGATACGTCCGTCGGCGATTTCGGACACGGCTGGCGTCTTGCGCTGCCGGGCCGAGTCAACGATGCTCCAGCAGAGTCTCCCACGGTCGAGACGTTTACGACGACAACCCGCGTCTACGTGACGCTGCCGGACGGGCGCCGTGTCGGCTTCACTTCGGTAGCGATTCCGCCCAGTCCCTTTTTCCCGTTCATCGTCGAGGTGTACTTCCGGCCGGACGCCGGCGTGTACGACAAGCTGGAAATTTTCGGAGAAAGCACGGCCACTGCTTCCGGCGGTTTCCTCTACTCCGGCCTTTTCTCTACGCCGTTCAACCCCAACACGTATCTGCTGACAACCAAGGAAGGAATCAAGTACATCATTGACGAGATCGAAGGCTTGCAACTCATCGAGGACCGCAACGGCAACACGATCGAGGTCTGTCCGGACGGGATGTTCAGCTCGACGGGAGTGGCCATCAACTTCGTACGTGACGCGGAGGGACGGATCGAGCGCATCATCGAGCCGGATCCAGATTCCTCAGACGGGATTGCACCCGCTCAACTTGAATACCGGTACAACGCCCCGGGTGATTTAACGTCTTTCCGAGATCAACTCGGGAACACGACTACATTCAGCTATCTAATCGACCCTCCGCATTATTTGGACAACATTCATGACCCACTTGGACGGCAAGCCGTACGTGTGGAATACGATGAAAACGGGCGTGTAGTAGCGATAGTTGACGGCAATGGCGTTCGACACGAACAGGACTTCAACACAGCGGGTTCTTGGACTTCCTACACTGATGGCATTGGCAATACGACCGTTTACTTCTATGACGAACGTGGCAATATTGTGCGCCAGATTGACGCGTTAGGTGGGATTACTTCAATAGAGTACGGAGATCCAGCGAATCCCGATCGAGAAACGTGTGTCACACTTCCAGGAGACCTGACTGCAGAGTTCTCTTACGACGAAGCTGGCAATATCACTCGTGTTCAGGACCCGGAAGGGAACGCAACGCTTTATCACTTCGACCAGTTCAGGAATCTGACGCAACTAAGTGATCCGCGAGGAAATGTCCGCTCCATGGCATACGATGCATCTGGCAACTTGATGCGCCGTGTAGATCCGCTTGGCAATAGCACGACCTACGACTACGACAGTTCAGGAAAACGCGTTCGCATGATCGATCCACTCGGCCATGAAACCGCTTGGACCTACGATGCGGCTGGCAACACCCTCACGGAAACCGACGCACTCGGGAACGCCGTCGCATGGACGTATGACACGCACGGCAACCGGACGTCCCAAACGCGTAAAGTCACGGATGCAAATGGAGTCGAGCGTACGGTTGCCACAAGTAGCCGATATGACGCCGCCGGTCGCCTCGTCGAAACAACGGACGCGGATGGAAACGTCATGTCTCAGGGGTGGAACGCCTTAGGCAAGTTGGCTTGGAGGGAGGAAGCAAATGGGAAGCGGGTAGATTACGAGTACGACGACGCCGGAAACCGCGTTGGCGCTGTGTACGATGATGGTTCGATTGAAACGTGGTCGTACGACAGTAATAACAAACTAATGGAACACGTCGATCGCTTTGGAGGTATCCAGAGAACAGACTACGACGCCCTGGGACGAAAAATCAAAGAGGTCGGCGTCAACGGCAGTACTATCAATCACGAATACGACGCGACAGGGCGCGAGATAGCGACGACAATCAACGGTGTGCGAACCGAGTCCCGATATGGTGGCGGCTGGAGATTTAATCCTTCCGCACATCAAACGGCGAGCTCCGGCCCAGTCTGGAATCGCGAATCGGTAACGACCGCCCGCGGAACGGAAATTTACCTCGACAATGACGCATCCGGAAACGCGACCGCCATGACGGTCGACGATGTCACCGTAGCGCTGGAGTACGACGCCAACAATCGTCAGGCCGGTATCCTCATGCCCGACGGAAGGCATGCTACGATCGACGTGGATGCCGGCGGGCGACCGACGACCTTAAAAGACACTACCGGACAGTCGTTTGTCCATGAGTACGACGGAGTCGGTCGACTGGTCGCCGTAGTCGATGCACTCGGGAATCGGACAGAATACGCTTACGACGAGATGGGCAACAGACTCAGTACACGTGACGCCTTGGGACGCGTGACTCGCTGGCAATACGATGACAAACGGCGCGCCGTGTCGAAAACGCTGCCGATGGGACAAACAGAGTCGTATGTCTATGGCCCCGACGATACGATCCTCTCTCATACGGACTTCATGGGGCGAACGACAACATACGAGTACGACACGCTGTCGCGCATGACCCGCAAAGTCTACCCGGATGGGTCGCAGGTCTCGTACACATACGGCGCAAATGGCAAGCGTCAGGCCATGGTTGACGCTCGTGGAGTGACTTCTTACGAGTACGACCCCTTCAGCCGGCTAACGCGTGTGGTTCAACCGGACGGCGCTTGGATCGCCTATACGTATGACGAGTTCGGCCGTAGGACCGCTGTATCCACCACGGCAGGTTCTACACTATACTCATACGACTCATCGGGAAAGCTCGCAACGGTTACCGATCCAAGTGGACGCGTCACGACGTACCTGTATGGCTCTGACGGCAATCTGGCCTCCGTGCACTACGCCAACGGTGTGGTCACGGAATACACGACGGACACACTTGGCCGAACGACAGATATACGGATAGCCGACTCTACTCAAGTCATACTCTCCGAACGCCAATACTCGTACAACAGCGACGGGTTGATCGAAGGCATCGCAGAGGATTCGGGAAGACATCAGCAGTTCTCTTATGACGCAGCTACACACTTGCTCACTGAGTTGATCACCGAGCCCGACGGTACTGAATTGCTGACACAGTACACGCTTGACGCTGCTGCCAACCGGAGTTCGGTCACGAAAGATGGTACGACGTACAATTATACGTATGACTTGAACGACCGGATGCTGTTCGATGGTACCCACAACTATACTAATGACGACAACGGCAACCGCCTCAGCAAATCCGACGGCCCGAACACTTGGCTGTACGAGTACGACTTCGAGAACCGCCTCAGGTCCATCGTTTCGCCCGACGGCTCCGTGACGGAATATGTTTATGACGGCGACGGGAATCGTGTGGCAGAAAGTCATGATGGGCAGAGCGTAATCTATCTTATCGACACAACCGAGCGGTTTGCCCAGGTGCTTGAAGAACGCGACGAGAACGATGAATTTATAGCCCGCTTTGTTTATGGGAATTCAATCGTGAGCCGCGAAGACAGCAACGGCGTGCTGTACTTTCATGGTGACCATGTGAATTCTACCATCCTGTTAACAGACGATTCCGGCCTGGCGGTCGGCCAGTATGCCTACGATGCGTTCGGCGCAGTGCATCAATTGAGCGGTCCGAGCGAAATTGTAAACCTGTTCACTGGCGAGCGACAGGACGCAGAGCTAGGACAAGTTTTCCTGCGTGCACGATATTATGATCCAAGAATCGGGCGATTCCTGACGCGCGACTCATGGGAGGGCGTGAGCAGCGTACCAGACTCACTAGGTACATACACTTACGGTATCGCTTCGCCGACGCGCTACACTGACCCATCAGGACGAATGGCACTTTCCAATGAGTCGATCCTTCTAAAGAGAGCGATCAGGTACTCGAGGGCCTTTTTGGGATATGGGTCGTTTTCAGCTCACGCTTTGATATGGGTCAGCCGTGCTCTCGACACAGATCAGTCAGCGATGGCAGATGTCCGCGGATTCGAATGGACTGTAGGAATATCCGCACATGGTGGAGTGATTGCCGCTGCTGGCGGGGTCGAGACCCTAGCTTTTCGAGATAGCGGTGTCGAAGCGACCTACGGATTTCTAGGCGTCGCGATTTACGCGACCTCTCCTCCGACTGCGGCGATCAACATGGAGATGACTCATTGGGATTATGGGCTCGGAGGTTTCGGGTTCATTCCTTCGAGGTTGGGAGGCCGGGGATGGGCCTGGGGCGTGAAAAAGCCTTGTGACTACACTGGCTGGTTTCTTGGTTCGACGGTGGGCGTGACAGCCGGCAAGTCTGGCGTCGGGTACGCGTTTGGAGGTGCGTCCGCGCCGGGGGTAGTAGCGAGCTATGTTGGCCCGATGTTTACGTACCCGGGTTCGGGATCTCTGAGCTTCTTCATGGGAGGATCATGGACTTGGTACACCATGCCGGGCCAGGAATGTCCGAAGCTAGATTGAAGTTGTAGTAGGAGGTGTGACTGGGTCATGGCGGCAAGCGCTGAAATGAATACAGAGTCAGGCCTACTCTTCCACGACCGAGAGGACCTGCAGGGAAGCGCAAGGCCTAGCAGATTATTCGACAGTCTATGCGATCCCGCCGCCATGGCGAGCCGAGTCACCGCATGGCAGGAACGCGGAACTTCGTCGTCCTTGCGTATTACTCTTCGCGGAGCGAGAGTTGTTTCGAAATTCGAACTACAAGAGGAAATGAATGTCGGTTCATCGGTAATCTTGATCGGCACCTACGAATTCTACAGCGGCAGTAACTGTAGTAATTGGCTAAATGTGAAACGTTGTGGGTGAAGAAGTGAACTTGATCAGTTTTTGCCGATTTGGAAGTAGGAGGAAATGTATGAACGCCTCGCGTAATGGTCGTGTCGCAATGCTGCGGATCGTGGTTGGGATTGCCATATGTCTTCGTGCGACTGCTCCATTGCTGGCTCAGCTGAGCGGCCCAACGTGGGCGGAATATGGCGGAAGTGTGGAGCCGGGCGGTGTCTTGGTTCAACCTGGACGAGCAACGATGCTGGAGGGCGATTCGTTCCTTGTATCGCTTCAGCAATTGAATCCCACGACCAGCGTGCTGGAGTTCGCTCTGCTGCTTGAGCCGGGATTCGACCAAGGCGATAGGTTCATACCGGACGCCTTAGAGGTAACTTATTGGGATTATGGCGGAGGGGATTTGGCGGGAGTGGCCGGATTGCCAAGCCAGGGCTGGGCCTACGGCGCGAAGAAACCAGGTGACCACAAAGGTTGGTTCATTGGCTGGTCGCTAGGAATTACTGGATTCTCGGTAGGCGGCGCATCGTCGATTCCGCCTGGTGTGATTGCCACATACGAGGGACCGACCCTGACAGCGCCGGTGTCGCCTGGCTTCTCGATTGGTGGTTCAACTACGTACTATAGTTTGGTTGACTAAAAGTACTTGTGATCGGTCTTATACAATAGTTGTGCCTTTCAGAGGGCTGTGGTCATGAACATACGTAAATTACGCAGCTACTTCCTTGTAAGTGTAGTCTGTCTAGTTTCATCTCTAACAACTGCCGGCGCAAATAGCCTGTGCCTGATCGAGATGAGCCGGGAAATCACAGGCGCTCATTGTGTTGGCGGACCCTTAGGTGATTGTTGTGTCACTACGGTTCGTCATCACAGTGGCAAGACTGCCTCCGCTAAGGCCGCATTGCGAGCAGGTGTCGGAATCGTCAATGCCGACTTCGCCGATGGCCTGACCGGTTGGACACCAACCGTTCGAGGAGGCGACACGTCACCGGGCGAGATTTTTGTCGAGAACGAGCAGGCAGTGCTTCTGGAGGGTGACTCGTTCCTGATTACGCTTGAGCAGTCGTTTGAAGTCTCGGGTGGGCTCCAGGACCTATCATTCGACGTCATCCTCGCCCCCGGCTTCGACCTGGCGGACGGCTTCATGCCGGATGCGTTTGAGGCGCAGCTACTCGACGAGACCGGTGCCTCGGTTGTACTGACGTGGGATCCGGACGCCACGTCGTTTTTCAACGTTCAGGAGGACCTTAGCGAGAATCTCGGTCCGGGTGTGACGTTTGACGGCCAGACCGTCACGCTGGATGTGTCCGGAGTCCCGGCTGGAACGGTGGTGACCCTCTATTTCGACCTGATCGGCGCCGACGCTGACACCGAGAGCGGCGTGCGGATCGATAACATCACGCTCGTCGGCGGCAATGAACCACCCGTATGCAGTGCGGGCGAGCCGTATGAGATAGAGTGCGCCGGCCTGGAAACTTCCGTTTCATTGGACGGTGGCGGCTCGACCGATCCCGACCCGGACGACACACTATCATATGCATGGACAACCGACTGCCCGGGTGCCGCCTTCGATGATGCCGCGCTGCCCACGCCGTTCTTGACGTTGTTCACCCAATGCCCGGACCTGCCCATGTGCAACGTGACGCTGACCGTAACCGATTTGGCGGGAGCATCGGCCACTTGCTCGTCCACGGTTACGGTTGATGACACCACGGATCCTGAGATCACGGTGGATACGACGCCGATCACAGTGACGGATATAGATTGCTCGGGCGACGAAACGGTAGAGCTTCCCACGGCAACCGGTACGGATGCATGCGGTGACGTGAGCATTATGGACGACGCACCCACGTCGTTCCCGGCTGGCGAAACGACGAGCGTAACGTATACCGCCACGGATGATTGCCAGAATTCTTCGTCTGAGGCTGTCGATGTAACCGTTCTGTACGGGGCCGATATATTCGTGACCGCCAAGAGGCATGTTGTTCAATCGGGTACTCACCCGGGGTCGATCAGGGAGCCGCTCGTGGGTATTGATGTCTGTGGTTACGACAAATCAGAAGGAAGTTGCTCACGCGAGGCCTGCGGGGGGATATCACACCAGCATTACGAGTGCATCGCCCTGGGTGAAGACACGGATGGCGACGGAAGTCCGGACATTGGTCCGTGTGAACCGACCAACTGTTGCACAACCGACGAGAACGGCGAGTGTACGATCAATCTGCCTCCGGGTGACTACATCGTGATCTCGGCGGATGCGACGAAGACGGTTCTGCCTGACCCACTCGGGGTCAGCGCCAGCGACCTTCTGTGTGGAGAGTTGGAGCAGAAGCACCTGCAGCAGATTGTGCGTGACAATGGGCGGTCGAGTTCCGGCGCCACGACTTATGTTCAGGGTCAATCGCTGCTTATCATCAGGCCGGATTTCGTAGTCTGGGACCAAGATTTGCAGCCCTATCCGTTCCTCTTTGAGGGTGACGACGAGTGGGATGTGTCAGTATCCATGGCGCCACCCGCAGGCTTTCGTGCTGACCAGGACATGCTTGATGCCAGACTGGTTGATGGTGACGGGGCGGTCCAATTCACGATTCGAGACGAGGGTGGACCAGTTGGACCGACGACGGTGACGATCGAGGCGAGCAAGGGGGGGCGTGTTGAGACGGTCGAGAGCAGAATCGACGTTTACTTGACTGAGGCGTATGCACGGTCGCAGGGCCGCGACGTGGACACGCTCGAGGGCGAGGATCTGATCAAAGACACGGATCCGCCCACCCAGGATACGGATGGCGATTCGCTGGTGCCATCAGGAACAATGTGTGGCGCGGCTGGCTCCGGTTGCGGTCCGACCGGGCCGTCTCTGGCCATGATCGCATTGGCTCTGCTCAGCCTCCGATTCGTTGGGCCGCGACGGAGCCGTCGTCGGCTTTGACTTACCATCATTGGCGGGTAGGGGCAGGTGGTGTTTGGCATCACGCTGCAAATGCAGGCTGGCGAGTTTTGGGATGACGAAGATGGGCGCGATGGATCAAACATCTTCTTTAGCGGAGCCACTGATGCGGCACGGTCCCGCAATACAGAAGCGCCTTAGCATTCCCGCCAGGGTCCGATCCGTCATATCGCCCGAGGACGTAATGCAGGCTACGTATCAAGAAGTCATGCGGTGGTCTGACCACTTCGAATCGGTGGAAGAGGCATTCCCTACACAGCTTGAGCGTATTGCTCGTCAAATCTTGAGAAAAGCGATCGCAAATTCCATCGACACACCGCCTACTTGCTCGCCGAAAAATGTGCCACTTGTGAAAAACGATTGGGACGATGCATACTTCGCGTTGCTCGACGAGTTAGCCCAGGATGTTGATTCGCCGGACACGCTCGCCATCGACGCAGAATCTCTTGTCAGGCTTGAGATCGCCTTGGCCAAGCTGCCGCCTGATTACCTGGCAGTTATACGAGCCGTTGATTTCAACGGTCGAAGCGTCAATCAGGCGGCACAAGAGCTGAGTTGTTCGGAACAGACCGTGCGAAGACATCATGCACGGGCACATGATAATCTCCGTGAAATGCTAATCTTGGCACCTGAGAGTCAAGGCCATCGGTGACGATACCCGGAGGAAGATATTAATTTCGTGCGATGCGACGTATTGTATTGCTAGGTCTGTGTGCTACCGCTTGCTGAGCACCGCGGCATGGTCAGCCAATAATTCTTCAAGAGTTGAGTTGAAAAGCGGCGACGTCAGCCAGATCAACGTCGTAATCGCCGTCGGTATCAACACATGTGCAGTCCACCGGAATCACCACATTAGGTCCGGACAGGCACTCAATAATGCCCGAGACGGTCTGCTGAATTCCTGAACACAAGTCCAGTGCCAGTGCCACTGTCTCCCCGTCAAAGTCAATCGTAAGCTCAACGTCGGATGAGTATGGCTCTGATCGCACCGCCGCGAACGGCATCAATGAGACCGAACCTAAGGCCCGTATGACCTGCGTGAGCGGTTTGTCGGGAAACACGCTATCGAGCGCATCCAGCACCACGATGTTCACGTCCGTCGTATGCAACGACTCGTCATCGACAACAGGCAATGCGACCGAACCCAAAACAAGATCGCTTGTTTGGAAAAGTGCAATACTTGCGTTCCTTCCCGCTATGAGGAACGGCTGCTTCGCGAGTAGTGAACCGCGACTTGGTGCACCCCGGCCGCACTGACCGAATTGGACTTCACCGGAGCCTTGCGGAAAGTACACATCAAAGCAAAGTTCCCATTCCTTCTGCGCAACGACACGCTCCTCACTGCCGCATGTGTCCACGATTTGGCCAACGAATCGCGCATCTAGCCGAAATAATAGATCGTGGCCGAGAGCGCTACTTACAGAAGCACCAGGGAAGTCAAATCCTTCATAATAGCATCCGTTTTCGTGGTCGGGCTGACCGCCGGCGACGTCAAGATACTGATTCATCTCGTCACGGAAAGGACAGTCAGGCGTTGGGGCATCGCGGTCTCCGTAGCCAGCGCGGCCGGATGGGCACCGTGGGTCACACTCTGTATCCTCGATCGGGCATTCAATGCTTGCGTCAGGAGATTCACACGGGGTTGGGCCACCAAAATCCATCGGTGCAGGTATTTCTCGAACTCCGTGTCCCGGAATGGGTTCTCCATATTTCGTGCCCCGATCCAAAACGAACTGCCGGTAGCGGCAACATCGGCATTCGTATTGTGGCGGAGCATCCTCGAACTCGGCACGTATAGAGAACGTTCGTCCAGCATCGCGCGTTCCATCCGGGAGCTGATTTGCGTAGCCTGTATCGGGAATATCGATTTCAAGGGAGCCCGAGCATGTCGGAACTGGCCCCAAGCCTGCTTCTACATAGCCCGACGACATGATGGTATTCGCTTTGTAATGCACATTGGGGCAGCTTGGAAAGCAGAAGTTAATGCTCTGTAAGATTCCACCGTGGCCATCAAAGGCCACGTCTTGCGCAAGACTGTAGATCTGCCCGTCGATCATGCGCTCGGAACCGCTCGTTGTCGGGGGGGGCTGTCCAACGTCTGGAGCGCCCCCGGACTGGTCAAAGGACATACTCTGTTCACCAGCACCGTTGACACTCGCGACGGAACAGCACCCAGATTGGAGCGGAGCAGAGAAGAACGTCTCAGCGATTCCGGCGCCGTCCGGAAAATCCGCAACGACAGAACCAGCACTATTGGTGCGCAAGTAGTATGGCGTCCCGATGGGTCCTTTGATCCACGCCTTGATTCGTATGGCCACGCCGTTGCCAAAACCGAGCCCATCGACCCTTCGTGCCACGACCTCGGCAATATTTGAGAGCTTGACATCGACGCGGCCGACCTGCCCTCCGCTGGCCTGTTCGACAGAGGCGTTGCTGATTTGTAGGCCATGATCGAGGTCTCCTGTGAGACGCTCTGGTGCGGTCAGATCGTCAAGCACCGGACCATACGTATCGATTGTCTCCTCGTGGCCTGAGAACGGATTGAAGTCGTAATAGATGACCGTGATTTCAAAACGCACGTCGTCTTTCGGATCGGTCTGCTCGCATTGCGCCGAGGCACGAGTTCCACTGGCTAAAATGAAGAAAACGATGCACGAAACAGATGCACGAGTAATCATCGGACTGCTCCAGTCATTTGCGCATGTCGCGAAAGATCCAGCATTCGAATCTCGCTCTAATGCCCGACAGAGCTGCAGGCGATGAAGCTACTCAACTACCAGGCATGCCGCGCTTCGATATCCGATCGCTTGTCGGCAGATAGAGCAATACACAAACGGTATCGCTTCGAATAATCGACTGCAAGAAGTATCGCTTGGTCGCGGGCTCTCAGGAGGCTGATTGGTGGCGTAGGACGTACTGTTCAGTCCTCACGTCGACGGGTGTCGCCGACGGTCCTTTGATCCGGCCGGCCAGAACCGCCAATCCGGCTATACTCGCGGTGAGCCTTGCGTCGAATGGGTCACTGGATGGGTCAGTCGCACCGTGGTCGCTCCTCGAAATCGGTTATCCAGTGACGTCCTCATGACAAGCAACCCACATTCTTGCCCCCGAAAAGCCACCTCGCCTTCGTCCGCATATCGGGCCGAGGCACGACTACCGGCGGCGTGAGCCGAACGTCATCGTAGGCGCGGATGACTACCAGCTAGCGCTGTCGGGCGAAGTATCCAACGTGGTTGGACTGGCTGCATCGGCGACATGAACTCCGTGGATACAGCCGGATGGATCGCGAAAGCCTTGTCCCCCACGAGGACCGACTGTCAGCGAAACAGTTTCACGACCGATAACGGCTGTCGCCAAGAATCACTAAGTATATACAGAACAAGGATTTGAAGACACTTTTACTCGTTCTGTGGTATACTGAAATCAGCCGAAATGGACTTAGAATGTAGCACGTCCGTAGTACGGATAGCACCTGTTTAGAGGAGCTTGGGGCCATGCCGAAGCCCGTTACGCGATTCAGCTTCACGAGGGCGGCGATCTTAGCGGTGAAGCCACCAACGGATCAAGAGCGCGTGTATGTCTACGACAAACGAACGCCCGCACTTGCCCTTTGCGTAACCCGAGGTGGAGGCCGGACCTACTACGTGTACCGTCGGATTCACGGGCGGCCTGTACGCGTTCGCCTGGGACGGTTCCCCGAGATGACGATCGATCAGGCGCGGAAGCAGGCCGTCGTCGTGCTCGCCGAGATCGCACGTGGCAATGACCCACAAGAACAGAAGCGAGCTCTGCGCCGGCAATGCACGCTTCGTGAGCTGTTCAGTCATTATCTTGAGACCCATGCAAAGATCCACTGCCGCGAGAAGTCGTGGTACGAGGACCAGCGGTTGTTCAATAAGCACCTGGCGGTGTGGCATGCTCGCAGAATCAGCACGATCGCCACGGCTGACATCGCCGCCCTTCATGGCCGGATCGGTAAGAAGACGCCCTGCCAAGCGAATCGCCTTCTTACCCTGCTCTGCAAGCTCTTCAACTACGGAAGGCGGACGCTCAAGTCTGACAGGGCCAATCCCTGCGAAGGTGTTCGCCGATTTCACGAGGCAACACGCGAGCGTTTCCTCGATGAGAAGGAACTCAAACGACTCTTTCGCGCGCTGGCATCTGAACCCGAACCGTTTCGCAGTTTCTTCCTGCTACTTCTTCTAACCGGTGCCCGCAAGGGTAATGTCCAAGCTATGCGATGGCAGGATGTTGACCTTGACACTCGGCTTTGGCGCATTCCGAATAGTCAAAGCAAGAATCACGAGTCGCTGACCGTTGTGCTGTCGCCCGAGAGTGTAGAGATTCTGCTGCGGCGGCGGGCCGCAGTCGACGGTGCCGAATACGTGTTTCCAGGATGCGGGAAGACCGGGCATATGGTCGAGCCGAAGATGGCGTGGGAACACGTCGTCAAACGGGCGAAGTTGACCAACTGCCGAATGCACGATCTTCGGCGGACGCTGGGGTCCTGGCAGGCCGCTGGTGGCACGAGCTTGCTGATCATCGGCAAGAGCCTGGGGCACAGAAGCGAGAGTGCTACGCGAATATATGCCCGTTTGGCGACCGATCCAGTCCGCGAAAGCGTCGAGAAGGCCACCGTCGCCATGATCAGGGCAGGCGATGGCTTCGTTTGCATCGATGGTGCGGACTCGGACGACGGCTAGCCTGCGCCCCGTCGAGCCCGGCACGCCGTTCCAGGCCAGGGCACTCTCTTTGTGCCAAATATGAGCATGTACACTCGAATTGTGTTGCAACCAAGCCTTCTTGTTATTAGGATAAGGAACTAATTGACGGTGCCAGGATTGTAAGCGCGTAACTGACTGGCCAACCCGGTCGTGTAGACACGTCTAGGCCGTACGTGGAGGGATGCAGCGATGGGCAGAACCTCGTTCGTTTGTGCAGCCCTCGCGGCTGCCTGTCTATCCGCTCCGGTGCACGCCGGAATCATCAACGGTGAGTTTTCCGCCGGGCTTGACGGCTGGGTAACGGCTGGGCCGGTCAGCGTTGTTGGCAGCCCCGGCAGTGAAATTGCCGTTCTCGACGAGGACGAGTTTCTTCTCGACGGAACCAATCTGTATCAGAATTTCGCAATAGAAGATGACGACGCTCCGACCCTGGCATTTACTTTCTTGATGATTGCCGAGGAACATCCCACCGTCCATACGTTCATTCCTGATGCTTTTCTCGTCTCGCTGCTTGACCCCGACACGCTGAACCCGCTACTCGCCACGCCGGGTTTTGCTGACTTCTTTGCGGTCTCGTTCGACGAATTTTTGGCTGAGTTCTTCGTTGACTTCGACCCTGCATTGGTCGAGTTGGTCGACGTTGTCGACATGTCGACTGCCGATCCGCCGTGGATCAGTGGGATTGTCCTACTCGACATGAGCTCTCTCGGACCGGGGGTGTCGGCAAGGCTCGACTTTACCCTTGCCGGTGGTTTCGACGGTTTTCACACACAGGCGCTGGTCGACGGCGTCTCGATGATCGTTTGTCTCACCGATGCCGAGTGCATGGACGGGAACCCATGCACGGAAGACCGTTGCGTGGCGAACGAATGCACGAACGTCTCGATTCCCGGCTGCGTTCCCTGCAGTGGCAACGATGATTGCCAGGATGGCAACCCGTGCACGGCGGACGCATGTGGAAACGACGGCGTTTGCGAGAACTTGAGTGAACCTGCCGGTACACCGTGCGGCAACGACGCCGCAGAGGGCCCCTGCGACAACCCCGATGTCTGCGACGGATCG
>Ga0055452_10000187_pt1 | contig 15363 bp, 13 predicted proteins | sample China_Galinas_PW_6_FD_57735 | JGI IMG/M metagenome (GOLD analysis project Ga0055452, IMG submission 57735) | Wetland microbial communities from San Francisco Bay, California, USA, that impact long-term carbon sequestration - China_Galinas_PWC_D2 | ecosystem: Environmental > Aquatic > Marine >... | reverse complement strand
ACCAGTTGCAACCGCGACACATTCAGCGGCGCGTCAGTCCAACGGAAGTCCAGGACTACAGCCAGATCTACCAGTATTTCGAGCCCGGCGCGCTGTTGTCATCATCGCCACCCTATGCGTTTCGCGAGGCCTGGCTCGCCGCCAGCGCGGAGCGTTTTTGATGGTTCCTCCGGAAAAGTCCGTATTGGCGATGGCGCTGGTCCAGCGACTATGGCTCCGGTTTTCGAGCTGGACAAGCGCTTCCAGATTCGCCATTCGTGAAATGGGTCGATAGTGCGGGCGGCGATGAGGGTCGATCATCGCGACGCCACTGTCCTTCGATCTCATGGCGTTCACGCTGTCCGAGAGGACCCTTGCTGGAGTCCAAACCGAAGGACATCATCACATCTTGGCCACCAAGGGTTTGTGACCGCCCTGCGGTCCTCAAACCCGCGGTCCAAAGTCGTTGGACACGCACACACGGGCTTGTGCGGGTTTGCATCAGAAACGTAGTGCCGGGTCCTTGTCGGGCGTTCCTTCGATTGGCGGCTTCACCGAGATGGTAATTCGAGTCGCGCTCGGGTTGGGATCAATCGGAACATCAAAAAGAGCGAGCCAATTAACAGCCAGTTGCAAAGGAAGCCCATGGTGACGCAACCTATGCTGTAGGATAGCGGAAAACGAAGCCAGAGTGTCATGTGATGCGGCGGTACGGTCTGTATGGAAGAAATATCGGGCAAAGACGCATGGCACACTAGATGGCCGAGGTTGAGCGCCGCGTCGCTAAGCACACCGTCCAGAGGTGTCCACATGATTGCCAGTCCGAAGAGAACCGGAAGCAGGTGAACGTGCAAACGCCGCGCCGCGTAGATCGCGAGAAGGATTCGGACCCACCCTACCGGCATGTTGGCCATAAAGGAGCCAATCCCCACCGCACCAGCCACGATAAGGTGTTGCAGGTGATCGCGCCGCAGTTGACGCCACAGCGATCGTGGATCGATCCAATCGGCGAGGGATGTTCCGCGATTCGACGTGCGTTTTTCGGCACCGCCATGCGTAAACGCCAACGTCGGATGTCCGACTTTCGCGTGAGGCCAGGGAAGGAGGCGGCGTAGCGTCATCCCGGCCTGCATGAGGAAGCTGTGCGGTCCATCGCGCCACGCGACGAAGTGGCTGACCCGGCCCTCGTCCTGTTCGTACCGGCAGCGGACCGGCACATGAACGAACGCTGCGTCGGCCCAGGCGGCGCGGATGACGGATTCCGTCTCGAATCCGAAACGTCTCGAGCGGCATCGAATCGAACGTAGCAGGCTCAAGGGATACACGCGCAACCCGCACTGGCTGTCCGGGACCCGCCGACCTGTGTTGAGCCAGATACCCAGCGCCGACAGCCACCAAGCGAAGCGGTTGGCAGGTGGCATTCCGGTCAACATGTCGCTTCGGCGTCCGAGTATGAGTGCTTCGGGAGACGCCCTCGCCGCCCCAACAAGCTCCGGAATCTGCTCCGGGTCGAGCTGACCGTCGGTGTCGATGGTGACGGCGTGGGTAAATCCCTCCGCCTCAGCCTTGGCGAAGCCGGTGCGGAGTGCGGACGCCTTTCCTCGATTCTCCGGATGGAGGATCACCCACGCATGCTCGGCGCGTTTGGATTCGACCCATTCAGCCAGCAATTCGGGCGTTTCGTCGGTAGCGCCGTCGTTGACGACGATGATGGGTAATCCGACCGCTTCGACGCGACAGAGGACGTCCAACAGCGTCCCGGCGTTGTTGTACGTTGGCGCCACGACCACCAAATGGACGGCACCGTTGCCTCGGGTGCCGAGTCGCATCGAAGTGTCGGGCTGCGGCTGGGTCATGTGGATTTGGCGGACGATTGAAATACGCGGGCGCCCAGGGTCAAGCAGACTAATCCGTAGAGAACACGATAGCCGCAGAGCCGGAGTGAGGCCCTCCGGTCGCCGCCGACGAGGAGGGCGCCCACGCCCAGGCGGCTGCCAATGATCGCGCCGAAAAAGGCGGCGTACGCCGGCAGAAACACAAGAGTCACGGAGAACCCGGCCCTATCACGCAGAAGAAGGAGCAGGTCCTTATTTGTCAACGCGAGTATTTGGGCCATCACTGCACAGCTGCGCCGGGAACTCGACGGCGCCCTCCGGTTTCTCCCCCCGGGAATCGCATTCGGCGGCCCGGGCAGGCCTCTGGACACAGGTTGCATACTAGGCAAAATGAATCGTTCAGGCGAGATCTGCAGGGCAAGGCGTGGCTCAAAGGTTGTTTTGGGAACCATCGTCTCGGAAAGCTTAAGGCCTCTGCCTCTTGTTCGTATTGTTGGGTGGATTGGAGGGTGCACACTTTGTCTTCGCCGAACACGGGAAGTCAGACAGTCGAGCGTATCATGGCGATCGTCCGCCGCGACTTGATGCTTGGTGCGGATGTGGACCTGGATGAACAGACGAAGCTGTTCGGCGGCGACTTCGATCTGGATTCCCTGGACGCCCTGCTGCTCGTACAAAGCCTGGAGGCGGACTTCGGGTTCAAGATGTCGAGCGACACGTTCGGTCCCGAGGTCTTCGAAAGCGTCGCCAGTCTCGCCCGGTTCGTGCAATCCCGCAGTGGCACTGCGACCTGACCGGGGGAACGATGAATCCTGCCGGGAATGACACGCTCGATCTTCTGCCGCACCGTCCGCCGTTTCGTTTTCTAAGCGAAATTCGAGAGGTCCAGCGGTGCGTGCGCGGTGAGGCCGTTTGGCGTGTGACGGGGGAGGAAGAGTTCTTCCGTGGACATTTCCCCAACGAGCCGATCGTTCCCGGTGTCCTGATTACGGAGGCGTTGGCCCAGTTGTCGGGTATCGTGGTTCTGTTGGATGACGTTCACGCGGCGGCACCGGACGCTCCGGGGCGGGAACGGCGTAGCGGTTCACCGCCTACGGCGCGGCTCGCCCATGTCGATTGCCGTTACCACAGTGCCGTGTGCCCACCCGCGGAGATCGTGCTGACCTCCACCGTCTGCCGCGAGTTCGGTCGGCTTTGGCAGTTTGACGTTCAGGCAAGAGTCGGCTCAACGATGGTCACGCGCGGGCGGCTGACGCTGGCGGAAACGGCGGAAGAACCGGGAGAGCAACCATCGACCAAAACATGACCAACAGACGAATCCCCTGGCCTGTGCACTGCCTGGTGCTTGCGGCGAGCGTCGGAACGCCGACGACCGCTTGTACCGAAGGGGACGTGGCGTCGCCGGCCGATGAAGCCTTCCTGTCCGAACTGGCGGCCGTCGACCGACGCGCCGCCGAGATTCGCGACCTTACCGCGGCATTTGAAGAGCATAAATACACGGCGCTTCTCAAAGAGCCGCTCAATTCCAAGGGACGGATCCGTGTGGTGGGGAGCACCGTGCGGTGGGAAACGCGACGACCCCACCACACACAGACGCTTCTCGACGGCAGCCATTTGCGTATTCACTATCCCAAACGGAAAACGGTCGAGGTTTACCCGCTTGACGAGCGGTTGGATCAGCTCTTTGCATCGCCAATCCCGCGTCTGTCCCACCTTCGCAGCCAGTTTAAGATCGAACGGCTCTCGCCCAGCGAGGTCGATAAGGCCTACCGGGATGCCGACCATTACCTGCCCGTCCGCCTGACTGCCTCGGACGCATCGCTACAGCGGTATATCGACCGGGTCGACGTGGTGATCGAACGAACGAGTGGATGTGCCGTCTGGGTGGAAATGGTGGACGCGGACGGGGAGCGAACCGTGCTCACGTTCTCCGACATGGCGACGAACTCCGGTCTGACCGCACGGGATGTCGAGCTCGACCTGCCCGCCGGCACGCACGTGGTCTACCCCCTATCCGGGGATGGGCATTCGACTAGCGACTCACAGCCGGAAGATCTGCCATGATCGGTGCCGCGGAGTCGCCGGCGGCGGATGAGAGTCCGTCACCGCAGGGCCTGTCGATCCGTTATCGCGTGCGGCGCATGGCGGCTAATTTCTGGCTGAACTTCATGTTCTGGTGGACGCAATACTGTCCGCCTGTTGTGCTCTTCACGCGGCCATTCTTTCTCTGGTTCGCCTGGCGCTATTCGAAGGTGCTGCGCGACGGGACGCTGGCCAATGCGGCGCGTATCCTGGGACCGGAATCCACGCACGCTGAGCGCGAGGCACTGGCCAAGGAGGTCATCCGTAATTTCTACCTGAGCGTGTATGAACTCGGGAAGAATGTTCGGATGACGCGTGCCCGCCTCGAAAAGGAGGTAGATGATGTCGTAGGGCGTCAGAACTGGGCCGATGCTCGAGCGCGCGGCGGCGGTGTGGTTGTCGTGACGGCCCATCTGGGCGGATTCGAGCTGGGCATGGTGGCGCTCTCGCAGCGGGAACGGCGCGTACACGTGGTCTACCATCACGATGCTCTTGCACGATTCGACCGACTTCGATCCAGGCTGCGCCAGAAGATTGGCGTGATCGAAGCGGCCGTCGATGACGGTTGGTCGTTGTGGGTTCGGCTACGCGATGCGCTCGTGGCCGGTGAGGTGGTGGTCCTCCAGGCCGACCGCATCATGCCCGGTCAACAGGGCGTGTGGGTCCCCTTCATGGACGGGCACGTCGAATTTCCCGTAGGGCCGATCAAGCTGGCCATCGCAAGCGGTGCCGCGATTGTTCCCATCTTCTCCAGCCGAACCGCGGCAGGTCGCGTGAAGCTGGTGATCGAGGAGCCGATTCGAGTCACACGTGAGGACGGCCCGGTGAACGAGGCGCACCCGGCCGTCCGCCGTATTGCGGCGGTGGTCGAGGCACACGTTCGCGCCAACCCCGCCCAGTGGTCGATGGTCTATCCCGTATGGCGCGAGGACTTGACTGATGCAAGCGCCGACGCCTAGAAACACTCTTGCGGAACCGGTCGTCATCTCCGGTGCGGGCCTGGTGACTTCACTCGGATTGACGGTTGAGGAAACATGGCAGGCGATACTGGCTGGCAAGAACGGTATTGCACCGCTGACAGCCGTCGAGTCGGTGCTTTCACCGAACAAAGGCGGCGGGGAGGCGCCGCCCCTTGCCGCTCCCCTGCGTTGTGATGATCGTCGCGAAATCGCCTATCTGAGGATGGCGATCGCCGAGGCGCTCGAACATGCCGGCTGCATCCCGGGCGAAGACTATCCCGCCCATCGTTGTGGTGTATTGCTCGGTACGACGCTTCATGGCATGCGCCAGGCCGGCAAGCACATTCGCACCAACGAATGGCAACCGCTCGAGCAATTTCCGGCCGGCTGCGTGCTACGCGATGCCGTTGACGGATTTGGAGTCGGCGGCTTCACGAGCACGCTGTGTGCGGCCTGCTCTTCCGGGCTCGCCTCGATCGCCATGGCGATCACGCTTCTGCAGACCGGCCAGTTGGATCTGGTGCTTTCCGGCGGCTACGACCCCATCAGCGAATACGCCTACGGCGGCTTCAACAGCATGCGACTTGTGACCGAAGGGCGCATCCGAAATTTTTGCCGCGATCGAGACGGCATGAAGCTCGGCGAGGGCTACGGAATCGTCGTGCTCGAGCGCGCGCGTGACGTTGCGGCGCGCGGTCGTAAAGCCGTCGCCACCGTCCTGGGGTTCGGCGAATCATGCGACGCACATCACCTTTCCAAGCCCCACCCGGAGGGTGCCGGCGCAAAGGACGCTATGGCGCAGGCACTGGCGCGCGCAGGTGTCGCGGCAGCGAGCATCGGCATGATCGCTGCTCACTCGACGGCCACACCGGACAACGACGCCGCAGAGTACTTGGCGCTGCAGCAAGTATTCGGAGAACAACTGCCCGGCATTCCGGTCGTGGCGTTCAAGAGTTACGTCGGACACACCCTGGGCGGCGCCGGTGCGGTCGAACTGATTTTGTCTGCCATGGCGCTTCGTGACAAGACGGTACCACCGACGCACGGTATCTCGTCGGACGAAGTGGAGTTTCAGGATCTCCATGTGGCGACCGATGCCCCGCGGCGCGGCGCGCTCCGCGCGGTGATGAACACCTCACTAGGCTTCGGCGGCGCCAATACATGTCTGGTGCTCGGTCCACCGAAGGGCGGCAAGGCGACTCCGGCGGAAGACTTACTTCGGTCGGGTCCGCTGGAAGCGCCGCGCGATCCGGTGATTACCGGCATCGGTGTGGTCCTGCCGGGAGCCGTGGGAAATGAGCCGTTTGTCGAACTATTGAGTGCATCGTCAGGCGGCGCTTTGCAGCGGGATACCGGTGCGGTGCCCGATGAGGCGCTCGCTGGTTTGCTCAACGCCCGCCGGGTGCGGAGGATGAGCGACTATGTGAAGCTCACGCTGGCCGCCACAACCGAGGCATTGCGCCACGCGAACATCGATTGGCCGTCCGAACTTACCGAGCGATGTGCGGCCGTCCTGGGAACATACCACGGGTCCACGTTATACAGCCAGCGATACTACAACCAGATCGTCGAGCAGGGCATTGATTCCGCCAATCCCATGCTGTTTGCAGAGGGTGTGCCCAACGCCGCGGCCGCCCATCTCAGTACCACGTTTGGATTGAAGGGGCTGTGTCAGACGATGATCGGCACGCGCACCGCGGGCTTGGAGGCGCTGGCCCTTGCCGCTGCGCGTATCGAGTCCGGAACGTGGGATCGGGTCCTGGTGGGTGCGGCCGATGAGTACAACCCGTACGTCAACGAGGCATTCGGACAGTTCGGTCTCTATCGTCGCGAGGGGGACGAACGAGGCCGTTCACGGCGAAGAGGGTTTTTCGCCGGCAGCGGCGCTGTGACGCTGCTCCTGGAAAGCCGCGAGGTCGCCGAACGACGCGGAGCGTCAATTGTCGGCCGGATTGTCGGCACGGCGTCCCGGTTTGCTGCGCAGCCCACGGGCCGCGGCGGTATCGACGCCGTCCGATCGATCTGGACCGACTTGGGTGGCGTGTGCTCGGTCGTCTGTTCTGCCAACGATACATGGATCGAACGGATCGAACGGGCGGGATTGCGGCATAAGCGGTCGCCGGGCACCGGAGTCGGACCGGCCGCGCAAGTGTATACCGGCAGAATCTATGGCCGGATCGCCGAGTGCTTTTCGGCCTTGCCGCTAGCCGGGTTGGCATCGGTACTTCTCACAGGGCATTTGCCGATCTCGAACGAACCGGGAAATCGGATCGCGGACACTTCGAGCCGGAAAGAACCGGACGAATTCGTAGTCCTGGGGTCCGATTTTGCCGGTCAAGTGATCGGGGTTCGCGTGGCCGTCAACGGCCCCCGCTGATTCTCACAGGCTTGGCGTTGGGTCCAGGCGTCTTGTGGGATCGCTGCCGATTCAGACGATGACGTGGGGACTTGATTTCTTCCCCTACCCACGCGGAGGGATTCCGTTACCCTTTGCACGTCATGATCACCGTTGATTCAGGAAAATCGAGCCTCGCCGAACTTCGGGTTGGAGATGGATTCCCGCTTCCCGACTGGGTCCGTGACTTTGTCGGACCGTGCCGAATCTCGGAGCGTCCGACCGATTGCACCGATGTGCTGGCACAAGTCGCTGTAGGAGACGCGTACACTCTTGCGAGTGTCTCGGTAAGAAACGCCCATTCACTGGCGGCATTGGATTTTCAACGCGCCACGGCGGAAGCGTACAGGTTAATCGCAGACTGCCTGGCGAAAGAGGCAATGCGCCATCCGCTTCGCTTCTGGAACTTCCTTCCGGGCATTCATCGCATCGCCTCGGACGCGATGGACCGGTACATGATCTTCAATGCGGGTCGGTTTGCGGCATTCAGCGACTGGTTTGGCGACGGCGAGCGGCTGGACAGGCACGTCGCAACGGCCACCGGTATCGGGCACGACGGCAATGATCTTGTCATCCATGCACTCGCGTCTGATCGGCCGGGCACCAATGTGGACAATCCGCGCCAGACACGTCCACGCTGCTACTCATGCCGGTACGGCCCCTTGCCTCCGTGCTTCGCACGTGCTTCGGTGATTCAAACCGCCGATACCGCGCAGCCCTTGATGCTCTTGGGCGGGACGTCGAGCGTATGCGGTGAGCAATCGGTTCATCTCCACAATTTGGCGCGTCAAGTCGATGAGACCCTTCGCAACCTTTGCAAGCTCCTGCAGATAGCCGACCGGATCGGAGGAAGCCAGGTGGAGACGAAACCGGAATCGCCCGTTCGTATCGAGAGATTTCGCGAGATGCGCGTCTACTACGCCCGTCGGGACGACGAAACGGAACTTCGCCGGCTCATCAAGCAGCGCCTACCGCATCTTGGCGACATCGACTTCCTTCGCGCGGACATCTGCCGGCGGGACCTGCTGGTCGAAATCGAGGGTCTCGCGGACCTGGTACTTGCTCCCGTCGTCGAACATGACGGGTGCCCCTCGGACGTACCGGCGCCCGGCCGCCCGGAGCCTTCCATGCCATGACTGCGGCGCCGTCACGCTCATCATACGACGTTTTGATCATCGGCGGTGGTCCTTCAGGCGCAACCGCGGCCCTGTTGCTCGCCCGCGCCGGCTGTCAGGTTCTGGTGATCGAGAAGAACCGTTTCCCGCGGTTTCACGTCGGCGAGTCTTTCCTGCCCGTCAATCTGGAACTCATTCGGCAATTCGGGCTGGCAGACCGCTTGGCCGCGTTGCCGCACGTGCAAAAACTAGGCGCAGAGTTTGCCTTCGGCGATGCCACGGAGACCACCCGCATCCGCTTTTCAGAATGCCTGGACGACGCCTGCCCCGAGACGTTCAACATCGAGCGGGCACCCTTCGACGACATGTTGTTGCGTGCGGCGGAAGACAACGGCGCGGAGGTCCTAGAGGATGTGGCCGTCCGCCGAGTCGAACGCCTGGCGGATGGTGATGTCGTTCTGGATGTCGGTGGTCAGTCGGTTTCCGGCAAGTACCTTCTCGACGCGAGCGGGCAGGCGACATTGCTCGGTAAACATCTCGGGACGCGGCGTGCCTTCTCACATCATCGCAAGGTGGCGTATTTCGCGCACTTCGAAAACGTGAATCGCCTGAAAGGGGATGAGGCCGGGCATCCGCTTATCGTGATGTGTGATGAAGGTTGGTTCTGGGCGATTCCCATCGATCCGCACCGTACGAGCATCGGGCTGGTCCTCGACGTCGACGTCGCGCGCGCCATCGACGAGCCGGCGCCACAGCGGCTTGCGTGGGGTATCGCGCGGTGTCCGCTTCTTCGAGAGCGTACCGCAGATGCCGTCTTTCCCGATTCCAATCATGTGGCGGCTGACTTCAGCTATACTTGTGCGCCGTATGCAGGACCGGGTTATTTTCTGGTGGGTGATGCGGCCGTGTTCTACGATCCCGTCTTTTCCAGCGGCGCCAGCCTGTGCGTGATGGCGGCGATCCAAGCTGCGGAAGGGGTCGCCGCGGTGCTAGACGGCACGAGAAGCGCGGATGCCGTCCGGCGGTCGTACTGCCGCTATGTTTCCTCCAGTTCGTCCTGGTTCTTCGGATTGATCAACCAATTCTATCAGCACTCATTTCGTGAGTTACTTCTCACCGGCCACGGTCCACTGCAAATCCACCGTGCATTGATCTCGTTGCTTGCGGGTCATATCTTCCCCAGACCATCATTTCCGGTTCGCTGGCGCTACCGCCTGTTTTCGGGCATGGTCCGCCTGCAACGCCACATCCCGCTCGTGCCGCGCCAAGCGCCGTTTTCCCTGTTGAAAGAGCGCCCGGTGGAAAACGCGCCGCAGCATCTGAGCCATGCCGACGCATCGTCACATGCCGGCGAGGCCACCACACCGGTCTGTTGATTTTCAACGTACCAAGCCGTACCGTCTCCGCTTGTATTTGTCTTTTGTCGCTAATGTGTCACTAGTTCGTTGCATGCAAACGCCATGGCGCTTCGGCTCATCGAAAAACTATACGCACACGCCCGATGTCGTCCGGAGGCGATTGCCCTGCGCGAAGCGCAAGATTGCGGTGATGGACGCACGCTGACGTACGGGCGGCTCGTTTCCGCTGTGGAGTATTTCTCGGAGGTCCTTTCCACGAATCTTCCCGATCACGCGATTGTCATGATCGCATTTCACAATCGGATCGAATTCTTCGTGGCCTATTACGCCACGCTAATGGCGGGCCGCACGGCCTTTCCGGTCCACCCGAGTTCTTCAGTCGAGGAACTCACGACGGCCGCGATGCGCTCGCGTGCGCACGCGGTGGTGGGCGAGACGGCGGTGTGCGATGCCCTCTGCAAAATCGGGCGCAGAGTCGTCGATCTGGATTTGCCGAGGTTGGACAGCTCACGCGTGGATAACCGCCGGTCTGATATGTCCGACTCGGCTTGCATGCTTCTCCAAAGCTCCGGCACGACCGGTCCGCCCAAGATTGTCGAGCGGCGTGGACCGTCGCTCGATGCCGTGGCGGCAAACGTGGCCGATGCCGTCAAACTGACGCCGCAGGACGTGGTCCTCGGTGTCGTGCCTGCGTGCCATTCCTATGGTGTCGAAAACGTGGTCCTCGGACCGATGTGGGCCGGCTGCCAAGCGACGCTCTGCCGCGACTTCGACACCCGCCAGGTGGCAGACGAACTTGTCGGCGGTGAGACGACCGTACTGCCCGGAGTGCCCACCATGTTCGAGATGCTTGCGCAGACGGCGGCCGGCGCCGGGCGGTCTTCGGCGCTGCGAAGCGCCTATTCCGCCGGCGCGATTCTCCCGCCGGCGGTGGGTGAGGCCTTCACATCGTGTTTCGGTGTTCGCGTCGGACAATTGTTCGGTATGACGGAAATCGGTTCGGTCACGTTCAATGACCCCGCAGATGAAGGGTTCGATCCGCAATCCGTCGGTCTACCAATGGCCGGTGTGTGCATCCGCGTGGTCGCACCTGACACGCGCGACGTCACTGCGCCGTTGCCGCCCGGCCGCGAAGGCGAGGTGGCGATCGCGGCACCTTCCATGCTCGCGGGATACCTGCGCGACGACGACGGCACGTGTGAGACACCGGACGATGTGCGCGAAGGGTATTTTCTTACCGGCGATCTCGGCCGGTTGGACGATCGTGGGCGGCTCACCATCACCGGGCGGCTCAAACTGATCGTTGATGTGGGCGGGCAAAAAGTGAATCTGCAGGAAGTGGAACGGGCGCTTACCGCCCATCCGGCCGTCGGCGCATGCTTGGTCGTGCCGGTGCCGGTGAGCGAGACGATCGTTCGGCTGAAGGCGGTCGTGGAACGTAGGTCTGGCAACACCACAGTGTCAGCGGACGAATTGCGCGTGTTCCTCCGGCCCAAGCTGTCGGCGCACAAGATTCCGCGCATGATCGAGTTTTGCGATTCGCTCCCCAAGTCACCGACGGGAAAGGTACTGCGACAGGTGCTCTGACATGCAAATGCGGCGGAAATCACTCTTGATGATGGCTATGGGGGCTGCGGCATTAACGCAGGGCTGTGCCTCGCGCCTCCCCACGCATCCCTGGCGAGGCCACGACGACGCGTTACGAAAGATCGTCGATCGCGCCGCGCGCATCGAAACCGTGTCGGCACGTTGCCGCTTGCTGATGACACGGCCCGGCGGAAACACCGTGCAGCTTGACGGCGCGTTGGCGGCGCGTGTTCCGGGATACCTCCGCTTGCGCGCGTGGAAGCTGTCCCAGCCGATCTATGACGTCACGGCGACGCCGCAGGGGATATGGGTCTACACTGCGCCGCGCGAGGGCCCCGAAGGTGGGGGAGATCTTCAGTCCTTGCCCTCGTCGCGCCTGATCGACGCTTGGGAAAAACTCGCCGGCGGTGTCGTCGATCCGACGTGGGATCCGCTACCTGACGACGGCGGTCCGGTCGTCTACGTGGCCCAGGGTGCGGGAACGGACGAGACCACCGCAACGTGTTCCCTCGACCGATCGACGCAGACGATACGCGAATGCCACATTAAGGGCGAAGGCAAGGGCGCCGCCGTGACGCTGCGTCTTGATCGGTACCGATTGATCGAAGGGCACGTGTGGCCAGAGCGCGTGGAGTTGGAATCGCCATCCGGCTCGGTCATCATCCTACTCGACGATGTAGCCTTGAACACCCAACTTCCGGCCACAGCTTTCTCGCCGCCGCGGCGCGCGGCGAAACAAGAATGAACGAAACCGCTGGCCATCATGCCGCAAGTCTTCTCACGCGCCTCGCATCGCGTCCCGGCCTGGTGATCGCGGTTTGGCTTGCGATTGCGGCGCTATCTGGACTCGGCGCTTCACGCATACACCCCACGCCCTCGATCGCCTCCATGCTGGATGAAGACAATCCGGCGACGCGGTCGCTTGCCGCCGTGACCGAGCGCTTCTCCGTGGGTGATGAAGTGATTGTGGTGGCGTCGGTACCGGAGTCGGTGGATTCGCGCGCGTCCCGCGCTCGACTCAGCGCTTTCGCCGAATCGTTGGCGCAACAGATCGATAACGACGCGTCGGCGGCGTTATGCCGGAGGGTCACCTATCGAAAATCAGGCGGGATGCGGCGATTCCTGGAATCGAAAATTCTCCCGTCCGCATTGTATTACGTGGATGATTCGAGTTTCACGGCACTCACCGCCCGATTCGCTCGCGAGGCGATCGATCGCCAACTCGAACGTAATGCCGAGCTTCTGGCGACGCCGGGACCCGCCGGAAACGCCATCGCCAAGAGCATCCTACGCGATCCGCTCCGCCTTCATGAGTTCCTGATGCCGGCGCTGGGGCGGGGCGAGGGTCTTTCCCTCGACGATGGGGGAAACGAATTCCTTTTCTCCCGCAACGCGCGCTCCGTGATGATCCGAATCGCCGGGCACGAACCGGCTGGCCACACGGACTACGCGCGCCGCATCGTGCAAGCCGTGAAGGCAGCGGTCGGACGCGTCAACGTGGATGGTCTGCAGATCGCGTATGCGGGCGGCTATGCCATCGCCACGACGGCGGAGCGATCGATTCGCGGCGACATGATCCGCAGTATCGTCATGTCGGCGGTGCTTCTGACCGTTCTGTTCCTCGTGGTATACCGTCATTGGGCGGCCGCGCTGTTGGCCTTGTCGCCGGTGGCGTTGGGCATTGTGGCAGCGTTCGGGCTCGGCTCGTTTCTTACGACCGAGCTGACGCCCCTGGTGGCCGTTATCGGTGCGGTGCTCGCCGGTCTGGGGATCGACTACTGCATTCACTTTCTTTCCCACTACGACGGCGTTCGCGCCGTCGGCGAACCTCATGGTGCGGCGGTTGCCTCGACGGTGCGTTCGGTCGGTCCCGCGATGCTGGCGGCTTGTGTGACGTCGGTGATCGGCTTTGCGGCTATTTCACAGTCGTCGGTGCGTGCGCTGCAGCATTTTTCGATCATCGGTGCCCTAGGATTGGCGTATATCCTGCTTGCCGCGGTGACGTGGCTTCCCGCCCTGCTCGGTTTGCTGCGCCGCGGCGCGGCGGACAGCCGACCGCCACGATTATTCACTGGCGCGGTCCGGCCCTTGCTCACGACGCTCTCGAATCGCCCCCGTCGTTGGCTGGCTGCATCGCTTGTGGTGGTCGCCGTGGCGTTTGCGACTGTACTTCTTAACGCGGGTGGTGCGTCTCACTTTGACACTGATCTCACCGTGATGCATCCGCGGCCCAATGCGCCGCTCGATACGCAGCACCGCCTCACACGTGACTTCGACTACGGCGGCGATGGGCTCATCGTGCATATCGAAGGCAATGACGAGGCCGATGTTCTCTCTCTATCGCATCGCGTAGCGGCGAGACTTGACACCGATGAGGCAAGAGCGGCCGGAATAAAGGACACGCTCAGCCTCGCCAACCTGCTGCCCAATCCACAGTACGTAAAGACACGGTCGGCGCAAATCAGAGACCTCGATTCATCGCGCATCGTGGCTGACTTCCGCGCCGCCCTCGAAGACAGCCCGTTCGAGCCCACGGCGTACGATGGTTACGTAAAGTTCCTCCGTAGGCTGCTGTCCGGAGGTCCGCCGCCGACGATGCACGATGTCGCAGCTGAGCCGCAGATCGCATCTTTGATTTTTCCTCGTCAGACCGATTCGCCTGGTGTATCGATAAAGGAGACCTTGGCGCACGTACGCCTGGCCGCGCCGCTCACACAGCGGGCGGATCGCGATCGCGTCATCACCGCGGCGCGTGCCGCACTTGACGGGCTGAGCGGCGTCACGCTCACCGGGATCAGCGTTGTCGGGTTTGACACGGAACGACACATTCGCGGTGACCTGGCGAGGCTGCTGGCCGTCGCCGCGATACTCGTGGTCGTGTGGCTCGTGCTGTATTTTAGAAGTGTTCGTGCCGTTGCCTTGTCATTGTTGCCTGCGTGTTTCGGGCTTCTCTGTTTGTTGGCGTTGATGTACGTGCTCGACCTGCGACTCAACGCGGTCAACCTGATTGGGCTGCCGCTTCTAGTTGGCATCGGCGTCGACGATGGGATCTTTCTTGTCAGCCTGAGCCGAGCAGCGAAACGCCGCGCCTCGGGCGGCCTGGCAACAAACACACAACTCGCATCGGGCTGCCACGCCATTCTCATGACGACGTTGACGACCCTCCTCACCTTCGGCACGCTGGCGTTCACGGCCACCCCCGCGATTCGCTCGCTCGGCGTGCTACTGACGATCGGCATGATCGGCTGCCTGGCGGGAACATTGTTCCTGCTGGCACCGATTCTCTTGTGGCGAACCGGACGGGTGTAAGGCGTTTTTTGGTTTGCTCTTATGCGCACATCTTTGCTGCGCTGCGCCAGCGCAACAGTCAGTAATTCGGCACGCCCAAAGCGGGCCCGGATGAAATTCCTGGGAGGCACAACACGCTCAGCACGGGCCGGCACTGCCTTATCGGGTGATCCAGTGATTGGACAGTACTCCGCCCTAACGAGTGGAATATTCAGCTAGTGCCTCACGGGCCCTGATTGTCGACGGGTTGTTGCTGCCGGACACCTTGTCTCTAATCGTCACAACCTCCCGCATCATCGTCAGCGCGGTGTCGTTGCGACCACCGACATGCGCTAGGTGGGCAAGTGCTTCTAGGGTTGTCGCCAGAAGAGGATAATGCGGGCCGAAACATCGCCGCGCGATTTGCAGGGACTGCTGCAGATACGTCTCGGCCTCTGGGCGGCGGTCTTCTTGCAGCAGGATCTGTCCGAGGAGGGTATACGGCTCCGCCAAGAACGGGTGGCTACTGTTTGTAGATGTCTGGTAACAGGTCAGCCGTCTGCAATGGATGTTCCGGGTAGCGGCGGGAGTTTTCCGGTAGCGACGTAGTTCTTGAGGGCGCCCGCGATGGTCTTTGTTGGGTTGAGACCGCGGAGTTTCAGGGTACGGTAGACGCTCATCAGAATCGCTTGCGTCGCGGCACCGCGGTCTGAGCGATTCGACTGGCTGTTCTTCCGCAGGATTACGGCCGGGCGAATCTGACGCTCGGCGAAGTTGTTCTCGAAC